>ENA-UEPH01000204-UEPH01000204.1-human-gut-metagenome-genome-assembly--contig:-NODE-204-length-71842-cov-12.663596_pt1 | contig 71842 bp, 72 predicted proteins | sample MGYA00242891_ERZ507898 | MGnify/ENA primary metagenome ERZ507898 (study PRJEB26167, sample SAMN06115411) | human gut metagenome | host: Homo sapiens | place: China:Guizhou | collected 2014-10-15...
CAAAAAGCATTGATAAACCAAGACGTTTGCGAACAGACCACGCCTAATCTCGGGATAACTCAATCCTCGGGATTAGATCACCATGCGGTCTACAGCCGCCAGCGTGTGGATGACTTCAGGGAAAATGATGTGGTCAGCACACAGAGCGCACGACAGTGCAAAGATGCCGTCGATCTCGTTTGCCAAAAGGCAGATGTCCATGCCCATCTCATTCGCCGCCTGACTCCATTGGAATGTGAGAGATTGCAGGGCTTCCCGGACGGGTGGACGGACATCCCCGGTGCATCCGACAGCGCAAGGTATAAGGCCTTGGGCAACAGTGTGGCCATCCCTTGTGTGGACTTCGTGATGCACTGTTTGGTACAGGCGGTCCAGATGAGCGAAAATATTCGTTAGACTTGTCCGGTATGCTGCCTTTGCGCTTCTATTCTCGTTAGACTTGTCAATAGCTTATGCGCCGCAGTTGGGCTATGCTTTGCTTGCCTCGGGAGAGGCGGAAAGGAGCAGGCTATGGAAGAAAAAAAGAACCTCTGCGCACCCATCCCGCTGTTGCTGCACCAGCGGCTTCGGGCGGAGCAGGAGCAGCGGGGCCAGACCCTGTCCGACTACATCACGGACATACTCAGAGAACATTTTGAAGGAGGAGCACGAACTATGAACGCCAACAATCGCACCATCGCCTTTCAGGTACCGGAGGAACTCTTCGGCCGGCTGAAGGACTATCTGGCCAGAAATGGTCTGAAGCAGAAGGATTTCATTCTGGGTCTCATTGAGCGAGAGCTGAATGATGCCGGGAACGAAGAATAAAACACACAGAAGCCGCAGGCACACACCTGCGGCTTCACTTTTGGGAGGAAAACTATGTATCTATACCCCGAAAATTTAACGGCCCGGCCTATGCTGTGGCTGTGGACGCTGCGGGATGTGGCGTGGATCGGGACAGGGCTTTTGCTGTCGGTGCTGGCGCTGACCCAGACCGGCAGCATGATCCCCTTGGTCATTACAGCGGCGCTGGCCTTTCTCTGCATTCGGCACGGAGGGATCAGCATGCTGGACTTCCTGCGCTATGCTGCGGCGTTTTTCTTTTTCGGACAACAATATTATGTGTGGAGGGAATCGGCGTGAGCAGGAAAAAATCTACCCGGCAGCTCATCGGCATCGATGATATTAAAAACGGCAGCGTTGTAACGGCGGACGGAGAGCTGGCCTTCTATTTCGTCCGGCCCAGCAATCTGAATGTCCTGCCCGAACAGGGCGTCCGGGCAAAGGTGCAGGAGCTGCTGGGGGTGCTGAAAGGCACGGCGGAACTGGAGCTGCTGGCGCTGGACTCCAAGGAGTCCTTTCAGGATAACCGCCAGTTCTACCGGCAGCGGCTGGAGGCGGAAGATATGCCTGCTCTGCGTAGGCTGCTGGTGCAGGATCGCCAGCATCTGGATAGCGTCCAGACCACTATGGCCTCCTCCCGTGAATTCTGCTTCGTGCTGCGGCGCAGAAAGACGGACGGAGCCATGAACTGTGCGTCCCTGGAGCAGCAGTTTCGGGACTGCGGTTTTGCCGTACAGCGTGCGGAGGGCCAGCGGCTTCTGGAGCTGCTGGCTATTTATTTTGAGCAGGACGCCACCCACGAGATATTTGATCTCGTGGATGGGGCACAGTGGCTGACAGCGGAAACGGAGGTTTGAAATGCAGATTCTGAAAGTGGAGCCGGGAAAGGCTCCGTATGTGAAAGAGATGGAGGATGGCCTGAAGGCCATCCAGCGGGAGGTGGAGGGCCTGTTCCAGCCCCTCTCTATGGGAGACGGCGTCATCCTCTGCTGTAACGATGAGGGCAAACTGAACGGCATGCAGCCCAACCGACGGCTCGGAGATGATATTATCTGCGGGCCTTTCTTTTTGGTGGGAGATGACCATACAGGAGGCTTCCGCTCCCTGACGGAGGAGCAGGTGAATCGGTATACGCAGATGTTTCAGGAGCCGGAGCAGTTTACCGGGCAGGAACCGGAACTGGAGCCGCACATGGAGTTTTATATGTGGTGAGGAGGAAAAATGAAGAAACTATTTTCTAAAAAGACCCCTTCCCAGCAGGAAGGGTTTCTCCGCACTTATCTGGACCGCATCGCACCGGGGGTGGTGAAATTCGAGGTGGACCATTACATCTTCGGCAGCACCTATCGCTGCGTGTGGGCATTGCGGGAATATCCGGCCAGCACCGAGGCCCAGGCGCTTCTGCGGGAGCTGGGCGAAAAGAGCGGCGTGACGCTGCGCATTTACTGCCGGCAGGTATCCCTCGGCGAGGAGGACAGGATCATCGACAACGCCAACAAGAAAAACAAGCTGGACGGCTCGGACCCCAACAAGCTTCGACAGGCGGTGGCGGCGGAGAGCAATCTGCGGGATGTGGCGGAGCTGGTGCATAAAATGCACCGGGAGCACGAGCCGCTGGTCCACTGTGCCGTGTATTTGGAGATGACGGCGGACAGCAAGGAACGGCTTCGTCAGCTCCAGACGGATGTGCTGACGGAGCTGGTGCGCTGCAAGCTGAATGTGGACAAGCTGCTCCTGCGGCAGAAGCAGGGGTTCTTCTGCGTCAGCCCTGTGGGCTACAATGTGCTGGGCCGGGAGTTCGAGCGGGTACTGCCTGCCGGCAGCGTGGCCAATCTCTATCCCTTCAATTACTCCGGCAAGACAGATCCCAACGGCTTTTACATTGGAAAAGACAAGTACGGCAGCAACATCGTGGTGGACTTTGACCGCCGGGACAGCGACAAGACCTCCGCCAATATCCTCATTTTGGGCAACAGCGGCCAGGGCAAGAGCTATCTCATCAAGCTGCTGATCTGCAATCTGCTGGAGGCAGGCAAGTCGGTGATCTCTCTGGACGCCGAGCATGAGCTGGAGGAGCTATGCGAAAACTTGGGTGGGTGCTTTATTGACCTTATGGCCGGGGAAAAGCGCATCAATGTGCTGGAAGTGCGGAGCTGGAATGAGGACACCGACGAGACAGCCCCGGATGCCTTTCGCAAGTCCACCCTGCTGGCGAGGCACATCTCCTTTTTGAAGGACTTCTTCCGAGCCTACAAAGACTTCTCCGACCCGCAGCTGGACACCATAGAGATCATGCTGTCCAAATTGTATGCCCGTTGGGGCATTACGGAGGAGACGGACCTGCGCCAGCTTGCGCCGGAGGACTATCCCGTCCTCTCTGATCTCTATGACCTCATGCAAGAGGAACTGGCCCAATACAAGCCGGGTGCGTTGTACGCGCAGGAGCTGCTGCAGGAGGTGCTGCTGGGCCTGCATTCCCTGTGCGTGGGGGCGGATGCGCTGTTCTTCAACGGACAAACCAATATCTCCGGCGACCGGTTTCTGGTGTTCGGTGTGGGCGGTGTGCTGACGGCGGCCAAGAGTCTGCGGAACGCCCTGCTGTTCAATGTACTGGCGTATATGTCGGATCGGCTGCTGACGGCTGGCAATACCGTAGCGGTGCTGGATGAGCTGTACCTGTGGCTGTCTAACCCGGTGGCCATTGAGTACATCCGCAACTGTCTGAAGCGTGTGCGCAAGCGGGACTCGGCGCTGATAATGGCCTCTCAAAACTTGGAAGATTTCGACCAGGAGGGTGTGCGGGAGATGACAAAACCGCTTTTTGCTATCCCGCCCCATCAGTTTCTATTCAATCCCGGCTCCATCGGGAAGCGATTCTATATGGATATGCTGCAGCTGGATGAGGCGGAGTTTGAACTCATCCAGCGGGCAAGGCGTGGCGAGTGCCTGTATAAGTGCGGCATGGAACGGTACCATCTGGAGGTGAAAGCGCCGACGCATAAGGCGGTGCTGTTCGGCTCGGCTGGCGGGCGGTAATGGAGGAGGTGACTTTGCTTGAGCGCACAGCTTGTTCGGCTGGCGACCGCCGTGCTGACCAGCGAAAAGGGCCGCAGGACAGTCGGGTGGGTGCTGGCGGCGATTTTGTCGCCGGTGATTTTATTGGTGGCGTTCTTGTGCTGTGTAGGTTCCGGCACAGCCGAGCACAACGGCGCTGTCGTATCGGCGGCGTTCTATGGGACGGAGCTGTCTGCAAGTGTCCCGACAGAATACCGGGCGCAGCTCACGCAGATGCGGGGATCCTTCTCCCATCTGGATGCGGCGGTGGCCGAGGCCAATCAAAAAGCCGAGGGAAACAGTCTTGATCCAATACAGGTCAAGGCTGTTTTCTTTGCCCTCTGCTTTGGAGCAGATGCGCTGTCGCAGGCGGATGCAGAGGCGTTCGTGGCTTGCTTCTATGAAACGGAAACAAGGGTGCGGGAGGAGACGGATGAGACCTATGAAGTGGTCGTGCCGCTTCCTATGGAGGAAGTCTATGCGCAGCTATCCGTGTGGCGGGGGCGTGCGGTCACGGCAGAGGAACGCTCCAATGCCGTGAAGATCTATTCCATGGTCATGGGCAGCGCGGGCAGCGGTACCTTCAACGGAGCCTATGAGCCGGGAGGCAATGCGCCGATGGAACTGGAGGCATCCATGTTTACAGACCCTGCCACAAAGAACAGTGCAGATCTGGCCATCTATGCCGCCAACGCATGGAACTCCGGGTGGGGTTATGTGTGGGGCACTTTTGGGCAGGTACTGACGCCGGAGCTGCTGCAATATAAGATCTCGCAATACCCGGAGGGCGTAGGGGATGAAGCCGACTTCATCCGTTCCCATTGGCTGAACAGGCGCACCACCGACTGCGTGGGGCTCATCAAAGGATACGGCTGGCTGAACATCGTGACTATGGAGATCCAGTACGGCAGCAACGGTATGCCCGATGTGGGGGCGGACGGTATGTACTATAACGCCGGACGCAAAGGCAGCATTGAGACCATGCCCGACACGCCGGGACTGGCCGTGTGGAAGTCCGGGCACATCGGCGTCTACATTGGAAACGGCGAGGTCATAGAGGCCATGGACACACGGTACGGTGTGGTGAAGACAAAGCTCCAGGGCCGGGGCTGGACCCACTGGCTGGAGGTGCCGGGGATCAAGTATGACTAAGGAGGAACTGAAATTGGAAAGTAAGAATATCACCATCGGATTTAACGCAGCCAAATTGGATGCGCTGGAGTTTGTGCTCCGCAAGCAGCGGTCTTCCGTGCAGCGGCGCATGGAGGAAGTGCTGCAGCAGCTCTATGAATCGGAAGTCCCGGAAGCGGTGCGGGAGTATGTAGACAGTAAGTCTGCTCCTGCGGCCAGACCCAGGCGGCCCGCAAAAGCGTCCGTAACGAAGCAGAAAGAGGGCGATGAGCATGGCACAGCATGAAGAAATCGTCCTGTGGCTGGACCGGAGGTGGAAGAAGGCCATTGAAAAGCACCTCAAGGGTGAGACGCTGCAGGAGCATTTGGAAACTGTGCTGGACGAGCTTTGTAATCAGCTTCCGCAGCGTGAGTATGAGCGCATCAGCCGTGAGATCTATGCCGAGGATGCCGCAAACCGTGAGGCGGAAGAAGCCGCCCGCACTTATGCGGCCTACCATGTGGTGGAAAACGGGCAGGAGTGGTATTACAAAACTACCCCCGGCGAGGAACTGTTGGGTGCCGCAAGGATGCTCCGCAAATATCTAAAAGACACGGAGCGCAGCACCGGCAAATTCATCTCTCTGTATTCGCAGGCCCAGCCGATCACGCCGGAGGAGTATCGGCACCTGATGCATCTGCGCATGGAGAATACGGGAAAAGTCACCGGCGTATTTGATTTGAATTTTGACAAGCGGGAGTTCTCCGCTGTCCATACCATAGAAGGTTGGAAAACATGGGCTATGCAGGATGTGTCTACAGCCGTCTATCGTGCAGCAAAAAAGCAGCTTGTTTCCGGGGATGTGATGCTGCAGAAACTGCTGGAGTGTCTGAACGGCAAAGAGATCACCTCGGCAGGACATCTCTCTGCACGGAATTTTTCTTTCGATGAGGAGATCATCGAATCGGATGGCAAGCTCAACTTTTATCTGCAGGCGGACTTCGATGTGGATGCTGCCTTCGGTACATTCGTCTGCACCGATCAGAACGATGACTGGCTCAACATCTATGCCAACTACGACATCGAGAAGGGCCGCCCCTGTGATACACTGGAGCTGAATCTCTGCAAAGGAGATGGCACAGAAGAAAACTGGAGCTATCACCTCAACGCCGCTGAGCAGGAGGTGTTGGCACGCAAGATGGAGGCGTTCTGCCAGCAGCAAACCGGCATGAGCCTGCACGAGTACGCCCAGCAGCTTCGGGAGAGTGGATCACAGACTCCCGAAATGCAGATGTAAGCATGGCAGGCAGAGGTTTACAAGGTTTTCTCTTGACTGATTATCGGCGCACCGATATAATAAGAGCGGTGATGTATATGACGATCCAACAGATACTGCGGGAAAAGAACCTCTCCCGCTACCAGCTCTCCAAGAAAAGCGGTGTGCCTTGGGCAACGCTGGCGGACATCTGCTCCGGCAAGACAACGCTTTCCCGATGCAGTGCCGGTACACTCATGAAGCTGTCCTCCACACTGGATATCCCGATGGAGCAGCTCATTACGCTGACCGTGGAGAAACCACAAATGCATGGCGGCAAGCCGACTGACCGAACCTATTTGGAAAAGAATCTGCCCGCCAGTTTGGATAGGGCGCTTCGTGAGTACATTCAGGGCGAAAAGGACAAGGTGTCTTATATGGACTGCCTGTGGGGAGAATTGTATAGTGCGATTAACTCCAATCAGTGGAGCAACGCCATTACCCAGGAGCAGGCTGATTATCTTCGCACAAAATATTTATGAGGGGGGTGAGAACCTATGATTGATTTTACCAACTGCCTAGTCAACCGCTTCCGCGCCTACGGCGGAGCCAATGGGAATAAAATCAATATCACCTATCAAGGACATAGCTATATGCTCAAGTTCCCTCCAAAGCCCAGCCGAAATCGGGATATGAGTTACAGCAACGGCTGCATCAGCGAATATGTCGCCTGTCATATCTTTGAAATGTTGGGCTTTCGGACACAGGAAACGCTCCTCGGAAACTATACGGACAGCCGCGGCAAGACAAAGCTGGTAGTTGCCTGTCGGGATTTTACAGAGGACGGAAAACGGCTCATCGAGTTTGCCCATCTGAAGAATACCTGCATCGACAGTGAACAGAACGGTTATGGAAAAGAACTGTCCTCCATTCTGGAGGCCATCGAGGAGCAGAGTATTTATCCCTCCGATGAGCTGCGGCAATTTTTCTGGGACATGTTTATTGCGGATGCGTTCCTTGGAAACTTCGACCGGCATAACGGCAACTGGGGTTTCCTCGTGGATGAGGAGAAGCAGCAGGCAGAGCTGGCGCCGGTCTATGACTGCGGTTCCTGCCTGTACCCGCAGCTTGATTTGGAACGGATGAAAACTGTGCTGCAAGACGAAGCGGAAATCGACCAGCGCATCTATACCTTCCCAACTTCCTCTATCGAAGAAGGCGGGAAAAAGATATCTTATTTTGATTACATTTCCTCGCTGAAAAATCCGGATTGCAATGAGGCGCTCAAGCGTGTCTGTTCAAGAATCGACCTCGATGCGATCCATAACTTTCTCGAAGATGTCCCGGAACTGCTGCCGATCCAGCGTGAATTCTACCTGACCATGCTGACCGAGCGCAAGGAGAAAATTTTGGATTACAGCTTGGAACTTCTGATGGAGCAGGAGCAGCACACTTCGCCAGTGCTGGAGATGTGAAACCGAATATTCTATTTGGAGAGTCGTGCCAATTGGTGCGGCTCTCTTTTTCCGTCTCCGATACATGTCGGCTGAGATGCCGAGCAGGAGATGCCCCGTGTCCGCCCCTGTGGGCCGCTGTGTGGCCTCGTGGGAGCGCGGGAGGGTAAGGATAGCACCCTGGCAGGTTGAGCGAGGTTTTGGGCCGATTTTCGGTGCGCCGAAATCGGGGCAGGAGAAAGCCTTTGGCGCTTTATTGCGCCATTGGCCCTTACGGCAGCCCGCAGTGCGGACTGCCACGGAGGTTTGCAGCACTTTGAAATTGACGCTGATCATGCGGAGACGAATATGCTTTGGCGCTATTTCTTGTAAAAATGCCTGTTTGCCCCGTGTTTGCAGGGCCTTTGGGAGGCTCTGACACTCAATAGAAGGAGGTGCAGTTCAATGGATAAAAACGGAAAAAGCCGACACTCTGTCTGGCTGTCAGACGAGGTGTGGCAAGAGGTGGACGCATTCTATAAGCTGGATAACTGCCCTACTCGCAACGAGTTTGTGGAGAAGGCGCTGCGGCAGTATTGCGGTCGTCTGCACGCCGAGCGGACAAGTGCGTATCTGCCCCGTGCACTACAGGAGATGCTGGAGGGCACACTGGGCGTGTTCGGCGACAGGCTGGGCAAGCTGCTGTTCAAGCTGGTGGTGGAGCACAACATGACCAACCATCTGTTGGGCGGCGACATAGACATGACCCGGGACGAGTACAACAAAATGCGCGGCAACAGTGTCCGGGAGGTGGCGGGTACGCATGGCAACATCTCTTTTAGAGATGTGTTGTTATTTCACCGGGAGGAGTAACCGATGGCGCGGCTGATACAGAAAAGCGGGTACATCCAAGGAGGCCGTGCGGCAAGATACATGGAGTATGTTGCCAAGAGGGACGGCGTGGAGATTATTCAAAGCACCGAGCCGGTGACCAAAAAACAGATGCAGTTCCTCACAAAGCTGCTGAAAGATTTCCCGGACGCAAAAGAGTTGTTCGAGTACAGCGACTACCTACAGACGCCCAACCGGGGTACGGCGTCTGCGTTTATCGCTGCTGCGTTGGATACGCATCTGCATGAATTGGAATCCGAGAGCGGCTACATGGCCTACATCGCCAATCGGCCCCGGGTGGAAAAGCACGGCGGTCATGGGCTATTCAGTGCGGCGGATGTTACGGATCTCAAGGCCGCAAAGAATGAACTGGAGACTCATGCCGGAAAAGTGTGGACCTTCATTTTCTCCCTGCGGCGGGAGGATGCGGAGCGCCTGGGATACAGCAAAGCAGCCGCATGGCAGAACCTATTGAAGCAGGAGAGCCACTCCATTGCGGAGGCCATGCGTATTCCACCGGAGAAGTTTCGTTGGTATGCGGCATATCACGACGAGGGACACCATCCGCATATACACATGATGGCGTGGTCGGACGATCCCAAGGTGGGGTTTCTAACGCAAAAGGGGATCGCATCGATTCGGTCCAAGATGACGAACGAAATTTTTCGGGATGAGATGACGGAGCTTTACATTCGGAAGGATGCCGCCTACAAGGAGAGTATGCAAACCGCCAAGGCATTGTTACTGGAGCGCATTCGGGCGTTGGAAACCGGTGCCGCCGATGACCCCGGGCTTGTGAAAGAGCTGCAAGAACTCTCCCAGGCACTGGCGCAGGTCGGCGGCAAACATGTCTATTCCTATCTGCCAAAATCGGTCAAGGCACAGGTGGATGCCATTGTGGAGCGGCTGGCGCAGCTCCCGGAGGTGGCGGCTTGCTACGACCAATGGTGGCAGCTGAAGGACGAGATCGCGGGCTACTATGGGCAGAACACGCCACCCCACCAGCCGCTGACGCAGCGGAAGGAGTTTCGTTCTCTTAAAAACTGGATCATCCGAGAGGCAGAGGACATCTCGTTTTCCCCGTCTGCTGACAGTACGGAGCCGGAGGAAAAGCAATCGGCAGAGAAAACGCCGCCTATCCGTGGCTCTGTTGATGTGCAGTCAGTGGGAGAAACTGTGTCTGCAAAGCATATTCCGGCAAATGCGGTCATGCGGCTGCTGCATCATATGGGGCAGATATTTAGGACGAGTATGCCGGTCATCCCACCAGCGCTGCGAATCGACTCCAAGCGCCGCAGACGGCTGCAGGAGAAGCGCATGGCCATGGGCCACAAGCGGAACGATCATGAGGACGAGCGGCTTCACCATGTCAACGACAACACCATGTAACAGGAGGTATAATGCATGGGTAAATTTGTATATTTCACATCCACAGAAAAACGGCAGGCCAATGAGGTTGACCTGCCATCTTTTTTGCGTGACCGGGGCGAAAAGCTCCTCCAGGCTGGACGGGAGTACCGGCTGGCCAGCGACCACAGCATCACTGTGCGTGGCAATAGGTGGTATGATCATGCTGCGCGGAGGGGCGGACACGCCATCAGCTTCGTGCGGCAGTTCTATGACAAGACCTTCCCGGAAGCTGTGTCCATGCTGCTGGGCCGAGACGGACAGGGCATCATTCCCATTGCAAAGCAGGAACCGGAGCCGCAGGAGCCAAAGCCCTTTGCCCTGCCGAAGCCTTACTTGACTATGCGCAGGATGTATGCCTATCTCACCAAGCACAGGTGCATTGACCGGGATGTGGTCACGGCGTTTGTGCAGGAGAAGCTGCTCTATGAGGACGACCCACACCACAACTGCGTGTTTGTAGGGCTGGATGAAAACGGAGAAGCCCGGCACGCACATCTGCGCAGTACCGGCTCCCAAGGCAAAGTATTCCGCATTAATGTGGAGAGCAGCGACATAAAACACAGCTTCCACAAAAACGGGGCGGACCGTTCCCTCTATGTCTTTGAAGCACCCATTGATCTACTGTCTCACATTACCCTCTACCCGGCAGGTTGGCTGGAGCACAGCTATGTGGCCTGCTGCGGCACCTCCATCCAGCCCGTACTGGAGCGCCTGCGGCAGAACCCGAAGCTGGACACGGTGTACCTCTGTTTGGATAATGACGAAGCGGGCGAAGATGCTTGCGACGGCATGATGGATACCCTGGAGGATATGGGCTACGATGTAGAGCGCCTGCGCCCGGAGGGAAAGGACTGGAACGATGACCTGCGGGCGAAGCGGGGTGGCCATGGGTAATCTATGGATCCTCCTTGCAGCGGGCGGCATCATGGCGGCGGTCATAGGCTGCTTGACGCTGCTGAATAACCGTTATACCCTCAACAACATCAAATCCAAAACCGTAGGCGACGGTCAGCACGGCACGGCCCGCTGGGCCACCGACACAGAGATCCGCAAGACCTATGCCCTTGTGCCGTTTCAAGCGGCAAGTTGGCGCAAAGGGCTGCGCCGCCCGGAAGTGCAGGGGCTGGTGCTGGGCAGCGTCAGCCATAAGCGTGGCATCACTGCACTGGTGGACAAGGACGATGTGCATTGCCTTATGATCGGCGCATCCGGTGTGGGCAAAACGGCCTATTTTCTATATCCCAATTTGGAATATGCCTGTGCCAGCGGCATGAGCTTTCTGGCATTGGATACCAAGGGTGACTTGGCTCGCAACTACGGCGCCATTGCGGAAAAATACTACGGCTACCATGTATCCGTGGTGGATCTGCGAAACCCTACCCGTTCAGATGGCTACAACCTCATGACGCTCATCAACCACTACATGGATGCGGCGCAGGCCACCGGCAGTCTTGCCGCCCGTGCCAAGGCGGAGAAGTACGCCAAGATTTTGGCCAAAACCATCGTGTCACCGAATGGGGATACGGACTACGGCCAGAACGCCTATTTCTACGATGCTGCAGAGGGACTATTGACTTCCGTGGTGCTCTTGCTGGCAGAATTTCTGCCGCCGGATGGGAAACAGGAGCGGCGGCACATCGTGTCCGTGTTCAAGCTGGTGCAGGAGTTGCTGGCCCCCTCGGGGGTACGGGGTAAAAACTGGTTTACCATCCTCATGGAAAAGCTGCCCTCGGAGCACAAGGCACGGTGGTTTGCCGGGGCGGCGCTGAACACATCCGACCAGGCCATGGCCTCGGTCATGAGCACGGTACTGTCTCGCCTCAACGCCTTTCTGGACTCCGAGCTGGAGCAGGTGCTGTGTTTTGACAGCACCATGAACGCCGAGCGGTTTGCGGCGGAAAAATCCGCTATCTTCCTAATTTTGCCGGAGGAGGATCAGACTAAAAATTTCATGGCAGGCTTGATGATCCAGACGCTGGCACGGGAGCTGTTCGCCGTGGCGGATGAAAACGGCGGGCGGCTGCCGGGTCGTGTTGTGTTCTTCTGCGATGAGCTGGGCACCATGCCCGCCTTCGACATCCTGCCGCTGTTCAGCGCAGGACGCTCCCGTGGGCTGACCATGGTGCCTATCATCCAGGCGCTGGCGCAGTTGGAGAAAAACTATGGGCGAGAGGGGGCAGAGATATTGACCGATAACTGCCAGGATACCATCTTCGGCGGCTTCGCCCCCAACAGCCAGACGGCGGAGCAGCTCTCCAAGGCGCTGGGCAGCCGCACGGTATTGTCCGGCTCGGTCAGCAGAAGTAAAAATGATCCCAGCCAGAGCTTGCAGATGATGGAGCGACCCCTCATGACGCCGGACGAACTGAAATCCATCCCCAAGGGCAGCTTCGTGGTCATGAAAACAGGGACGCATCCCATGCAGACAAAGCTGCGCCTGTTTCTGGACTGGGGCATTACCTTCGGTGAGCCGTACATTACCCCGGAGCATGCGGCACGGCCTGTGACCTACGCCAACCGACAGGAGCTATTCCTCCGCATCGACCGGGCCTACGGGAAGAAGGACACCCAACCTACGCAGGTGCAGCAAGCACCTGTTGCCGAGCGGAGAAGCCCCTATTCAGCAATGGGTCTTTACAATGAGGACGCAAAGACATGAGTTACTTTGGAAGCATCTATGCGGATCAGGAACTATCCCATCGGGCCAAGACGGTCTATATGTACCTCAAGGACCGCTCCAACGCCGACGGCACCTGCTGGCCCAGCGTCCGCAGGATCGCAGAGGACTTGAAGCTGTCCCGCCGCACTGTGCAGCGGGCATTAAGTGACTTGGAACATCATGGTTTTCTGGAACGCACCCACCGCCGTCGTCCCAATGGCAGCCTGACCAGCAGCCTGTATCGCATCAAATGAACGCAGACAGAGCGCACCTCCCACCAAGGGAAAGGTGCGCTCTCGAGTTGTCACGAGGGTAGCGTCACCATGGCGCATCCAGAAGGACTCACTCTATCGGAGGGTATTAAGACAGAGAAAGAACAAACAATAGCTCCTATGATCAGAATCTTCCGCCCTGGAGAAGCATGATGAGCACCCCGAAAAGCACAAATGCAAGTATCGGGAAAAGAACTCGGGGGGGGTATTGCCTACCCTCACTTTTCTCTCGTATGCGGGGCGTCCTCAGCGGACAGGTCGTATTTCTCTTCCGGCGGCAGTTTTTCCTCCTCATCGAATCGATCCCTCCCGGTCAGCCTGCGGATCAGGGGGCGGATGCCCGATATGAAGAACCCGAGCACAGCGACAACCAAGCCAATCACAGCGAGAACAATGTCGCTGAAGCTCGGTTCTATAAAGCCGGTCGAGTTTTCCGGTGCATCCGGGTCAAATTTGATCTGGATGGACTTACCCACCGTGACTGAGTTCGCCAAGGGGCCAAACTCGCCTGTATAGTGCGTACCGTCCACCACATACTCATAAGTCCACTTATAGTGGATTCTTGTCCGCTTGTTTCTAAAAAAATTGTTCTTTATGACCGTTTCAGATATGTCGGTAACATTTGCGCTGGTGGTTACCCAGCCGGCATGGCGGATTGGCTGGATAAAGTTATCCACCCCCATAATGAGCAGACGGATACCGGCAATCATCATGACAATTCCCATAACGGTTATCAAAAACCGGGAAATGCCATCTGTCAATCGGGGGGAGTTATGCTTCATTGTCATGTGTCCTCTCAATTCTGGCGACCAACTCGCCAATCTCTCCCTCGTACAGTGATTTGTTATAAGGGAGCCGGTGTGTCTGGTGCGCACGGTCGATGAATTTCAGGTCGTAAAAGTAGTACATTTTGCGGATTCTTCCTCTGTTGTACCGGGAGCCGATCTTCCGCTGCGACTCGACAAGACGCCAGTCCAGAATGTCGCTGTAGCGGTAGTACCGCCCGTCGAAGGGATTGGTGCGGCAATAAAAACCGTCCTTCTGAATGATTACTTTGTAAAACAACCCAAGAGAAAGAATCTGTGACAGTGACATCAGCTCAAGAATAACGGGAACTGCAATGACTATCGGCGGCAGATTCCACGCCAAAAACAACATCACCATTACGGCAAGCATAATCAAGGAGAGAATCGTGGGAATTACCACAAACCCGGCCTCCTTCTTGCCCGTTATAACGATCTCCCAGTCAAGATCATCTTCCCCGCTTTTGTTCCCCATAGACTCGACCCGCTCGATCATATAATCAACTGCATCGATTTGGGAGCCAAGTACGAGGAATCTCATCCGCTTTCCTTCTACCGTTTCAAAGTTGCAGTAGGTCGGCTGGCGTGCGTTTGTCTCCCTGCCGGAACTGAGCCACATATTGCGGATCTCGCTGTAGCGATAGTACCGCCCGTTGCCCGGTGCGGTTTGACAAAAAAAGCCGTCCTTATCCACGAACACCTTAAAAAATAGAACGCTGCATACGGATAAAATGAAGCCAATCGCCATGCAGGCCGTCACAATCAGGCCGCCGATGAAGGCACCATTCCGTGTGGTGTAGAGCCAAACCGTGATCCCGCCAAAGATTGCCAGCATGACCGAAGCCATGATGAGCGTAGGCCATCCACCGTTGATTTTATACTTCCAGTTTCTTTGTTCCATCTGTTTTCTCCATGAAATTATACCCATAGTGATTTGTTATATCACAGGGAAGTGGCTGATGCCACTTCCCTGCAGCCGATTCAAATAATGGAAAACTGTTTCGAATATGTTGCCTTAAACCCAGTTTTATCTGTAACCCAGACAACAATGGTATAGTCTCCTGCCTCTGTTGGCGACCACTCAAGATAGTCGAATGTTGAATCGCTTAGATTATAGTACAGAGTATCACCTTTGTAAATAGCATACTCCCATACATACGGCTGGTAACCACCCTCCGCCTTAGCTGAGAAAACCAATGCCGTCTCGGGCTCCATGTCTCCAATTACTTCAACATTAGAAATCGTCAAATCATTAGGGACAAACTTTGCTTCTATTGTGCGGTTCGTGAAGGCAGTGAAGGTGTACTCATCAGAAATATTATAGAGGCACCTTCCATCTTCATACCAACCTTCAAACATATAGCCCTCATTGGGAATTGCAGAAATAGTTACTGTAGAACCATAACTATAGCTGCCTGTTCCTCGCACTGTACCACCATTTCCGGAACTCAGAGAAATTACGCATTTCGCATGGACAGATACATCTTTTTCATTATTGCCATAATTGGCCTCGTCCGCATCCGTTTCTACTACCAAGTGATATAGATTGGGCTGAAGCGGATCAGATCCCAGGCTCGTTTCGGCTATGTCGTAACTCAAAACGATTTCTTCTCCGGCATCAAGGGCTGCAATATTAATATCGGCCAGTACCTCTCCTTGGACGCTGTCAGAATAAACCACCAGCTTTGCCGCATCAATTTTTTCATAGCCTTTATTAGCTACTGTGATTTGCAGCTGTCGTCCAGTATCAGTTATTGACTCCTGTACATTTTCAATCGCAATGTCAGCCAATCCAATTTCAAAAGAAGCCTCATTATCTGTTGGCCGAACATCTGTATTGCCATGTGGTGTTATTCTTATGGCATAGTTTGTCCGAGAAATTGTCTGCGGAAGCGTAAACGGTATTTCCAAACTGGCGCTTCCACCGATATCCAGAGTTTCGTTTAATGTACGACTGTCAACAACATTTCCTTGCGGATCAACGATTTCGATATCAAAAGCTGAAACATCTACCGATCCATTGTTGTATACATCGGCACTCAGGACAATCGTTTCTCCGCCAGTGACCTCTCCGGAATAAGTCACTATCGGATTTACAGAGATATCGAAAAACGCCTCCACTTCCTTTTGAATCAAATCAAGTTGTCCATACGCTTTGCCATTTTCAGGTTCACTCAAAGCATCCGCAGCACAATATGCCAGTTGGATCTTCCCCGTAGACATCATACAGGCATCCCATCCGCGGATTACGTCATCACCCGTTGTAAGCGGAAGAATGTTCCCGAATTTATCAAGCGCCTCATTATAGTAAGTACCATAAAACTGTGCCTTTTCATTCACATCTTCCCAAACAATCGCTTTCTGCCCATTTGCACTTTTCAGAACCTTAAATGTTGAAACAGACTCTGGAAGATTGTCCACCACAGTCTCAACTGTCGCTGCACCTCCACCTGTCATGCACATAATAGCGTGATTGCCCATCCAGTATAGTTTATCATCCATAAAATATACCGATGTATCCGATGTACTATTTTCTGTAACTCTGCTCAACTCACCATCGCCATAGTAATATACTTCCATATCATCAACGGATGACATATCCGTATTTGTTTTTGCGGAATATGCAACTACACTGTTATTGCCAATGTAGGAGCAGGCAATACTGTTTACTATGGGCAAATTCGATGCGATAGTTTCCTCGGATTGCCATTTCCCACCGACCAGCTGTTTCCTATGAATTGAGTTAGTTCCTTCAACAGAAAACGGATCATTTTCTGAATTTTGCTGCCAAACAACGGTCACATCGTCGCCATTGGAAGTCAAACTGCAATTGGTTTCGTAGTCCAAATTACTTGTGAGGGCCACTGTTCCCGAAAATGCTTCGCCATCCCAATGAGTATAATATAGCTCCATATTGGTTGACATTTCATTGAGCGTGACATCTGTGCCAAATTCTTTTTTTGCATTCTGCCACACAATATGTGCACCACCATTTCCGTCAGCGCACATAATCGGTGCATAGTCCATGGTGCCATCGTCAAAGATAGGCTTTGCAGCGCTCCATGATGTACCATCATAAATGCTGTACATGAGAGCGGTTCTATTTTCATCTGACCGCGATGAAACATCATCAATGTACGCCATAAGCATTTTCCCGCTATTCAGTTCGACAATTTTCGGTGAGCAATACTTTTGCACATTAGCCTTATATACTGCGGGATTTGTGCTGCAAGTTACAGGGCCTTGTAATGGCTCTATAAATTTAAGATCATCTCTCGATACTGTCATTAGAGCTTCTGCTGCCTCTGTTTTAGGATATAGCTGAAGTTCTTTAAATTCCCAGTCAAATGTTCCTCCCCATAGAAGCGTCTCTATTTCAAGGAACAGTGCCAAATTAATAGAGATTGTCGTCGATTCCGAAAAATTTGAAAGGCTTTTATACTCGAAATTTAAAGTCCCACTTCCGCCCGCATAGGCCATCATTATCTTTTCAATTCCAGCTGCAATACCAGCCTTAAGCTCAACGGAATAATTTCCCGCACCCTCAAGCCCATACAGACCAATTTCTTTTAACTCAACGAAGAATTTTTGTTCCATCGAGCCGTTTATTTCGAAACGGAAATATGTACACGGATATAGTGGCATAGGCGCAGAAGCGCTGGTTGCAGTCTCGGCTACCAGAATCAGTCCGCCTTCACGTACTATACCCGTTTGGGCATCTATTTCGGCATATCCACTCAAAGAACCGTCAAACTCAAATCCAAAATCTAACTTGGTTTTTTTCAATTTGCTTCTCAGTTTCTGGTACTTATTCCATGTAGCGGTTGTCGTATGTCCACCAAAGAACTGAATCATTTCCTTTAGTTCAGCATAATTGCTTGTTTTAAGCGACGGATCTCGTTCGGACTCTTTCAGGCCTATTGTAACTTTATAGGTACCTTCTTTGACATCATATTCGTAATCAATCAAATCATCCAGGTCCAAACCCCAGTCCAACTTCATCTTAAACAGCGATGTATCTACTCCAAAGATATTTACAACTGGTCCCTCTAAGTCAATAGCAGCACCATTGTTGACAGTAATCTTAGGAACTTCTACTACATTTTTAGGCTCATCCAATTTAGATACGCCGCTGTCATTTCCTGAAAAACCATCCTTATCAATTTCAAGGTAGCCGCTTCCACTACCAATCGAGGTGGTATAAAACTGATCAAACGCCCAGTTAGAAGGCATGCCAAAGCCTAAGTTTCCGCTGAATCCAGTAGACATATCGCCCACGAAACTTCTTTCAGCATAGCCTTTATCAGAAACTCTTGTGCAGACATTTCTTGTTCCGTATATACCAACCCTGTAAATACTATTGCTCATAACTTCATGGACACTCTTGAAATAAGGGATTACATTTGAAGTGACCTGATAGTCCAAGCAGTCATAGTCCACAGCAAAATAAATAAATGTATTTTGAGGAATTCCTAATTCGGCAGCTGCCGCAATAGCCGCCTTTGCATCCCTTGTTCCTTGAGCTGAGGTAAAATACGAATTTTCGTCAGCAGATGTCTGATAGATCGGGAAGAAACTGAGCCCCGCATCAAAGATAATTTGTGCCTCACTGCGTGTGATTTTCTTGCTATTTCCGGTCAGATATCTTCCTATGTATCGATAGTCATTGTCATATAGTGATTTTGCTTTTGCGGCTGTGAGCTGGGTTGCGCAGTCTGCAGCCAATGCCGATCTTGATGTATCACCGCAACTAATAAACAACGACAGCCATGTAGTTTTATCGGCTTTTCCATTCTGTGGGATTTTCATGTCCGCTTGAAAATCGTATAGCGCTTGCCTTGTTGCATCACCATATTCGCCGTCTATTGCTCCAGCGCTATGCCCGTTAACAAGCAATGCAAACTGCAGCAGTTCCGTAATGGATGCGATTTGTGTAGCTGAATAGTAGTTTCCTGATGATGTCCCAGGATATCTTCTGGCAGCTGCAGAATCTCGAATATACGGAATTTCGGGGCAGCACAATCTTGTCGTTACGCCAAAGTTTGCGTTTGCAACATCTGTTGGCATGCCCTCCTCGGCCTGCAATGCATATATTAAAGCCCGATTTGTGTTTCTGCCATACACGCCATCACAAGGAGTGATCCCAGTATATGCCTCATACTTGCGGTTCAGCTTTTGCTGCATTTCACGAACAGCCTCTGTTCCGCCATAAGAGCTTAACAGTTTAAATGAATCCATGGACATCAGGGCCTTCATGATATTAACTGTCACAACTCCATTTGGATTGATAAGGCCGGCATCTTCTTTTAATTCAATGATGGCCTTTTCTACATCTGCATCAAACACGCCATTGAATACAACGGTGCCATCTTCGGTTTCGGACAGATTATATCCAGGGTTATACCCTTTGCACCAAAGTGCTCCCTGCAATATTGCAAATTTCCGATTTGTGACACCATCCTGGCGCCGCAGCAGATTCTGGCTATAAAGGCGCTCTGTAGTTGGGCCAAAATTATCTGCCAAATCTGTGATTCCAAGTTCCACCTGCAGAGCTCTCGTAAGACCGTAAACGGTATCCCACCCCGTTCTGCCGTCTTCGGTGACATATCCAAATCCCGGCACATTACCATACTCCTGATTCAGCCATCTTTGGGTCAGATAGACCATAGCATCACCAGGATAGTCGCTATGAATCGAAACGCCATTCTCCACAAGCGTTTCTTCGCTAATTTGTTCCAAATCGGGGATCTGTACCTCCGATATATAATCTGTCTCGTTGCCATATTCATCATCGATCTGAACATCGGCTTTTATAAGGTTGAATGTACTTTCTTCCTCCGTAGATGCGTCATTAGTTGCTACTTCTACATTTTCTGTAGCATTTTCAGCAGCAAATGCCGGAACAGTAACTGTTTGGAGCATAATTAGAACGCTTAACAGCAATGTTAATGCTCTGCTAAAATGCTTCTTCGCACCTTTCACTTAAATCCTTCCTTTCCTGTAAGTAGAATACATTTTTCCTTCTCTATTCTGAAATAGCGCCGTTGGAACCTCTATGGATAGGCATCACTCCCTTTCCCATTCCATGTGCGTTCTTAAATCATACACGATCCCCATGCTGCGATCAGAAGATGTTGATTAAAGCAGAAGCGTACTACTTTATCTGATCACATCAAACAACCATTCTCTCTTCAAAATTTTTGATTATAGTGATATCCCGCGATTCGGCTATATTTTTCTATTTCTGCCAATTATTTTATACGCTATATTCTCCTTTGGCAATATCAAGTCGAAATTTTTGTTGATTTTGTGAAAACTCTTGAACTATCATTATTAAAAATGCCAAATCAATACCTCCACTCACCAACAGCTGGTGTAATGATAATGCAAAGGAAATGGCGATTATTTTTTGTACAAAATACGAGCGATTTATTTCACTTGACATAGATTAGCGGGCGTGCTATACTCCTTAACAAGAAGCGAACAGATGTTCTAATTTGTGGACGCGTTGGAATAGAAAGGGGCGCAGGTAGATGCTCTGGCTTTCACGGAAAGACATCGAACACATTTCCCGTAGATTGCTTCGTGATTACCTAAAAAAAGTCCCTCAAAAGGTCGATCATATTGATCCGGCAGATTTTGCAGAGAAGATGTGTGGCCTGCAATTTACCTTTGCAGATATCAGTGAAGCACATGATGCCATCGGCCTTACGGCAACTTCGGGGGTGATCATAACGATCCCTCAAAGGGATGGCACAAGGCTCGATTACGAATTAGACGGAAAAACGGCCTTCATTGATCAGAGCCTTGTGGCTGAAAATCAGATTGGCCGTTTGAACTTTACTATGATGCACGAAGCAGCGCATCAACTGTTTTGGATGCTGTATCCGGAAGAATATGAGGCGCAAACTCCTCGCTGCGTATTTCGCATGACAGATGAACATACGCAATACCCTGTTCTTGATTGGGAGGAGTGGCAGACCAATGTGCTGACTTCATATCTTCTTTTGCCAAAGGAGCTGGTATATCGCCACATGGCAGATGTTGGCCTGAAAGATGGTATCAGCGTGCTGAATCGCATATACGCACGCAAAGACTATGAGCGTTTTTCGGAGGCCGCAAAGCGGCTCGGTGTGTCCAAAACAGCACTGACTATAAGATTATCCCAACTCGGTTTGGTAGGGAGAAACGATTTGTATGACCCGTATGCATTGGTAGATATATTTCCGGAGAAAAATGAGATCGCCTGATATGGCAGGGAGTAAGTATGGCAAAGATCAATGTAAGGGAACTTGATCCACAACGCTATTCCTGTATTCAGACAGAACAGCAGGAATTGAAAAAACAGTATTCCAGCCATATTACAATGGCGAGAATGTGCCCGTATTGCCAGAACAAGTTAGAGATCCTGTGTAAAGGAAATCACGGCGCAGTTTATGTGAAATGCCCCCATTGCGGAGAACAGGTGTTTTTCCCACCGGTGGCATTTCGACTTAACCGATTCTAAGCTGTAACGGCGTGTAGGAAGCGCCTTGCCTGCGACAACTAAAAATTGAATATCCAAGTTTGTACCCCGGAGCCGCTTGATGCGTGACCTTCCCATGTGTCGCTTGATTTGCAGTCCTTGCTCTCAAAGAGAGCAAGACGGATCAATGCGGCCATGGTGGTGAAGGCAGATCAAGCGGCTTTTTCGCTCATTTGGTTCCAGAAAGGAACTGAATGAGCGTTTTATTTTGCTGGTCTTTTGCCTGCGAGAGATGCCGAGGCCCTCCGCTTCTCGTTTTTGGAATTTTCAAAATGATGAAACGGAGGACAGAAAATGTCGTATCACAATGACCCATATCGGGTCGATTATTTGAAGATATATCCCTGCTTAAAAGAGCGTCCGGATGTGTTGGAAGTCTTGAAGAAAAGCGACCGCAAGATGAAATACATGGAGGTGGATCTGAAAAGCGAACAGCGCAGGAAAAATGCCGCGAATGGGGCGGAGAGTTATATCCCCAGCAAGGAGGATTCGCTGGAGCGGCTTGTATATTCTGCGAAGTGCCAGTTTGCGGACGATGCTGAAGGCGTCGAGGATGCCGTGATCAAGAAAGACGATTTATGCCGTTTGCGGGCCGCACTGGATCAGTTGAGCGAAGAAGAACGGGCTCTGATCCATGCGCTGTTTTTCGACGAGCGCTCAGAGCGTGAGCTGGAAGAAAGAATGGGAGTCCATCGAATGACGATCCATAATCGAAAGATCCGTATCTTGCAGAAATTGAAAAAGATGCTGAGATGACAAAAAAGTTTGGTGCAAACGGTGTTTTCAACGGCTAATAGAGTGAGAGGGCTTTGAGCCCCACTCCGCTGCTGATAAATCAGCGGCGTTGTTCCTTGAAAAACACCGCCCAAGCGGTCATATCCGGCAACTTGAATACATTAGCTGACGGAGCCAGCGTCAGGCCGAGTGCGCGATGACCACCTGTGCGGAGAAACTCCGCATCAAAGGACGGCCAAGTAAGGTGCAGAGCGATACCCACTCAGGCCAAGGCAGCCTTGGCAAGCTGTCCCCGCCATGATCCCGTCAGCCCACAATGATACTCCTGTACGCAGCTTCGAGAGATCCTCGGAGGGGTGAAACTCCCGTGATGTGCGCCAGCACAGTTCAAGTTGCCGCCCCGCCTGGGGAAGTAGTGTCGAATACAGGCAAACAAAACCGTAAAGTTCTGGCCACTCCGGTGATGGAATCATTTGCTTCCATCACCGGAGTGACCACACTCTTGCGGCAGAAGCATGGGAACTGTCCACCCCCTCCTATATTTTTGCATTCGATTCCTTTCTCCTTTGTTCGTCGGTCCAACTATCGCCTTCCCTTGATTCCTTCTTTGGACGGTTCCCATGCTTGTGCCGCAGAGATGGTCAGATACAGGGAGGAGCGCAATTATGAACCCTAATATCAACTTCTATGGAATCGTGATCCTGCTCAGAAAACTCCGGGAATGCGGCAGTTTCACCGAAAAAGAACTGAGAAAAATTGCCGCACGGATCGCTGCGGATAACGGTGTTGAAGTCATGTTTTTTCTCTGATTTTCTTCATCTTTCAGTAGCTATTTGGATGCAGTTGTGGTAGTGTTTGTGTTACAAAAAAGGAGGTGAGCGGGTGTGGATGAAAAGCGGCTGGTAGACGGAACAACAGCACTGGCAGAAAAGCAGCCCCGTGTTATAAAAATCGAACCTACAGAACGGCCTCAAAATGTGCGGCTGCGGGTCGCTGCCTACACTCGTGTCAGCTCAGACTCCGAGGATCAACTCAATTCCTTTGCCGCTCAGAACCGCTACTACACGGAGTTGATCTCAAGCAAGGCCGAATGGCGCATGGTCGACATCTATGCGGACGAGGGGATTACCGGAACTTCGGTGGCTAAACGGGATGACTTTCAGCGGATGATGGCGGACTGCCGTCGAGGCCTGATTGACCAGATTCTTGTCAAGTCCATCTCACGCTTTGCCCGCAACACCAAAGACTGCCTTCAGAACATCCGTGAACTGAAAGAGTTGGGTGTCAATGTCCGATTCGAGCGTGAAGGTATCGATACGGTCAATGTGAGCAGTGAGCTCATCACAGCCATCTACGCTGCCTTCGCCCAAAAAGAGAGCGAGTCCATATCCGGTAATATGCAGTGGAGCTATCAGCGCAGGATGGAGAGCGGCGAATTCAATACCTGTAAAGCCCCGTGGGGATTTCGGCTTGATGGTAGAAAACTCAAAATATGTGAACCAGAAGCAGACATTGTCCAAAGAATTTTCCGTGAGTATTTATCCGGTAAAAATCCTCAAGAAATCGCAGACGACCTAAATGCCAGCTGCCTGACTGAGCGAGTATGGAATTATAAAGCGGTAGATTACATCCTGCAAAACGAACGTTACGCCGGGAATGCGCTTCTGCAAAAGAGGTATACGCCGGATATGCTCTCGAGGCAGCAGAAAACCAATCATGGTGAGCGTGAAATGTATTTTGTGCCAGGGAGCAACGATGCGATCATCTCTCCAGAGATATTTAAACGAGCTCAAGGCCTACGGCAAAAACGCAGTTTAGGAAAAGCACCCGTACACAGCGAGATCATCTCACAAATCCGGTGTATCTGTGGCGCACGGATGCGGTTTAAAAATGTTAACAGCAAATGGTATCTATGCTGCACAAGTCATGACACAAAGGGGGATTGCTTGATCACGCCGATCCGTGAGACTCAGATCCATGCATCCTTCTGCCGTCTGTACTACAAGCTGAAACATCAGAGCATCCCTATTCTGGAACAGATGCTTACAAGTCTCCAGCTGATTCGCAATCGCAGGATGCTCTGGAGTCCTGACATCGTCGCCCTGAATAAAAGAATATCAGATATATCCAGTCAGAATCAGACATTGGCCTTTCTCAAACAGCAGGGCCTTGTTGATCCTGACATTTTTATAGCCAAAACCAATGAGCTGACCAAGCAGCTCCGGCAGGCCAAGCTGGAAAAAGAAAAGCTGATGGATGCCGAGAGCGACATGACCGCCCTGCAAACGCAAGACTTAATAGACCTCTTGGAAGGTGGGCCGGAATTCCTCGACAGCTTTGACGCGGAACTGTTTGGTGAACTCGTTGAGAAAATTATCACAGAGAGTAATGACTCCGTCCGCTTCTGCCTGAAAAATGGGCTGGAGCTGCGGGAGTCCATAGAGAGGACGGTGCGGTGATGGGAAACCGGAAGCAGCCCTTCGGTTACAAGATGGCTCTGGGTGAGATCGTCATACAGGAATCAGAGGCGAAACTTGTGCAGGAGATTTTCCTCCGATATATCGCAGGAGAATCCTTGAATGAGTTGACCGAGTCGCTTCGCCAGCAGGATATCTCATACGACGAGGGACGGCTCTGGAACAAAAATATGGTCGCCCGTATTCTGGCGGACGCACGCTACACCGGAGAAAAAGAATATCCCAAGCTCATAGATAAGGAACAGCTCATTGCAACAAATGAAAAACGCTCAAACAAGCCCCAACTTCCGAAAAAGACAGAAGCCCAAAAGGTGCTGCGCAGGCTCTGTGGCACACCGCCATCCGAGCAGGTGGAGCAAAGTGTCACCGACCTGCTCAACGGCCTCGCAAATTGCCCGGAACGCATACAGCATCAGCGCAGTCCAGCGCCAGCCACACATTCTAAAACGCAGGAGACGCTGGATAATGCTCTGGAGCAGCAGCCAATCGACGAGGACAACGCCAAGACGCTGATCCTCCGGCTTGCGGCAGAGCAATACGCCGCGCTGGGGAATGAAGAATATGAAACAAATCGTCTCCGGCGCCTCTTCTCCGCCTTCGAATGTGTGGCGGAACTGAACGCTGATCTTCTGAAAAACACCGTATCCGAGGTGCTGGTGACCCGCCAAAATGTCAAACTGCGATTAAAAAATGGGCAAGTCATAGAAAGGAGCGACCTGCAATGAAAGAGGATGCCCCAAGAGTAATTAAGATCCCTGCCAAGCCGGAAGCCACCCGTCAGGCAGAAGCCCGCAGACAGCTCCGGGTGGCAGCTTACTGCCGAGTCTCCACCAAAGAGGAGGATCAGGCAAACAGCTATGAGGTGCAGAAAGAGTACTATACCGATAAAATCATGTCCAACACCGCTTGGACGATGGCTGGCATCTTTGCGGACAAGGGCATCACCGGAACCTCGGCCAAGAAGCGCGAGGACTTCATGCGGATGATCCGGCACTGCCGCCAGAAGAAAATCGATGTGATCCTGACCAAGTCGGTTTCCCGCTTCTCCCGCAACACGGTGGACTGCCTCTACTATATCCGGGCGCTCAAACAGCTTGGCATCGCAGTCATCTTCGAGAAGGAAAATATCAATTCTCTGGAGGAGGACAGTGAGCTGCGGATCACCCTCTCCGGTGCCTTCGCCCAATCTGAAAGTGAATCCATCTCCGCCAATGTCACATGGGGGAAACGCCGTGCCATGGAAGCCGGAAAGGTCAGCATCCAATATAAAAAGCTGTATGGCTACCGCAAGGGTGAAGATGGTCAGCCGGAGATCATTCCGGAACAGGCCGAAATTGTCCGATGGCTCTATGAGCGCTATCTCACTGGGGCCAGCCTGCGGATGATCAAAGATGAACTGGAACAGCAAGGCGTCAAGTGCTTCGAGGATTCTCCGGAGTGGACCATTTCCCGCATCCGTAGCATCCTGCAGAATGAAAAATACTGCGGTGATGTGTTGATGCAGAAGACCTTCCGGCAGGACTTTATCAACCGCAAGGCCATCAAGAATACAGGCCAGCTTCCCATGTACCTCATTGAAAATCACCATGAGGGCATTGTCAGCCGTGAAAAGTATGATGCCGTACAGGCAGAGATGGCACGGCGGAATGCAGCAAAGAGTCCTTCTAAAAACGCAGTCACAGGGATGGCCTCCTACGCCAGCAAGTATGCGCTCTCGGAGCGGTTGGTCTGCGGTGAGTGCGGGACCCTGTATCGCCGCTGCACATGGACACGAAACGGTGAAAAACGAATCGTATGGCGCTGTGTGAGCCGATTGGACTACGGCAAAAAATACTGCCACAATTCGCCCACACTGGATGAAGCACCACTCCAGCAAGCGATCCTCGCAGCCCTGAACACAGCCATGGCCGACAAGAATAGCTTGATTCGGCAGATCACAGATGCCATGGAAACGGAGATCATCCCATTCCCTGGCGGCATGATGAGCCTCGGAGACATTGAACGCAGGCTGAGAGAACTGGAGCAGCAATTCCAAACACTGCTGGAAAAAGCCGCGGATGATCCTGCCGCCTATGGCGGTCAGTTCAAGGAGATACTGGAAGAGCAAACCCTCCTGAAAGAAAGGCGTTCCGGGATCCTCGCAGATAACAACGAACAGGCAAAAGCCAATCAGCGCATCATGGATGCCGCACAGACATTGGAAAACGCATCGCCCTACATTACGGAGTGGGACGAGAGCGCCGTTCGCCAACTGGTGGAGACAGTAAAAATTCTCTCCAAGGATGAGGTCGCAGTCACCCTGAAGGGTGGCATTGAGCTTTGCCAGAAAATTATGTACTGAAAGAAGGTGGAAAGATGATTTTTGTAACCGGCGATTGCCACGGAAACTTTGAACGCTTCAAGCCGAAATATTTCCCGGAGCAGGCACAAATGACAAAGCGGGACATCGTGATTTGTGCCGGAGACTTTGGTGGTGTGTGGTTTGGAGACGGCCGTGACGAGGCTGCATTGGACTGGCTGGAAAGTCTTCCGTTCACGCTGGCCTTCGTCTGCGGGAATCATGAGAACTACGACGCACTGGAACGATATCCGGTGAAAGACTGGCACGGCGGCAAGGTACACCGCATTCGCTCTCATGTCCTGCACCTGATGCGTGGACAGGTCTTCGAGCTGGAAGGCTATCACTTCTTCACCATGGGCGGAGCAAAAAGCCATGATACGGAGGACGGCATTCTGGAACCGGGTGCTCCGGATTTTGAGCGAAAGCTCCTGATGCTGCAGAGAAAGCCCCGAGCGAGGTATCGCATCAATCACATTTCGTGGTGGGCGCAGGAGATGCCTTCTGAGGAGGAGTACGCTGAAGCACGGAAAAATCTGGCCAAGGTCGATTGGGCGGTGGACTATGTTATCACGCACTGCGCTCCCACCAGCATTGCTCTCATGGAAAACCGCCACAATGAGGCAGACCCGCTCACAGATTTCCTGCAGGAGGTCAAGGAGAGAGCACATTATCACTACTGGCTGTTCGGCCATTACCACGACAACCGGGCCATTGATGAAAAGCACATACTGCTCTGGGAGCAGATCGTACAAGTTATCTGAAACAGGTCAAGGCAGAGAAAAACACGGCGATGTTACCGTGCTTTTCTCTGCCTTGAGCGTTGAATCAGGCGCTGTGCGCCGGAAAGGAGAAACTATGAATATCCGAAAGGCTGTGGACTACAGCACAATGTTTGCCACACTGGAATCTGTCATGAAAGCAGATCTGCCGCAGATGGAGCTGTACTGCGAAATCGGCAAGGCCGTCTGTGCCCACTCGGAAAAGGGTGCAGCGGTAGCTGCTGCGGAGTTCATAAAAGAACAATACCCGGATATGACCGGCTTCTCTCCGCGCAATGTGCGCCGGATGCGGGATTTCTGGCAGTTGTACAGCGGCACGCCGGAACTGCTTGGCGAAGCGCTTCACTTGAATTGGACACAGAACGTTGTGATCATGGAGGCAGAGCTGCCCGCAGAGGAGCGCCGCTGGTACATCCGGCAGGCTACAGCACGGAATCTATCCAAGGCGGAGCTTCTGCGAATGATCGAGGATTCTGCGTATCTGGAAAGTGTTCTCGACGAAAAGGTCGATGTGTGGTATAATGAGGGCAACGATGAGATTTCGGAGAGAACGCAGTATGAAGAGGATCCTGTTTATCTGTCATGGCAATATCTGCCGCAGCCCCATGGCCGAGTTCGTGATGAAGGACTTGGTACAGAAGGCGGGGCTGGCGTCAGAGTTTCACATCGAATCGGCAGCCACCAGCCGGGAGGAGATCGGCAACCCAGTCTATCCTCCGGCACGGCGCAAGCTGGCCGAGCATGGGATCTCCTGCGAAGGCCATGCCGCACGGCAGTTGACAAATCGGGATTACGACGAATACGATCTCCTGATCGGCATGGACCAGGCCAACCTCCGGGATATGTACCGTATCTGCGGCGGCGACTATGCCGAAAAGATGTCCCTCCTGATGGATCATACCGCCCGTCCAGGCAATGTAGCAGACCCGTGGTACACCGAGGATTTCGAGGCAACCTGGCGGGATGTGCTGGAGGGGTGTCAAGGACTTTTAAAAGAGTTAACTGCTGGGAGGTGCGGTGAAGATGGATAAGCTAATTGTTCGCGGAACAGAGATCAATGTGCAGTGGGATCTCAAGCGTGATGACTTTCTCAGCTTGACAGACATTGCAAAAATCAAGGATAATGACAATCCACGGTACATCATTCAAAACTGGCTTCGCAATAGAAACACCATCGAGTTTCTCGGTGTGTGGGAAACACTCTACAATCCAGATTTTAACCGTGTCGAATTCGATGCGTTTAGAAGTCAAGCAGGGCTGAACAGCTTTGTGATGACGCCACAGAAGTGGGTGGATGCGACCGGCGCCATTGGCATTGTTTCCAAGGCTGGCCGCTATGGTGGAACCTACGCCCATAAGGAAATCGCGTTTGAGTTTGCCTCATGGATCTCCGTGGAGTTTAAACTTTACCTGGTCAAAGAGTTTGAGCGGCTCAAGACCGAGGAAATGAAACAGCTTGGCTGGGATATCAAGCGCAACCTTGCCAAGATCAATTATCGCATTCATACGGATGCCATCAAAGAGAATTTGATTCCGCCTGAACTGTCTGCCCGTCAGATATCCTTGGTCTATGCCAACGAGGCTGATGTTCTGAACATGGCTCTGTTCGGCATGACGGCCAAGCAGTGGCGGGATTCCCATCCGGATCTCAAGGGGAACATCCGGGACTATGCGAATGTATCGCAGCTTGTGTGCCTGTCAAACTTGGAAAACTTGAATGCCGTGTTCATCAATGAAGGAATATCGCAGTCGGAACGGCTGGCGAAACTCAACGCCATTGCTATTAGTCAGATGAAGGTGCTGACGGAGGACCACAGATTGCTGCAGCTTGAATCGGCTGATGATACAGAGAAACCGCAATAAAGATTGAAGAGTCGTTTCGCACATCGTGATTTTCAGGTCGGGGTTCGAAAATCTATCCGTTATGAGATGTGATATAATAAAAAGCGGGCCATTGAGGTGAGAACATGAATAGCTTGCAACCTCCTTTTTCTGATATCGTCGGAGAAAGCAGTCCTGTCCAAAAAGCAATTAAAATGATATGGGAAATCTTTGCGAATCATCCATTACCCAATAATAAATCGATTGCATCGCAGTCAGCCGCTGAACAAATAGTATTACATCTGCTTGGAACCATGAATAGTATTGGAATGATCAATGCTGCTGGTTACCACTCTGCTGCGGTAACTCTCATGAGATCGATAGAAGACGCTTTAGACTGCTTATTCGCAGTAGTTCAAAGTGACATAAATGCAAACAAATGGCTTAATGGCGAACTCAAGGCAAGCCAAGCAGCAAGAGCGTGGACAGCAGATAAGGTGGTTGATCAATCCATTCCGCTTGGAGACTACAGAAAAAATATCAGACATGGACTAAACAAGTATAGCCACTGTTCTCCGAATCAGACAAGCTGGAATATTTATCGAAAAAGTGACGAGAAGGGCATGTGTAGACTTGAGCTTAATTATCAGCATGCAGTAATAAGTAAAAATGGATACTATGTTGATAGGTACCTTTGCATTCATTTATATGAGCTTATGGATAGTTTACCTCTTTACTATAGCGAGTATTTTGCAGATAAGGAGGAGCGAAGAAAACTCTTTGAAAAGCTAAAATATGATATTGAAACAATCATTAAAGACTTTTTGAATAGCATTGGGAGCGATAAGTTATACATGGATACTCCTCCTGAGCTTGAAGGGCTTAGCAACAGGAAATAACCCATAGAAATAAAAATCTATAGTGTTTCGCTATTACAGAAAAAAGGTCTTTGTCCCATGGGACAAAGACCTTTTGATTTTCCCCCGGCGCCTTCCCCGCAGAAAGGCGACCGCTGCCGGAGTTTTTCTCCCCCCCCCTGGAAAATCCTCCGCCGCTGTGATAGAATAGACCTCCCGGAGGGCTTTGGCCGCCGGAGACTATCACAGCAAGGAGAATGTACCATGCAATGTCCCGTATGCGGTAAGGAGATGAAAACCGGTGCCTCCACCTTCATGGGCTCCACCGGCCTGACCCCTATGACCTGCGTGTTCACCGACAGCGAGGTCAAGCAAAAGGGCTTCTTCCGGCACAATGTCGTCTCCAAGGTCCTCCTGCAGGGCGACGACATAGAGACCTACTTCTGTGAGTCCTGCCAGCTGCTCCTGCCCCTGATCCGCTGACATCCCGGCACGCAAAAAGGGTCCCCGGCTCTCGCCGGGGACCCTTTCCCGTCTCTTACGGACGCTCACAGAGCGCTTACAGAATGTTGATGGACGTCTGCTTGGGCAGCTGCTTCTTGGCCGCCTTCGGCACGGAGATGGTCAGGATGCCGTCCTCGAACTTGGCGGACACCTCCTCCGGCTCCACGTCCTCGCCTACGTAGAAGCTGCGGCTGCAGGCGCCGGCATAGCGCTCCTGACGGATGTACTTGCCCTTCTTGTCCTGCTCCTCCTTGTCCAGACCCTTGGCGGCCTGAATGGTCAGATAGCCGTTCTTCAGCTCCACATTGACCTCGTCCTTCTTGAAGCCCGGCAGGTCGATATCCAGCTCATAGGAACTCTCCGTCTCCCGCACATCGGTTTTCATCAGGTTCTTGCCGTGCTTGCCATACAGCGGGTCACGGCTCTGAGGTACCATCATCCCGAAAGGATCAGAGAAGAAATCATCAAACAAATTCTCACCAAAAATGCTGGGCAACATAAGTCATACCTCCATTCAAAATTCCGGGTGCCGGTGTCTCACCGGCGCCAACTTTTGTCACCGCTTACACATTGTATGCGTTTTCCGTTCCCCGGTGGAGTTCTTTGGCTCTCTCCCTTGGAACAGCTTCATCATAGCACCGTTTTTAGCACTGTCAAGTGTCGAGTGCTAATGTTCACAGAAGTACCTATGTTTGTTCATAAAATATCCGAAAAGTCCCCCCTTGCCCCCCAGCCCACCGAAAAATATTGTCCGGGGCATATACAAACGGCCGAAAGTGTGGTATACTTTCATGAACCAATTTACAAAATGTTCAGGAAGCCCGAAAACTGCCGGGTATAATGGTAATATAGTATATAAATGGGAGGTTTCCTATGGCACGCAATATTCTGGTGGTCGAGGATGACCGCAATATTTCCGACCTGATCCGGATGTATCTGGAGAAGGAGGGCTTCGACGTCCGCATCGCCTATGACGGCGGCAAGGCCGTGGAGGAGTACGACCGGCAGGCGCCGGACATGGTGCTGCTGGATATCATGCTGCCGGTGATGGACGGCTGGTCCGTCTGCGCCCACATCCGGGAAAAGGCCAAGACACCCATCATCATGCTGACGGCTAAAAGCGAAGTCAACGACCGCATCACCGGTCTGGAGATGGGCGCCGACGACTATCTGGTCAAGCCCTTCGAGATGAAGGAGCTGATGGCCCGCATCAACGCCGTGCTGCGCCGCAGCGAGATCCCCGACGACACCCGCAAGCGTCTGGTGTTCGACAAGCTGGAGATCAATCTGGACAGCTACGAGCTGCTGGTGGACGGCAAGAAGGTGGATACGCCCCCCAAAGAGCTGGAGCTGCTGTACCATCTGGCCTCCACTCCCAACCGGGTCTACACCCGCAACCAGCTGCTGGACGAGGTGTGGGGCTTCGACTACTTCGGTGACTCCCGGACAGTGGACGTCCATATCAAGCGCCTGCGGGAGAAGATCGAGAATGTCTCCGACCAGTGGGAGCTGAAAACCGTGTGGGGCGTGGGCTATAAGTTTGAAGTGAAGTGATGGCAGAGCGCAAGAAACGGTTCAGCGGGCTCTACTGGCAGCAGTTCGCCCTGACCGCCGGCATGGTGATGCTGACGCTGCTGCTGCTGGGCGTGTCCTTTTTCGCCCTGAGCTATAACTATAACTTCACCGAGCGGCGGGACGAGCTGCAGGAGCGGGCCAGTCTCATTGCTCAGGTGTCCGTGGACTACCTGAAGTCCGGCGGCCAGACGGAGGATGAAAACCTCAAGCGCTTCATCAGTCTGGGTAGCGCCATGACCAACGCCGAGTTTCTGGTGTGCAACGACAGCGGCTATGCCCTGCTGACGGCGGACCAGCGGCTGGGGGGCAAGGTGGTGGCCATCCCGCAGGAGATCACGCAGGAGGTTCTGACGGGCAGCGGCCTGTATCAGGGCCGCAGCAGTCTGGGCGGCGCCTACACCTCCAAACAGTTCGTGGTGGGCGTCCCCGTTCAGGACGGCGACCAGACCATCGGCGTGGTGCTGGCGGTGATGAACGCCCGCTCCGTCATGGGGATGTGGCGGTCCTTCATCAGCCTGTTCCTCATGACCTCCGCCATTATCCTGCTGCTGGTGTTCATCGTCACCTCCCTGACCTCCATGCGGCAGATCCAGCCCATCCGGGAGATGGTGCAGGCCACACGGGCCTACGCCGCCGGGAACTTCGACGTACGGATGCAGGACGCCGACCGGGGCGATGAGATCGGCGAACTGGCGGCGGGCTTTAACAACATGGCAGACTCCCTGGCGGAGACGGAGCGTCAGCGCCGGGACTTCATCGCCAACATCTCCCATGAATTAAAGACCCCCATGACCTCCATCGCCGGCTACACCGACGGTATTCTGGACGGCACCATCCCGCCGGAAAAAGAACGCAAGTACCTGCAAATTATCTCCGACGAGAGCCGTCGGCTCAGCCGTCTGGTGCGCCGGATGCTGGATATCTCTCAGATCCAGTCGCAGGAGATGAAAAAAGAGGACTTCGACCTGTGCGAGAGTATGCGTCTGGCGCTGCTGTCCATGGAGCAGAAGATCACCGACCGGGAGTTGGATGTAGAGGCGGACATCCCGGAGGAGCCTGTAATGGTGGAGGGCGTCAACGACCTTATCACCCAGGTCATTTACAACCTGCTGGAAAACGCCACCAAGTTCGCCGCCCCCCACTCGTCCCTGTATCTGGGGCTGGCCGTCCACGGGGAGAAGGCCGTGGTCACGGTGCGCAACGTCGGTCAGACCATCCCCGCCGAGGAGATCCCCCTGCTGTTTGAGCGCTTCCACAAGTCTGACAAATCCCGCAGCGAGGATAAGGACGGCTACGGGCTGGGCCTGTACGTGGTAAAGACCATCCTGTCTCAGCACAAGGAGCAGATCACCGTCACCAGCGAAAACGGCGTCACCGCCTTCAGCTTTACCGTTCAGATGGCTCACCCCATGCGGAACGAGCCGTGAGAGGAAGTATCCTATGTATAATGACGAAAACAGAGAATTTGACCCGGTAGGCGGCGATCTGCCGCCCCAGCCGCAGCAGGACCGGACGGACCTGCCGGAGGAGGAGCCGGACGAGATCGTCAGCTGGTACACCCCCCGGCAGGAGGAGCCGGAGGAGGTCGTCAACTACTTCGTCCAGCAGCGCCCCATACCTCAGAACGTCTGGAAGCAGGCCGCCAAAACCCAGCGTAAGCGCCGCCGTCTGTGGACGTGGCTGGGCATAGGCGGCATAGCTCTGGTGGTCGTGGTCATCGTGGTAGCGGCCATCCTGTCCTCCACTGCCTCCAGCGCCCCCAGCCTGCCGGGCAGCGACGACGGCGACTCCGCCAGCAGCATGGTGGATATCTTCCGCAAGAAGGAGACTACCATCCCCCGCATCTCCGGGGAGGAGGGCGTGAAGCTCAGCTGTCAGGACCCCTCCGGTGAGGAGCTTACCATTCAGCAGGTGTACGCTAAGGTGAACCCGTCGGTGGTGGCGGTGGTGGCGGAGCAGTCCGACGGCTCTGCCGCCGTGGGTACCGGCGTCATCATGACCGAGAGCGGCTATATCATCACCAACGCCCACGTCATCTCCGGCGGCAAGAGCTGCTGGGTGGCGCTGGACACCGGCGTCACCTACGACGCCCGTCTGGTGGGCTATGACGAGGACGAGGATCTGGCGGTACTGCGGGCCATTGCGGACAATCCTCTGCCGGCGGCGGAGTTCGGCAACTCCGACCTGCTGACGGTGGGTGACCCGGTGTACGCCATCGGCAACCCCTTGGGCGTAGAGCTGCGGGGGACCCTCACCAACGGCATCGTCTCCGCCATCAACCGTGAGGTGGAGATGCAGGGCCGCACCATGACCATGATCCAGACCAACGCCGCCCTGAATAACGGCAACTCCGGCGGCCCCCTCATCAACAGCTACGGGCAGGTCATCGGCATCAACACCATGAAAATGAGCAACTCCAGCCTCTCCGAGGAGGAGGCCACGGTGGAGGGTCTGGGCTTCGCCCTGCCCATCAGCTCCGTGTCCTTCGTGGTCAATGACCTCATCGCCCACGGGGAGTTTCTGGGTACCCCCACCATCGGCATCACCGTCCGCACCATCGAAAAGTCCGGCGGCGGCACGCAGGTGGAGGTCTACACCGTGGACGACACCCTGGGCGCTGCGGAGGCCGGTGTGCAGCCCGGCGATATCATTCTGGAGGCGGACGGCCAGCCTGTCTCCGTCACCAGCGATCTGCTGACGGTGCGGCGCAGCCACTCTGTGGGCGACACCATCCGCCTGACCATCCAGCGGGACGGCCAGACCCTGACGGTGGACGTGGTCCTGTACGCCAGCAAATAACCCCTGCGCCGCATGGGGCCGCTCCGGCCCGGTGCGGCGCACTGCTTTCAAGGAGGAACTTATGAAGCAGCAGCCTTTGCAGACGGCGGGCCGGGTGCGCCTGCCCTATACCCGGCGGCGCAGCGACGCCCGGTGCGTCACCTCGCTATCCCAACTGCCGGACGTACCGGAGCTAAAGGCCTATGATCCCGAATTTTTCGCCGGCCACGCCCTGCTGCTGGTGACGGATACCACCGCCTCCGGATCCCTGCCTCCCATTCTCCATACCGCCGATATAACCGACGGCCACGGCACGGTGCGCTTGCATCGCCCCCTGCCGGCCCGGAACCAGTGCGTCACGCAGGACATGGCCACTTGGCTCCTGTGGGCGGAAGTCCCCGCCTTTTGGGCCGTCCTCTCCTGGACGGTGGCGAATCCCGCCCTCCCCCCCGGAGCGCCTGTCCCGGTATTAAGAATCCCCCGCAGTATAGAAAGGAGTCTTTGACATGGCTATTCTGATTGCTTACTACTCCCGTGCGGGAGAGAACTACTTCGGCGGCTCCTATCGCCGCATCCCTGTGGGCAATACCCGCCGGGTGGCAGAGCAGCTGGCGTCCCTCACCGGCGGAGACCTGCTGGAGCTCCGTCAGGCCCACCCCTATTCCGACGACTACCGCACCTGCGTGGCACAGGCCAGAGCCGACTGGCAGCAAAGTGTCCGTCCGGAGCTGCTGGGTCTGCCGAAAGATCTGTCGGGCTATGACCGCATCTATCTGGGCTATCCCAACTACTGCGGCACCATGCCCATGGCGGTCTATACCTTCTTGGAGCACTATGACCTTACCGGCAAGGTCATCTGCCCCTTCTGCACCCACGAGGGCAGTGGCCTCTCCCAGACGGAGCAGGACATCCGCAAAGCCGCACCGGGGGCCATCGTCACCCGTGGCCTTGCCATCCACGGCAGCCACGTGGACGAGGCCGCACCGGCCCTGACCCGGTGGGTCAAGGAGATGCAGTAGCATGGACTGTCAGGAAATTCGGGGGACCTACGGGCCACCGCTGCATCCTACAGCGCCCAGCGGCAGCAGTCGGCACCGCTGCCTACAGCAAAGGGTGTAAGATCACCGCAGAGCTTATCCGTAAATGTATGGCGAGGTTCACCAAGCGGGAGATCCAAAAGTTTATAAATGCAGAGGGCATTTCTGTTACCGCTGCGGAGCAGCTCAGGCTTTTCTGGGCATACTGTTTGGAAAGGCGGCGCTGCCACGGAAGCAATCCCTGTTTGACACCGACCTGGGGGATGCGTTCGAGTGCGCCGCCCATCATCTCACCTCTGTCATGGCGCCACAGGCCAAAGAAATTCTGCGTGCGTACAAAAACGCTCTCCAAAAAAGTTGCAAAAAGTGACTTTTTCAAAACCAAGCTTTCGCACTTTTTTCACCGCCGTTATGCATGCGTTATGCACGACTTTTTCCGCTGATTCAAGAGTCCTGCAAAAAGCGCAAAAAAAGTTCCGAAATCCACAGATTTCGGAACTTTTTGGTCCGAGTGTCGAGATTCGAACTCGAGGCCTCTTGAACCCCATTCAAGCGCGATACCAAACTTCGCCACACCCGGATACCATATTCACTTGCTGCATCACGTCAGCTTGATTACTATACCACACTCCTTTTTATTTTGCAAGCCCTATTTCAGATTTTTTTTGCATTTTTTACGGAAGCGGCAGCCGCTCCCCTACTGCGCCGCCTCCAACTCCTGCAGGATATCCCGGCACAGGGCCGCATCCGGCACTATGCCGGTAAAGTGAGCGAAGGACAGCGCCGCCTGCTGCACCAGCAGGGCAAGCCCTCCCACTGCCGTCAGGCCCCGGTACTCCGCCGCTCGCATCAGCGCTGTGTCCGTGGGATGGTACACCAAATCGTATACCACCGCCTTCGCCGGCAGCGCCTGTACGAAATCCAAAGACTCGAACTCCGGCGAACCCTCCATGCCCAGCGGTGTGGCGTTCAGCAGCAGCCCATGCTCTGCGGCGGCACGGGGCAGGTCCTCCCATGAGACAGTCACACCGCCGCACCGGGCAGCCAGCGCCGCTGCCTTTTCCGGTGTCCGGGCGCACACCGTCACCCGGCAGCCCGCCTGCGCCAGCGCCAGCGCCGCCGCCTTGGCGGCTCCTCCAGCCCCCAGCACCAGCGCCGCCTGCCCCGCCGGGGCAAAGCCCCGCAGCCGCAGGCTCTCCACCACCCCCGGCCCGTCGGTGTTATATCCCACGGCCCGACCATTCCGGAAGCATACGGTGTTCACGGCGCCGCAGGAGGCTGTCCACGGCTCCACCGCATCCAGCAGCGGCAGAATGCGCTCCTTCAGGGGCATGGTAACGTTGCACCCGTCCCACGCTCCCCGGCGGCCCTGCGCCACAAAGTCCTCCAGTGTCTCCGCCGTCACCGTCATTGCTTCATAGCTTCCGGCAACGCCGCACTTCTCCATAAACTGCCGGTGGATGCGGGGCGACAGGCTGTGACCCACCGGATCCCCGATGACACACAGCCGCATCACAGGCCCTCCGCCAGCAGTACCAGCGCCTCCAGATAGCCGTCAAAGCCGTGGCCCACGATCTGCCCCCGGCAGGCCGGGGCCGTCACCGATATCTGCCGGAAGGGCTCCCGCTGACGGATATTCGACAGGTGTACCTCCACCGCCGGGACATCTACCGCCCGCAGAGCATCGTAAATGGCATAGCTGTAATGGGTATAGGCTGCCGGGTTGATGACGATGCCGTCATAGACCCCCGCCGCCTGCTGAATGGCGTCGATGATAGCCCCCTCGTGATTGCTCTGGAAGCAGTCCGCCTCCCAGCCGTGGGCGGCGGCATAGTCCTGCACCCGGCGGCACAGGGCTTCATAGGTTCCGGTGCCGTAGATATCCGGCTCCCGGCTGCCCAGCAGATTCAGATTCGGCCCATTGATGATGAGAAATTTCATGTCTGCTTCCTCCATATGGCGGCGATGGCCTCTGCCGCCGCCTGCGCCGTATCCTCCCGGATGGCGTAGTCGGCACAGATGCGGTACAGCGCCTCCCGCTGCCGCCGCAGCGTCTCCAGCGAACCGCCCCCGGCCAGCAGCGGGCGGCTCTCTATTTCCAATGTCCGCTCAATGTCTGCCACCGGGCGATCCAGCCAGAACAGCACGCCGCTGCGCCGCAGCAGCGCACGGTTCTCCGGCCGCAGCACAGCCCCGCCGCCGGTGGCCAGCACGCAGTCCTCTCCGGCGCAGAGTGCCTGCAATGCCGCCGTCTCCCAGCGGCGGAAGCACTCCTCTCCGCTGGAAAACAGCTGCGCCACCGTTCTTTCCGCCAGCCGCTCCACCTGCGGGTCGCAGTCCCGGAAGGGCAGGCCCAACTGCCGGGCCAGCAGCCCGCCTACGGTGGTTTTTCCGCTGCCGGGAAGCCCGATGAGGATCAGCTTTTTCATGCCTGCTCCTCCCGGCTCAGCTCCATCAGCAGGCGGAACAGCCGCTCCACCTGCTGCCGCCGCTCCGGGGCCAGCTGCCCCCGTGTGTGCAGCACCTGCTCCTCCCGACCGGCATCCTGCACCGGCAGGTGATGCTCCCGTTTATAGGCGCCGATCCGGCGGGAAATGGACTGTCTTCGGACAAAAAGCGTCGTCAACTCTGTGTCCAGAATGTCCAGCTGGCCACGCAAATCGTCCAGTTCTCCGCCGCCGTCGGCGCCCTTCAGTCTCCACAGGGCCAAGGCCGCCGCACTCTCCACCACCACCGGCGCCCGCAGGGCGATGCAGGCATCGTGACGGCCGCCGATGGTGATTTTTGTGTTGGTCATAGTTTCAAGGTCGATGGTCTCCTGCGGCTGGGCGATGGAGGGGGTGGGGCGGAAAGTCACGGTGAACTCCACCGGCATCCCGTTGGTGATGCCGCCGTTGATGCCGCCGCTGTGATTGGTAGCAGACCAGACCCGCCGACCATCTGTACGCCAAGGGTCGTTGGCCTGACTGCCCCGGAGGGCGGCAAGCTCCTCCCCGGCCCCGAAGGCCACCGCCTTCACGCCGGGGATGGCGAACACGTGGCGGGCGATCTCCGACTCCACCGTCTCCCGCCAATCCGGGCCGCCCCAGCCGGCGGGCAGGCCCGTGACGATGCAGCGCACCTGACCACCCACGGAGTCCCCAGTCTGGCGGGCCGCCTCCGCCCGCTGGCGCAGGGCATTTTCGTCAATAACTTGTGCATTTACTTCAATATCTTGTAGATTCAGCCAGCTTTTTGCCAGAGCACCCGCCGCCACCAGAGGGGCCGTCAGCCGTCCGGAAAAGGCCCCGCCTCCACGGGGATCGTTGCGCCCACCGCTCTGCACCCAAGCGGTATAGTCGGCGTGGCTGGGTCGGGGCGTGTGGCGCAGGGCATCGTAATCCGCCGAGCGAACGTCCCGGTTCCGCAGCAGCAGGCACACCGGCATTCCGGTGGTCACGCCCTGATAGACCCCGCTGAGCACCTCCACCTGATCCGGTTCATGCCGGGCGGTGGAGAGAGGATCTTGGGGCGCACGGCGCAGCAGCTGCCGGCGGATGAACTCCTCATCCACCGGCAGACCCGGCGGCACATCCCGCAGCAGCACTCCCACGGCGGGGCCGTGGGACTCCCCGAATATGGTATAATCCATCATGTCAAGTGTTCCACCTTTCCACCCAGTCGGGCATAGTCCCGCCAGAAGGCCGGGTAGGATTTGGCGGTGCAGTCCGCTCCCCGCAGCACCACCGGCTCCCGGCAGAAGGGGGCGGCGCAGGCCGCCAGCATAGCCAGCCGATGATCTCCGGCGCTCTGCACCTCGCCTCCCTGAAGACACGCCACACCACGGACGGCAAGGCCGTCCGCCGTCTCCTGCGCCCGGCCGCCCAAGGCCGTCAGCAGGGCCGCCGTGGCCGCCAAGCGGTCGCTCTCCTTATGCCGCAGGCGGGCAGCATCTGTGAAGCGCATCTCCTTGTCAGGGCGCAGCGCCGCCAGCAGAGCCAGCGGCGGCAGCAGGTCCGGGTTCTCCCGGAGGGACACCTGTTGGGGAAGCTCCCGGCACAGGGTCAGCGCCCTGCGGTCCCCCTGCCGGGAGTCCTGCCGCAGACCCGTTACCGTGATGCTTTGCCCCAGCGCCGCCAGCACCAGCCAATAGGCCGCCGCCGACCAGTCCCCCTCCTGCTCCATGGGCAGCGGGGCAAAGCACTGGCCGCCGGGAATGCGCCAGCCGCCCTGCGCCCGGTACAGCACGACACCGTAGCGCTCCAGCACCCACGCCGTTAAGTCCACATAGGGCCGGGACACCGGCCCCGGCGCCTCCAGCCGGGAGGACTCCCGGCGCAGGGGCAGAGCCATAAGCATCCCGCTAATGAGCTGGGAGGTATCGCCCCCCGGCAGACGGTACACGCCGCCGGTAAGGCGGCCCGTGACCCGCAGTCCGCCGGGACAGGGCGTCACGCCCCACAGGCCCGGCATCACCCGCTCCAGCAGCCGGGGCGTACCGGTGAACGTCACCTCACGGCCCAGCGTCATAGCTAACGGCAGCAGAAACCGCAGGGTACTGCCGCTGGCTCCGCAGGGAACCTCCTCCCCGCCGCCGTATAAGGCCCGCAAGCCCGCCGCCGTGGCCCGGATATCCTCCGGGGCGTCGGGGGAAACCGGCGGGAACCGGCCAGCCGCCGCCTGACAGATCAGCTCCCGGTGCCAGCGGCTCTTGGAAGGCGGGGCCGCCACCGTCCCCGCCAGCGGGGCGGGATACAGCTTCACATCCATCGGGTTTCCTCCAGCAGCTCCTCCGGCGTCACCGACCACAGTACCCCGTGGCCGGGGCGCTCCAGCACCGCAATGGTCATCTCGCCGCCGCTGCGTTTTTTGTCCCGCAGCAGGTACTGCCGCCACGCCGTCTCCGGCAAGTCCAGCCGCCGGGGCAGGTCATAGCGCTCCAGCAGCGTCCCCAGCCGGGCCAGCATGGCCGTCTGGTCGCTGCCGTGGGCCGTCTGCCAGCGGAGCATCTCCATCATACCAGCCGCCACGCACTCGCCGTGAGTATAGCGGCCGCCGCCCAGCGCCTCCATGGCGTGGCCGAAGGTATGGCCGAAATTCAGCAGCCGACGGGGGCCTTCGTCCCGCTCATCCTGCGCCACCAGCGCCGCCTTGCAGGCAAGGCACCGGCGGATGATCCGGGGCCAGTCCGGCTCCTGCTGCTCCAGCCGGGTCAGCAGCTCCTCATCAGCGATGCAGCCGTATTTGATGACCTCGGCCATGCCGCAGGCCAGCTGACGCCGGGGCAAGGTGGCGAGGCAGACGGTATCCGCCAGTACCATACGGGGCTGGTAGAAGCAGCCCAGCAGGTTTTTCCCCTCCGGCAGATCCAGCCCCGTTTTGCCGCCTACGGCGCTGTCCACCTGCGCCAGCAGGGTGGTGGGGGCCTGCACCAGCGCCACACCACGCAGCAGCGTGGCCGCCGCAAAGCCCGCCAGATCGCCGGTGACGCCGCCGCCCAGGGCCACGATGCCATCGCTGCGGGTCAGGCCCAGCTGCACCAGCCGGCGGCACAGCCGGTCGTACTCCTCCAGCGACTTGGAGCCCTCCCCTGCCGGGAAGGTCACCAGCGGCCAGCCGGTGCGGCGGGCCAGCGGAGCGCCGTACAGGGCTGCCACCGTGTCGTCGCAGACGATGGCCCAACGGCCCACACCCAGCGGGCGCAGCAGCTCCTCCGCCTGCTCCAGCAGGCCGCCGCCGATGTAAATGGGGTAGCTGCGCCGTCCCAGCGCCACCTGTAAGGTCTCCATAGGCCCGCCTCCTCTCGTTTTTTCCTATTGTAGCGGGTTTTGCCGGGGAAGTAAAGCCGCAGTGAAAAATCCAAGGGATTTTTCACTGCGGGGTGGGCGTAGGGGCTGTGGAAGATGCGAAAAGAGCCGCCGCCTGTGGGAGGCAAACTTTGTGAGACCTGCGGGGGCGCAAAAAAGAGCCGCCTCCTGTGGGAGGCGGCTCTTGGGGATTTAGTTACCACACAATGACAGTTATCGTCAGCGTCTGACCATCCACTTCGGCAGTCACCGTAGTCTTACCAGATGCCACAGCCGTCACTTCACCGGCGCTGTTAACGGTGACAACACCGCTGTTTTCGGTGCTCCACTTCACGGTGGAATCTGTGCCGTCCACAGTCAAAGGAACAGCTGGGTCGCCCACGCTCATTGCAAACTCCGTCTGGGCAGCTCCCTCGCTACTATAGATGGAGCGCAGCACCAGATTTTTCTTGGGGGCCTCCTTCACGGTAACGGTGCAGGTGACGGGGTCGGCACCCTCGGCGGAGGCGGAGATGGTGGCCGTACCGGCGGCGACAGCGGTGACGGTGCCGTCCTCGCCCACGGCGGCGACATCGGCATTGCTGGAGGCCCATGTGATGCCCTCAGCGCCGGTGGCTGTCAGCTTCCCGGTGCCGCCGGCGGTCAGCTCCAGAGCCGTCTGGTCCAGAGACAGCTTCACAGTGGGCGTTGCAGGCTGATTGGGATCCACGTCCTCTGTGGGGTTCTTGGGGGGATCGGGCCGGTCGTCGCCGGGCTTTCCGCTGCCGATGAGGGTATAGAGCAGCACCCCCGCCACCAGCACCAGCACCAGCACCAGCGTGGGGCCGAGGATGCTGGGACTCTTCTGGCGATGGACCCGGCGGCCGGGATTCACCGGCTTTTTGCCGCCGTTGGCAAAGGCTTCGTCCTCCTCGCAGAAGGGGCAGGTCTTATAGCTATCGGAGAACATTTCTCCGCACTTAGGGCATTTCAACAGGCTCATGGAATCTCCTCCAATTAAAAACGCCGCAGGGGCGATAACACAGTAGTAAACTTATATTTGTTATAATACCCGTTTTGCCGCCCTCCGTCAACTGTAATTGCTGGAAGTTCAAGCTTTTTTTACAACTTTCGCCGGGGAGTGCTTGCTTTTCCGGCGCAGGTTTCCTATAATGGAAAGGATAAAACCAGCAGGGGGACGACGAGTATGAACACCATTTTCATCGGCATCGCCGGAGGCACCGGCTCTGGCAAGACCACCCTTACCGAGCATCTGGCCCAGCGGTTCGGGCCGGACATCAGCGTGGTGCATCACGACAACTACTACAAGCGGCAGGACTGTCCCTTCGAGGAGCGGTGCAAGCAGAACTATGACCACCCCGACGCCTTCGACACGGAACTGATGGTGGAGGATCTGAAGCGGCTGAAGGCCGGGGAGACCATCCACTGCCCCGTCTACGACTACACCATCCACAACCGCACCGACAGGACCATCGAGATCAAGCCCACCAAGGTGGTCATCGTGGAGGGCATCCTGATTTTCCAGAACAAGGCGCTGCGGGATGTGGAGGAGCGGGGACGCTCCATGCAGTCGGTGGTGGAGCAGTATCTGGCCACGGTGAAGCCCATGCACGAGCAGTTTGTGGAGCCCACACGAAAGTACGCCGACATTGTGGTGCTGGAGGGCGGACACAATCTGGTGGCGCTGGATCTCATCATGCAGCGCATCGCCAACCACATCGCGGAGAACTGACGTGAGGCATACGGTTCTTCGCTATGGGGCGGCAGCCCTGTGCGTGCTGGGGGCGGTGTATTTTCTGCTGCCCCTGTCCATAGGGGTGCTTCACATCGGGATGCTGTACCCGGCGGCGGGGCTGCTGCTGGCGGCGGTGTGGCTGGTGTTCCCCGGTCTTTTCCGGCGGCTACCCCGGTGGCTGCGGCGCACGGTGTGCGTGGTGCTGGTGGCCGGGCTGCTGGCGCTGGGGACTATCCTGACCCTGATGGGCATCCGGGCGGCCCACCATCCCGATGGTACACAGCCGGTCACTGTCATTGTGCTGGGCTGTCAGGTGCGGTCCGACGGCACTCCCAGTCGGATGCTGCAAGATCGCATTCAGGCCGCCTACGACTATCTCTCCATCCATGAGGAGGCGGTGTGCGTGGCCTCCGGCGGACAGAACAATCAGGAGCCCACCACCGAGGCCCGGTGTATCCGGGACACACTGGTGTCCATGGGCATCGCCCCCGGCCGCATCTATCTGGAGGACGCCTCCATCTCCACGGAGGAGAATTTGGCCTTTTCCGCTGAGGTCATCCGGCGGGAGGGGCTGCCTACGGAGGTGGCCATTGCCTCCGACAATTTTCACCAGCTGCGGGCCGGTGTATGGGCGGAGAAGGACGGGCTCATCCCCTACTCTCTGGGCTGCGCCAGCATCTGGATGCTTGGCCCAGGCTACTGGGCCAGGGAGGCTGCCGCTCTGCTGTATATGGGTGCGACAGGCGCACTGTAATGGAATTATGCTTTACGGGAATTTCGCCGAAAAAGGGTATCCCGGCGGCAAAAGCCGCCGGGATACCCTTTTTGCGTGGCGAAAAGTCTTTTCGCCACGCAGAGGCATTTTTCAGAGCTTCAAGAAGTTCTGAAAAATGGGGATCATCATCGTGCAGGACACCCTTCCGGGTTTCCCGCACACACCCTTCCGCCCCGTTGGCGAAAGGCTCTCACTTTGGAGGCAGACTCAGGGTATCCCGACGGCAAAAGCCGTCGGGATACCTTTTTCTTCATCGTTTCTCCGGTCCGTTCCGCCGGAGGGGCGATTTTTACGTAGAATGTGACAACGTATCGTAATCTTCGATGCGAATATTGCGATTTGTATTCGCTTTTCAGAAGGAGAACACCACGCCTATGATGGCGGAGGCCAGAATGAACACGATGGGGTGCAGGCCCTTAGTGGGCTTGCACCAGCGGGTCAGCACCAGCAGCACCGCCGCCAGCGCCACGGCCTTCCAGTTCACCGCCGCAAGGCCCGTCTGGCCGCTGTAAAGCAGGGCCAGTCCCACCACGGACAGGCCCGCCGCCGCCACCATAGCGGCGGAGGCCGGGCGCAGACCGTAGAACACGTTGTTCACCAGACGGCTCTCCCGGAAGCGCTTGAGGAAGGCCGCCACAATGAGGATCACGATCACCGAGGGCGCTACCAGTCCCATGGTAGCCGCCACGGCACCGGGGATCCCGGCGGTGAGGTAGCCCACATAGGTGGCCATGTTGACGCCCAATGGCCCCGGTGTGGATTCCGACACCGCCAGCATATCCGCCAGCTGGGACATGGTGAACCACTCCGGGTGGCGAGCGGCCATATCATAGAGGAAGGGCAAGGTGGCAAGACCGCCGCCCACGGCGAACAGGCCCGTCTTGAAGAACTCGTAAAACAGCAGCAGACAGGTCATTTCTTCGCCCCCTTCAGATTCTGGATCAGCACGCCGGCCACACCGGCGGCCAGCACATACCACACCGGGGAGAGGCTGGTCAGCAGGGACGCCGCCAGTACTGCCAGAAAGATCAGCAGCCCCCATACATCCTTCACGGCGCTTTTCCACAGCTTCAGCACCGCATTGAAGATCAGCACGCACACGCACACCCGGATCCCGGCGAAGGCGTGCTGCACCCATGTCAGGTGGGAAAAGCTGGTGATGACCCCCGCCAGTGCCACGATGATGAGCAGGGACGGGAACACCACCCCCAGCGTGGCCACGATGCCGCCGGCAATGCCGCCTTTCTTCTGGCCGATGAAGGTGGCGGTGTTCACGGCGATGACGCCGGGGGTACACTGGCCGATGGCGAAATAATCCGTCAGCTCCTCATCGGTGGCCCAGCCCTTGTTCTCCACCACCTCACGCTGCAAAATGGGCAGCATGGCATAGCCGCCGCCGAAGGTCATGACCCCCACCTTGGCAAAGGTCAGAAACAGGCTCCAAAGCGCCTTCATACACTCACTCCTTATCTGTATATCCATAGAGGCCCCGCACCGATACCTCGCCGCTGCGGAGGACCTCCTCCGTGCCGTCGTCATAGCGCACCGCAAGGCCGTAGTCCGGCGTCAGGGACACCGCCAATGCTGACCGCTCTCCGTCGGGACGCAGCACCCGTACCCGGCGGCCCAGATTCAGGCAGGCGGCTCTGTACTCCTGCCGCCGCTCCGCCGTCTCCTGCGGCAGTTCCCGGCGCAGGGCCTCCAGTTCCTCCAGAAAGGCCGTCTCCAGCGCCGCCCGGTCTATCTCCGCCCCGGCGATCATGGACAGCGATGCCGCCGTCTCCCGCAGCTCCGGCAGGAAATCCTCCCGCCGCTGGCAGACGTTGATGCCGATGCCCACGATGACCCACAGGCTGCCCTCCGGCCCCGGCAGAGCCTCCGCCAGAATCCCGCAGACCTTCCGGCCCGACAGCACCAGATCGTTGGGCCATTTGATGCCGCAGGACAGGCCGCAGCTGCGGCGGATGGCACGGCGCACCGCCGTGGCCGCCAGCGCCGGAATGCGAGGGGCGTCCTCCGGGCTGCTCCGCAGCAGCACCGATCCGTACAGCCCCAGCCCCGCCGGGGACTGGAAGCTGCGGCCCATGCGGCCCCGGCCCGCCGTCTGCTGCCTGGCCAGCACCACCGTACCCTCCGCCGCACCCTGCCGGGCCAGCGCCATCAGCTCCGTATTGGTGGAACCCACTGTCTCATAGCGATATACACGCCGTTCCATAGCCGCACCTCACTTTCCGCAATACTTTACCACGCCCGTGGGGATTTGTAAACCTCCCCCTCTTGCATCCGCCGCCGGATTCCTGTATAATGCCGTTATCTTTATTTGAATACCGGGAGTACCGCCATGACCACTCGAAAGCTTGTCCGCACCGCTCTGTTTGCCGCCCTGACGGCGGTGGGAGCGTTTCTGAAAATCCCCTTGGGTCCCTCTGCCATCACCCTGCAATTCTTCTTCACCGCCATGGCGGGCTGTCTGCTGGGCAGCGGCTGCGGGGCGCTTTCACAGCTGATCTATGTGGTGCTGGGACTGCTGGGGCTGCCTATTTTCACCGCTGGCGGCGGCTTTTCCTATGTGCTGCACCCCACCTTCGGCTTTCTGCTGGGATTGATCCCCGCCGCATGGGTCATCGGTCGTCTGGCCCGCAGCACCCGCTCCTTCTGGCGCATTGCGCTGGCGGCTCTGGCAGGACTGGCGGTGCTGTATGCCGTGGGACTGCCGTACATGGCGATGATCCTCAACGGCTATATGGGCAAGGGCATGGACCTCTCTGCCATTTTGTGGGCGGGGATGCTGCCCTTCCTCCCCGGCGATGCCCTGAAAATTCTGGTGACGGCTCTGCTGACGCCACCTATCCGCCGAGCTTTGGATAACTCCGCCAAATAGAAGGCGGGCGGGTCGGCATTTCTTGGAACAACAGTGCATTGCAATTCCTGCTGGAGGCCCGTATAATAAGCAGGACAATTCGAAGGGAGTGATGAAAATGAAGGTCCGCACGCTGCTCGCCAGATTTTTCACTCCCTCTGTTTCTGTTTCTTCTTTTTGACCGGTATTTTTACCGGTCATTTTTTTGCGCTTTATGCGCCTGAGCCAGTCAGCAATTATTTTCATAGAATCCACAAACGAAAGAGAGGAACTATCACATGAACAAAAAACTCGGACACGACGCCATCTACGACGCCCGTGAGCTGGGCGTCCCCCGGATGCTCCTGCTGGGCCTGCAGCACCTGTTTGCCATGTTCGGCGCTACGGTGCTGGTCCCCATTCTGGTGCAGGGCTACGGTCTGCCCCTGTCCATCCAGACCACGCTGCTGTTTGCCGGTCTCGGCACGCTGCTGTTCCACGTCTGCACCAAGCTGAAGGTCCCCGCCTTCCTGGGCTCGTCCTTTGCGTATCTGGGCGGCTTCCAGGCCATGGCGACCCTCAACGCCGGAAGGTACGCCACCATGTCCGACAGCGACAAGCTGGCCTATGCCATGGGCGGCATCGTGGTGGCGGGCCTGCTGTATCTGGTGCTGGCGCTGCTGTTCAAGCTGGTGGGCGCACAGAAGGTCATGCGGTTCTTCCCCCCCATCGTCACCGGCCCCATGATCATCCTCATCGGTCTGAATCTGGCGGGGACTGCCGTCAGCAATGCCAGCACCTGCTGGTGGCTGGCGCTGGTGGCCATCGGCATCATCATCGTGGCCAACATCTGGGGCAAGGGCATGGTGAAGATCATCCCCATCCTGCTGGGTGTGGTAGGCAGCTATCTGGTGGCGCTGGTGGCTACCCTCTGCGGTGCTCAGCTGCCGGATGCCAACGGCGTCATGCAGCCCCTCATCAACTTCTCCGCTGTGAAGAGTGCCAGCTTCGTCGGTCTGCAGCAGTTTGTGCTGGCAAAGTTCGACCTCACCGCCATTCTGGTGATGGCCCCCATCGCCATTGCCGCCATGATGGAGCACATCGGTGATATCTCTGCCATCTCCTCCACCACCGGCAAGAACTTCATCGCCGACCCCGGCCTGCACCGGACCCTGCTGGGCGACGGTCTGGCCACCGCTCTGGCCGGCGCCTTCGGCGGCCCCGCCAACACCACCTACGGTGAGAACACCGGCGTGCTGGCTCTGTCCAAGGTCTACGATCCCCGTGTCGTGCGTCTGGCAGCCGTCTACGCCATCACCCTCTCCTTCTCCCCCAAGTTCGATGCGCTGGTCAACTCCATCCCCACCGCCATCGTGGGCGGCGTCAGCTTCATCCTGTACGGCATGATCTCCGCCGTGGGTGTGCGGAATGTGGTGGAGAACCGGGTGGATCTCACCAAGTCCCGCAACCTCATCATCGCCGCCGTCATCTTCGTCTGCGGACTGGGCTTCAGCGCTACCGGCGGCATCACCTTCACCGTGGGCAGCGCCAGCATCACCCTGACGGGTCTGGCCATCGCCGCCCTGGCGGGCGTGATCCTTAACGCTGTTCTGCCCGGCAACGACTATCGGTTCGGTACCGATCCCGTGGGCGATAAGTCCGCCGACCTGGGCTCCTATTGATCCCCATCTTTTTCCATACACGGCACAGGGCCGGAGCGGTATCCCGCTCCGGCCCTGTGCCGTGTATTTTTCTTATTGCAGCGTTTCCTTGGGAAGCCAGCGCTTGCCGGCCAGACGGATCAGGAAGCAGATACCGCACACACCCAGCTGCAGGGCCATGGCCACCCAAACACCCACAAGGCCCCACTTGGCCGCCAGAATGGCCGACAGCGGCACACGGATGCCCCACATGGTGCCGAAATTCAGCAGCATGGGCACCAGCGTACTGCCGGTCCCCTGAAACACGCCGCTGGCCACGATGGAGGCCCCGAACAACGGCTCCGCGAATGCCTCGATCCGCAGCACCCGCACGCCCAGCTCAATGACGGCCTCGTCCACCGCCATCATGCCGATCATGGCCGGGGCCAGCACATACAGCAGCGTCCCCGTGATCACCATCAAGCCCATGCCCAGCGCAACCGTCAGCCAGCCCAGCCGATAGGTCAGATCCTTCCGCCCGGCGCCTACGCTCTGGCCCACCAGCGTGGAGGCCGCCGCCTGCACGCCAAAGGCGGACATATAGCAGAGACTCTCCGCCGTTATGGCGAAGGAGTTGGCCGCCGTGGCGATGATGCCCAGCGGGGCCACGATGGCGGTAGTCACCATCCGGGCGGTGGAAAGAATGGTGCGCTCGCCCATGACGGGAGCCGAGATAGACAGGCAGCGCTTCAGCTGTGCCGCCGTAAACCGTGCCTTTTCGCCCCGCCGCAGGTGCAGCTCCGGCGACCGCACCAGCAGGATATAGGTCAGCACCACCGCAATGACCACCTGCGACAGTGCCGTTCCCATGGAGGCACCCAGAACCCCCAGACCGAAGCCCGGCAGCGTCACCCCCAGCACCCGCAGCGTTCCGCTGGGGAAGATGAGGAAGGCGTTGAACACCACGTCCAGCAGGCACATCACCACCATGCAGATGCCGGGGGTTTTCATATTGCCCGCCGAACGCAACAGTCCGCCGCAGAGGTTATTCATCTGCATGAAGGGCAGCGACAGAACAAATACCAGAAAGTAGGCGCTGGCATCCTGCCAGATGGCGGGGTCTGCCCGCAGCCAGCGAGGCAGATTCCCGGTGATGCCCAGCGCTATGGCCATCATCACAAGGCTGAAGGCCATGCACACCAGAAAGGCCAGCTTCATGATGCCGCGGGCTTTCTCCGACTGTCTGGCTCCCAGCGCCTGCGCCACCGCCACGTTAAAGCCGATGGTCAGCGCAATGCACAGATCGCCGAAGAGCCACGAGGTGGTCGCCACCACACCGATAGCGGCGGAGGCATTGGAGCCCAGCTGGCCCACCATGGCCGTGTCAATATACTGCATCACCACGGAGGAGATCTGGGCCAGAATGGCCGGCCAGCTCAGCTGAGCGATCAGCAGCAGCTGCTCCCGTGTGGAGATGGGCTGTCCGCTCTGTAATTTTTTCAATCCTTCACCTTGCATTCTGCACCCTCCTTCATGGTCGTAAGTTTCATTCTAACGCAGGGATGCGGCAGTTGCAACCCCCTATTTTGCGGTTTTTCCTGCTTTTTTGCGAAAAAGCATCCCGTGTGCCGCAGCACACGGGATGGAAAGTCAGCAAAAAGCTTCTGACTGCTCCGGAAAGACCATGCAGACCGTTGGGCCCGTCAAAAGCCTCGCAGAGTTCGCCGCCCGCAGGCGGCGAAAAGGTCTGATCCATTTTGGCTGACGACCGGTGCGTCAGTCAAAATACCTCTCAGACCGCAAGTATGAAATTTCTGCGGTCTGACGCAGAAATGATGCACGCAGCGGGCTGGGGCCTTTGGTGCAAAATCCAATGGATTTTGCACCAGATTTTTAGAACGACACCGTCAACAGCATCTTGAACCGCTCCTGCCCGTACACCGCATGGGGGATATCCTTGGGCATGATCAGCGTCTCGCCCTGAGACACCAGAAAGACCTCGCCGCCCACGGTGAAGCGGCCGGTACCCTCCAACACCGTCACCATGGCGTCGCCGCCGGCAGCATGGGTGCTGATCTCCTCGTCCTTTTCAAAGGCAAAGAGTGTCATGCTGAGCTTGCTGTTCTGCACCAGTGTGCGGCTGATGATCTGGCCGTCCTGATAGTCCACCTGCTCCGCCATGTGCAGAACCTTCTGCTTTTCAATATTCTTATACATAATGGTGTTCCTCCCACAAAATAATAATGAAAGTAGTATGGCCCGGTGCGTCGTTAAAAATCCAGCTTTGTCCGGACGCATATCTCACGGATTTTGGCCTGTAAGCGCTTGAGATCCTCGAAAGTCTCCGGCTTCTTGCCGGGGTCCCGCAGCAGGGCCGCCGGGTGGTACATGGCCATCTTTTCTATGCCGTCCTGCCGGAAGAACTGACCGTGCTCCTGCGTGATGCGGAAATCAGGCTTGATAAGCTCCATGGCGCTGATGCGCCCCAGACACACCAGGATTTTCGGCTGCATCAGCTCCATCTGCCGCCGCAGATAGCCGCTGCACGCCTCCTTCTCGGTGTTCAGCGGGTCCCGGTTCTGAGGCGGGCGGCACTTGACACTGTTGGTGATATAGATGCGCTCACGGGACAGACCGATCATTTGCAGCATATCGTCCAGCAGTTTCCCGGCCCGGCCCACAAAGGGCTCCCCCTGCTTGTCCTCGTTGGCGCCGGGGGCCTCCCCCACCAGCAGCACCTCCGCCGCCGGATCGCCCACGCCGAACACCACCTGGGTCCGCTCCTGCGCCAGACTGCACGCCCGGCAGGCCAGACACCGCTGCCGCAGCTGCTCCCACTGCTGGTCCATGGCGCTCCCCCTCTCACACATTCGATAGTACCATCGATATCAGTCGCATTGACCCTTGCTTATCGACGGTATCAGCATAGCAGAAAAAAATGGCTTTGGCAAGTGGGGATACCCATTCTCCTCCGGGACACACTGTCTCCAGAAAGGAGACGCTGCCCATGTACCTCTGGAGCTTTCTGGCCTACGGCTTTCTGGGCTATCTGCTGGAGAAAGTCTATGCCCTTGTCACCCGTTCCCGCCACACCGTCCGCAAGGGGTATCTGCTGCTGCCGGTGTGTCCGGTGTACGGCCTTGCCATGCTGGCAGTGCTGGCTCTGCCGCAGGATATGACGGACACCTTCTGGCACTTGGCCCTCTATGGCGGGCTTACCGCCACTGCCGTGGAGTACGCTGTCCATTTCTGCTGCGATAGACTGCTGGGGGTCATGTTCTGGGACTACTCCTCCACCAAAATGGACCTGAACCGCCGGGTATGCCTGCCCTTTGCCCTGATCTGGGGGCCGCTGGCAGCCGTGACCGTCCGCTATATCCACCCCCTGCTGCGGCCATGGCTCAACGCCGCACCGCCTTGGCTGACGCTGGCAGCGTGGCTGCTGCTGACCGTCGACAGCTTTTTCACCGTCCGTCTGCTGCTTCAATATCACGACATCGACCTGCTGAGCTGGAAAAAACTTCTACGTCGCCGCTCCGCCGCCTGACCTCTCCGTTCACAAATCGTTTACACGGTGCCGCTCCATTTGTTCTTGACGATGCTTCCATTCCGTGGTAATATTTAGCACGCTAACATTTAGCCAGCTAACGATTCAGAGAGGAGCGATTTACCTTGAGTAGTACCTGTCAGAGCGATCATCTGGGACGGCTGCTGGGCCAGTGCGAGCACCGGATGCGGATGGTCATGGACCGCTCGCTGCGGCAGTACGGCGTCACTCCGGTCCAGTGCCGGGCGCTGATGTACCTGCACCGCCAGCCGGAGCCGGTCACCCAGCGGCAGCTGGAGCAGTATATGGCCGTGAAGCCCTCCACCATCAACGGCATCGTGGGCCGTCTGGAGGAGAAGGGCCTTCTCACCAGAGATGCCTGCCAGCAGGACGCCCGGTGCCGTGTTCTCCGGCTGACGGAGGAGGGTCGCCGCTTCCGCAGCGACTTTATCCGCATCGCACAGAAGACCAACCGGCAGATGGAACAGGGCTTCTCCCCGGAGGAGCTGGCCACCCTGCACCGCTATCTGGAACGGGTGGCGCAAAATCTCGCAACGCAAATGGAGGAAACCGAACTATGATACGCAAGCTTGCCCCGTATACCAAGGGGTATCGGGTCTACATCCTGCTGGGCATCCTCTGCTCGGCAGGCGAAGCGGTGCTGGAGCTGATGCTGCCCAAGGCCATGAGCAACATCGTGGACTACGGCATCGGCGGCAACGGCGGCGCCGGAGACCGCAGCTACATCCTTACCATGGGCCTGAAGATGGTGCTGATGGCCCTGATCTGTCTGGCGCTGGGTGTGGGCGCAGCAGCGCTGGCCGCCAAGGCCGGCATGGGCTTCGGCGCCAACGTCCGTGACGCAGAGTACCGGCAGGTACAGCGCTTCTCCTTTTCCAACATCGAGCACTTTTCCACTGCCTCCCTCATCACCCGGCTCACCAACGACGTCTCGTCGGTGCAGATGACCCTGATGATGGGGATGCGGATGCTGGTAAGGGCTCCGGTGATGCTCATCACCGCTCTGGTGATGGCCCTTCGCATCAGTCTGCAGCTGAGTCAGATCTTTCTGGTGATCCTGCCGCTGCTGGCGCTGATGGTGTTCATCATACTGCGGTATGTGGGGCCCTTCTTCACCTCCCTGCAAAAGGCCACCGACGGACTGAATCTGGTGGTGCAGGAGGATCTGAACGCTATCCGTGTGGTGAAGTCTTTCGTCCGGGAGGACCGGGAGAAGGAGAAATTCTTCCAGCGCAGCGAGACGCTCCGCCAGACGGCGGAGCGGGCCTTCGGCTTCGTGGTGACCTTCATCCCCATGGTGAACCTCATTATGGGCGGCACCATCGTATCCATCATGTGGCTGGGCGGTCACTATGTGGCCGGCGGCCAGATGCTCTCCGGCGACCTGCTGGCCTTCTTCACCTACGCCTCCGAAATTCTCATGGCCCTGATGATGGTGGCCATGGTGATGATGGTGCTGACCCGCTCCATCGCCTGCGGCAAGCGCATTGTGGAGGTGCTGGAGGAGCAGCCGGAGATCACCGACGACGATGCCGTGAAGGAGATCACCGGCGACGGCACCAAGAGGGAGCTTGCCCTCTCCGACGGTTCCATCCGCTTTGACCACGTTTACTTCAAATACCATCCCGACAGCGCCGAGTGGAACCTGACGGATATCGACTTCTCCATTGCCAGCGGTATGACCGTGGGTATTCTGGGCGGCACCGGCAGCGCCAAGAGCACACTGGTGAGCCTGATCCCCCGGCTGTATGAGGCCACGGAGGGGGCCGTCTATGTGGGCGGTCACAACGTCAAGGACTACACCATGGAGACGCTGCGGGAGGGCTGCGCCATGGTGCTGCAGAAGAACACTCTGTTCTCCGGCACCATCCGGGATAACCTCCGCTGGGGCGACGAGAACGCCACCGACCAGGAAATGGAGACCGCCTGCCGCATGGCCTGCGCCGACGAGTTCATCTCCCGGATGCCCGACGGCTACGACACCCGCATCGAGCAGGGCGGCACCAATGTCTCCGGCGGTCAGAAGCAGCGTCTGTGCATCGCACGGGCCATTCTCCGCAAGCCCAAGGTGCTGATCCTGGACGACTCCACCTCCGCTGTGGACACCGCCACCGATGCCAAGATCCGTGCGGCCCTGAAGGAGGCGCTGCCCGGCTCCACCAAGCTCATCATCGCCCAGCGCATCTCCTCCGTTATGGACGCCGATATGATCCTTGTGCTGGACGACGGCAAGATCTCCGGCATAGGTACCCATGACCAACTGATGGCATCCAACCAGATCTATCGAGAGGTCTATCAGTCTCAGCAGGAAGGAGTGAGCATCGATGGCTGAACAGAAAAATTCCATGCCGCCCCGCCGTCCCGGCGGACCCGGCCACGGCCCCCGCAGCCACGGCTATCAGCGGCCCCAGAACCTGCGGGGTACGGTGAAGAAGCTGCTGCACTATGTGGGCCGCTATAAGGGCCTGCTGGTACTGGTGGCCATCTGCCTGCTGCTCAGCTCCGTGGGTTCCGTGGCCAGCAGCTACTTCCTCAAGCCCGCCATCAACAACTACATCCTCCCCGGCGACTTCGCCGGTCTGCTGAAGCTGCTGGTGCTGATGGGGCTGGTGTTCGTACTGTCGGCTCTGTGCTCCTATGTGTACTCCCGCATCATGGTGCGGGTGTCCCAGCGCACGGTGGCCGCCCTGCGTCAGGATCTGTTCGATAAGCTGCAGGGGCTCCCCCTGCGCTACTTCGACACCCACCAGTCCGGCGACCTCATGAGCCGCTTCACCAACGACATCGACACGGTGTCCGAGATGATCAACAACAGCTTCGCCAATGTGCTGTCCAACTCCCTGACGTTCCTATGCACCATCGGGATGCTGCTGTACCTGAACTGGGCGCTGACCCTTATCACCTTCGCCTTTCTGGGGCTGATGCTGCTGGTGGTGAAGGTCATCGGTGGACGCAGCCGGGTCAGCTTCCAGCGGCAGCAGGCCGCTCTGGGCGACCTCAACGGCTACATTGAGGAGATGATCGAGGGCCAGAAGGTCATCAAGGTGTTCCACCACGAGCAGCAGGCCATCGACCAGTTCTCCGCCCGCAACGATGCCTATCAGACAGCGGCCACCACGGCCCAGACCTACGCCGGGTCCATGATGCCCGCCACCGCCAACCTCTCCCGCATCAACTACGCCGTCACCTGCTGCATAGGCGGACTGCTGGCCATGGGCGGTGTGTTCGATATCGGCTCTCTGGGGGCCTATCTGCTGTACGTCAAGCAGGTGTCCCAGCCGGTGAGCCAGATCAGCCAGCAGGTGAACACCATTCTGGCCGCCATAGCCGGCGCCGAGCGCATCTTCGCCGTCATGGAGGCCCAGCCGGAGGAGGACGAGGGCCAGACCACCATCGTCCGGGTGGAGAAGAACGGCAATACCCTCACCGAGGTACCCCAGCGCACCGGCCACTGGGCATGGAAGAAGCCCGACGGCTCCCTGACAGAGCTGCGGGGCGACGTGCGCTTCGACCACGTCACCTTCGGCTACGATCCGGATAAGGCGGTGCTCCACGATATCTCCCTCTTTGCCGAGCCCGGCCAGAAAATCGCCTTCGTGGGCTCCACCGGCGCCGGAAAGACCACCATCACCAACCTCATCAACCGCTTCTACGACATCCAGCAGGGAACCATCACCTACGACGGCATCGACGTCCGGGAGATCCGCAAGAACTCTCTGCGGAAGTCGCTGGGCATCGTCCTGCAGGACACCCACCTCTTCACCGGCACCATTGCCGACAACATCCGCTACGGCAAGCTGGACGCCACGGATGAACAGGTCCGGGCCGCCGCCAAGCTGGCCAACGCCGACACCTTCATCCGCCATCTGCCCCAAGGCTACGACACCGTCATCACCGGCGACGGCGGCAGCCTCAGTCAGGGGGAGCGCCAGCTGCTGGCCATTGCACGGGCCGCCGTGTCCGATCCTCCGGTGCTGATCCTGGACGAGGCCACCTCCTCCATCGATACCCGCACGGAGAAGCTCATTGAGCAGGGCATGGATTCCCTGATGGAGGGCCGCACGGTGTTCGTCATTGCCCACCGCCTGTCCACCGTTCGCAACGCACAGGCCATTCTGGTGCTGGAGCAGGGGCAGATCATCGAGCGGGGCAACCACGAGACACTGCTGGCCCAGAAGGGCAAGTACTATCAGCTGTATACCGGCCAGTCCGAGCTCAGTTGATGGGGCAGTGAGTCTTCAGACTCTCATAACAAAGGAGGCCGGACAGAGTCCGGCCTCCTTTGTTATGAGTTTATGTATCCATATATGTGTATTCGTCCATGCCCCTCTGTCACTCCGCCCAATGACAGGCCCGGCTGACGGCCTTTTTCCACAGGCGGTACTCATCGTCGCAGTCCGCCTGGGGCCGCTGGGGCAGGAACACCCGCTGGCTGCGCCGCAGGGCCGCCAGCTCCTCCGTATCCCGCCACAGGCCGCAGGCCAATCCCGCCAGCGATGCTGCGCCGAAGGCGGTGGTCTCCACCATGGCGGGGCGGTCCACCGGGATCCGCAGCAGATCCGCCTGCATCTGCATGAGGATGTCCGACACGCTGGCGCCGCCGTCGGCCCGCAGGGCCGTGATGTCGCACCCGGCATCCTGCCGCATGGCCAGCATCAGATCCGTCACCTGATAGGCGATGCACTCCAGCACCGCACGGGCGATATGGGCCCGGCCCGTGCCACGGGTGATGCCCAGAATGGCCCCACGGGCGTACATATCCCAATAGGGCGCCCCCATCCCGGTGAAGGCCGGAACCACCACCACGCCGCCGGAGCTTTCCACGGATTCCGCCAGCCGGTCGCACTCCGGGGCGGAGTCCACCAGCCGCAGCTCGTCCCGCAGCCACTGGATGGTGCTGCCGCCGTTAAAGACGCTGCCCTCCAGTGCATAGGTGGTCCTGCCCCCTACGCTCCATGCCACGGAGCTTACCAGTCCCGCCCGGCTGCGGACCGGCTCCGCCCCCACGTTCATCAGGGTAAAGCAGCCGGTGCCGTAGGTATTCTTGGCCTCACCGGGATGGAAGCAGGCCTGCCCGAAGAGAGCTGCCTGCTGATCGCCGGCAGCAGCGCACACCGGCACACCTGCCAGCGTCTCCAAGCCGGGAATCCCCGGCTGCACCGTGCCGTAAACGGCGCTGTTCTCCACCGGCCGGGGCAGCATACAGGCGGGGATCCGCAGCAGACGGCACAGCTCCTCATCCCAGCACAGCCGGTGGATATCAAAGAGCATGGTGCGGGAGGCGTTGGAATAGTCGGTGACGTGCTGCCCCGTCAGCTTCCAGATGAGCCACGTCTCCACCGTGCCGAACAGCAGCTCCCCCCGTTCCGCCCGCTGCCGGGCGCCGGGAACATTATCCAGGATCCAGCGGATCTTGGTACCGGAGAAATAGGCGTCGATGAGCAGTCCCGTGGTGGAGACGATGCGCTCCTCCAGTCCCTGCCGTTTCAGTTCCTCGCACAGCTCCGCCGTCCGGCGGCACTGCCAGACGATGGCGTTATACACCGGCTGGCCGGTGGCCTTGTCCCAAACGATGGTAGTCTCCCGCTGGTTGGTGACGCCGATGCCGGCGATGCTGCCCTCCGGCAGCCCCCGGATGGCCTCCGCCGCCGCCAGACGCTCCGTGTCCCAGATGGTCATGGGGTCGTGCTCCACCCAGCCTGCCTGCGGATAGATCTGGGGAAAGGGATACTGGGCCTTGGCGGCGATCTGCCCCGCCCGGTCAAATACGATGGCACGGGAGCTGGTAGTCCCCTGATCCAGTGCCAGAATATACGATGCCATAGCCGTCTCCTCTTTTCTTTTTGGTGAGTTTGTGGTATACTGCCAACAGAATGATTCTTATTTTACCATAGGAAGGATGAAATTTCCATGACAAATCTCACCGAGTTCACCTTTCTCTCCAGCGACGGCAAGACCCGGCTCCACGCCATGCAGTGGCTGCCGGTGGAAACGCCTCGTGCCGTGCTGCAAATTTCCCACGGTGTAGCCGAGCATATCGGCCGCTACGACGGCTTTGCCCGCTACCTCAATGAGCAGGGGATCGCCGTGGTGGGCCACGACCATCTGGGCCACGGCGGCTCTCTGCCGGAGGGCGGCACCCCCGTCTACTTTGGCGACGGCACCCCGTGGGAGACGGTGGTGGCGGATATCCAGCTGCTGCACGAGCAGCTGCGGCGGGAGTTTCCCGGTGTGCCGCTGTGCCTTATGGGCCACAGCATGGGCTCCTTTCTGGCCCGCAGCTACCTGATCCGCTATCCCGGTACCCTGCGGGCCGCCATCCTCATGGGCACCGGCTGGCAGCCTCAGGTCAAGCTGGCCGGAGGCCGTGCCGTGGCGGAGGTGGTCTGCGCCGCACAGGGACCCTCCTCTGCCAGCAAGCTGGTGAATGATCTGGCCTTCGGCGGCTACAACAAGGCCTTTGCCCCCAACCGCACCGGCTATGACTGGTTGTCGGCGGACTCTGAGAACGTGGATCGCTACATAGCCGACCCCCTCTGCGGCGCCGATGCCACGGTGGGGCTGTTCCGCCAGATGCTCCATGGCATTGCCTTCAACCAGAACCCCAAGAATCTGGCCCGCATGGACAGCAGCCTGCCGGTGCTGCTGATCTCCGGCGACCGGGACCCGGTGGGCGATATGGGTAAGGGCGTCCGCCGCACCGCCGACGCCTTCCGCAAGGCGGGCCTGTCGGATGTGACTGTGAAGCTGTATCCCGGTCTGAGACACGAGATCCTCAACGAAGGCCCCATGCGCCAAACGGTCTATGAGGCCATCTGGCACTGGCTGGAGCCGCAGCTGTCGGCCCGTTAAAATCTCGCTAATTGAAATACTGTTCACCTCCAAGAGGACGGCCTGTGGGCCGCCCTCTTTTCCTTTGGGAAAATACTGGCTCCTTTTTGTCATTTCTATCATTCGGTCAGTCAAAAAATACCAATTTTCAACATTTTTCTCATAGTTTTCTCATATCGGACTAATATGTCGTTTTTATGGAGAATTTGTGGAAATTTTTCAATAAATCACGAAAAATCGGTTGACTTTGCAGTGGAATTGGGGTATATTATAGCCTGCAAGCGTGCAGGATCCGACATTGTCAAATGCGTCGGTGCGGGCTGTGCGTTTTATTTCTGTCCGTACATGACGGGCTTTCGACCGGGAGGTGAGTGAAATGGCCTATATGCGCTTGGGCGATCTGCTGGTGGCGTCCGGGACCATCACAGAGCAGCAGCTGGAGCACGCTCTGGCGCTCCAGAAGGAGACCAAGCAGCGGCTGGGCGACGCATTGATCCAGAACGGCTTCATCACGGAGGCGCAGCTCATTGACGCTCTGCGTGTGCAGCTGGGCGTGGACTTTGTGGACCTGACAGCCATTTCCATCCCCGTGGAGCTGGCCCAGTATGTCCCCCGGAACATCGCCAAGAAATACTGCGTGGTGCCGGTGAAGCTGGTACGCAACAGCCTGTATCTGGCCATGAGCGATCCTCTGGACTTCGTGGCTCAGGACGAGGTCAAAACCGCCTCCCGTAAGCGCATCATCCCCATGATCGCCACCCGCAAGGCCGTGGAGCAGGCCATCAGCCGCCTGTACGGCAACGAGGGTACGGCACGGGTCATCGAGGAGATGAAGCGAGAGGCCGGCAGCAGCAGCGATGTCATCCCCGCCCAGATGGCGCAGGACACGGCGGACCCGCAGGAGGCCGCCCCCACCATCCGCTTCGTCAACGCCCTCATCGAGCGGGCCTATACCGAGCGGGCCAGTGACATCCATCTGGAGCCGCAGGAGGGCGAGATGGTGGTGCGGATGCGTATCGACGGTCTGCTCCGCCGCATCCTGACAGTGCCTGCCGACCTGCAGAATACCGTGATCTCCCGCCTGAAAATCATGGGCGGTATGAATATTGCCGAGCATAAGATCCCGCAGGACGGCCACGCCATCCAGTCGGTGCGGGGCCACAGTCTGGACCTGCGTATCTCCTCCATGCCCACGGTGTATGGCGAGAAGATGGTGCTGCGTCTGCTGGACAAGTCCGCTCAGGCCCTCAGCAAATCCCAGCTGGGACTGGAGGGGCAGGATCTTGACAACTACAACGCTCTGCTGCGAAACACCAGCGGCGTCATTCTTCTGGTGGGTCCCACGGGCTCCGGTAAGTCCACCACCATGTGCAACATGATCCGGGATCTGTCCCGTGAGGAGATCAACATCGTCACGCTGGAGGACCCGGTGGAGTACCACATCCCCGGCGTCAGCCAGTGCCAGATCAACGAAAAGACCGGCATGACCTTCGCCAGCGGCCTGCGAGCCATCCTGCGTCAGGACCCGGACATCATCTCCGTGGGTGAGATCCGGGACGGCGAGACGGCCTCCATCGCCATGCGGGCCGCCATCACCGGTCATCTGGTGTTCTCCACTCTGCACACCAACGACGCCGTGTCCGCCGTATACCGGCTCAAGGACGTGGGCGTGGAGCCGTGGCTGGTGGCCAGCGCCCTGCGGGGCGTGGTGAGCCAGCGTCTGCTGCGGAAGGTCTGCCCCCACTGTAAGAAGGGCTATCAGCCCTCTGCCGAGGAGCTGGCCCTGCTGGGGATGCCGGAGGACAGCCATGTCACCTTCTATAAGGGCGAGGGCTGTCCGGAGTGCCATCACTCCGGCTATGTCGGCCGCCGGGCCGCCTTCGAGATCCTGATGCTCAGCGGCCGCCTGCGGCGGCTCATCAGCGAGGGCGCCAACGAGGAGCGGCTGACGGAGGAGGCCCGCAAAAACGGCTTCCGCTCCATGAGGGAGAGCTGCCGCCGGCTGGTGCTGGAGGGCGTCACCTCCGCCGAGGAGGCCGCCCGCATCATCAACACCACAGTAGACGAGTAATTGCGTAAAACCCGGCACGGAAGGAGCGGAGACACGCCATGACCACATACCGTTACAAGGGCCAGACCAAGGACGGAACGGCTGTATCCGGCGTCATCCGGGCCTATGACGAATTCGAGGCCGCCAGCCGCCTGCGGGAGACCGTAGCCGTTATCACCCGGCTGGAGGAGGTACAGGAGAAGAAGGAAAACATCTTCAACCGCCCCATCGGCCTGAAGATCAAGGAAAAGGAGCTGGCCCTGATCTGCTCCCAGTTCGCCATTATCCTCTCCGCAGGTATGTCCATTCAGCACTGTGTGGAGATGGTGGCGGCCCAGACCAGGAACCGCCACATTCGCCAGATGCTGGAGAAGGTGGCCGAGGAGGTGGGCGCAGGCTACTCCATGGCCCAGAGCTTTGAAAACAACGCTCCCTATCTGCCCAAGACCTTCGTCGAGACGGTCCGGGCCGGAGAACAGTCCGGCACGCTGGAGGAGTGCTTCCAGCGGCTGCACCGGTACTATGATAAATCCGCCAAGACCAAGGCCAAGGTGGTCAGCACCCTGACCTACCCCGCCATGGTCATTGTGGTGGCCATCGTCGTGTTTATTATCATCATCGCCGTGGCCGTCCCGGCCTTCAACGATGTCTTTGCCGAGATGGACACCCAGCTGCCGGGCATCACCCGTGTGCTGCTGGCCATCAGTGACTTCTTCGTGGGCTGGTGGTGGCTGCTTCTGCTGATCGCCGCCGGGCTGGGCATCGCCTATATGGTGGCCCGCCGCTCTGTTCAGGGCCGGAAGGCTATCGCCGCATGGAGCCTCACCAAGGCCCCCCTCCACCGGCTCCACAGCCTCAGCGCCGCCGCACAGTTCGCCCACAGCATGGCCACCATGCTGACGGCCGGTCTGCCGGTTCCCAAGGCTCTGGATGTGACCGGCAACGTGATCAGCAACTACACCTTCGCACTGGCCGTGCAGGAGGTGAAGCAGAAGGTGGAGCGTGGCCGCACCATTTCCGAGAGCATGGGGCAGATCGAGTACTTCCCCAAAATGCTGACGGAGATGGTGGGCGTAGGCGAGCAGTCCGGCTCGCTGGAGGAGACGCTGGACGTCATCGGTGAATACTTCGACAACGAGGTGGAGGTCACCACCGCCCGCCTGCTGTCGGTGCTGGAGCCCATCATCACCATCGCTCTGGCGGTGATCGTGGTGGTGCTGCTGCTGGCGGTGTATCTGCCGCTGTTCACCCTCTACGGCGGAATGTAAGGCCGCCGTACCCAAATTCATATGATTGTTTCTTATTAGGAACGCTGTAAATACAAGGCTTTTCGGAGCCTACAATCCGAAAAAAATAATATTTGATCTATCACATTACGCAGAAAGCCGTCCAGGTGCTATCTTGGGCGGCTTTTTTGCGTGGATAGACTGGAAGGAGGCAGAAAAATAATTACAGAAATTTAAGCTCGAAAATTGTGCAACTTTCACGAAAAGGAGGTTAGTGAATGGCAGATGAAAAACTGAACACGGGCCCCGAGGTGCAGAAAACCGAGGAGGCTCCCGCGCCCGCTGTGGCTGATCCGGCCCACGGGGAGGCCGCCGTTCCAGAACACCCGCCGGAACAGGCCGGGCCTGCCGATCCCGGAGATGTGGTAATCTCTGCGGAGCAGATTGACGCGCTCATGGCAGAAAAGCGGCAGGCGGCCCGGGCCGAGGTGGAAAAGGCAGAGGCATCCCGTGAACAGGAGGCCGGGGCTCCTGCACCGGAGCATCCTGCCGTTGAAAGCGAGAAAGCTGAAAAGCCGCGCCGTGGCCGTCCCCCTAAGTCTGATAAAACAGAGCGCCCCGGGCCGGAGGCTGAAAAAGAACCCAAAAAGGCCGGGCCCCGCAAGGGCCGCCCGTCTAAGGCTGACAAGGCGGCCCCCGACAAGGCCCAGCCGTCACAACGAGACAAATTGTCCCGAAGTGGCGGGAAAGCTCCCGAAGCTCCTGCTCCCCCGGATGCCGGAAAGGATAAGCCCGCAAAGGAGGCCGCTCCCCCGGAGCAGGGCGTGACGGAGCCGACTGTACCGCCCCGCCCTGTGGAGGAGGGAAAGCTGGTCTATCTGAAACTTTCCGATCTCCACCCGTTCCATACATTCCGCCCCCATCCGTTCAAGGTGCGGGACGATGCCAAAATGCAGGAAACGGTGGCATCCATCAAGCTCAACGGCGTTATGGTGCCCGGACTTGCCCGCCCGGAAAAGGACGGAAACGGCTATGAGATTGTGGCAGGCCATCGCCGCTGCCGTGGCAGCGAGCTGGCCGGGCTGGAGGAAATGCCCTTTATTGTCCGGGATATGACCGACCACGAGGCGGTGGAGGCCATGAAGGACAGCAACAAGCAGAGGGATCAGACGCTCCCCAGCGAACTGGCCGCCCTTTTGGATCTGGAGGTAGAGGACATCAAGCACCAGGGCTCCCGGCTGAAAGGTGTGGCCGAGGGCGATGTGGGGAAACGCTCGGTTGAGATTGTGGGCGAGGCGCATGGCATGAACTATAAAAAGGTTATGCGGTATCTGCGCCTTAACCACCTTGTCCCGGAGCTCATGGATAAGGTGGACGATAAAAAGATGGGCTTCATGCCTGCGGTGGAGCTTTCCTATATCAAGCCGAAAAACCAAAGGCTGATTGCCGTTTCCATTGACGGGGAACAGGCATCCCCCTCTCTGGCCCAGGCGAAACAGCTCCGGGAGCTGGATAAGGAGGGCAAACTCAACGGCGATGTAATTGACGGCATATTAAGCGAAAAGAAAAAGGAGGATCGCGGCGTGATTATTTCGATGGCCGAACTGGAGAAGTATTTTGGCAAGGAGGCCACTCCCGCCAAAATGAAGGAGCAGATCATGACTTTGCTGGACGAGTGGAAGGAGAAACAGCCGCCCGAGCTGGCAAAGGCCCCGAAAAAGATGGAAAAAGACAAGTAACCCGACCACACTTCGAGACAAATTGTCCCGAGGGGGCCCCGCCCCTCCTGCAAAGGGCTCTGTGGTGATATATCCCCCGTCGCCGCCTATCTTCCTGTACAGCCGGGAGTGGGCCGTCAAGGGTGCAACGCACCGCCGCTTGCGGCGGCCTGCCCTTTACGGTCTGCCCCGGCTGTGCTATTTCCAGCGGCGCGGCGGGGGTATATATATCCTCCAGAGCCGCCCCCTTTCCCATGACTGGGAAAGGACGGGGGGATTGGGCTGAAGTATCTTTCTTCAATGAATGGAGGTTTTGACAATGAAACGGCCACTTGCTTATATTACCGCCGGATGGCTTGGCGGTGACAGTGAAAACGCGGAACAGGCGGCCCGCTACTGCCGGGCGGTATATGAGGCGGGATTTTCGCCCATTTGCCCTACCCTGTATCTGCCCTTATTCCTCAATGACGCAGTGCCGGAGGAGCACAAAAGCGGTATTGACATGAGCCGCGACCTGCTCCGCCGCTCCCATGTGCTGGTAGTCTGCGGCCATACCATGACCGAGGCCATGAAAAACGACATCGCCGTTGCCCAGCGGCTGGGGATTACTGCTACCACCCTTGAGGGCATCCTTACCGTCAAGGGACAGGGCCGCCGCTGATGGCGGCCCTTTTCGAAGCCTACATCACGAACCTGGGAAAATACAACGAGGGCGAGCTGGTAGGAGAAACGCTGAAATTCCCCACTACCACGGAGGAGGTGCAGGCGCTCCTAAAGCGCATCGGCGTGGATGGCGTGCGGTATGAGGAGTTTTTCATTACCAGCTTTGACGGCGATGTGCTGGGGCTCTATGACTATCTGACGGAATACGAAAACCTTGACGAGCTCAACCATCTGGCCTGCCTGCTTTCCGAACTGGAGCAGAGCGATTTGGAGAAATTCGAGGCTGTGATCGATAGCGGCGAGCACACTTCCAGCGTGGCCGACCTCATCAACCTTACGCAGAACCTGGACTGTTATGATCTTTTTCCCGATATTGAAAGCGAGGAGGATTTGGGCCGCTACTGTATGGAAGATTTGGACATTCCTGACGCACTAAGAGATTATTTTAATTATGAAGCGTATGGACGGGATGTACTAATAGAGGGAGGCGGCCATCTTGCCCCCGGCGGCTATATCGTCCAGACCAGCGGTGACTTCAAGGAATTTTACCATGATACAAAGGACATTCCCGCCGAACACAGGGTTTTCTCCTACCCGAAACTTTCTATCCGGGAACAGATGGCGGCTTACAAGGAGATTATTGACGGTTCCTCTTTGGAAGGCTATCGGAAACTTTCCCATAAGGAGCGTGAGGAACGATAGGCGGCACTTCGAGACACTTTGTCCCGAGGTGGCCGCCGGAAAGGAGGCGGTATAACTGATTGACGAAGATGTTTCCCGGCGTACCATAGCAATTTCCGTCCGGGCAAGCAAGCTGACGGCGCGGGGCCTTGCCTATGTGCTGGGGGCTGTGGGCCGGAAGATCCGCAAGGCTTACCGGGAACACCAGACGCCCCACGGCAGGCAGAGCGTGAAAAAGCTCATGGGACACGGAGCGGCTACAAACAGCATCGAGCTTTCCGGGGACACGAAAGCATTTGACCGGGTGGCCCGGAAGTGGAATGTGGACTATGCCTTTTATAAAACCGGGCCGGACAAATACTTGTTGTTTTTCAAGTCGGGGCAGGCGGATGCGATCACCGCCTGCTTTTCTGAATACTCGCGGAAGGTGCTGAATAAATCCAAATCCCGCCGCATCCCCATCCGGGAACAGCTTAAACAGGCGGCGGATCAGCTTGCAAAGGAAAAGCCCCGCAAGCGGGAACGGGTAAAGGAGGCGGTTCGTGAGGACAGATAACATCAAAAAATATGTACTTCCAAACATCCCCTATCTGTTTGTGCTGTGGGCCTGCTTAAAGCTGGGGACGGCTTACCGGCTGGCCGCTGGCGCGGATTTCGCCCATAAGCTCATGGGCCTGGGGCAGACCATCGGCCCGGCCTTTGCCGACTTTGCGCCGGGGCTTGCTCCCTTTGACTGGCTCATCGGCATTGTGGGTGCGGCAGGCTTCCGCCTGCTGATCTACTTCAAAAGCAAGAACGCAAAGAAATTTAGACGGGATGAAGAATACGGATCGGCCCGCTGGGGAACGGAAAAGGACATCAAGCCCTTTATCGATCCGAAGTTTGAAAACAACATCATTTTGACCGGGACAGAGTTCCTTACCATGAACACCCGCCCGAAAAACCCGGCCAACGCCCGCAACCTTAACGCCTGTGTGATCGGCTCGTCCGGCTCGGGCAAAACCCGCTTCTGGCTCACTCCGCAGATTTTGCAGGCCAGCGCGGATAAAAACGGCGGATGCAGCTATGTGTGCGTCGATCCGAAAGGCGGGGTGCTCTCCCAGGTGGGATCTTTCTTACAGCGGCGCGGGTATCGGATCAAGGTGTTCAATTCCATTGATTTTTCAAAATCCATGCACTACAATCCGCTGGCCTATATCAAGAATGAGGCCGACATCCTTAAATTTGTGGATGCGCTGATTTCCAATACCAAAGGCGAGGGCAAGGAAGGCGATCCGTTCTGGACGAAGGCGGAAACGCTTTTGTACTGCGCTTTGATTGCCTATATCATTTTCGAGGGCCCTGCCGAGGATCGGAACATGAATACGCTGGTGGATATGATTTCCGGCATGGAAGTAAAGGAGGACGATGAAAACTACTTAAACGCCGTGGACTATATGTTCAAGGGGCTGGAAAAGCGCAAGCCGGACTGCTTTGCGGTCAAACAGTACCGCAAATATAAGTTAAGTAGCGGCAAAACCGCAAAGTCGATCCTGATTTCCTGCGGGGCCCGCCTTGCGCCCTTTGACATCCCCCAGCTTAGGGAAATTATGGCCTATGACGAGCTGGAGATTGACCGCATCGGGGATCGGAAAACGGCGGTGTTCTTTATCATTTCGGACACCACGCAGACCTATAACTTCCTTGTGGCGCTGGCCTTTTCGCAGATGTTCAATCTTTTGTGTGAACGGGCCGACAATGTTTTCGGAGGCCGCCTGCCCCACCATGTACGGGTGCTGTGGGACGAGGCGGCCAATACGGGACAAGTGCCCCAGCTCGAAAAAATCTGCGCCGTAATCCGCTCCCGCGAGGTATCGCTGACGCTCTTTTACCAGCAGTTGGCGCAGTGCAAGGCCATTTACGATAAACACGCGGAGACAATTCTCGGAAATATGGACAGCGTGGTATTCCTGGGAGGCCGTGAGGCCAGCACCATCAAGGAAATATCGGAAAACTGGCTGGGGAAAGCCACCATCTCCATGCAGACCGACAGCCGCTCCCGTGGGCAGTCGGAAAGCTATAGTCAAAATAACCAGCGGCTGGGCCGTGAGCTGATGACACCCAGCGAGCTGGCTACCATGCCCGGGGACAAGTGCATTTTACAGCTTCGGGGCCTGCCCCCGTTCTACTCCCCGAAGTATGATCTGAAAAAGCACCCGAATTATAAATACACGGCTGAAGCCGACAAACAGAAAAACGCTTTTGACCTCGACAAGCTCATAAACCGCCGCAGGCGGCCAGGGCTTAACGAGGCGTGTGAGATGTATGAGGTGGCTGTGCCGGACGATGCGCTCACGGAAGAGGACGAGGACATCCTCAACTATGATGACATCGACGATCCAGACGCCTTTGCATAAATGGGCTTTGGGACAAAGTGTCCCGAAGCTGTAACCTGCCGCCAGTGATGGCGGCTTTTTTCATGGCCGGGGAACACCCGGAGAAATGGAGGCTCTATGCAGTTCTTTTCTTCCGCTATTGATACTTTGCAGACTCTCGTTGTTGCGCTGGGCGCTGGTTTGGGCGTGTGGGGCGTTGTCAACCTCCTGGAAGGTTATGGTTCCGACAATCCAGGTTCCAAAAGCCAGGGCATGAAGCAGCTCATGGCGGGCGGCGGCATCATCCTGCTCGGCACTACGCTGATCCCTCTGCTGTCCGGCCTGTTTTAAGGTAGCGGCTTATGGGATTTCTCACCGACTGGCTGACCGACTGGCTCAAAAGCCTGCTCATTGAAGGCATTTTAGGCAATCTGAGCGGCCTGTTTGATACGGTAAACGCCCGAGTCGGGGAGATTGCGGGAGAGGTGGGAACAACCCCGGCGGCATGGAACGCCGGGGTTTTCTCCCTTATCCGCCAGATTTCCGAAACGGTAATTTTACCGATTGCCGGGTTAGTCCTAACCTATGTGGCGGTGTACGAGCTCATTCAAATGCTCATAGACCGCAATAACTTACACGACATCGACACTTGGATGTTTTTCAAGTGGATTTTCAAAACGGCGGCGGCCATCCTGATCCTCTCCAACACATTCAATATCGTCAACGCGATTTTTGATGTGTCGCAGAGCGTGATTGCAAGCTCGGCGGGGGTGATCCAGGGCTCCACGGATATTTCGCCGGATATGCTGGCGGATTTGGAGGCCACGCTGGAGACAATGGGGCTGGGTTCCCTTTTGGGCCTGTGGCTCCAGTCGATCTTTATCGGCTTTACCATGACCGCACTGAATATCGTGATTTTCGTTCTGATTTATGGCCGTATGCTGGAAATATATATGCTGACCAGTTTAGCGCCCATCCCGGTGGCTACCCTGTCCAACCGTGAAATGGGGAGCATGGGGCAGAATTATCTGAAGTCCCTGTTCGCCATCGGTTTCCAGGGGCTTTTGATCCTGCTGTGCGTGGGCATCTATGCGGTGCTCATTCAAGGGATCGCCACAGGCGGAGATCCCATCGGCGCAATATGGGGAGCCGTGGGCTATACGGTTTTGCTTTGCTTTATGCTGTTCAAAACCGGGACAATTTCAAAAAGCATCTTTGGAGCGCATTAAGGAAAGGGGTGTTATATGCCGAGAAGATATGGGCCCGACGGGACGCGCCTGTGGTACGGAAAAGCGCCGGAGGACTTTAACGAGGCGGATGTTGCCCGCTTTATGGCGGAAACAGAAGCCGTTTTGCAAAAGCGGGAATTGCTGGGCGGAAGGGATGACGCAAAGACGATTGCCCGGCAGTTAGCTGAAGGGCGGGCGCAGGCCGCCCGTGAAAACGCCGCCCGGCCTGTCCCGGCGAAGGGCAAGGAGGCAAGGGATGACCGATAAGGCGGCTTTGGGACAAATTGTCCCGAAGTCCCCGGGGCTCACGGAGGGGCTGTTTCTGATGGATGGCATCGAGGGCCTGCGCTCCCTTCCCCGTCATTCGGTGGATATGCTCTTGACCGATCCGCCCTATGGCACTACCCGCAACTTTTGGGATGTGCCATTGCCGCTCCCGGAATTATGGGAGGCAGTGAAATGGGCGGTCAAGCCGGAGGGTGCGGTGCTGTTCTTTGCTCAATGTCCCTATGACAAGGTGCTGGGGGCCTCCAACCTCTCCATGCTTCGCTATGAGTAGATCTGGTACAAGGAGCGCGGGACGGGATTTCTCAATGCAAACCGGGCCCCGCTGAAAAAGTCGGAGAATATTTTGGTGTTCTATCAGAAAGCCCCGCTTTACAATCCGCAGTTTACTTACGGCAAGCCGTACAGCCGCGTCCATGCCCGCAGCGGCACCAGCCCGAACTATGGAAAATTCGAGCGGCAAAGCTCCGAGTCCAGCGATGGGCGGCGCTATCCTGGAAATGTGCTGTTTGTCCCCACGGTAACAGGCGGCATCCATCCCACACAAAAGCCCGTGGAGCTGTGCGAGTATTTCATCAAGACCTACACACGGCCCGGCGAGCTGGTGGCCGACATCTGCGCGGGCTCCGGCACAACCGCCGTTGCCGCCCTCAATGCTGGCCGCCGCTTTGTCTGCTTTGAAACGGCTCCGGCCTTTTACGCCGCCGCCAGTGAGCGCATCCGCGTGGCACGCTTGGCGGTGGAGGCCGGGGAGAAAGGAGTGTAACTATCGGACGATATTCTATCATTTACGCCGATCCCCCGTGGCGGTACGCCCAAAAGGGCCTGCAAGGGGCGGCGGAGCACCATTATCCCACAATGGGGATTGACGAGTTATGTGCGCTCCCGGTGGCGGATCTGGCCGCCCCAGACAGCGCGCTTTTTTTGTGGGCGACTTTCCCCCAGCTCCCCGAGGCCCTGCGGCTGATTAAGGCGTGGGGCTTTCAGTATAAGTCCGTGGCTTTCGTCTGGCTGAAGAAAAACCGGAAGGCTGATAGCTGGTTTTACGGCCTGGGCTTTTGGACGAGGGGAAATGCGGAGGTCTGCCTGCTGGCAACAAAAGGGCATCCGAAGCGGCAGGCGGCCAATATCCACCAGTTTATCATTTCACCCATTGAAGCCCACAGCAAAAAGCCGGACGAGGCCCGGGAAAAGATTGTTGCCCTCATGGGCGATCTGCCCCGGGTGGAGCTGTTCGCAAGACAGACGCCGCCCGGCTGGGATGTGTGGGGAAACGAGGTGGAAAGCACCGTCCCGGACTTTGGGACAAATTGTCCCGAAGTCCCCGGAGTGAGAAAGGAGGTTGAGCCATGCCCTATGTGAATGTCCCGAACGACTTATCCAAAATCAAAACGAAGATGGCGTTCAATTTGACAAAGCGCCAGCTCATCTGCTTTGGCGGGGCGGCGGCCATCGGCATCCCGTCCTATCTGCTGGCGCGGGAGCCCCTGGGGAATACCGGGGCCATGTTCCTTATGCTGGCCGTGATGCTCCCGGCGTTTCTTCTGGCCATGTATGAAAAAGACGGGATGCATCTGGAAGATGTTCTGATGCACATGATCAATGTAAAAATGATCCGTCCGTCTGTAAGAAAATATGAAACCGAAAATTATTATGAATCTGATCCGGATATGAAGAATCAGGTTCATGACCAACGAAAACCGAAAGGAGGAAAAACGGTTGCGAAAAAAGAAAACTAAGAATGAAAAACAGGAAGAAAAAATTAAATAATATTAAAAATAACGTAAAATGAAGAGGCGTCTTTTTTAGGAAGATGCCTCTTTCAAAATTGAAGAAATTGTTCTATTGGTTGTTATCCTTACTTTTTCGCCTGTGTTTCGCAGTAGAGGCAGCGATAAACCCTGTTTTCGCGGTCGGTCAGCTTGAAGATGTGCGGAAGCTCCTGCTCCGTCGTCGTGATACAGCGCGGATTTTTGCAGAAGATGACGTTTGTAAGGCGCTCTGGAAGTTCGGGGCGCTTTTTTTCAATGAGCTCGCTGTTTTGAATTACGTCGATGGTGCAGCCGGGATCGACGTATCCTAATATATCCATATCGATATCGATATCCGCATCAATTTTAATGATGTCCTTTTTGCCCATCTTGGCGCTTTGAACGTTCTTTATAATTGCAACAGAGCAGTCAAGCTCGCCTAAGTTTAGAAGGTTGTATATCTCCATTCCCTTGCCGGCGGTGATATGATCTATCACGATGCCGTTTTTAATGCTGTCTATGTTCATTTTTTATACCTCCAAGAGCTTCATGATGAGGGCCATCCTCAT
>ENA-UEPH01000216-UEPH01000216.1-human-gut-metagenome-genome-assembly--contig:-NODE-216-length-69814-cov-6.160675_pt1 | contig 69814 bp, 63 predicted proteins | sample MGYA00242891_ERZ507898 | MGnify/ENA primary metagenome ERZ507898 (study PRJEB26167, sample SAMN06115411) | human gut metagenome | host: Homo sapiens | place: China:Guizhou | collected 2014-10-15...
ATCGGGAATTATCAAATCAGCAGATAAAAATTTATGGGTATCTGATGCTTCCGGCAAAATTTCCAAAATGAATGTAAAAGATTACTCCATTTCCCAGACCAATGAACTACCGACAGAAGCAGCCAAATTATTAACAGCCTCGTACGCTGCAGCTCCCAGTATTTCGGCAAAAGGCGATACATTATACATAAGTGCTTTACAATCTAAAATTTACCGTCACATTTTTAGTAAAAATCAAACAGACTTCATGGTTGATGCCAAAGAAATGGTTGAGAATGTTAATATCGTTTATAATACTGTTTCCGTAAACCCGATTAATGGTGATGTTATTTTAAATTCAATTAAAGGATACGGAGAGAATATTGCAGTGAATAATATCAGTATATTTGATTTTAGTGGAAGTGAACCTACATTAAAAGCCAACTATGAAAACTATTTAAGATACCCTGCAGGTACATTCTTCACATACAATTTTGAGTAATGGACATGAAAAGGAATTTACTTTACGCGTTAACTATATTAATTTTTGCCACAACGAATATATCTTGTAGTGATGATGATAACGGAGACAACGAGCCTAAGCTCGTTGTCCCCGAAGTTTCTGTTCAAAACTTAAGCTTGAAAAATACTATTTTACCAGCACAAAAAATTAAATTAAGAGCTAATATCATCAACAAAACACAAGCTGACATCCAGTGGTTTACAAATGGAGTCGAAATCTCGAAAGACTCTATATACGAATTTTCATCCACAACCGAGTTTTTTTTCAACATCAAGGTCTCTGCCTCCAATATCCTTGGAAAAACATCTGATAGTTTGAAAATCAAAGTAATAGATGGTTTCAAAATCTCTGACATCAAAAATTGGACAGGCGAGGGGGAAAATCAATCTGTCATGGCAATACAATGGATTTCCAGGGACGTGAAAGATTTGTTGAACCCTAAAGATGAGGAGATTTTTTTCTTGGCTTGGGGATATAAATGGAAAAACACCGACGAACGTACAGGGTATGACATGATCGAAGCCATCGCAAAAAAAGATCCCCGATTATTTGTCCTTATCATGCCAGACGGAAACCAAGGAATGGTTATTAAAGGATTCGGATATGATGGAAACGGAGATGGAAAAATCGAGATAAAAAGCCAAGATTCCGACACAAAGAACGGACTTCACCTGACTGAAACGGATTTCAAGAATGGTATATATCAACAAAAAAATGAATACGACAACATTGATGGTTTTGAAATCCTTTCCGAAGGAGATTACTGGATCGGAGGATGGCACGAGGCGTACACGTCTTACTGGTTGGGATATGGAGAAGCTGTATTAGAAGCGGAAGAATACGAATATTCTAATTTTTACGTCAATAATCGTTTCTTGGAAAACAAAAGTTGGGATGCTTGGACCTTTTCCCCGATCAATTCGACGGAAACCAACACGACTCCAAGACCAGAATTACTGAAAGCGGCACCCAATAATTAAAAAAGTAGCCATCAAGTTTCTATACACGAACAAATAATAGATACTGATAGAAACTATGGATTATAGAATTTTACCAGCAAAAAGTTTGACACTACAAACGCCAGCAATTAAAGGTGTGCCTGAAATACTCGACACACCTTCTTTCTTTGTTTATCTGTAACAAAAAATATCTTTACACCGGAGGAGATTAATTTTCAGCCATATTGAAAAAAAGCAGACCGATCGAAAAGATTTTCAATCGGTCTGTGGAAAAACATATCTTGCTTTTTAAAACCTCATTTCCCTTTAAACATTAATTTACCTTCTTCACCGCAATTAGTCTAAAACGTAATGATTTATCCCGATCAGCCATTTGATCTGACGGGTAAACATCCGTATCCTTCAAACTATCTAACCCTCGACCGAACTGGTAAGTATAAGCTCTCTTGTCTCCACCATCCAATTTAGAAATTGTTGTTACAGCATCAGATGTCCAATATTGAAAGAAATCATAAATCGGGTGTTCATCCAATTTTCCTTCCTTCGAGGCTTTCTCTATTATCTGCCATCCGGCAATGGAAGGAAGGGTCCAATACCAGTCTGTATAACTTGGAGCTGCATCCAGATCAGGGAACTCAGTAGTACTCATCAATTGCTCCGGGGTCAAACTTGGAGCCATTGAAGGATTACCATAAAACATCATGGAATAAACCATGGCACTCCCTCCATTATTCGTTCCAAAAGGCAGATATCTTTGAGCCATTTGCCAATGCTGATGGCCATCCGGATCATTCTTATCTATCAGATGAAAAGCATTACGATATCCATCGCTATGATTAAAATCCAACACCTCACCCTTGAATCCCCATGGCATTGCTTCCCGATCTATTTTATCAATTAACACATTCACGGGAGAATGCCCGAATATCTCCTCGATATATTCACCACTAGCAGTATATTGAATAGGTGCGTACTGTGTCACCGTTATCGTTTTGGTGTCTATCACGGTCCCGTTTTTCTTAATAGTCAAGGTCACCTCACAGGTTCTATCCTGGAAAATATATGTATCTGGTACTAAAGGTTGCGCATATAGCCACAACTTACCATCATAAAGATCATTACCCGATACGGTTCCTGCAACAGATTGCCACTGAGGACTTCCATAACTCCTACCATATATCCACAAAAAGGGAGTATCACCTTCGCGCCCACTAATACTCCACTCCACGTCATCTCCTGCCGCAACTTCTATCGGAAAATATTCACCACTGGCATTTAGATTGACATCACCCGTGACAAAAGAAGCCATTCCTAAATCACTCACGACACGCCAACTTATAGCATCCGGATTCGTCTCCAAAGCCCCATCTTTAATTTCACCCCCCTCTGTTACAGCGTCTCCCGTTAAAGTTAGAGTTATCTGATAATACGTGTTGCGCACGACATTGAAATCAAATCTCTCTTTATTCCTGTCATCCCCGATAAAAAAACGGAAATTAACCTTACCGGTAAAAGCCACGCTGCCATCATCATTCAAACGCAAGTAATTAGCCGCAACATTCAAATAGGAACAAGTTGCAGTCGCCCGTGTAATCCCTTCTAAATCTTTTTGCCCTACCCCGTCCGGACGTTTATATCTTTCATCATCCTTCACGGCTCCAAATTCCACACCGTGAAGATTCTCAAAAAGGAATAAAGGAGCCACATGATCATCACCATAATTACCCTCAATATAATGGTCCCCAGTCTCTTCCCATAGATTTGAGAAAGTTGCTCCCTGATTCTGTATCGTTGTCGCATTTGCCACCGATCCCCAATCAAGTTGCGCCCCTTCTTTAAACTCTCCCCGAGCCACGATATCCACCTCCGTACCATTATTGTTCGCCCCGATGAAACAAGCCGAGGGAACCTGATGCAAACTTATACCTGTCGGTGTAATAATTACATTATCTCTTAATCCACGTCCATCAATAGCTACCGTTATCATAGCTACCGTACGTTCAAGCTTTGCGGTCAGAGTTTTTCCCGCCTCTTCGGATTCCGAGTGTGTATGCTCCTCTCCTTCATCATCTGCTTTAGCAAACATCATACACCCACTGGGAATTCCCGGTAACGACGGGCTGGATTCCTGTTTTAGAGTTTTCAACTCCCGAACATTATCAATCCCGGTAATTTCTCGACCATAATTAGCAACAATATAAATCACTTTCGAATCTAATCCCATCTGCGTGGTGTAATCTTTCGAGAAATGAATCATAATCTGGTCATCCCCGAACCTCACGTCCGGGTCCCCTTCTTGAGTTCCGGTAAAATAAAAAGCTTCAAGAATCGCGTCATCACCTTCTCCATTCGCAATAATCACGTTAATATCCCTGATCTTATCAAAGTCCGTTGCACCCGCACGGCTCACCTGGTTTGACATCATGGGTTCCGGTAGTACAACCCGTAAAAACACACTTCCTTTATCGGGCGAAATCGTATCTAACACGTCCTGTTGACAAGCTCCCAGTAACAGAATTCCTACCAGAATCATGGAATATACTGTCTTTTGCATTTTTTGTAAAAATAACGAACTCATACACTACGATTTAAAATTCCGGTTTAACTTGTTCAATATACCACTCCGGCACGCTCACTTCAATACCAACTGATTTGAATTCAATCCGGATAGGAATCAGTACTTCATTTTTTACCACGTCAATGACAGGATTGGCTGTTAAAAATTCAGCTAAATTTATTTTGGCCAAATCGTTCCCATTGACGTCTCGCACGCATACGTCAACCGCTTCATGATTCGTGTGACGCATTATATTGGTGTAGGCATTCAACTGCCCTTCATCATATTCAGATTTGAGTACGTAAGTCGTCGGTTCTCCTCCCGCCCGGTTCTCGAAATTCGTGTAGGGCGAAAGACCACACAACTCTATTGTCGGTCGTATTCCACCTCCGGGAACCCCGACTACTTCCACAGACACCTTATAGTGGGAACTCGTGAAAACAAGCGTCTGATTTTGATCTTCTTCCGTCACGATTAATTCCAGGGAAGCATAATAAAGAGAATCATTACCGGAGATCGTCTCCTTTTTAAAATATTCCGGTGCGGCGCAATACATCTTGTCACAATCACCGCAAGCCAAATCATTCACCTGACACTTCATCAGGTTACCGAAACAGATTACACGATAGATCGCCGGGGACAATTCCGGCACTATCACCAAACGCCGGGCAATCTCTTCTTTGGTTAGTTCTTTCGTGGTTACAAGTTGTTCATTCTGGTCAAAAACATACATGACAACATTCTCGATCTTTTCATTAAAAATCTCGGTAGTTCCATCACCCTTGTAGCTTAATGTCAAGACATTCCGACTAAATACCTCACAGTCGCTCAAGTCTTCCTCTATACAACCGCCCAACATTTCTACCGTCAACATGATGAATAAGACATATTTCATTATTTTCATATCTGTATGTTTTACTGGGTAAAGAGGACGGGAGGTGTTCAGGCTCCCGCCTCCAAACAATAATTATAAAAGATAATTCAAACCTAGTTAAAACTTGGAGTTACCGGAATTACCGTCCAAGGCTTCACGGTCACGCTCACCTCAATACATTTTTCCGGTTGATAGAAGTCGCTATCCTTGAATGCAAAACTTACCACATAGACGTTTCCGGCCACGAAAAGTTGCCCGAAACCTTTCGTGGCAAGATAAAGCGGTTTGGTCCCGTCTCCATCGACTTTTAGAACCATTTGTTCCATGTTGTCTGCAAGAATTCCACTTTGCGGGAACACGTGATACACGTAAGGACGATTCACAACGTGAGGAGTTTGATCGTCAACAAGCTCGAATTCTGGATTCGCCGGTGTCAATTGAATCGGTTGCGTGTTTTCCAGCAACAAATCATTATGCCATCCGGCAGCTACCGTTTCCAAAAAACCCATGGCCGTCTGGTTGTTAATTTCTGTATTTTCCAAACCTCCATACGTGAAATTATCACCTTTTATCGTACACGTCTTGTTATAATTATTCAGAGCAACCTTAATTAAATCCAATGTATTATACAAGGGGGTTCCCTCTGTAAAGTCGCAACTAAAATTGTGAATTTCGACACGAGCAACCAGAGGCGCGATCTCCACACTAGCTGTATAGAAATTCCCATGATTAGGATCCTGTTCATCTACGATTGCTTCCGTTAATCCGCTGGTTCCGAAAAGAACAAGATTTCTCAAGTTATCATCCTGCTGATTCTCGATATCCAATGTTGCAGTAACCTCACTTAAATCTGCTTTACCAGACTCCAATGCATCCAACGAGTTCTTGAAAGTTTCGTCAATATTACCGATAATAACTACTTTATTCACGGCAGCATCCAAAAAATGGAACAATTTTTCTCCGGTAAGGTCCGAATCAACATAATGATTAATAGCCGCTCCATCTTTATCTTTTCCCTTATACACTTTTGTCCCGTCCGTGAATAACACGTAAAAATTATTCAGGTCGGCAGTAGAACCATTACCCACGGCTTGTCCAACAGACCTTGCAGTTTGCAGGTTTGTTAAATTGATCGAAACACTTTTTGGGGCTTTATCCATATTTTCCACCCCGTCGTTTTTATCGCAGGCAACGACTCCTAGAGCCACCAATGCGACCATCATTAATTTGTTTAACTTCATGATTTTAAAATTAAATTCGGATTATCAAAACTATCTATGGTTAACTATTACTTCACCTGATTCAAATTTTTCTCGGCCTCGACATGCCCCGCTTTCAATGCCTTCTCGAACCACACGACAGCTTCCTCTTCACGTTCCAACATCATCAAACAAACCCCAATAGCATTAAACGCCCGATCGTCTCTTTCCCAAGGCTTTAACATCTTCAACGCCTCCCGGTATTTCCCAGAACGAACCAACTCCACGGTAGCGTTAATCGCATTGGCCCCTTTATCTGTCAGCTCATCGTAAATCAACGAGATATAGCAAGCATTACGTAATTCGGGATAAAAATTCTTCAACATATAGCGATAGGGTTCACCTCCATATAATCTCATTAACTGGCTTTTACGCCCCTGTTCCAAAGGCATGTCCAACACGCGTAACACCTCATCACGGTATTTCATATCGGATGCTTCAACCAAATGTCGTAAGCCTTCCCAGTTCTCGATACCGTTAATCAGGTAAAAATCATCATTACTCAAATCCGGCATTCTTCCCTGAATATATTCTTTCAAACGTTCCGCACGTTTTTGCCCCAACCGGGTATTCAATGCCAATCCTCCTTCAGGTGATGCAAAACCGCTAATTTCCACACCGCTGAAATGATATTTCTGTTGCTCGCGCAATTTCTCTATCGCCGTCATGATCTCATCTAATACCGCTTTGTTCCCGTAACGATCCTCATGTAACTCCGTGCGTGACACGGGGAAAATAATTCTCATCTCCTTCTCTCTGAACGTCCAACGTTTACTTGCCTCTTTCACTTCATATTTAGAAGGTATATCTTCCACACGAGTAATCACAGGTACAGGCGGGATATAAATCGGAGTTTTACCCATCACCTCCTGCGTTCCATCATAACAATTACACCCACAACCATCTACCTTACGATCCAACCGTAAAGATGCTACCCGCATCCATTTCTCGTAAGGGATCACGGCTCGATAGCTCATTGATTCTCCCCGTAACATCTCGTCATTTCTTAGTTCCCAACGACTCCCGTCAGCAAGAAAACGTTCCTGACGTTCCCGTTTATATTTCACCGGACCGTACACGATTATCGGGGACAACCACGCCGTATCCGTACCATTCAAAAGGTAAGGGGTAAGCGTCATCCGGTAACGACTTTTCAAGTCCGCCTTTGTCGTTTGCACGTCAAAACTTACCTCTACCTCTCTTTTGTTTTTCTTCAAGGTCCCATTCTTCACATTTACCTGACCGATCAACAAGTCGGGTAAAAGAATTACCAATAAAAGCAATACGATATCTTTCATAATCTTCATTTTATCAAGTAAACCAAAGTAATTCCGGCCTTTGTCAGGTTAAAACGTCCTTTTGTGTTACCTCCATGATAATCACCACATTTAACACAATCATAACGATCGTAATCCCAAAAAACATAACCGGCACCGATCGTTGCTTCCAAGTTCAAACGTCGTCCCAATATCCACACGTAACCATAAGAAATTCCCCCTAGCACGGCCCATCCCTCGTAACGATTGTTTTTCACGTGACTTGGTAATAACGGTACCCGAACCCCGCCAATGTTATATTCCGCAAATCCCGCATGGACACCGAAAAAATGTCCTTGAAAACGTTCACATAGCCAGTAACGAAATTCCGGTTGAATCAAGTAATGTTTCACTTTCTTGTTCCTTTCCTTGTTCAACGTCCAGGGATTATACCCACCGAAAAGCTCTAACGAAGTTTTCTTTCCCAAACCGAATTCAACCCCAAGGTTAGGAGTTGTTGTCGCCCAGTACAACACGTTTGTCTTCACCGCGACTTTCTGTGCAAAAACACGACCTCCGCCAAACAATAGCAATACCAGCAAAGACAGCACACACGTTTTCTTCATGTTACCTTCTTTTTAAATTACATATCTATATTATCCTTCTTCTATCCCCCAAAAACAGCTTTACACGCCGAAAAACTGTTTTTATCAACACATCTCGTTAATATCAAAACGATTAACTACGATTCATGCCGTTTTAATCGTTCGTTTAAAACCACAAGCCAAAAGAGGTTAACAAAAGAGTACACCAAATGATTACCATTCAACCAGTTTTAAATGAATATCACTTTTTTACAAAAATATTTTGCATATTATTACATAATCACTACATTTGTATCAGAAAACCAACGATTTAACCAACAATAAAAGCTGAAATTTATTTGTGTAATTTGTATAAAGCATAAGCTAAATAGTTATACTTTTGGCAGCCATTTTTAATAACAAATTATCATGATTATAGCTTACCTGAGAGTCAGTACAGAAAAACAAAACTTATCAAATCAACGATCTGAAATAGAACGTTTTGCTCTTCAAAAAGGCATCTCGATCGACCGTTGGATAATGGAAATTGCCAGTGGAAAAAAGGCGGGCAAAGAACGTCAACTGGGACATCTTCTTAGAAGATTAAAAAAAGGAGACACGCTGATTATCACAGAAATATCCCGTTTAAGCCGAACATTGACGGACATCATGAGTATTATGGGAAAATGTCTAGAAAAAGGTATTTCGCTCTACAGCGTGAAAGACGGGTACACGTTTGACGATTCGATCAACAGTAAAGTACTTTGCTTCGCCTTTGGTCTCGTGGCTGAAATCGAACGTAACTTAATTTCCATGCGCACAAAAGAAGCTCTAGCCTTAAGACGCTCGGAAGGAATAGTCCTCGGTCGCAAGAAAGGAAGTTACACGAAATTTCAAATACTCATAGACAATCGTAATTCAGTTATCAACATGCTAAAAGAGGGAAAAACGATCACGTATATCTGTCAACACTATAATCTCTCCCGTGATACATTCGAAAAATTCAAAAAGAAATACCCGACAGTAGCCACCATTCTGAAAGCAAAAGACAGGAAGAAACGAAAAAAAACACTTGATTGACACCTCAATTTAACAATTTGGAAACGAGAACCTCATTAAAATCTCGTTTCCAAATTCTTTATCATGATAAAGAAAAGCGACAGTCTCACCAACATTCGATTCGCCGGTTAAGTAGAATCCCTTTCTGAATCATTCGTTCCATCACACGATATCAAATATACTACCCAAAACTCTCCTTGATAGCCCTCTTTCACACAAGCAATATATAAATATACGAAAATAATTAATACGTTTATAAACTTTTCCCTTTCATTATCGCTTTTAAAATTCTCCTCCGCACGCATCGCATGGACGGTACTGCATCCACTTCCATAATTTCGAGAGCCATTTTAAACTCCTGCATCAATTCCGGAATGGGACGACACAATTCATAAGCTAACTTCATGCAAAGAGATTTTACCCCAGGCAATTCCTGGCATGACATCATTCGTTCCAGACAAAAATCCAGCAAATCGACTCTTGGCGGATTTGCTTGCGGCTGTCGGTAAAGTAAATTCAAAATCACCCTTCGTCTTCCTCCATGCTTGCATCCTAACAACTCATCAATCAACTCATCTTGCTTGTCGTACAACCACTCGCTATTTTCATCCGAAAAATGAGTAAAAACCCAAGCTGCCTGGTACCCGATCGCCTCGTCGTCGCCCATTACCAAATCGTATAACTCCCGCTTCCGATCGTCGTTATCCCCTATTAAACAAAGTATTTCATTAATATCAGCCATTCCTATACGCTGAGATAACTTATCTTTGAAATTCATCCTACCCAATATCTTTAATGGAATTTCTCCCGTGTCATTAATAATCAAAACGTTATATCCCTATCTATTCCCATCAGGAATTACACAAAAGTAATAGAAGATTATTCAATACCAGAATGACCACATATCAAACTTTCAACAATCCCATTCCTCGCGATTAAACTCGTGATAAACTCGTCATTACAACCGACAACAAAAACTTCGCCCTTGTTAAAAAGGAACAAACCCCGTTAAAATGGCGGTTAGGTGGCGGCTAGGTGGCGGCCAAGTGTGGGCTAACCCTGTAAATGGTGTGGCAAATGTCGGGTAATAACCGGTATAAAATATTACTTAACCCATGAACTAATATAGTTTTTCCCCTCTGCATCCCCCGGCATTCGCCCTCGTGAAAACAAAAAAAGCCGAGAAAACCCATGTTTGTAGCTTTCCCCGTCTGAAAAACAATCTCCGGAACGCTTAAACCATCTCCGGGAAAAAACAAGGCAGAATATCACGCGTACTTCTGCCCCGTCACTTCAATCCTGTCCGATCATTGCACAGGAATATAAATTTCAGTCACTAGATTCTCCGGCTCGGTATGATCCGGGTGGTTCAGGTACTTCTCGAAACCGGGAGTATCTCCCAGTTTATAACCCTTTTCCGGGATATATTTCGCGTAAATCGTGTCATACACGGCATGCAAATTGGAATACGGTCCCTGGTAACGAAAAATAGCGTACTTCCCGCCGGCAACTTCTTTCACACCCACTTCTCCCTTGGGCTTTCCCGTCCGTGGAAGAACCAGACACACGCTAGTACGTAACTTATCCTGCTCCGTCACTTTCGGATCATCGTGATAAATGCAAATATGCTCGACTTCGGGCGCGAAAAGATTCTCTTCCCGCACGTGGTTCCACAACTTCTGCCAAGCCGCACAATAATCCAACTGGTTATAAGCACCTGTCAGCCAAACGTAAATCACTTGCTTCGGGGCCAACACTCTCTCTTCGAATTCTAGTTTTAAATCGGGTCTTACTTCTACTGGTTTCATAATCGTGTAATTTTTATTATTACGGTATCCGTTAGGCGAAATACCATAGAACTGCTTGAAACTCTTCGACAACGACGAGGGAACGTCATACCCCACCCGGTAAGCGATGTCCTGCACCGACAAATCGGAATAACGTAACAGCCGGGCTGCCGTCTCGACACGTACACGAGTAATGAAAGCCCCGATCGGCTCGCCCAGAAAAGCCCGCACGATCCGGTGAAAATGCCAAGGTGAGAAACCGGACATCTCGGCCAAGAGACCGAGGTCGATACCCTCGCCCAGGTGATTGTTTATGTACTCCACGATCACGTTAATCTTTTTCAGATACTCTTCTTTCGTCGTCAATTTCTGTTCCATATTCTTTCGTATTTCAAGACAAAGGTAATTCCCGATCTCCCGATAGACTTTTCCTAACTTGCTAAATTCGAATTTTCTTCAAAATAACTCAATCCGGGGAAAATTCACCCCTATTATGAATGAATTATATTATTTTTACGACAAAAATATACCAAGATGACCACGTTGATTGATTATGACAAGCTAAATTCCGCCAACCCGCAAGAAAAATACGGTTGTGCCAAGGTTCTGATCCGGATCGCGCAAGAAAACCCGCTTCTTCTCTACCCGGATTTCCCGTTATGGAGCGAGATGCTGGAACATGCCAACAACATCCTCAAGTGGACGGCTATCGACCTGATCGGTTATTTATCTGCGATTGACACGGAAAATAAAATCAACGACCTGTTTCCCGTGTTGCGAACATTGTTACACGGGGGCCAACTGATCACCTGCAATCACGCCATTTTCACGTTCGGGCTAATCGGCAAGAACAAACCGGAATATACCCGACAAGTCATCGACGAGCTTCTCGCTATTCAAAACGACACGTTCGACACGGATGAATGCAAAGCAATTGCCACGGGAAAAGTGCTGGATGTGTTCAAAAGCTATGGCCCAAACCTCCGAGACACGCCCGAAGTACTGGCATTCGTCCGGGAAGCCACCTCGTCACGACGCGACAGCACGAAAAAGAAAGCAGAATCATTATTGAAAAAAATCGTCAACAACGATCCTACTTCCCGTTAATATCTTTCCCGGTTTACAAGTCGGCTTTCACGAACTGGAAATCCAGCCAATAAGTCACCCGTTTAGACGTGAACTTCAAGACACAATAGGTCGGGTCATCCACCCCACCCGGAAAATGCTGGATAAACCAATCCTGCCACAAGGCCTTTTTCTCGGCCTCGTCGGTAACGATCTCTATATCTCCCGTCAACACCACGCTATTGATTTCCTTTTGAAAACACACCCCCGCTTTGGGATTTTCCAGGAAATGTTTCGTTTTATCGGAATACGTTCCGGTCGCAAACCAGATCGTGGAAATCCCATCCGCTTTCACCTTTGACATCGGGACCGGGCGAGGAAATCCATTCTCGTCAACCGACGCCAATATCACGCTTTCACATTGTTCCAATAATAATTCCGCTTTTCGTTTTAACTCTTCCATATTCTTTCGTTTATTAATTATAGGGACAAAAATAGGACACCGGGGAATAGATTTCTTGTAAAAAATCGACTTTTACACGTCCAGATAAGTGATCGGGACATCTTCCGGCAAAGACATAAATACAACGGGAGAACTCCCGGATAATTTCTTGAACTCCTTAACCAAATGAGAAGAATCATAATAACCACAATCCACCGACACGTTAAACAAATTATCACGGGACACTTGCCGCAACACATCCATCGCCCGGCGAAATTTCACAATCCGGCTATATTCCTTGGGAGTAAACCCCGTGGCATGCTTGAAACGACGTTCAAAATGACGCTGGCACAGACACACCCGATCCGTTAACTCCCGGATTGATAACAAGCCTCCCGCCTGACGAATTAACCCGGCCGTCCAAACCACCTGCTTGTCAATCGTTTCCGCGTATTTCAACCGCAACAGCAAGTACTCTTCGATAAACAACAACCGTTCCCCGAGCGTGGCCTTTTCCCTCAACCAAACAGCGAATTCCTCGTGAAAAAGGAGATTCAAATCCTGTAAACAAACCCGCTGATTCGTGAATTCACCCAACGCCTCCCGCGTGAAAACCGTGAGCCCGCAAGGCGTGAACCTCACCCCCAGCATGTGTATTGATCTTGCCCGAACCAGCAACTCGGAATAGGTCTTCATCGCTCCCACGAAATACCCGTGTAACGGCTTGGCGATAAACTGCCTGTTATCCTCCAGATTACCCGTATCCTCCAGGTTAAAAATAAAATCCGTACACCCGTCCGGTAAAATCTTCATATAACTCCCCGGTTCTAACTCCCCCTTCACCTCCCAATATTTATCAATATAAGGGGCTAATATCGCGTGAGGCTGGTATTCTTGGTACATTCGTATCGGTCTTTCATTATTTAAACAAAACTACGTAAAATATCCGGCATAACCATAAACTTCCCCAGAGCAAACGCGTCAAAACGCTTAAAGCCCTTTGAGTCGAAAGTTTATAAAGTCTATAAAGTTCATAAAGTCTATGGACCCTGCGGGTGCTTTGTCCACGGCAGCCTGCTGCCGGTAAGCCTTGTCCGAAGGACACCCGTGACTTTATAAACTTTACGGACTTTAGGAGCTGAAAGCTCAACTTTATGAACTAGGCTTTAAGTGTTTTGACGCGTTTGCCCTGTAAACTTCCCGAGATCGAGTCACTTTCAAAAAAAAGAGTATTCCACACTCATGCTGTGGAGAAATTCCCCACATGGGGCAAAAGGCTCCACAATTATACCCATCAAGAAAAAGCAACGACACGCTGTACTTCAATGATTTAATATTTTTACTAAAAATGGCATGGACCTTGTTTTAATATCAGGCATAGAACAAAACATCAAAAAACAAAACTATGAGAACGTTTATTTTTTTAGCAGTCAGTCTGTTTTCTATCGCATTCTTAGGTAGTTGTGTAGAAAACTCACAAAAATATAAAGCTTTACAAGCAAAAGCAGACTCTTTACAATCCGTTAGTAAAGGACAAAGTGACGAGATGGATAAACTTTTGGCAGATTTGAATGATATTTCCACCGGAATGCAATCCATCCGCGAGGCCGAGCATATTTTGGCTATCGAATCACAAAGCGACACGAAAAGCAACAAGAGTAAGAGCCAGATCACCGCGTTAAGAAACGACGTGAAAGCCCTTTCCGACGCGATCAACGGTTATAAAGAAAAAATCGCTAAACTGGAAAGCTCTAACAAGAGACAATCCGCTGAATTCAAGAAATTAATCGCCGGGCTAAACGAAGAGTTAGCACTCAGAGATCAAAAGATCAACGAGATCAGTCAAGTACTGGCCGCCAAGGAAAAAGAACTAGGTATCAAGACACAACAAATAGCAGAACTAAATCAAAACGTGAGCAACCTGCAAGAGGAATCAACCTCGCAAAAGGAAATGATCTCCGGTCAGGACAAATCGCTCAACACGATCCACTACTTGTTAGGTTCCAGAAAGAGTTTAAAAGAAGCAAACGTGATTTCAAGACAAGGAATCTTCTGTCCGCCGATCGTTTCTTCTCAAGCTCAGAATGCAAAATTCGTGGATGCAGATATGCGTGAAATGACATCCATCCCGTTGAACTCCAAGAAAGCAAAAATCCTTTCCGTTCACCCCAGCGAATCATACGCCTTGGAAGAAGGAACCGATGGCATGCAAACCTTGAAAATCAACAACCCGGGTGCATTCTGGAAACAAACCAAATATTTGGTAGTGATGATCAACGAATAACCTTAGATTCACACACTCATATACACACAACACACACAGGTAAGGTGTTCGGGGTTCTCCCGGGCACCTTTTTTCATGTTCGCTTGCATTTTCATCCTTTTTTCCCGTTATTTGTACATGACCTAATACCTGCAGCCCATGAAGATTACCCTGTTAACCCTGTTGTGCCTCGTCATCAGCAACCAACCGGACTTCGTCAGCCAGCAAAAGAAGTTCGTCCGGGTACGCGACGCTTACAAGGCAAAAGAAGCCTTGGTGACCCGCAAATTACAAGAATCCGGTCTATCCATGGATAATCTCAACATCCTCATCGTGGCGTATAAACAGGAATGTCTTATGGATATTTACGCCAAGAAACGGGAAGATGCCACTTACAAAAAATTGACCACGTACAGGATATGCGCCCGTTCCGGGAGCCTCGGTCCGAAACGTCGGCAAGGCGACCGACAGATTCCGGAGGGATTCTATCATATCAATCATTTCAACCCCAACAGTAACTATCATCTTTCCTTGATGATCAATTACCCGAACGCATCCGACAGGCTAAAGAGCAAAGCCGCCCGACTCGGAGGTAACATCTGCATCCACGGGAATTGCGTCACGGTCGGGTGCCTGCCGATGACTGACGACAAGATCAAGGAAATCTACATCTATGCCGTGCAGGCACGTCAATCCGGACAAGAAAAGATTCCCGTTTACATTTTTCCTTTCAAATTCTCGGCTGAAACCACGAAAAACTACCGTGAAACGTATAAAGCATACCCCACTTTGCTCCATTTTTGGGAAAATCTGGAAACCGGATACAATCTATTTATCAACGAATTAAAAGAGCCACACATCACCATTGACAAGCTTGGTGATTATCAATTTTCAATATAGCGGAATAACCTGTCCCGAAAATCACTACCTTAGTGCTTTATTATAAAAGGAGACAGCATCATGCTATTTAACAAGAATGAAAACAAACCAGCCTCCTCTATAGAGGAGAAAATCAAGTTATATCGTCGTCAGGGTCACATCGTTCCACCCCGGAAGATTATCAAGAACGCGGAACAAATCGAGGGAATCCGGGAAAGTTCCAAGATAAACACGGCCGTCCTGGATCACGTGGCAGCGAACATCCGTGAAGGAATGTCGACCGAGGATATCAACACGCTGGTATACGACTTTACCGTGTCACACGGGGCTATTCCCGCCCCGCTAAATTACGAGGGATTCCCCAAAAGCGTGTGTACCTCGATCAACGAGGAAGTATGCCACGGGATTCCGGATAAAAACACCATTTTAAAAAGTGGGGATATCATCAACGTGGATGTTTCCACCATATTCAACGGATACTTTTCCGATGCTTCCCGCATGTTCATGATCGGGGAGGTTGCCGAAGATCGCCGCAAACTGGTACAAGTCACCAAAGAATGCCTGGAAAAAGGTATTGAAGTTGCCAGACCGTGGGGATTCTTGGGAGATATTGGGGCCGTTATCCAAGCTCACGCCGAGAGTCACGGTTATAGCGTTGTTCGGGAGTTCTGCGGGCACGGGGTCGGACTGAAATTCCACGAAATTCCGGAAGTGGAACACGTGGGCAGAAGAGGCACCGGGATGTTACTCGTGCCGGGGATGATTTTCACGATCGAACCCATGATTAACATGGGAAAACGGGAGATCTTCATTGACGAAGACAACGATTGGACGGTCATCACCGAAGACAACCTCCCCTCGGCACAATGGGAAAACACGGTGTTGATCACGGAAACAGGGGTGGAAATATTGACCTGGTAATCCACTCCCGATGGCTGCCGAACATATCACCTCCCCCCTCGTTGATCTACTGCAACAATATAAACTCTTGCAGCAAGAATTCGAGTATGAAAAAGAGACATTCTACCAACAAACACAACGAGCCGGGATCCCTAAACGGGTCCGGCAAGGGGTTTGCTGGTATCCCGTGACAGCCCACAAAAGCTATTACAACTCTTTGAATCAACTCGTCATCGAAATCAAACGAGACGAAAATGATGACACGGATCACAACTTCGAATACGGCCGCCCGGTTTGCTTTTTCCGCATTGACGAAACGGGTAACCCGCGTTATTTCAATTTCGCCGCAACAATCAGTTACGTCCACGAGCACACGATGCTCGTCGTGCTTCCCAACTCCAACAGCTTACTGGACATTCAGGGAGCCCGGGAACTAGGCGTTCAACTCTATTTTGACGGCACCTCCTACAAAACCATGTTCTCCGCCTTGACGGAAGTCATGGAAGCCAAGAACAATCGTCTGGCACACTTGCGAGAAGTACTTTTGGGCAACGTATCCCCGCTACAACGGAACATTCAACCGATTCGCCTCTCGTGGCTCAACCGCTCGCAGGAAAAAGCGGTTAACCAAGTATTAGGCGCCAAAGAAGTCGCCGTCGTGCACGGTCCCCCGGGAACCGGAAAAACGACCACGCTCGTGGAGGCCGTTTACGAAACATTACGGCGGGAGAATCAAGTGCTGGTCTGCGCCCAGAGTAACACGGCCGTGGACTGGATTGCCGAAAAACTTGTCGACCGGGGCGTGAATGTCTTGCGGGTCGGAAATCCCACGCGGGTAAACGACAAAATGCTATCCTTCACCTACGAGCGGAAATTCGAATCGCACCCCGCCTATCCCTCGCTACGAGCCGCACGAGCCATGATCCGGGAGTTATCCGGTCGAACCAAACGCCTCAAAGGATCAAAGCGGGAAGCTTCCCGCCGGACATTAAACGAATTACGGGATCAAGCCATAAAACTCGAAATCAAAATTGACGCCCAACTTTTCGGGGAAGCCAGGGTTATTGCCTGTACCCTCGTGGGTTCCGCCAACAAGATATTAAACGGGAAAACATTCTCCACCCTCTTTATTGACGAGGCCGCCCAAGCCCTGGAAGCCGCTTGCTGGATCGCCATATCCAAAGCCGAACGGGTGATATTCGCCGGGGATCATTGCCAACTTCCCCCGACAATCAAATGTATCGAAGCCGCACGGGGAGGTCTGGATCGCACGCTGATTCAAAAAATCATTCATCGCAAGCCGGAAAGCGTCTCGATGCTCGAAATCCAGTACCGGATGCACGAGGACATCATGCGTTTCCCCTCGGGCTGGTTCTACCGGGGACGCCTGCAAGCCTCGCCCGAAGTTCGTCACCGAAGTATTCTGGACTTCGACACGCCCGTGGAGTGGTATGACACGGCTCTTTGCGAATTCTCGGAAGACTGTATTAACGAGACTTTCGGGCGCATCAACAAACCGGAAGCCGAGCTACTGGTACGGCAGTTACAGGAATATATCGAGAAAATCGGGATAGAACGGGTGCTGGATGAAAGAATTGATTTCGGGTTGATATCCCCCTACCGGGTACAAGTGCAGTATATCCGTCAACTGATCAAACGGAACCGCTTCTTCCAACCGTTGAAAAAACTCATCACCATTCACACCGTGGACGGGTTTCAGGGACAGGAACGGGATGTAATCCTCATCAGTCTCGTGCGAGCCAACACAGACGGGAACATCGGATTCCTCAACGACCTCCGCCGGATGAACGTGGCAATCACCCGTGCCCGCATGAAACTCATCATTCTGGGAGATGCCTCCACGCTTACCCGTCACCCGTTCTACAAAGCCCTGCACGAGTACATCCGGGAAAACGGTAACATTATTGAAATAGCACCGGAATCCCCCGATCACAATACGAGCAATTGAGAATTGGAAATAATAAAATATGCCGGGGAGACTCCCCGGCATAAATCAAAAACAACAACTAGACTCAACAGATCACTTGCTTTAAACCACTAATCCAAGCATCTATTCTCTTTTCAGTTAAATCCGATTCATTAGATTCATCTAACGGCAAACCCACGAAACGATTATCCACGCAGGCTTCAGAAGAATCAAAACTGTAGCCGTCGGTATCTACCGATCCGGCAAACTCGCAGCCACTTCCCTGAAGCTCGTTATAAATTATACCAATAGCATCACAGAACGATCCCCCGAAAGAAGACGCGTCCCCGCATCCGAAAATGGCTACTACCTTCCCGGCCAAGTTCTTCGCTTTCAATTTATCCAGAAAATCATTCCAATCATCTTGTAACTCACCGATACCCCAAGTGGAACTTCCCAATAATAAAACCTCATACTTGTCAACTTCATCCACTTTCGTAGAGCCCACGTTATGTATATCTTCACGTGCTACTCCCAAACACGAAGCGATAGTCTCGGCCACTCCTTCAGTCGCTCCCGTCGTGGAGCCATAAAATATTCCAACTTTCTTCATCTCGATCTATTTATTTGGTTCGTGACAAAGATAGTCCACTCAACAATGCCGATAAATCCCTATAAATGATTAAATTTCATACCCGTATCCCCAATCATGGGGGTAGGGGGCAAAAGCCCCCCAGTTCATAAAGTTGAGCTTCCAGCTCCTAAAGTTCATAAAGTCTATAAAGTCACGGGTGTCCTTCAGACAGTATCTAACGGCAGCACAAGCTGCCGTGAACAAAGCGCCCCGCAGGGGTCCACGAACCTTATAAACTTTATAAACTTTATAAACCTTACGAACTTTATAAACTAACTTAGAGAAGCAAAAGCCCGTTATCCCGGATCACTTGCATCTCTTTACCATACCAGAAAGGCAGGAAATCATCGTTAAACAAGATCTCGTAATTCCGACTGAAATCCTCCAATAGATAAGGCGTTGTAGCATCAATTCCCACTTGCAGAAGCATTTCGTGAATAAAATGCGCCCAATCTCCCCGCATCTTGACCCCGATCTCCTGATTCATGGCATGCAACAACAGGACGATCAAATGCTTGCCCTTCTTCACGCTCTCCGCACCCAATTCCACCCGGCCTCCCAACCAGTACAACCGACGGGAATGCAACTTCTCCACGGGTTCCTGTTCCTCGGCCATGTGTGCCACGAAACGAGGAGGAAGAGAAGTCACGGGGACCTTAAAATCAAACCACCTTTGCAAAGGCAAATCAAACCCCACACCCCGCATATAATTATAAAGCGAACGACTCAAACCGCTTCCTAAACCTTCATGATCTCCCCCTTCCAAATCTTCGAAAGCCACGTCATTCCGTGCAAATCCCCCGAAAGGAGGCTCCGTGACACGGGTTCCGAAACGTTCGGGCGACAACCCCACCGGGCTATGTGCCGTCATGGCAAAACGATGCCAGAAACCCGAATGAACGTATCCCAACTCGAACAACTGCCGCACCACTTCCAGAGAATCAATTGTCTCCTGTGTCGTCTCGGTCGGGAAACCATACATCAGATAGGCATGCACCATAATCCCCGCGCTCGTGAAATGATTGGTCGAACGGGTCAACTGCTCCAAGGTTACCCCCTTGTTTATCAACGCTAATACCCGGTCTGATGCCACCTCTACCCCTCCCGACACAGCAATACAGCCGGAGGCTTTCAATAAACGACACAAATCTTTCGAGTAAGCCCGCTCAAACCGGATATTTCCCCACCAGACCACGGTCAACCGTCGACGTAAAATCTCCAACGCCATCTCTTTCAACAAAGCAGGAGGTGCGGCCTCGTCCACGAAATGAAATCCCCCTTCTCCCGTTTGCGCCATCACCTGTTCCATCCGGTCCACGATCACACTCACCTCGTTGGGTTCATACCGTTTTATATAATCCAGACTCCCGTCGCAAAAACTACATTTTCCCCAGTAGCACCCGTGCGCCAGCGTCAATTTATTCCACCGCCCGTCACTCCACAACTTATGCATGGGGTTCACGATCTCGATCACCGAGATATAACGATCCAACAACAATCCAGAGTAATCAGGCACGCCGACCTCTTTTTGAGGAACAATCCCGACCGTATCGTCATTCAAAAACACGACTTTTTCCTCTCGTACCCCGAACGTGCGCACCAATCCCGTATCATCCCTCTCGCCATTTACATGCTGAATCAAGTGCAACAGGGGTATTTCCCCATCATCTAATAACAAATAATCCGTGAAACGGAAAAAACGCACATCTGCCAAAGATCGCAATTCCGTGTTCGCAAAACCGCCTCCCATAACCACCGTCACGTCCGGGTAATTCGCTTTAAGCCACTCCCCACAACGCAAGGCACTATACAAGTTACCGGGAAACGGAACGGTAATCGCCACCATGTCCGGATGATACATCTCCATTTTAGCGGCAAGTAATTTCACCAGGTAACGATCCGTGAAAGTCGAAGGCTTCGCCAACTCCGCGTCCAATTCATCAAAAGAAGAAGCGGAACGTCCCAGATGCTCCGCGTACCGACTAAAGCCGAAATGTTCATCCACGGTTTCCTGCAAGAAATCAGACAAATCCTCCAAGTAAAGGGTCGATAAATACCGGGCTTTATCCTCCAATCCCATAACCCCGAAAGCCCACTCCGTATCCTCCTCCTGCATGAATCGTCCCGCACGGGGCAAAAACTTCTCTTCACAAATCGAATAAGCCAACGTCCGGTTTCTTCCCTGTAAAAAAGCTATCACCGCGTCAATCGTGCGCAAATACTCCTCCTGCAAGGCTAACACACGGCGAGCATTCCGGGACAACCGGACATCTTGACTTGCCACCCGTTGAAAAAGCTCACGCAATCCCCCGGATGAAAATATTTCCAATATAACTTCCAAACTCAGGTCGACCTGCACGGAAGAAATATTCTTCGTGTTCAAAAAACCTTTTAAATACATCATCGCCGGGTAAGGTGTATTCAACTGCGTAAACGGTGGTGTTACCAGCAACACCTTGGGGGAAATATTCATAATCTTCATTTTAGACTTAAACAAAAGTACACTTTTTTATTTCCAAGACAAAATTTAGGATATACCACATTTTTTTTATAATTTGGCAATCTATAAAACGACTAACAATTTATAAGATTATGAGCAAAAAAGAAAAAAGCATCGAGCTATTAAACAGAGCAGTCGGGGACGAATTGCTCGCCGTACACCAGTACATGTATTTCCATTTCCGTTGCGATGATATGGGTTATGACCTGTTATCCGGTCTATTCAAACGCACCGCTATTCAAGAAATGATGCACGTAGAGCAACTCGCAGAGCGTATCTTGTTCTTGAAAGGCGAAGTTGAAATGGTTGTATCCGGAGAGGTAAAAAAGATACACGAACCCAAAGAAATGTTGGAACTTGCTACCGCCATGGAGATCGGTAGCGTGAACGATTACAACGCTTGGGCCCAGGAATGTGCAGCAAACGCAGACGCCGTATCCAAGAAATTATTCGAGGCCCTTGTTGGCGAAGAAGAAGTTCATCAGGATCAATATGAAACAGAGTTGGATAACCTGGAGAAATTCGGGGCTAACTACCTGGCTCTGCAATCTGTTGAACGCAGCAAGAGCGTGGCCACGGGAGCCGCACCTGCCGGGGAATAATTCGGAAAACAAAGCGACTCAAAACGGGTCGCTTTTCTTTATCTCGGGCTTTATCAACAATCGTAGCGACTGATCGTACGTCACGTAACTCCACATCCAGTTGATAAATATAAACATCCTGTTTTTTACTCCCACGATACTCATCAAATGAACCAGTAACCACAACAACCAGGCAAAAAAACCGCTAAAACGGATGCCCGTCAATTCCGCCACGGCATCATTTCTCCCGATCGTGGCCATAGATCCCCTATTCACGTATTTAAATGTATGGAGCGGTTTCCCCTTAATCATACATCGCAAATTCTTTGCCAACAAACGAGCCTGTTGTATCGACGGCTGCACCACCTGCGGGTGTCCGTTCGGGTAATCCTTCGTGATCATCAGCGCGGTATCGCCCAGCGCAAACACGTCCGCCATCCCTTTTACCCGGTTAAACTCGTCCACGAGAAGACGACTTCCCCGTCCGTAAACCTCTTGGGGGAATCCCTCCAAGCTATTCGCTTTCACCCCGGCTACCCAAAACACGTTATTCGTGACGACCTGTTCCCCGTCCACGAAAGTCAACTTCTCCCCGTCGTACTCCTTTACCAGCTTTTTCAACAACACCTCCACGTGCATATGTTCCAGATTTCGAGCCACTTCTTCGGAAGATTTAACCGAAAAGGCACTCAACAAACGTTCCCCCGCGTCAACCAGAAGAATACGCATCTCCCCCCAATCCAACTCCGGGTAATCCTTCGGCAACACGAACTCCCTCATTTCAGCCAAAGCTCCGGCCAACTCTATTCCCGTGGCTCCGCCCCCAACAATCACGAACGTTAGCCAGCGCTTGCGAGTTTCCGCATCCGAACAATTCAATGACTTCTCGAAACTCTCGATTACCCGGTTACGGTTGAACAAGGCGTCCGACGTTGTTTTCAACTGCATCGTTCGCTCCGCCAGTGACTGATCGCCGAAAAAATTCGTTCCCGCCCCCGTCGCTATCACCAGATAATCGTATGAAATGTCCCCGATAGAAGTCTCCAAACGATTCTCCTCCGGCACGACTTTCTCCGCCGTGCACATCCGCACGTGAAAATCATGCCGATTCTTGAAAATCTTCCGGAAAGGAAAAGAGATAGCACTCGGTTCTATCCCCGACGTTGCCACCTGATACAGCAACGGTTGAAAAAGATGATAATTGTTCCGGTCTAACAAGACCACCTGAAAATCCCGATCATTCAATTTACGAGCTAACTTCAACCCGCCAAAACCACCTCCCACAATGACAACCCGTTTCTTTGTTCCCTTACCGGGAATATTACTCATTGTTTCCATACGTATAACCCTTTAGTTCACGTTATACGCAGAAACCCGTGAAACGTTCCTCTTTTCACGACAATAAAAAAAGGGTTGCTTTTACACAACCCTTTTCATATACACATAACACTCTATTTAGAACCGGTAAGAAATACCTATCGAAGGCGAAAAGGCCGTGGATTTGTATTTCCCCTTAAACATTTCATCTACTCCGGTCACGACATTCTTGTAAGGATACTCCCCGTTCCGGCTGAATCCCTGAATATACAAAAATGCCACGTCAAACTGCAATCCCTTGTAAGGCTCGAAAGTCAACCCCGCGGAAAGTCCCAATTTATCCATACCGGGAGTCTCCGGGTTATACAATTTCTTGCGAATCGGACTTTGGTCATAATAAACCCCGGCACGTACCACCAAACGATCGGTAGTCTTATAGCTGGCACCCACACGATAGGTCATCGAATTCTTGTAATCTTTCTCCGCCTTAATCGGCGCGATACCTAATTCGGCCTCGTTAAAATACACGTTCAAAGAATCGTAAGCATTCCAACCCACGTATTGTAAATCCAACGCCAGTTCCCAACGATCCGTGGGACGATAGCTCACGCCCAACGTCGTGTTGGAAGGCAAAGGCAACTCGGCATGAAAACTTCCCTGATCATACTTCGGGATAGACACGTTCGGAACGCTTACTCCCGGCATTTGATTGATCAGCGGGCCATATTTTTCAAGTAACGTTTCCATCGCGACAAACAAGTTTTCCACTCTTTGGTTAGCGTAAGTCAACGAAGCTTCACCTTCTTTCACCCGCATCTTAATCTTGGAACGATAAGACAAACCGATCGTCACCTTATCACAAACATCGTACATGATCCCCACGTTAATACCGACTTTCATGTGCGCGTTTCCCTCCAAACGGGCATAAGCGGGCGGGACCGTTGTCCCTTTCATCAAGGCAACCATTTCCTGCATGGCTTGCTTGTCTGCATCCGGGATGACATTCGAAGGCACACCGGCCAACAAGGGCAACAGACTCTCGAATTTCTCCCCGATCCCTTGAAAATCCTTGGCACCCATCAAAGCCCGTGAAAGATTCACGTTACCCCAGGCCAGTTGCAAACCGACACCGATACTTAACCGATCCGTGATCTTGTAAGAAAGCGTCGGTTGAATCACGTATGATTTCAAACTAATATCCTGAATCAACCCCGCACCAGCCCAATTCTTCGGCCATTTCAACGAGTTCCCGTAAGGAGTCGTCAGACTGATACCGGCAGCCAAGTTATCGTAAATCTTGAATCCCGCGTAAGCGTACAACGGTGTTCCCACCGGATTGTCCGTCTTGGCTGAATATCCATCATAACTATATTTAGCCTTGGCCATGATAGCAGATATACCCAGTGAAAAATCCATATTGGTACGTAAAAACGCCAGACCTGCCGGATTAAAATGCATGCTCTCCGCACCCAACTTCATCCCGACACCCACGTGTCCCATTCCGGTTTGCTTCGTACTTAACAAATTGACTTGGTATCCCTCGGCGAAAGCCGTCATACTTAAAATGGAAGCCAAAACAACAATGACTAATCTCTTCATAAAATACTTTTTACATTATTACTTAACAACCAAATTCTTAAAATAATCTGATCGCTATTTTTCAAAATTTTAAGACACAAAAATAATATTCAACTCCTCTAGTTGTTTCTACTTTACGGTATGCAACAAAAATTGGTTACCTTTGTAACCAAAATCTGCGTCCTATGATTACTTTTGAAATAGACACCGAATACATCGAATTGATCAAACTATTAAAAGTCACCCGTGTTGCCGAAAGCGGCGCCATGGCCAAGATCCTTGTTGAAAACGGAGAGGTTACCCGCAACGGTGAACCCGAATTCCGTAAACGCGCTAAAATCACTAAAGGCGAGATCATCACCGCCCTCGGTCAAAGTATAAAAGTAGTTTAGCTAAAAAAGGGGCAGGTCACCGTCACGGCCCTACCCCGACAAATTAGAGTTTTTAAATTGCTACACGGAAATTGTAACAATAACTTATACTCATCGTATTCCTATAAAGAGCCTCCGGTCTCTTTCATTAATTCAAGTGCCCCCACCTGAAAAAACAAAAGAATGCATTACTGCATGCCGGAGGTCACTCCTTCCCATGCAACATACATTCTTTAGCTTAATTATTTTTCAGGTGGGGGTCTACAAATGTATCATTAATATTTTACCCACGCAAGAAAAATCATTTATTTTTTCTATTTTATGGTAAATTTTTATCACGATCAAGGGATCTCGCCAAACACAGAATCAAAACTTATACAACAATCCGAAGTTTACCCTTTTAGCAGCCAACTCTATCCGGACTCCAATATCATAATAAAAGAACCCTCCCCCAGCACTAAACGAATCCCAATTAACACTTGTTACTGAAACAAAGGGCACGAAGACCCTTTGTTTTTCGGTTGTAACCTCTTTATGTATCGGAGCAAAAGAATATGCAAGACGTTGTAACTCGTTATATTGCACGGAAAAATCAACAGACAGTCTACCGGATTCATTATCGAATAAAGTCCTCTTGTAATCCCGGATCGTCTCGCCCTTCACGAACTTCGTTTTCGTCTTCTTTATCGTGAATCACCCGACAAGGAAACCGATAAACAGACAAAATACAATTCTAATTTAATATCTATTACATAAACTCGGCTGAGTTTTCGTTACATATCACATTTTTCCGGTGGAGTTTCAAGATCATGTCAATAATCACGAAACAGGAAGCATGAAATCACGGGAAAAACATGAAAGGAACAATTACAGGGGAGTTTACCGGGTCACAATTGAAAAACTATATCTTCTCCGCCTTGAACCCGGCCTCTTTCACCAACTCGATCACCCGGTCATCCGGAAGCTCGGAGGTGATTGTCAGTACCCGGTCGGGAGTTGATAGATCAATATTCCACTGGTCACGGGAAACGAACTTATCCAATGTCTCGCCGATCTTGGCGACACACCCGCCGCATTTGGCGCTAGTCTTAAATTTACTTGTTTTCATATCTTTCCTGTTTTAAATTACAATTCCGCCCGTGCCGAACATTCGGCACACAGGCCTTTCAACACGTAGTTTATACTTTCTAACGTAAAATCACCGGGTAATTCCACTGTCGGCACGTGAATTTTTCTTAAACAAAAAGTCTTGTGACAATTCCGGCAGTAGAAATGGGCATGCAGGTCATCAATCGAACAGGTACATTCGTTGCTGCAAACGGAATATTTCAGGGAACCCGAACCGTCGTCAATCACGTGAATCAGATGATGATCCAGAAATAGATTGATCGTCCGGAAGATTGTTGACTTGTCCACGGTATCCAACTCGTTCTCCAAGTCCAGCAGGCTGAACGCCCGCGTAAAGCGGGTCATCGCTTTCAGGATCAGAAGACGCATCGCGGTAGGCTTGATCTCCCGCTTGGCCAGTTTTTCCAGATATACCTTTTCGTCCATACGCTTTATTTTACTCGTTTCTGTATTCTTATCGCATTCAATATCGCCAGCAAGGCAACACCCACGTCAGCGAAAACCGCCTCCCACATCGTGGCAACACCCCCGGCTCCCAGGATCAACACGATCAACTTCACCCCGAATGCCAGCGAGACGTTTTGCCAGATAATCCGGCGAGTCTCCTTCCCGACCCGGATGGCTGTCGCGATCCGACCGGGTTGATCGGTCTGGATCACCACATCCGCAATCTCAATCGCCGCGTCACTTCCCAAACCACCCATGGCGATACCGACATCACTCAGGGCAAGCACCGGGGCATCATTGATACCGTCACCCACGAAAGCCACCCTCCGGTCCGGGTCCCGCTTCAAAGCCTCCACGTGAGCCACCTTATCTTCCGGTAGCAAATCCCCGTGAGCCTCGTCCACGCCCAAATACCCTGCTAATTTAGAAACAATTGTTTGTTTATCCCCCGATAAAATCTGAATATTATCAATATTCAATTTTTTTAAGGACTCTATCGCCTCTTTCGCATCCTCTTTCAACGTATCCGCCAGCAACAAGTGACCGACATACAACCCGTTGACAGCGCAAACCACGATCGTCTCCGGAACCTCCGCCAACCCGGCAGGGAAGGCGATCCCGTACTTTTCGAGCAAACGGGTATTTCCCACCAGCACCTCCTGCCCCTCCATGAAGGCTTTCAGTCCGTAGCCCGCCAGCTCGGTCACCTCGATATCCCGCACGATCCCGATCTCCCGGCTCTCGGTGTATCTCGCCACGGCTTTCGCTACCGGGTGATTGCTCCGACTCTCGACGGAAGCGATGGCCCGGATCACGTCCCCCTCGGTAAAACCTCCCCGCACGTCAACCTGCTGCACCTCGAACACGCCTTTCGTCAGCGTCCCGGTCTTGTCGAACACGACGGTATTAATCTTCGTGATCGCGTCCAGATAGTTGCCGCCTTTAAAAAGAATACCCAGACGGGAAGCCGCCCCGATTCCCCCGAAGTATCCTAACGGGATACTCACGACCAAAGCACACGGACAGGATATAACCAGAAAGACCAACGCCCGGTACAACCAATCGTCCAAAACGAAAAGGAACGCGGGATGCACGACCGACACGATCCAGGGAATCAGCACGATCAACACCGCCAGCCCGGTCACCACCGGGGTATAAACACGGGCAAACTTGCGGATAAACAACTCCGCAGGGGCTTTTCGCTCGGAAGCATCCTGCACCAGTTTCAATATTCGGGACAAAGCACTCAGGTCGTACGGTTTCGCAACTTCCACCCGCACGACCCGATCGGTCACGATCATCCCCGCGAGTACCGTCCCGCCCTTCCGTATATCCCGCGGCACGCTCTCCCCGGTCAATGCCGCCGTGTTGAATGCCGCCACGTCCCCCAACATCACGCCATCCAACGGAACCCGCTCGCCCGCCTTCACCTCGATCACCTCGCCCACCTTCACCCGTTCCGGCTTCTCCACGACCTCACGCCCCTCACGGATAACCGTCGCCGTTTCCGGGCGTACATCCAATAACGCACGAATATTCGAACGAGCCTTATCAACCGCACTATCCTGAAACTTCTCCCCGATCGAATAGAATAGCATCACGGCAACCCCTTCCGGGTATTCCCCGATATAGAAGGCCCCGATCGCGGCCAAGCTCATCAACATAAACTCGTTGAAATATTCTTTCCCTCTCACGCTCTCGAATGCTTCTTTCAGAACCGGAAACCCAACGGGCAAAAAAGCAAGTAAATACCACACGAAACGCACTCCCGAAGGTTGAAACCACGCCATTTCCACCCAATTCATTCCTAATCCTGTCATCAACAGAACAAATGAAATCAATTCCCTGATATACTTTTTCATGACCTGTTTATTTTATTTTCCGTAAAATTACAGGTTATTCCCTGCAACTAAATTGCAAAGATCGCCAAAGGCGAGTTACAGGTTGCAAGTTACATTTGCCTGCGGCAAGTTACAAGTTATCGGCAGCACAAGCTGCCGTAAACAAAGCGCCCCGCAGGGGTCCATTGACTTTATGGACCTTATGGACTTTATAGACTTTATAGACTCTTTTTTATCAACCGTCGTTCCATGATCTCCTCCATGTGTTCCAACGCCCAGTTCACGAAGGTTTCCACGTGAGGCATGAGGCTTTCGCCCAGTTCCGTAAGCCGGTATTCTACCCGTGGGGGAACCTCGGCATACACTTTCCGGGAAATCAACCCGTCGGTCTCCAACGTCCGTAAAGTGACGGTTAACATACGTTGAGAAATATCGGCGATCGTCTTGTGGATATCGCCAAAACGCATCGTTCCGTTTGCATGTAGCGTTACCAGCACGAGCATTGACCACTTGTCGCCCAACCGACTTATAATGTCCCGGATAGGACACTTATTATTAGCATGAAAATTTTTCATTTTTTTATCGTCCATATCTTGTTAAGAATCAATATTAGTTATCTTCATGTAACTATCTTATCTCCAAGTACGTTCTTGTTTATATAAATCAGATAGATTACATTTGCTAAACAAAAGTAATAAACTTACTTAAAGGAACTATTGTTTAATTTAAAAATAATCGCATTATGGCAAAGAAAGTTGCAGTTTTAGCAGTAAACCCGGTAAACGGATTCGGTTTATTCCAGTATTTGGAAACATTCTTCGAAAATGGCATCCCGTACAAAGTATTTGCAGTTGCCGACACGAAAGAGATCAAAACAAACTCAGGAATCACCCTGTTTGCCGATGACGTGATCGCGAACCTAAAAGGCCACGAGGATGAATTCGACGCGCTGGTATTCGGATGTGGAGACGCGGTTCCAAAATTCGGAGAAAATGCCGGGAAACAGTACAATCAAGACATGCTGGCCGTCATCAAAGCATTCGGGGAAAAGGGCAAAATGATGATCGGCCATTGTGCTGCCGCCATGATGTTCGACTCCGTGGGCATCGCTAACGGGAAAAAAGTAGCCATCCACCCACTGGCAAAACCCGCCATTCAACACGCCATGGCTACCGACGAGAAATTCGAAATCGACGGGAATTTCTACACCGCGCAAACAGAGAACTCGGTGTGGACGATGATGCCGCAGGTAATCGAGGCGTTGAAATAAAAGTGCAAAGGCACTTTTAAGTTTATAAAGTTTGTAAAGTTTATAAGGTTCATAAAGTAAACAGGTGTCCTTCGGACTGTGTTTAAACGGCAGCTCATGCTGCCGTTGACAAAGCGCCCCGCAGGGGGCCACGAACTTTATAAACTTTATGAACTTTACAAACTTTATAAACCTTATAATCTCACATCCTTTGCCCCAAGTAAGACTCTATCACCCGGAACGGCACATCCTTTAATACAACCTTCTTATCTTTATCCAGCAAATAGAAGGTCGGGATTGCCCGCAAGTCATAAAGCCGTTCTTTCGTGATTACTTGCCCGTCGTCATAGGCACATATCCACTCCTTCGGTTGTACCGGCAGGAATTTACGCCACACGTCCAGTTCGGGGTCCGGGAAGACCGACAAAAACACCAGTCTTTTCTGTTTCCCCCGCGGGTTAGCATTCAGCAACGATTTCACGAAACCGGATGATTCCACCTCGGCCTTAATCGTGCGACAGGCATCACAATCCGGATTATTAAAGAAAAGAATCGTGTAATCGGAAGTTATTCCCGACAATTTCTCCTTTTTTCCCGAAGGCAGCGTGTACGTGAAATCGGTAGCCATGCTTCCCTGTCGGTTCTTCAATGCCATTTCCAACCGGAAAGCGGGACGCATCTTGTCGATCTCGCTCACCCGCTCGGATGCCGTAATATATTGTAACACGGGAATATAATACTCCTCGCTCAACATCGGGGAATTCGGGTCATACAGGTATTTAGCATATAGCTCGGTAAAGTGAGCGAACATCAACGTGTCGGCCGTCAACGCCTGCTCCAGCATCCCGGTAATTCCTTTCTCCAAGTCGGGATAAGGCACGTAAGGAAAAAGTTGCAGATAATTCACGAACGCCTGCTCCGTGATCTCCGGCATACGAATTAACGCCGTGTCGGCAAAATCGAATTTATCCCAGTAACGCGTGATCAGATACTTTGCCTGCGATCGCGGGTCGGTGTAAACCGAAGGAACTTCCGGAATCTGGAATGACCTGATCTTTACCTCTTTCCCCTCCTTCTTCCCCTTGTCTTTCGGGGAAGATGAACAAGCGGAAAGCACTGCCAATAAACTAACGGCAACGAATCCGGCATAAATTAATTTATTTATTTTCATACACTTCATCTTCTTATATTACTAAAGAGGGTGTGTCAAATCTTTTTTATTCGCTAATCACTCCCCCTTACACAGCGGGAGAGTTAATTAGCAAGCAATTTCTTTCACCTCGTTAAAAATTAATTACTTCATTCTTCATAAAACGTCTACATTTTACAAATGTAACCAATAATCCGCTACCATCAAAAAGAATCCGGGAGTAGTCCCGGATTCTTAACACTAAAATCACACGCTCACACTATAACATATCTACAATTTTTCTTTGTTCGTTAAAAAACATCATTCGTTGGATCTCGCCACTTTGCGAAATTAGCGTGGAATGTCTCTTCAACGAATGGATCCATTTCTTCTGGTAATTACAAATCTTACCATCGCGAGAGTCCATCGAATTGATCGAATACACCCGCAGGAAACAGATCTGGAACCCGACTTTCTCCACGTAAGTATATGTCGCTTCAAAGTTCACGTTCGAAAGATAGATCGACAGCAAGTTCCCGTTGTGGAACGATCCTTTTTCAGATAAAACTTCCAACTCGTGTAATAGCTGGAGTAATTCTTTTTTCATATTCGCCACGTCGCTCGTCGAAACCAGTCCCAATTCCGCGAAATACTTGATTTCCTTCACGAACGAACCGAATACATTCTCATCCAGAATAAAACAAGTCCTCTTGACTGTTCTTAAATCTTCAATTAATTCCTTTTGAATTTTCATTAATTTTTCCGAAAGAACGATACCGGATAAGGACGTGGGGGTTCTCAATCGTTCGTTCTGGTATAACCACCTGCAAATTCGGAATTTTGACAGATGCTCGTAAGGGGCGTAGAATGTATAAGGAAGCGTGTTCGACGCCGTAATCACTTCCGACGTCGAGTCGGCTTTCACGTAACGGAAAAGCTTTTGATAACGAGCCAGAATCTCGCTATAATTATCCACCGGCTCCAGAGAATGGAGCACGTTCAAATCGAACATCGCCCCGCTGGACATACTGTTGCCAATAATCTTGTCCAACGATATCCCCAGCTGGCTGGCGATGATCGCAACTTCACTGAACGTAAAAGCCACCTCCCCCCTTAATCTCCGGTAAATCGCCTCCTTACTCATGCACAATATATCCATGAGGATATTGGCGAGATTACCCTCTTTAGGGGTAATCTCCCGCATCGTGCTGATTAGTTCATTTACCACGGCATTCTTCATTGGGGCGCCGCTCCTTAATCAAAAAAGTATTTGCCAATAGAAAACTTCACCACTTTCTTAGCCGGGATAACCATGTTTTCCTTGCTATTCGGGTTGTAACCGTTGCGCTCTTTACGATTTCTGATAGAGAAAGAGCCTAATTCCAACAACGATATTTTCTCGCCGTTCTTCAATGTTTCAGCCATACTTCCGATCACGGCGTTCACTGCCTTCGCGGCTTCAACTTTACTAGTCCCGTTCTTTTCGGCTACTTTTTCAATTAATTCTCTCTTGTTCATTGTTAATGGTTTTAAATTAATAAATAGAGTTTATCTCGCACGCATCACAAAACCGCACCCGGTGAATCAACACCAGATGCGGTTCGGATATACTATCTGTATTTTTGTCTCATCAAGTCGCACGTTTTAAATTCATACTGTATAAATGGCATCTCGTCCATTCAGCAGTACAAATATGAAGCATATTCTTCACAAATCTGTGCTATATACAGAGTATCAATAAAATACAAACTTTCTAATATCGTACAATTTTTTACACTCTAGCTTAATTTATGAAATAAACCATTTTTAATTCACGCTTTCTTGCAGTTATCGAAACGAACCGAAAAATAAGTTGTCGATAATTGAATTCTCTCATACACACAAGCCTTCGATAATTTCCCGTTGTGTTTTGAAGAATTTAATCCGTTGCATTTCCCCGCTCTGAGATATTAAGGTGGAAAATTTCTTCAACGAATGAATCCATTCTTTCACACTCTTGAAAACCGCCTCGTCGTGCGACGCGAAAGAGTTAATCGCGAACACCCGGATCAGGCTGACATGATAACTGGATGACGCTATATAGCTATAGGTAGCCTCGAAGTTCACGTTAGCTATATATATAGAAACCTCCTTCCCCGTCTTGAACGTTCCCCGGGTCGCGATCTCTTCTAGCTCATCGAGCAACTGGAGCAACTCTTTTTTCAATTTCTGCACATACTCATGGGAGATCAGATGCACGCTAGCGAAATACTTGATATCGTTTATCAGGTAAACAAACAATTGATCATCCCATATATATTCGGTACGATTAAACTCCTGCGATTCCCGCACGAATTCCCGCTGGCGTTCCAGCAACTTGTCTACCATCTCGATATCCTCGAAATGATTGTCAATGTCAATCTTCTCGAACTGGTACAACCATTTGAACATACGAAATTTCGACAGAAGCTCGTATTTCAGGTAGAATGTCTGCGGGATCATGTTCGACGACGTGCATAATTCCGACATCGGGTCGTCCTTGATCTCCCGGAATATCCTCACGTAATTATTGACAATCGAGTAATAAGTTTCCAGCGGATCGTGCTGCCGCACGATATTCAGATCAAAGATCGCGTTCGCGTTCATATTTGTCCCCACCAATTTATCCAGCGACACGCCCATCTTCTGGGAAATGATCGCGGCCTCTGCCAGAGTAAAGGGCACCTCCCCGCGTAACCTACGATACACGGCCTCCTTACCCAGGTATAACATATCTATTAGCGTGTTCGCCAAATAAACACCACTTGGGATTTTTTCTTTCATAGCTTTTATCAGCTCGCTATTATAATTAAAAGTTGTCATGATTTGAGTTTTTAATAATACAACTATTTGGTTTATTATACGTGTCTGTCTTTATTTTCGTTGCGAATTTCGAAATAAAAATTCTACTAATTTAATAAAAATCTCGGAATATAGGACAGAATTTGATTATTATTACTTCAATAGAACAGGTTTACTCCCGAAATACACCATTAAAGTCACCATTCCATGCGTGGCAAAGGATATTTTTGTAATATCAAAAAAACAAAGTGAAAAGGGTTATGATGAGGAAATTGATAATTGTGCTTGGTCTACTATTGTTTGTCACGGTGTTAAAAACGCACGGGCAAGAAAAACGGTTTTACGATGCCCCCGCGGTGGGAATAAAAACAAACGTTCTCTACTGGATGACGACGACACTGAACATCGGGGCCGAAATCGGGTTAGGCAAGAAAACCACCCTGGATATACAAGGCGCGTATAACCCGTGGGATTTTAAAGACAACCAGAAAATCAAGCTACGAATGGGACAAGTAGAGTTCCGTTACTGGACGGGTGAACGTTTTATCGGACACTTTTTCGGGCTACACGCTCACTACGGTGATTTTAACATGGGAGGTTTCCAGATGCTGGGAATGGACAAATATCGCTACGAGGGCTCCCTTTACGGGGGTGGGATTTCATACGGCTACCAGTGGGTACTCGGTAAACGCCTGAATCTCGAAGCGACAATCGGACTCGGCTACGCCCGGATAGAGTACGACAAGCACGAGTACCAGGCCGGTGGCGATTTCATAAAAAAAGACACCCGGAACTATTTCGGGCCAACGAAAGCGGGACTCTCTCTCGTATATATAATAAGATAAAAAGAAGGCTATGAGGAAAATATTGATACATATTACAATTTTACTCGCCACCGTGTTATTCTCGACCGGACTGGAAGCACAACAGGTTAACCTGGGACAAGTGCGGATTGTTCAAAACCGGTTCGAACAACAGGGAGATAGCCTGCATGTAGCGTTGACGGTTGACATGAACGGACTGTCTATCAACCGAAAACGAGCATTCACGCTGACCCCGGTCATCGAAAGCGGGACGGAATCCATCGAGCTTCCGGCGATAGTGATCAACGGGGCGCAACGAGAAAAGGCCTATCAACGGGCCCTGGCATTCCATCGCGGGATCCCTCCCTTCCCCATTTACACGACCGTCATGATCGGTCACCAAAGTTGGGAAAAGGTATCGTACAAGGTTTCCATTCCTTACGAAAAATGGATGAAGACATCAAAACTTAGCCTGCGGGAAAACTTCTACGCGACCAACGGGGACAGTCGCCTGATATCGGTAAACACGCTAGCACCTTCCCTCGCGATGGAATACGAACCGGAAGGAGTGATCGCGCACGCTGAAGAGAAAACGGTTAAAACGGAACCCGTAATCGTTAAGGCAGAAGAAATTCCCGTTAAAGCGGAAGTGACGGTAAAAGTCGCACCGCCCGTGGTAAAAGAAACAATTAACAAGGAAACTAAAAAGACATACACGAAAGAAGGTTCCGCGTACTTGGATTTTCCGGCAAACCAAACTCATATACTACCGGATTATCGAGGGAATGACAAGGAACTTGGCAAGATCAGGGCAACGCTCGATTCGCTTATTTGCGACCCGAATCTCGAAATCGTCGATATTGACATGATCGGTTACGCTTCTCCCGAGGGAACATTCGCCCAAAACGAGGTGTTATCCAGAGAGCGAACCATAGCATTGAGAAATTATTTACGTGGCAGGTACCAGCTACCGGCAAACATTTATCGCGTTGATTGGAGAGGAGAAGACTGGATCGGGTTGAAGCAACTGATTCTCCGCCACGGTATGCCGGACGAGGATCGCGTACTGGATATCATCGAGAACTATGGCGTGTTCGAGGGAAGGGAAAAACGCCTCATGGACCTGAAAAACGGGCAACCCTACAGGTACATGCTCAAACAGTTCTTCCCGAAACTGAGACGCGTGGATTACAAGATCACATACAAGATTATAAATAACGAATAAAGAAATATATACTATGACTAAACCAAACTAAATTTATTCCTGAATGCCCCCCGGTATAACAAACGCCGATCCCCACATACACCTCTTACCGGGGGCATTCTTCTAATAAATTTGAAAGTATTCCTGAATGCCCCTCGGCTGTAACAAACGCCGATCCTCACATACACCTTCAAGCCGGGGGCATTCTTCTTAAAAATATTGAATGGCTATTCCTGAATGCCCCCCGGCTGTAACAAACGCCGATCCTCACATACACCTTCAAGCCGGGGGCATTCTTCTAAAAATATTTATGAGCTATCCTTGAATGCTCCCCGGTTGTAACAAACGCCGATCCTCACATACACCTTCTTAACCGGGGACATTCTTCCAAAAGAGGCTGTCTGAAAAGTCTCTTCCCTACAAAATCACTACCCCCTCCAACTCCCCCTTACACAGGGGGAGGGTTGATCACCAAGCGGTTTCCCCTCCTGTGTAAGGAGGGGCTAGGGGTGGTAGTTCTATGTAAATTGACTTTTCAGACAGGCTCTTTTTTATTTGTTTTCCACAACGATAATCAACCGCCACACGCTTTCAACACGAAACGATAGACACGATCCCGGAATGGCTTAAAAGGTAATTTCAGATTCAGCTCCAACCGAAACAAGGAAGATATCAGCAACCAGAACACGGATAACCGGGACTCACCACAAGGACAAAGCCGAACTAACTAGTCTTTATCTCGGCTTTGTCTCGTCTATGTCTCGTCTTTGATGCCTGATTTCAAAAGTATCACACCACAAAAAGGCTTGGAAGATTCTAGATTTACGATTTTAGATTAAATGATCCTGTGATTATAAAAAAAAGCGCAAGAATTGTGCGGGGAAATCACTCAATCTAAAATTTAAAATCTAAAATCGTAAATTAATTAAGTTCCACGATCAGAACACAAGGACAATGATCTGAATGATACACTTCCGGCAAAATATAAGCATCCTTCAGCCGAGATTTCAGATTCTCGCTTGCCATGCAATAATCAATGCGCCAACCTTTATTGTTTGCCCGGGCATTGAAACGATAACTCCACCACGAGTATTTGCCTGCCTCTTCGGGGTGAAAATAACGGAACGTGTCGATAAAACCGGTATTGATAAAACCACCGATCCATTCCCGCTCTTCGGGCAAGAAACCGCTATTCGTGGCATTACGCACCGGATCGTGAATATCAATCGGGCGATGACAAATATTATAATCCCCGCATAGAATCAATTGAGGACGGGTCTTCTGCAACTCCCCGATATAATGTTGAAAATCCTCCAGCCATTTCATTTTAAAAGCCTGTCGCTCGTCACCCATCGTGCCCGAAGGATGATACACGCTCACGATGGAAAGATCTCCATAATCGGCCCGGATGAAACGTCCCTCGTCATCATATTCCGGGATTCCCATCCCGTACTCCACGTGATCAGGTTCTACACGGGTCAGGATAGCGACCCCGCTATATCCCTTTTTCTTCGCGGAAAAGAAATACGACCTGTACCCCAGCGCCTCGAATTCCAGCGTGGGAATCTGATCGGGTTGAGCCTTCGTTTCCTGTAAACACACCACATCCGGTTGTTCCTCTTCCAACCATCGCGTGAAGCCCTTCGATAAGGCCGCCCGCAACCCGTTCACGTTATATGTAATAATCTTCATATCATTTATTTTTACAATTTGCATCAAACTTACAAAAAATATCGACCCGCCAGTACACGTGGCGGGTCGAATATGATAAATCAAAACCTATTACGAGAAGTAATTCCTTTATTCCAGATATTTACGGGATATCGGACGTAATTGCTCGTCCAAGTCGTACACCTGAGGAACTCCTGTCGGGATTTCCAGTTTGATAATTTCCTCGTCGCTAATATCGTCTAGATACTTGATCAACGCCCGCAAGCTGTTCCCGTGAGCTGTCACCAGAACGGTCTTGCCGGAAAGCAACGAAGGTGCGATATAATCCTGCCAGAACGGGAGAACCCGTGTAATCGTCAAAGCCAGCGACTCGCCCAAGGGGAGCGCGGCGGGATCGACATCCCTGTACTTATCTTCGTAAACGGCACAACGAGGATCGTCCGGTTCGAGCAAAGGTGGTGTCACGTCAAAACTTCTACGCCAGATATGCACCTGCTCTTCCCCGTACTTCTTCGCCGTTTCTGCTTTGTTTAATCCCTGTAATGCCCCGTAATGTCGCTCATTCAAACGCCAATGATGAATTTCCGGTACCCAAACCCGGTCCACGATCCCCGCTAAAATATGCTGTGTACGGATTGCCCGTCTCAACACGGAAGAATAAGCCACGTCAAACAGGAGTTCATGCTTCTTGATCAGCTCCCCGGCCCGACGTGCTTCTTTCTCTCCCCGTTCACTCAGATCGACATCCGTCCATCCGGTAAACCGGTTCTCCTTGTTCCAGACACTTTCCCCATGCCGTACCAATATTAACTTGTACATAACCTTATCTTTAATTGATTATAGAAGTTATACGGGTGCCGTCCGAAAATGTTTCTTCGCCCGTGATCAAGGGATCTCGCTTCTTATCAAAGAAATTATTCGGAAAGCAGCATACCCTCCTAATAGTAATTCCGCAAAGCGGGCTTGATACAGATACCGATTCTCACCATCGACACGTAGCGATCGTATTCCAACAGATTCTCGGCATAACCGTTATAATATTGCAAAAACAAATACTCGTTTGCCTTGCGAGAAGGTTTAAAATTAACCTCCAACGTCGTGTTCATGTTTATAAACTTCCGGCGGGGATTGATCACGGCAGAACACCACAAACGCTCGTCGGCGCTCTGGTAATTAAACGCCACGAACCCGTAGCCCTTGTACTTCAGCAAATCGGGATTTCCCTCCTGATCTACCCAACCTCCCCACAATTTCAACTGGGTAGAGAAACGATAATCAATGAACCACGAACCGGAAAGGGAGATATAATTCCAACTACGGGAAGCTAGCGAATCCCGACCGTTCGACTCGTGTTCGAACGAGAGTACCGCTATCCCCACAAGCTGATTACGATAGATCACCGCCTTACTCAAACTAATTCCAGGGTTGAAATTATTATCCAAGAAAGGACTCGACTCCCCGTATATATCCCAAAACGACTTTTGCGTGTAGGTTAGGTACAGGAAGGTCTTGAAAGGCAAGATACTTTTGGTCAACCGTTGCCGGATACTGATTTGAAACTTGGCATCCGCGCTATGCTTGTCGATCTTCCGGTTCGTGGGAACTCCCGTGACAAAATAATTGTCCCGGAATATCCCGAAACTCGGCGTGTTATCAAACAATTCCAAAGCTGTCTTCTCATCCACGGCCACGGAACCGCCTTTCTTCTGTTTACCGAGTTCTTCCCGTTCCAGCAAGATCTTTCGCTCCTCCTCGGTCTGCGCTTGCAACAATTGCGGGTAGAACAGCCCGAACAAAACGATCATAAAAATACCTTGCACTTTCCCTTTCATAAACTCACGAATTTTTCTTACTAAACAACGACACGATCGCTAACAACACGATCGCTCCCACCGTTGCCGTGATCAAACTCCCGATAACACCCGTTGTCCATATCCCCATAACACCGAAGAGCCAACCGCCCAACACCCCACCGATAATTCCCACGATCAGGTTCACGATCAATCCCATTCCTCCCCCGCGTACAATCTTCCCTGCCAGATACCCGGCTAAGATTCCAATCAAAATATACCATATAAACATCATAACTTATAAAATTTAGGTTAATCTATCTATTTAAACTAAAGACGCCCCAAAAAAGTTATAACATTTCGACATTTAAATCATGATATAACTAAAAAAAGCGAGTGTGTCTAACAAGTCTATTTACATAGATTTGTTAGACACACTCGCTTTATAAAAACAATAAGTTCTACTTTGGCAGGGTCAAGAACAATCCCATGATCCAGTATACAAGACCGGACATCAAGATCGTTGCCGGAATGGTCAATACCCACGCCGCAACAATATTCGTGGCCGTGGCCCAACGCACGGAAGCAATCCCTTTCGTGATTCCCACCCCGATGATGGACCCGGTAATCGTGTGTGTCGTACTCACCGGGATTCCTAACACGGCTGTACCCATAAGCGTCAAGGCCCCGGATGTTTCCGCGCAGAAGCCCTGCACGGGCTTCAATCGGGCTAACCCGTCACCCAACGTCTTGATCACTTTCTTACCCCCGATAATCGTACCTAGGGCAATCACCGAATAGCAGGTAACAATCAACCAAACAGGCACGTGAAACGCTCCCGTGTTCTCGTACAGATAATCGCTTACAAACGTGTTACTTCCCGCAACACTATATAACAGGATAGCGATAATGCCCATCGTCTTCTGGGCATCGTTGGCCCCATGTCCCAGGCTGAATATAGCGGAAGAGAAAAGCTGTAACCCTTTAAATAATCCCTCCACTTTCATCGGGTGTTTCTTATGAAATACCAGCATCGTGAGGCACATCATGAAGAATCCCAGAATCATACCGATCAAGGGAGAAAGCACGATAAAAATAGCAATTTTGAATATCCCGGACGCGAATAGGGCCGAGCTTCCGTAAGTAAACCACACCGGACCGATCAAACCACCGATCAAGGCATGCGACACGCTGATCGGCATCCCGAAATGAGTACACAACCATACCCAGATCACCGAACCGATCAAAGCGGCTAATATCAGATATTCATTAATTCTTGCAGGGTCTACAATTCCTTCTCCCATCGTGTGCGCCACGCTCACACCAAAAATAAAGATCGCGGCGAAGTTCCAGAAAGCAGCCCAAAGAACGGCCATGGTGGGAGAAAATACACGCGTCGCAACAATGGTAGCGATCGAGTTGGCCGCATCATTCATTCCATTCAGGAAGTCGAAAAGAAGAGCGATCACAATAGCTAAAAGAACGATTGTCAACATAGCGATCAGGCAAATTTAATAATAATACCTCTCACGGTGTCTCCCACGTCTTTTGCCCGGTCGGTAGCATCTTCCAATACTTGACCGATATTCTTCAATTTCACAAGCTCGATGGCATCTTTCTCGTTGGCGAACACGTCACTCATGAATTGCTCGTACAAATCGTCGACGTCATGCTCGATCTTCTTGATACGAACACATTTCTCGTTAATTTCCTGGGGTCTTTTCTGGATAAATTCCATCTCGTTCATAATATCCTGCAATATCCGGGCATCTTCCACGATACATTGTCCCATGGCAATCAACAACTGATTCACGTTTTTCGGACGATACATCAACATGCGCTTGGCTGCATCGTGAATAAAATCAAGAAATGTATCCATACGACCGCTTAATAAGTTGATATCTTCCCGGTCAAAGGGAGTCACAAACGTCTTGTTCAACTCCTCGTACAACTTGGCCGTGATCTCATCCCCGCTATGCTCGTACTCTTTTACTCGCTTGTACAAAGCCTTCTGTTTGTCATAGTCTTGCTCTTGTAAAAGCTCCACGAGAAGCTTAGCCGCAGCCTCTATATTAGCGGCTTGTTCAATATACAAAGGGTAAAACTTTTTTTCCTTTACCACAAAAAACTGAAGAAATCGGTCTATTTTCATATTTATTATTGATTAGCACACAAATGTAATATCCCTATGCATACATTCGAGTTAAAAAATTAAAAATATATAATCTTTTTTTCCACCATTTCAGACTCGGGCAATAGAAAGAAAACAAGTGAAAAGAACCAGGGTTGTTCCCAACCAGAGACGCTCTGCCAAAACCGGTGATACTCCCCACAAACGATACTCCAAAGCATCATGCCGACACGCGGAAAGACAATCCCCGCAAAGCGTACAATTGACTTCCGGATGTCCTCGCAACACACTTTCTTTCGATAAGGCCCCATAACGACACACCCGGGTACAAGCCATGCAATGCAGGCAACGATTATTCATCCCGAATCGCCAGGGAGAAATATATTTCAGGTACATCACCAATGTCCCCGCCGGGCAATAGGAGGAGCAATGCACGGCGATATGACGTTTCCGGGACACGAACAAGATCACGGCACCCCCAGTTATACCGGCGAAAGCCGCTATAACTGCAGAATAAATCACCGGGATATCGAATACCCGCAAGACCGAAGCGACAAGAATGAACAACAGCAACACCGTCCAACGCAATTTTGCCCTCACTCCCGGAGAAAACCTTTCCCTCCTGCCCGTTTTACCCGCGGCCAGATTATCCCATGCTCCGAAATAACACAACTGACTGCACCAAGCTCCCCCGGAAAGTAAAATTGTCACGATAAACAAGAAAGGCATGAACGACATCTCTCCCCGGTAAAATACCCCGGCGGGGATCAATCCGGGTATCGGGAAATGCAGTTTACCAGACATCAAGAACACGCTATCCGCAAAGATACCCAGCAACAACTGGGTAAAGAAAACGATCGAAAACAACATCCAAATCCGTCTCCGCCATATCCCCCGTCGTTCCCGATCAAACATCTGCAAGTATAACCACCCCCCGAAAAGAGCCGCCAACGTCAGTTGAAACCACCCTCCCCAACCGGGCAACAATCTTTCGCCCAAAAGCAAAGGAGGTTTTACAACAACCTGTACGACAGAAAGCAACATTCCAGAGAGGAGTGTCGTAAGGATTGCCCCCGGCAAAGCTTCTTTTCGAATACAAACTTTTTTTCTCATAACCATTACAAAGATAAACGATATTTACTCATCCAAATCAAAAATCATTAACTTTGCTCCTGTAAAATAGTAACACCATGTCAGACATTCCAGTCTTAATATCGGATTTGGCGATTATCCTTTTTTCCGCTGGATTAATAACCATCATTTTCAAATGGCTAAAACAACCTGTCGTGCTGGGTTATATCATGGCAGGGATTATAGCGGGCCCCTATACTTTCGGTGGTCCGATGATCATGGATGCCGAAAACATTCATATCTGGGCGGATATCGGGGTTATTTTCCTCTTGTTCGCGCTTGGATTGGATTTTAGTTTCAAGAAACTGATGAACATCGGGGGAACCGCCATGATCAGCGCTCTCACCATCGTGGGGGCCATGATGATGTTAGGATATATCGCCGGATTGTCACTCGGCTGGGGGCACATGAACAGTCTTTTCCTCGGTGGGATGCTATCTATGTCCTCGACCACGATCATCTTCAAAGCATTCGATGACATGGGGTTACGCAATCAACGATTCGCGGGAGTCGTTTTCGGGATTCTCGTCGTGGAAGACCTTTTCGCCGTGGTACTCATGGTGTTGCTTTCCACGTTGGCGGTCAGTAAACATTTCGAAGGTATGGAAATGGTCAGTAGTATCCTGAAATTAACGGCCTTCCTCGTGTTCTGGTCTATCACGGGTATTTTCCTGATCCCGACCTTTCTGAAAAAAGCCAAACAATGGTTGAACGGGGAAACGTTGCTTGTTGTATCCCTGGGTCTTTGCCTAGGCATGGTTCTGCTTGCCGTGAAAGCCGGATTTTCTTCCGCTTTAGGTGCTTTTGTCATGGGGTCCATCCTAGCCGAAACTATTGAAGCCGAAAACATAGAACACCTTATCAAACCCGTGAAAGACTTGTTCGGAGCCATTTTCTTCGTCTCGGTCGGGATGATGATTGATCCCGCCATGCTAATCGAATACTGGTTCCCGATCCTGCTGATCACGCTGGTGGTTATCGTGGGACAGGTCACATTCGCGGCTTCCGGGGTCTTGTTATCGGGACAAAGCCTCAAAATTGCCATCCAGTCGGGATTCTCTCTCGCCCAGATTGGAGAGTTCGCCTTTATCATCGCCAGCTTGGGTATGACCTTACACGTGACGGACAAATTCCTGTATCCTATCGTGGTAACCGTTTCCGTCATTACCACATTCTTCACACCTTACATGATCCGCATGGCCGATCCCGCCTATCAATTCATTACAAAACATTTCCCCCGCTCCTGGATTAATTTCCTTGACAGGTATAGCACCGGGACAAATACCATTCACCACAAAGGCACGTGGCAACGCTTACTCAAAGCCCTGTGTCGTATCGTGGTCACTTACTCGATCTTATCCGTTTTCACGATAGCACTATTCCTGCAATACCTGACTCCGTTAATTCGAAAAGAACTTCCCGGAATACAAGGAGGTATCGTGAGCGCCGTGGCCATACTATTGCTGATCTCGCCATTCCTACGGGCCATGATGATGAAAAAGAACCATTCGGAAGAGTTCCAGCAATTGTGGAATGACAATAAGTACAACCGGGGACCGCTTATTTCCCTTATCGTTCTGCGTGTTGCCCTTTGTATAGGTATCGTAATGTTCGTTATATCCAGCCTGATAAACGTGGCCGCGGGCCTGTTGCTGATTATTGCATCCGCCATTATTTCATTCTTCATTTACTCCAAACGATTAAAAAAATATTCGATCCAACTGGAACGCCGTTTTCTACGCAATTTTACCGCACGCCAACAGGAACAAGAACGAAAATCCCCGATCAAACAGCGTTTCGTGAAGCATTTGCTTGACCGAGACTTGCATCTGGCTGATTTCGAAGTCTCGCAATCCTCTCCCAGCGTGGGCAAAACACTTAAAGAGCTAAATTTCCGCCAGACTTGCGGGGTCAGCGTGGTCACGATCATCCGGGGTGAGGAACGAATCAACATCCCCGGTGGAGAAGAACGCCTCTATCCTTTTGACCATATCATCGTGGCCGCCACGGATAACGAGATCGAAGTTTTCCGCAAGTTCGTGGAGAACCGAGTGCAACAACGCAAGGAAGAACTCGAACAACAGAAAGCCCCGGAAGTCAGTCTAGAACAATTTATCATCGAAAAAGACACCACCTTAATCGGACGTTCCATAATAGAATCCGGCATCCGGGATAAAGCCGCCTGTCTCGTCATCGGCATCGAACGGGGAGGTACTTCCATCATGAACCCAGTCCCTACCACCGTATTTGAAGAAGGCGATGTCGTATGGATCGTTGGAGAAAAAGACAAACTACTCCAACTGGCAGCAGGAAAAACGATCTAATAATTTTAGATTTTAAATTTTAGATTAAATAATTCAGCAGGGCAAGCTGCCGCGACAAAGCGCCCCACAGGGGTCCATCGACTTTATGGACTTTACAGACCTTATGGACTTTATTGACTCTTTTTCAATTACGTTATTCAATTTCCAGCCCGAACAGAGCCTTCAATTCTCCCACGGCAGGATTAATCGACACGAAATGCTCGAACTTATCTTTGGCCGTGAAAAGACGTTTTTTATCCTGCCCGTCTTCGGGTTCCATGTAAACCTGGGCATTCAAAGTAATAAAACCATTAGACAATTTCTTCGACAGAAAAGAGAGTAAGTAAGGATGCAAATCCATGACTTTCGTCAACAAGAAATCATTATCCACCTCAATCGTAATAACAAACCCTTCCACTTTCGGGGTATGCGAGGTCAGGGCGATTTTTACAGCCGTATCTTCCTGCGACGTACCAATATAAGCCTCCAAAGCAGCAGAAACATCCGCCACGGTAAATTCATTTCGTGCCTTTATCTTGTTTTCATTGGCCTGAGTTTTCTCTCCTTCATGTTGCACCCGCAAATCCTCTTTCGTTTCCGCCATAGCCATTTTCAGCTTGAACGAACGAGGAGGTTCCGCCTTGTAGGTGTTGGCTTTCGGGGACGTAGTTGTAGACGCAACCGCAGTAGGGGCAGCAACAGCCCCACCACCCTCTTGTTGGAATTTACCGTTAAAACCTTCTATCTTTAGTAACCCGGCAAATTCCTCTATACTAAGACTTTTTTTTTTAATTCATTAATCTGACACAACTTGATCAAGGTAAGCTCCACGCACAAACGTTTCTCCATGCGAATTTTATACTGCATTTCGCATTGTTCGATCACCTTCAAAGCATCAAATATAAATTCTGGGGTCACCGTTTGCGCTTGTTTCAGGTAACGTTCTTTAATGGAAGCACTCACTTCCAGTAGTTGCACGGTAATCGCTTCCTTGGCCACCAACAAATCCCTAAAATGCCGTCCCAACCCGGATACCAGATTACCCGCATCAAAACCCTTTTCCATGATCTCGTTGAAAAGCAGGAACGTCTCCGCAACCTTACCGGTATAAAACAAATCGGTGAGTTTAAAATAGTAATCGTAATCCAACACGTTCAGATTCTCGATCACCTTATCGTAAGTCAAGTTCTTTCCACAAAAACTAACCACCTGATCGAATATAGACAACGCATCACGCATCGCCCCGTCAGCCTTTTGGGCGATCACGTTCAATGCTTCCTCTTCCGCCTGTACCCCTTCTTTGGCAGCGATACGTTTTAAATGATCAATCGTATCGGGCACCTTGATCCGGTTAAAATCGTAAATCTGACAACGGGATAATATCGTCGGCAGTATCTTATGTTTTTCCGTGGTGGCCAGAATAAAGATCGCATGGGCAGGAGGCTCTTCCAAGGTCTTCAAGAAAGCATTGAAGGCCGAAGCACTCAACATATGTACCTCGTCGATGATATACACGCTATACTTCCCGACTTGCGGCAAGATACGCACCTGATCGACTAATCCTCGAATATCATCCACGCTATTATTGGATGCGGCATCCAACTCGTGAATATTCAACGAACGACCGCTGTTAAACGCTTTGCACGATTCACATTCATTACAGGGTTCGGCATTTGCCTGCAAATTCATGCAGTTAATCGTCTTGGCAAAAATACGGGCACAAGTTGTCTTCCCGACTCCCCGCGGTCCACAGAACAAATAAGCCTGGGCTAACTGTTTATTGAGAATAGCATTCCTCAACGTGGAAGTAATCGAGTGTTGCCCGATCACGGTGTCGAAACTTGCTGGTCTATATTTACGTGCCGAAACGATAAAGTTTTCCATGTTAATCTATTACAGGTTGTTATCCGATATTGTTATAATAATGTACCGGATTACAAATTTACAAAGTAAAAATCACACGTGCAACCTTTAAATTTGAAAAGAACTGAAATTTAAATTTCAGTTCTTTTCTTCCATAATCTTATACACACCATCAATAACAACGCCTGACTCTATATATATTTTCCGGGTTAAAATATTCCCTTTAATATGTGCCGGAATTTTTAATGTCAAACTTTCCAACGCAACAATATTCCCCCGGACTTGTCCCAGAATCAAAGCCGACGCACACTTGATATTTCCTTCTACACGGGCTTCTTTTGCAATGACAATACGTCCGGTTGTAATGATATCACCTTTAAAATCACCATCAAGTCGAATGGAGCGATCCGTCTTCATATTACCCACGAAGAATGTTTTCGTGGGTAAGTTCACAAACGCTGCCTGTTCTAAAGCTGTCGCAGTTTCTTCTTCCTGCCGCTTTTTCCACCAAGAAAACATTTTCATCAATCGTTATAATCCGACAAACAAACGCAAGTATTCGCATTACCAACATCCAACCCAACCGCCAGTTGGGATACATTTTTCAAAAAATCATCCGGGTCCATCGTTTCGAAACTATTCGCCCCGGTACGAGCCTTCAACTTCGAATTCAAGCAATACCCGTGAGAAGCACATTTCTCCGGCTCCGGATAAACGGATATCGTGAGTGTATCCCCAAATTCTTCTCTAAAACATTCCACCAATTCCGGGTAATAAGCACCTCCACCCGCCAGATACATCTGATTACATTTACTGAAATCGTCATCGATAAATGACTTTCGCAATCTTGGAGAAATCACGTCATTGTAGTACATACGCAATACTTTTTTCCGCAAATCGGTAACATCATGCCGAACCCGATTAATTGTTATTTGTCCTTTTTGAAACAAGATGTCCAGTTGATGCTCTGTCTTCAATTCCATGTAGTACTTTTTCATCAACTCATGCTCGAATAACTTCACGGCATAATTTATCCCGTTCATACTCACGGTCGAACGATTCAACATTCCGGACGACATGCTTACCGCAGCCTCACAAGTTCCGAATCCCAGACTGACCATAAAGAAATTTCCTTGCACGTGAAGAGCTCCTTCCCGAAGAGCAGTAATACAACCGGCAATTTCAGGCATTACATCCACGTTCGCAATCACAATTTCTTTTGTCTCAAACTGACAATCCCCGAAAGTTCCTTTATCAAAAGTAATTACATGCTTACCGCCAAGCACTTCATCCACCTGATCACGATATAGCATATAAGTTGAAAAAGGAAAACCGACCGTTAGATTTATCGTCCCCTCGTTTTCTGAAGTTGCCAACAATAAACCCGCCTGGGCCAACAACTTGTATTCTTCTTCTCCCGGTCCCGTGTTGATATTCTTATGCGGAGAATATCCTTCCCGAAGAGCCAGATTACCGATAATATAATCATTATTACCCAACTTGAGCTTTATCCCATTTAACAAACAGTCCGCAACATGAGAGAATTCTTGATTCGTTGCCTCATAAGTACTGGGAAAGTTATATGATTTCATCATAAGCATATGAATTTTAATTATTTAATCCATTTATCCAAAATATAAATAACCGATCGATTAAAGATACTGTAAATCGAAAATTTGTCACGATTAATGTCATTTCCGTAACTAATTGTGCATTAAAACGAACTAAAATAATACTACATAGTTGTATTTTAGAAAATTGTTAATATATTTGTATATCTTTAATCGATCATTAAAAAATATTTTTTATGCCTGATAAATTCTTCTTGACACGTTTTCAGATATTCCTATTTTCCTGAAAGAAATAACAATAACAACTAACATATAAATATTTCATTTCCCGTGTACCCCCGTCATACAAATAAAAAAACGATATCGTTTATGATATCGTTTCTTTCTATTTTTATATACTCGAATATCAAATCTTCTCCAAATCGGTTTTAGCAATCCATCCTTCATTTCCATCGGCCAATCGCACATTATACCACTCGCCCAAAGAACCGATAACCTGTACCTTCAGCCCTTCATGAATCACGAATAATTCCGTTCCGCTATTGTCCGGAGCCCCCCGCACAACCACGCTGGGAACCATAATGATCCCACTATCCCTATCGGTCACCCGATGATATTGTTTCAAAGCAAAACATATCGTCATCACCGATACCAGCAACATGATAATTCCCAAGGTAAACCAACTTTTTTTCAAAGAAATGGAAGTTGCATGGAAAAACAGTACTGCCATAACTAGGAAACCGATAAAAAGAAACACGGAAATATAAGCCCATTGGTCTGCCGTGAACGCTGTCACGAAAGCATTGTACCAACGCACGAGGAACAATTCCGGCAATACCTTGATATTATCTACCGTGGACTTTTGTGCCATGGCCAAATTATATTTCGCATCGCTATCTCCTGGATGCAACAGTAAAGCCCGCTCGTAATTCAGAATAGCCTTGGCCACCTCACCCTGTTTGTAATAACAATTCCCTAGATTATAATATATCGTTGCCGATTCCATGTCATCCGAAAGCATCTCGGTGTACAAATCTATTGCTTTCTGGTATTCGCCTTCCTGATACATTTTCGCAGCCTCCTCTTCCAATGCTTTCACGTCGGCAGCATAAGTCATCACGCCAGATAACAGCAACACCAAAATCATATATATCCTTTTCATCGTTTTCGACTTTTAGTTTTTAGCTTTTAACTTGTAGTTTTTATATTGCTTTATCCAGCTTCATGATAATGGAAAGACTATCCTTGTAGACCTTATCCATTTCTTCGTCCTGATTAGCACCGGGAGCATAACGGGCATACTCGCAATGATCAAGCACCTCGATAAAACCTTGTATCAAAGTTGTATCGGCTCCTCGACGAGTCAAATGCTCACTGATATTATCCCGATTCAACTCGGAAGCGGATATATTCAACTTGTAACTAACGTATCCCCACAAGGCATTCAGCACCTCCTGATAGAACAACTCGGAATTACCGGCTTTCATAGCCACCGATGCTGCACGCAAACGCTTTTGTGCCATTTTGTTGGCAGTCTTACTCTTCACCCGAACCAGATCGGCATTCGCTTTTATCCGGCGACGATTGAGTATCATTCCTACCACGAAAAGTACAAAAGGAATCAAGAAACTCAACCAATATTCCATTGTAGCGAAATATTGTACCCCTCTTTGCCTCAAATCGCTCTTACCCGTCTTGATATACCGGATATCCTGTCCCAGCATCCTGACATCTTCTTTCTTGAATGACTGCAAAGCCGCTTCTCCGGTTCCTTGCCCGGACTCGTTACCCTTGGCCACCCGAACGGTATACTCTTTCCCGGTCAATATCTTATAAGTCCCCGATTGTGGGTCAAAATAAGAATATTGCACGGCCGGAATCTTGTACTCACCCGCGTAGCGAGGGATTACCAAATATTCGAATGTCACGGTTCCGGATGTTCCGTTAATATCTTTTATTACTTTCGGATCATACACGTCAAAATCATGCGGGAAAGAAATCTTGGGTGCTTCCAACAATTTCATGTTACCGGTTCCCCGCAACACCACCTTATAAGTCAACGCATCATTTGCTCTCAACGTATCGGTAGAAGTAGATGTCGTCATGGCAAGGGTCCCGACCATACCACTGAATCCTAAAGGTTTCCCCGCTTCCGGTAAAGGTTTCACGGTAATTTTCACGGGTTTACTCTTGCATATCACCCGAACATCCCTCGATTGTCCGAAAAAGTCGTCAAATATACTGTTTGAACGCCCTGCTACCCGTTGCCTCACCACGCAGATCAACTCGTACGGGTCGATCGTCAACGTTCCGGCATGCTGGGGAAACAGGATCGTTTTCTGTAACACACCTACCCGATCGTATATTTTTCCATTATATTCTTCTCGTTCCAATCGGATCTGGGGAATCTTCACGTCTTCTGTCAGGAACCCGTCAAAAGGAGGTATCTTTTTCCCTTGCACATCCACCAGATTTACACGGGCGTATACTTTCAGGGTTGCCGTCAGACTTTCTCCCACGTAAAGAGAGTTACGACTCACCTCCATTCTCAAAAACAGATCATCATCAGTGATCGTGGAACTTCCCCGGTCCTCACGAATCCCACTAGAAGAGGCATTATTATTCCCCTTAGGCTTATCCGAACCCTTGATCACTTTTATTTTTAAAGGACTGGATTTATACTCTTTACCGTCCACCGTGATCGTGGCAGGAGCTACGGTATACTCTCCCTCTTCACGTGCTTCCAGAACATACGTGTAAGTATATTCCGAGCTCTGTTCCATTTTTCCATTAATAATTGAAGTATTAAAAGATGTACTCAACGACGGACCCGCCAGTAAATCGAATCCTTGCAAGGTAGGAACCTGCAAATTCTCACCTTGTTTATTCAGCACGAAAGAAAGGCGAAATTGCTCTCCGACCTCCACGACCGAGGGAGCCGACGCCGTGAATTTTGTCTCTTGAGCAAACACTTTTGCCCCTCCGATAACGCATAGTAACAATACTATAATGAATGACCTCATTTGTTTATCTTTTAATTCTTTATAATCCTACGATAAAATGTACAAAATTACCAGTTTTTCTCGATTTTCATCTTCTTGGCTTTCTGTGCCTGAACTTTATCTTTTTGTACCTTTTCCTGTGTTTTCTTCTCATCTCCTTCTAAGGCTTCCAGCAAACGTTTGGCATCTTCCTTGGAAATCTTGGGTTGTTGCTCTTGTTGTTGTTGCTGTTGTTGGTCCTTATTCTGCTGGTCTTTATTTTGTTGATCTTTCTGATCTTGCTTTTGTTGATCTTTATCCTGTTGATCTTTGTTTTGATCTTGCTGATCTTTATTCTGATCCTTATTTTGGTCCTTGTTCTTATCTTGGTTCTGATCCTCATTTTGGTCTTTATTTTGCTGGTCCTTATTTTGATCCTGGTTCTGGTCCTTATTCTGATCTTGGTTTTGATCTTTATTCTGATCCTGGTTCTGTTGATCCTGCTTTTGCTTACGAGCAAATTCCAGGTTATACTTGGTTTCTTGCGAATTCGGACGATTCCTCAAAGATTGTTTATAAGCCTCGATACTCTCATCCAATTTATTCATAGATAAAAGCGTGTTGCCGATATTATGATACAACTCGCCCAATCGCTCCTTGTCTTTTTCGTTTTGCGCCAAAGACTGGAATTGTTGCAACGCCTCGTCAAACTTTTTCTGCTTGTAAAGCGCGTCACCCAGATTAAACGCCCCCTCGTACGATTTTACCTCGGAATCCAAAGCCTTACGATATTCCACCTCGGCTTTCTCAAAATCCTGCTTATTGAACAGATCATTTCCTCCTCGAATAAACTTTCGTTCCTGCTGTGCAGCCAACGGTAAACTTATGACTACAGCCATTATCATTGTCATCAATATCTTCACCATAACACTTCGTTTAAAATTTACCGATTTGTTTCAACACTTTTTCCTTCACTCCCAAATATATTAATCTTCAAGAAATTCTTGTTCTTTCGCCCAAGGACCATAAAATCCAACAACACGAAAATCAACGCCATAATCAGAAAATACTGATATTTCTCAGCATAATCACTGAATACCCGTTCTTCCAACAATGTCTTATCCATCCGATCAATTTCATCCAGCAAAGTATTCAACCCCACGTTCGAATTACTTGCCCGCACGAAAATACCCTCTCCCGCCTTGGCTATCTCTTTCAACGTCTCCTCGTCCAGTTTCGAAATAACCGGATTACCACTACCATCCCTCATATATTGGCCGGGATTGCCTTTCTCCGGAATCGGGGCTCCCTGCGCCAACCCCATTCCGATTGTATGGACGAAAATTCCTTTTTCCCGTGCCGCTTTTGCCGCGGCCACTGCATCATCCTGATGATTCTCCCCGTCCGTGATCACGATGATCGCTTTCGAAGTTTCTGTTTCTGGGGTAAACGATTTTGCAGCCAAATCTATCGCATTACCAATAGCCGTTCCTTGTATCGGCACGATATCCGTGTTTATCCCCGACAAGAACAATTTAGCAGAGGAATAATCCGTCGTAATCGGCAATTGTACGTACGCGTCACCGGCAAACACGATCAACCCTACCTTATCATCGCTCAACTTCTCGACCATCCGGGAAATAGCTTGCTTGGCAGCCTCCAATCGACTGGGCTTTATATCTTGGGCCATCATGGAATTAGACACGTCCAGCGCGATAATCAATTCCACTCCCTCTTTTTTCACTTGTTGCAGTTTTGATCCGAACTGAGGCCCTGCAACTCCGAGAATCACGAAAAACAAAGCCATCAATACAAGAATAAACTTCAATGTCTCTCGTTTATAGGATTGCAAAGGCATCAACGTTGCCAACAACTCAGGACTCCCGAACTCGGCTATCGCTTTCTTCTTCCGTATCCTTGCCACCACGTAAAAAACTATCAACAATGGTATGATAATCAGCAAGTATAACAAATCAGGATGTGCAAATCTAAACATAACCCTTTTCTAATTTCAGATTTAATAATTTTAAATTCTGTGATTTCGTGATTGTAGATTCTGTGATTTCATAATCACCTCATCGAAAATCTCCGAATCACTTAATTCTAAGGAATTTTCCTCAACAACGTGTATCTCCCTAATGCTTCGAGAATCAGCAGCAAAGCCCCGATCAATGCAAAATAAAAATACTGTTCATTTTTCCGGCTAAAATGCTTCACTTCTACCTTACTCTTTTCCAGTTTATCAATTTCCTGATAAATCTGTTCCAATTTCTTGTTATCCGTTGCCCGGAAATACTTACCACCTGTCATGTCGGCAATCTGAGTCAAAACCTCTTCATCAATCTCCACCGGCATTCGTTGTAACTGCATCCCGAAAGGAGTTTGCACGGGATAAGGTGCCTCTCCCAGAGTGCCCACGCCAATCGTGTATACTCGAATTCCGAATGTCTTTGCTAACTCGGCAGCCGTCATCGGGGCAATTGCACCCCGGTTGTTCACTCCGTCCGTCAACAAAATGATTACTTTTGATTTTGCCTTACTATCCTTCAAGCGATTTACCGCATTTGCCAATCCCAACCCGATAGCCGTACCGTCTTCTATCATCCCGCTATGAATATCTTTCATCACGTTTACCAACACGGCCTGATCGGTAGTCAAAGGACTTTGCGTGAAACTCTCTCCACTGAATACAACCAAACCTATTCGATCCTGAGGACGTTCCAATATAAACTTCGTGGCCACTTCCTTGGCTGCTTCCAAACGGTCGGGTGTAAAATCCCGTGCCAGCATACTACCGGAAATATCCAACGCCAACATGATATCAATACCCTCGCTGTTATAAGTTTGCCAACTCGTGCTGGATTGCGGTCTGGCCAAGGCTAACACCAAAAACAGAATCGCCAATAACCGGGCAGCAAATAACAGGTGACGCAACCAAATCCGACTTCCCCGTTTCATTTGTTTGAACACCCGAATTGAAGAAAACTTCAAATCTGCATGCGAGCGTTTCTCCTTGAATATGTACCAAATTATCATTGGTATCAATACCAACAACAACCAAAAGTACTCAGGGTTTGCAAATTCATATCCAAACATAATATCTATTTTAAATTTTAGATTTTAGATTCTAAACGATATTTCTATTTAAAATTCAAAATCTAAAATTAGTTAGTCGTTTCATTTTCTTTATCTTTCACCTCCTGAGCTTCCTTTTCAGCCTTCTCTCGGGCTTCTCTCTCTTGCTGCTCTTTCAATTCCTGTTCCAGACGTTCCTTTTCGTGAGCAGCCCGGATCGTATCATTTGTCTCCTGCACGAAATCGTAAGCGATGTCAAGATTACGCACATTCTCGTCCTGCAAAGGTTCAGCCTTAGCAAATTTCACGTAATCAGCCGTCTCGAACATATTAGCCAGCTTATCCCGTTGTTTCGCATTTACCTGATCGGATTTCTCCAAAGCCTGCAGGGTCTCGAAAGAAGTCTGCTCCATGGCAGAAATACCCAACTCCCCATCCAGATAATTCCGAATCGTATCGGTCAACTGCGTATAGTACTCTTTCGTCTTGCCACTCTGCCACAATTTCTCCTTTTTGATCTCTTCCAAGGCTTTCATGGCCAACACGTAGGGAGGTATAGCCGGTTTCTCGTGAACAAAGATACTTTTATGAGATTTCCGATACCTGATAATCAGAATAATCACCAATATCACCACGATTCCCAACAGTCCCCACAACAGGTAAGGTAATACCTCCGCAAACGTCCACGGGGCAGCCAAAGGCATCACGATATCATAATTTCCTTTCTGCTGATCTACCACAAACGTATTCACGATCAACGGTATCGGATCCGTCCGCAACGTGTTGTTATAACTCTCCTGCTGAATCTCTATCGGCATGGGAGGAATCACGTACATTCCCGAATCAAAAGAAGTTATCACGTAACTTTCCTGCACAAGGACCCGTCCATCCTTCTCCAAGATAGAATCCCGAACCGGACCGGATATAATCTCGATACCCTTCGCGATCGTGTCCTTTAACTGGGGAAACGCAACTTTCACTCCCGGTTCCGACTTCACCTTCATCCGAAAATGAATTTGATCCCCGATCATGATATAGTTCGTGTCGACCTCGGCAATATATTCCCGATTTTGTGCTTTCAAGGCACCGATACTACATAGTAGAACAATTACGAATAGAACAATTCTATTTTTCATTTTCAATTCTCCATTTTCAATTTTCAACTAATATCCAGCCCCTCTTCTCTTGAATAACGTAATCAATGATCTCACGTAATCCTCATCGGCACTGATAGATGCCATATCCACTCCCGCGTGTTTGAATATCCGATCCAATTCCTTGTCTCGTTGCAAAGCATAAGCTTCAAACTCGTCCCGGACCTTTTTATCGGAAGTATCCACCCAAACGCTTTCTCCGGTTTCCGCATCGGTCAAATACATCAACCCGACAGGAGGCAATACCTTCTCTCTCCGATCATACAATTGAAGTGCCACCACGTCGTGTTTCTTGTTCGCGATCATCAAAGGATGTTCAAAATCATGCTCATCCATGAAATCGGATATCAGGAAACAAGTACACCTTTTCTTTATGGCATTTGTCAAATATTGTAACGCCACCGAAATATTCGTCTCCTTATGCTCCGGGTAGAAATCCACCAATTCTCGGATAATATGCAGGATATGTGTACGTCCTTTCTTGGGCGGGATAAACTTCTCTATCCGGTCGGAGAAAAAGATCACACCGATCTTATCATTATTCTGAATGGCAGAAAAAGCAAGCACGGCCGCAATCTCGGTAATCTGGTTCTTTTTCAATTTCGAAACTGTCCCGAAATTACGCGAAGCACTCACGTCTATCAGCAACATAACTGTCAACTCTCGTTCCTCCTCGAAAATCTTCACGTAAGGATGATTGTAACGAGCCGTCACGTTCCAGTCGATACTTCGGATATCATCCCCATACTGGTACGCCCTCACCTCGCTGAACGTCATACCCCGACCCTTGAAAGCCGTGTGGTACTCCCCCGCGAAGATATTACTCGACAATCCGCGAGTCTTTATCTCGATCTGCCTAACACGTTTTAATAAATCTGAAGTCTCCACCTTATTAATTTTAGATTTATTGATTTTAGATTTTAGATTCCAGCCACACAAGGCCGACCTAATTTCTTGATTTATGATTTCCGATTAAGTGATTTCCCCGCACAATTCTCTCGCTCTTTTTTATAATCACGGAATCATTAAATCGGCAATCACGGAATCATTTCACCTTTCATTCTAAACTCTCGTCGTTATTAAATTGAAAATCTCAGATTGAAAACAGATCATTTTCAACTTTCAATTTTCAATTACTAAGGCACTTCAACCGTGTTCAAAATTTCGCTGATGATGTCTTCACTGGTCAGGTTATTTGCTTCAGCCTCATAGCTCAAACCGATACGATGGCGCAATACATCATGACAAACGGCACGAACATCCTCCGGGATCACGTAACCGCGGCGTTTGATGAATGCATACGCCTGTGAAGCCTTTGCCAAACTGATACTAGCACGAGGGGATGCCCCGTAAGAGATCATGGAAACAAACTTCTCCAAACCATGTTCCTGCGGATAACGGGTTGCAAACACGATATCCACGATATATTTCTCGATCTTTTCGTCCAGATAAACCTCTTTCACCACCTCGCGAGCCCGCAAGATATCTTCCGGCTTTAAAATAGTGTTGGATTCCGGGTAAACTTTCTCCAAATTCTGACGAACAATCAATTTCTCTTCCTCTTTCTTCGGGTAGTCAATCACGACTTTCAACATAAACCGGTCTACCTGAGCCTCCGGAAGCGGGTAAGTACCCTCTTGCTCGATCGGGTTCTGGGTGGCCATAACCAGGAACGGTTCATCCAACTTGTAAGTTGTATCACCAATCGTCACCTGACGTTCCTGCATCGCCTCCAACAAAGCGGATTGCACCTTTGCCGGAGCACGGTTTATCTCATCCGCCAAAATAAAATTAGCAAAAATCGGTCCTTTCTTCACCACGAACTCTTCCCTCTTCTGGGAATAGATCATCGTACCCACAACGTCAGCAGGCAACAAATCCGGGGTAAACTGGATTCGACTGAATTTTGCATTAATAATATGTGCCAGCGTATTAATCGCCAAGGTCTTCGCCAAACCGGGAACACCCTCTAATAAAATATGTCCGTTCGAGAGCATCCCGATCATAAGTCCTTCCACCAAATGTTTTTGACCCACGATCACCTTATTCATCTCCATGTTAATCATATCGACAAAAGAACTCTCTTGCTGTATGCGCTCGTTCAATGCTTTGATATCAACCGTATTCATGTCATTGATTTTTATAATGATTTATATTACTACTTTTCTAACGTCAAACATTACACATCGGTTTCACTCTTTACGAAAAGAGTCCTAAAATAACTGCCTCTGTTTCTGTTTTTCCAAAAGTAGCTATTATTCCGTCAAATGTTAAAATCCAAGTGGCTAAAAAATGTTAACACGAATTTTAAGGTTTTCCCAAAAAAAATAGCAGAAAACTTCAGGCCTCTGCTATTTCTCATTTTCCTTTATTTTGATTTATGCTCATTCTTCCTCTGTTTTGCCAACTTTAAATAACCCGTTACAAAAATCAGAATAGCAAAAAGGAATATTAAGACTCTTAAAAAAGATTAGTAAGACCCACACTTTCCGGTCGTTGCACGTCACGAATCGTTGATTTTTATTTACAGACCGATTAAAGCAATTATTTACAAAGGATCAACATCAAAATAAATTCGCACACCTTTCCCGACAGGTGCTTTCACCAACTCCCCGCATTTTTGTTTCAAAAAGGCTTTCAATTTTGACAAAGAAAGACCTTGTTCCGCCTTAATCAATATCTGAATACGGAACATTTTCCTTATCCTTGACACATCCGGTTCCGCCGGACCACACACCCGTCGTTCCAACCGCTCCCGCAACAACCTTGCCAGCTCGTTTGCGGCATTCCGCAAAGCCAACTCCTCCGTGTGTCTCAATTCTATTTGAATCAACCGGGCAAAAGGAGGATAATTAAACATCTCCCGTTCCCGCGACAACAGGGAATAAAAACCGTGATAATTCTCCTTCTTTACCAACTGGTACACCCGATTTTGTATATCCGCCACTTGAATCACCACTTTACCGCGCTCCCCTTTGCGCCCGCTACGTCCGCTCACCTGCATCAACATATCATAAGCACGTTCCTCCGCCCGGAAATCGGGAAAACCGATCAAACTATCGGCATCCATCACCCCTACCAGCTTCACACGCTCGAAATCCAATCCTTTCGACACCATTTGCGTCCCGATCAACACGTCCAGATTCCCGGCCTCGAAATCATCAATCAATGCCCGAAACTTCGCTTTATTATTCATCACGTCCAAATCCATCCGGGCAATCCGAGCTTCCGGGAAATATTGCTTCACTTCCTCTTCGATTCGTTCCGTACCCGGCGTGCGATTCACGTAATGCCCCTGACCGCACTCCAGACAAACTCCCGGCACGGCTCTCAAACTCCCGCAATAATGACAATTCAACGTATTCCGGTAACGATAATATGTCATGCTCACGTCACAATGTTTGCATTTCAGGATCGCCCCACAATGATCACATTGCAAATAAGTGGAATATCCCCTCCTGTTCTGAAACAGAATCACCTGCATACCACTCTCTAACACCCGCTTCATCTCCTCGTACAAAACCGGGGTAAAACACCCCTTCATCATCTTCTTGCGGCGATATTCCTTCACGTCCACGAACAACAATTCCGGCATCATCACCGCCCCGTAGCGAGTAGCCAATTGCACGAAACCATATTTCCCGCTCAAGGCATTCTGGTAACTCTCAAACGAAGGAGTCGCGGATCCCAACAAAATCTTCGCCCCGTTCATTTTCCCAAGCATGATTGCAGCATCCCGCCCGTTATACCGGGGAGCCGGCTCCTTCTGCTTGTAGGAACTTTCATGTTCTTCATCAATGATAACCAACCCCAATTGACGATAAGGCAAAAATATAGATGATCTCACTCCCAACACCACCGGGTAAGGCTGATCCCCATTCTGTTTACGCCATATTTCCGCCCGGGCGTTATCCGTCATTCCCGAATGGTAAACACCCACTCGATCACCAAACACCCGTCGCAATCGTTTCACGATCTGGACGGTCAAAGCAATTTCCGGCAACAGGTACAACACCTGTTTCCCCTGCTTCAACATGTCATCAATCAAATGGATATATACCTCCGTCTTTCCCGATGAAGTAACCCCCTGTAACAAAACACAATCTTTCTCCCGGTAATCCTTCCGGATTTCACCTAGCACCCGTTCCTGCACCTCGGACAAAGCATGTATCTCTTGTTTCTCCTCATCCCCTACCTCCAGACGACTAACTTCCCGCACGACAACTTCCAACACGCCCCGATCACACAAAGCTTTCAAGACAGAAGCCGAATTCCCGATCTTTTGCATGAACTCCACTTTCGACAAACTCTCCACCTGATGCTCGTGACTGTAATAAATCCAATCGCACAACATCTTGTATTGAGCCTTTGCACGCTTCAACGAATCGAGAACATTCTCCAACTCTCCATCCGTGAACTCTCGTTTCCAGCCTACCCAACGTTCAAATTTCGGTTTAAACAAATCGTCTACCGACTCCTTTATCCCGATAATCTCTTTCTCCAACAAGGCTCGAACAGCCACGTACACATCCTTCCGTTTCAACAACTTCTCAACCTCTGCCATGCAAATCTCTCCCCGTTCCTGAAAAACCTTCACGATCTCCCGTTCCTCCGGGCTTAATTCGGGAACATCCGACAAACGTTCTTCCCATCCGCCCGACAGGCTCAGACTCGTGTAACTCTCCAGCCGCATGGCAACAGGCAATGCAGCTCGTGTCACTTCACCCGGAGGAGTCATGTAATACTCGCTGAGCCACAACAAAAACTTTAAATGAGATTCCGAAAGGGCAAAACCCTCCTCAATGACCCGTTCGATAGGCTTCACCTCAAAACCCTCGGGAGGATTGGAATGTAATGCGTAGACCACACCCGTGTACCGTTTGTTTCTCACAAAAGAAACAACCACAAGTGCCCCCACCGTTACCGAATGTTCATATTCTTCCGGTACCGAATAAGTAAAGAAACTTTCCACTCCCAGAGGGATAATGACATCCGCGTACAACAAAACGTTATAATTTTAAATTTTAAATTTTAAATTTTAAATTACCATCCGCAATCTAAAATTTAAAATCTAAAATTATTAAATTGATAGGATTTCCGTCAACCCCAATAAATTTTGATTCAACGGTTTAGAATTCTTTATTGCTTTATTGAACGGAACATGAACAATATCTTTATTCATAATACCTACCATAATACTGGTTTGATCATCCAATAACGCATCCACGGCCGCAACCCCCAACGTACTGGCTGTCACCCGGTCAAAAGCCGAAGGAGAACCACCTCGCTGAATATGTCCTAAAACCGTCACCCGCACATCGTATTCAGGATGTTTTTTCGCGATCTGCTCGGCAATCGTGTAAGCGCCACCCGACTTGTCACCCTCGGCCACGATCACGATACCACTGGATTTATGAGGTTTGTAATCATGTTCCAGATACTTGTCCAGATCATTTACATCCGTCTCGATCTCCGGCACCAACACGGCTTCCGCCCCCGTGGCAACAGCCGAACGCAAAGCGATAAACCCGGCATCCCGTCCCATCACCTCAATAAAGAACAACCGGTTATGAGCACTTGCCGTATCGCGAATCTTATCGACAGCTTCCACCACCGTGTTCACCGCCGTATCGTATCCCACCGTGTAATCCGTTCCGTAAAGATCATTATCAATCGTTCCGGGGATCCCCACGATATGCACATTATGCTCCTGACAGAACAAACGGGCTCCGGAGAAAGTACCATCTCCACCAATCACAACCAATGCATCAATCCCGAATTCTTTCATTTTCTCGTAAGCTTTCGTACGTCCTTCCGGAGTTCGGAACTCTTCGCTACGAGCGGTTTTCAAAATCGTACCCCCGCGTTGAATAATATTACTCACGTCATGGGAACCCATTTTCACGATATTTCCCTCGATCAATCCTTCATACCCGTCGTAAATACCATACGCTTCACAACCATTAAAAATAGCCGCTCTCACCACCGCCCGAATAGCGGCATTCATACCCGGCGCATCACCACCTGAGGTCAAAACACCAATTTTTTGAATTTTTCCCATAAAACAAAATTTAATTGAAAGTTGAAAAATTGGAAATGCCCATCTCCATTTCCCAATTCTAATATCTTAACTTTTATCTTTTAACTTCTCTCTTATCTCTTCCATCACCCACCTCGGTGTCGAGGTAGCCCCGCTAATCCCCACACTACTCGCCCCCTCGAACATGTCATCCCGCAAATCACCCACCCCTTGCACGAAATAAGTCCTGGGATTCACACCCCGACAGACCTCGAAAAGCTGTTTCCCGTTAGAACTCTTCTCCCCGCTGACAAACAAGATTACATCATGTTGAACGGCAAACTCTTTCAACTGCGGGATACGATTTGCCACTTTACGACAGATCGTATCATTCACGACCACGGAACTCCGGGCATTCTCTTTCACCAATTCCACGATCCGCTTGAACCCGTCCAAACTCTTCGTCGTTTGGGAAAACAGGATCACGGGTCGGGCAAAATCGATCGATTTCAAATCTTCTTCCCCTTCCACGATCAAGGCCTCATCATTCGTTTGCGCCACCAAACCGTTCACCTCGGCGTGTCCTCTCTTCCCGTAAATCACGATCTGCACCCCGTCAGCCTTTCCGCCTTCGTATGCTTCCCGTATTTTCTTCTGCAAATTTAATACCACGGGGCAAGAAGCATCGATCACCTCTATCCCGTTCCGTTCTGCCAACTCGTAAGAACTAGGCGGTTCTCCGTGCGCACGGAACAACACCCGGCAAGTTTTCAACCGGGCGAACTCCTCGTGATCAATAGTCGACAATCCCAAATTCTTCAATCGTTCGACTTCCAGACTATTATGCACGATATCCCCGATGCAGTATAAAGTCCCATGCTGCAACTCTTCTTCCGCCTTGGCTATAGCATTCACCACACCAAAACAGAAACCGGAATTCTCGTCAATTTCTACTTTCATATCTTGAACGAATGATCTTTAACATCTCTTCCACCTCTTCCTCCACGGTCATATCGCCATTATCAATCAACACGGCATCCGGGGTCTTCACCAACGGGCTTGTCTCCCGATGCTCGTCTATATAATCTCTTTTCCGTACATTCGCCTCAACCTCCTCGTAAGTCACGTGATCCCCCTTCTCGATCAACTCCTTATAACGTCGTTCTGCCCGCACTTCCGGGCTTGCCGTCATGAAGAACTTCACTTCCGCGTGAGGGAACACCACGCTCCCGATGTCCCGTCCATCCATGATCACACCTCCCGCTTTCGCCATCTCCCGCTGTTTCTCAACCAACAATTCCCGCACGTAAGGCAGCGAGGCGATCAGACTCACGTTATCCGACACCTCCATTCCCCGGATAGCAGCTTCCACGTACTCGCCATTCATGTACGACTCGTAACGTTTCTTCTCCTCATTATATTTAAACCCGAAAACAATGGTCGGAAGCACCTCTTTCAATTTCTCATCGTCCACCTTTCCGTCCTGAATCAATCCTTCACGCATAGCTTTCAACGTCACGATCCGGTACATAGCCCCCGTGTCAATGTAAGTATATCCCAAACGTGCCGCAAGAATCTTTGAAACAGTACTCTTTCCCGTGGAAGAATGCCCATCAACGGCAACGATCAAACCTTTCTTTTCCATCTTCATTATTATCTATTCAAATTGCGAAGATACAAAAAAGGGGGTAATCGTTTAATGATTACCCCCTACTATTTTTTGATTTACTTTCAAATCTTAGTTTACCATCTGCAACAATTTCTTGGCTTTCTCCATCATCGTCTGGTTGGAAGACTGTTCGGCCAAAGTAGTAGCGATCTTGGCGTAACGTTTAGCCACATCCTCGAAACCACACTTGTTGGAAATCAACACGTAATTATAAACAGCGTCGAAATCCTTTTTAGACTCCACGGTCTTACCCGCCCACAACTGGATCACTTTCAAACGGGAAACATCATTCATGATCTCCAGTGCGCCATCAGTAATCTCCTTGATCATCTTTCGATTTTCCGGGAAATAACGGAACAACTTCCGAGCCTTGTAGAAATAATCTTCAGACTTCCGTTCTGCCCGCAATTGCTTGATGTAGAAATAATCGGCAACCACGTCATAATGCTCGTAACCAGAACTTTTCAAGAAATCCAAATACTTGTTATACTCCATCTTATTGTTCGCATAGTACTGCTCCAAATGACCTACAAACACGTTATCCAGCTTTTGGAAAACATCGTCCTTTGAATAGTTCTGCATGAACTTCGATTGGTTGTTAAACAAATATTTGATCTGGGGAGCGTTCACATCATCCACGTAATCCCGGATAATGGACCAGTTATAATCTTTCAAATAGTCAGTCTCCTTCTGAGTCTGAAAATACCTACTTACAACATCACGATTCGGCTTCCCTTGGTTTTTCAACTCTCTCAAAAGTTGAATTGTTGTTTGGGGGTCCGCAGGATTCGCCTCGAACTTCTTCACCAAATTATCCAATGAATCCATCTCCTTCTCGTGAGCTTGCACTCCAACAAGATTGAATAATAAAACACCTACGATTAATACAATTTTCAACATAATACTCGATACTTAAATTTAAACTACACCCATATAACACCTAAAAGGGCAAAAAGGGTGACTCGAAAGCTGATTTTAACTTAATATTTAACATGAATTAATTATTTTACTTACAAAATCAAAGGAAATTCCCCCTTTAAATAAAAATCTATAACCTTCTCATTCCTTTTCATTCTCTTCCATGAAACATTTAATAATAAATACGTTATATACGCAACGATTAAACCCAAAGTTTCAGCTTCGGGCTTAATTTACAATTCGCTCCCCAAAATTTTAACAGTCTTAATTTTCCAGATCCTCGTGAGCCCCAAAGTACCCGATGCATTCTTCCCATCTGCCCTTACCGCGAACCCGTACACGATTAGCCCTGAGACCTTCCATTCTTCCGGCAAATTCCATGCGAATTCCCCTTCTGAACCCCGTTCTCCTAACATAATTTCCCGATTTCTGCCAAGTCGCACCTCGTAGACAACAGCCCTGTACCTGATCAAGGACAGGAATGACAAAATCAACATGGACCTTCCCGTAAAAGGAAATATCTCTTCACCAGAATTTTCCTACCGAAAACTGATCTTCAAAACGCTCACAAACCTACTCGTGAATGTTGCGATGTCACCGATCTCGTTCATGGCAAATTCTCTCGGTCTCTCTCCCGATAAACTGGAAGCCATCCCCCTCGATGCCTGCCAATGGGATTTTACCTCCGAGCAATACACGACACTGAATGACCTAGTGACCATCCTGAAAAGCAAACCGGAAATGACCCTCGTACTAGAACAGGAAATTAATCTTTCCCAAGCGAAAGAAGAACTTGCCATGTACACGCCCGGAAACGATATTACCCGTCGCTCCACCCGGAAAAAACAGATTCCACCCTCGTGGCCATCGACTACACCAAAATCAACGAGATCGACGCCAAAGACCCAGCCTTCAACACGTACCTGACCTCGCTTGTAGAAGCATCCTATCAAAATAGCTCCACCTCCCAAAAAGCATTAACACTTGTACCGGAAGAGAAGCTACAAGAACAAACCACCCGTTTCATCACCCTGCGCAACCGGAAAGCCCTCAGCTATCTCACAAGCCAAGGCGTACCGGAATCTAACCTACGAATCGAAACGATGAAACCGGAATTACTAAACACTTATACCGGAAAAAACCAGTACAAAATTAATCTTGTGCTACCGGGAGATGAACAAACTCCGCAGGAATAAACATCCAAATAAAAAGAGGCTGGCAGAAAAGTCTCTTCCCTACAAAATCACTACCCCCTCCAACTCCCCCTTACACAGGGGGAGAGTTGATTACCAAGCGGTTTCCCATCCAGTGTAAGGAGGGGCTAGGGATGGTCGTTCTAGGCAAATTGACTTTTCTGACAACCTCTTTCTACTTAAACACTCAACATCTATTTTATATACGGAAGATTAAAATTATTTTCAATCAAAGGAGTGAACAGGTGAAAATCCCCGTGCCCTGACTCGTATTTGATTTCCATGTATTCCCCGTTTCCGAAATCTACCCGCTTCAAAAAACCGTCACTGTTGTATTCGTAAGTCCTTTCCCCATCTACATATCGGACCGAGCTTACATTCTCCCCGGAATACTGATACTCCAAATTCAACGTCTTGCTGGAAACTTTCGTCAATAACCCACCGGAATAAGAGAACGAATAAGTATCATCCAGCCTGTAATCTTCCCCACTCCCGTAGGTTTCATCAGACTGATAAAGATTCATGGAAGTTACCGCATTACCGTCCAGATCGAACGCGGCCTTATAAACCAATCGATCGAATTCTTCGTTGTCTTTTATCTCTTTCTTATACGTGTCCTCCAAAACCCGGCAAATTATCAAATTCGCTCTATCATCATACTCGTACAAATAGCGTACCCGTTTATTTTTCAGATATTTATTATTGAAATCTTTTCCCGATCCCACGTCTTCCCGTGCTTTATTATAGACAAAAGTTTGCGCTACCAGAATCTCGTTTTTATACTCGTTACTCAAAGAAAACAATTCCCGTGCAATCAAGGGAATACTATCTTTTGCCAAACTGCCATATTTATCGTACAACTTTTGAATCGAATCGGCATCAATATTCGGGATATAGTCATTCAAACTGTATTTTAACCCGTTATCTGTTCCCGAAGAGGTCATCACCGCCAGTTTGTCATTCGCTTTATCACGGACTACTATGGAATCAAGCGTCTCGTAATAATAAACCATGTTCATCACGTACTCGCCCCAGTGAGCGTTTTTTCCCGTGATCTCTTTCACACGAAACTTGTTTTTGGGCGTATCGTTCACATCCAAATCATCGTCGGAGTCACTACATGCAAATAACCCGGCACCTAACAACAAATATAATATCCATTTTTTCATTTTCATGTCAACTAAAATTAAAATTTAGACTGTCTGGGGAGTAATGCAAAGAATCCGTCCAAAGCCTCTATACTCCTGATGATAATCCTTATCTTTCTCCAATATACCACTACCGATATTCGTGATCGGGACACAAACGAGCCTCCCCTCTTTCGTACTCTCGTTATAGATAGCAATCACCATCATCCGGTTCGCCGCCCAATCGGTATAGTACCCCTCATCACTTGACGAATCCTTGAACTTGATTTTTCCCTGATAACCTTTCCGCCAAAGAGTGATCGAAGTAATTTTCTCGTTGGGATCTTCTACCGAATATCTCTCGAAAGCCGAGGGATTGGTTCCCGGTAAAAGCAAGGCATATACTTTTTTATCCGTTGCATAATACAACACGTCCTCTAAAGGAGAACACTCAAAACCCACAGCATCCATCATGCCAGGGAATGACGTCAAATCATACATATTCAACGCTTTACTTGTTGTAACATAAAGAGAACCTCCATCAAAAGTATATAGATAACGTTTACCTGTATCTTTTGTCTCAAACACCGTAAAAATAGCGTTTGCATCCCCTTCTGCCATAAACAACGCATTCATTTTACCCACATTATTTAAATCGAAGGGACCACCACCCGCTTGTTGTGTGACCACTTGCAATTCATCATACGAGTATGGACATTTCAAAAAACGACCATTCAATTCGTCGTACACGTAAAGTGACGTATAGTTATATCCCTCCACGATGCTACATCCCATAGTTGCACTATATTCGGAGTTATCCGAAGTCTCCAAATTAACCGAATAATTCTCGTTTCCATAACGAATCCGGCGGGCATAGACCACGTGATCAACAATCATCAATTCGTAAAGAGCACTATTGTCATACATCATACACATCGGTTTAAACCGATCTTCAGATATGGGGATATAAAATATCTCATTGTTTTTCTTTTCCAGCACGTAATTGTAGGGATCCATACGAAGTACTGAATGATCGGTCATCACGGTTAATGTCCGCTTATAAGAATCATGCACGGAAGTAATCATTTGAGTTGCCAACCCTTCAATCAACATTCCACTATTAGGTGTAGAATACACATTTCTTAAAATGGTGTTGTCTTTCTCGTCGAATTTCTGCGTGTATGATTCTGTGAAATTCTGGCACATGATAAGATTCAAGTCCGTATTGATCCCATCCCTCGTGTCAGCCACAATTAATCCTTTTCCAAGATTACTATACACGGACAGGGAGAATTTCTCGTAATTCTGCAAATTGGTTCGATTATCTGTCACGGTAAGAACGATCGTGTAAGGATTCGAATTGGGAGCCACGGACACAATAGATTTTAAAGTCATCGTACTATCCATGACAAAAGGCATGATATCATTCCCCGAAATTTCCCATTTATAGCTTAAATCCGCATCATCCGACCCAATTTTATAAACAACAGGTTTGATTTCCAGAGTATCCAACAAGAAGGCTGACATCGAGGTCGGAGCACCTCCCATATCTATAACCAAAGGATTGATTACTTTTATCGAAGTATTAGATTTATCGTCATAACAAGACGTGAAATACCCCGCAATCGCAAATAATAATATAATAAATTTTACTTTCATAGTATTCAATATGCTGCATTAGTATAAGATTTGAACCGCTTTTCCCTTACTCGTCCCGTCATCGTGGGTCAACGGGGTATCATGGGTCTCGTTGTATCTTTTCAGTTCTCGTTTCACGACCACCTGCAAAGCTTCGAATTCACCATCTGACATCCACCAAGTCTCTTTATCCGCATTTCCAGGCCAGTAAGGAATAGAGGTTCTTTCTGTCGCCTCCTTGATAAACTGCCACCAACGGGTAGAATAATCTCCCCAAAAATATCTCAAATAAGCATTCCAGTTGGCCGGTTGGATCTCTCTAGCAGTGAATTGTATCTTCACGATTCTATTATTGTATGTCACATCTTCAAATTCATCACTCGGCACAACGCGTATGTGAAAAACATAAACCGTATCCTTCAAGTCATCAGTGTTTTTCAATTCCACGGCCACGTACCCGAGTTGTTCGTTAGCAGGAACAATACCGTCTAACACACGATAAAGTTCCTCCGGGGCCGTGTTCACCTTACTTGTGTCATCCGCTACCAGCTCGGCTTTCACCACACGATCGACATCTGATGCTTTTCCAAAAATCTGAATGGGACACTTTATCGTGTCAACCTCTTTACCCGGATAATCCAGAAACGAGTAAGAATAATCGGAGGTCGTGAAATAAACACTCCCATCCGTATCGAAAAGCATGGTTTCTTCTTGATCACAGGAATAGTTTACAATCCCTAGAAACACGAGTAGCAGTAATCCGCTTAAATTATTGATTGTCTTCATATATTTTTTATTTTTTCTCGTCCGTAGTACTACTGTTTGGCTCTCTACCCCCCACGTTGATTTCATCTTCAGGTATCGGCAACACGTACACACTCTCCGTGATCGGCAGTGATGTATTCGGAAAGTTTGTGTATCCCAATCGTTTATAGAAATAGAACATTTGTCCTTCCCCCAAAAATTCTTTTTTCCATTCTTTTTCTATTTCCGTGGTAAGTTTCTCGGAGGTAATTCCATCGGGAAGCATTAGATTTTCCGCTATGCCCCGGTGACGACGTACTTCATTCAACAATTTTACCGCATCTTTCGTTTTCCCCTTGCGATTCAAACATTCGGCACCCATGTAATACATCTCGGACATCCGGATCAACGGCATCCGGTTCGGATATTTATAATTTTCCTTGTCAAAAAATTTACGTACGCACCACTTGGAAGAGGTTTTCGTGTATAAACGTGTATAACGATAATCAGAGTCCCCGACATGCTCGTCAATCTCAAACAATTTCTGGGCATAACTCGGCTCATGAAATAGAAGTCTCAGATTAGCATTCGGGGCATTATATTCAGGATCTATCAAATCTCTTAAACCATCAAATAACTTCGTCACATCCAAACGAAAAATATGCTCCGTGGAAAAAGTCAGATCACGTTCCAATTCCGAGTCATTATTAATCGTCTGATCCTTAATCCAGTCCAGATCTTTAATTTGGGAACGATTATTGATAAAATTCTCTACAACCGACAGTGCTTTATCCCGATTACCTTCCCACATGTAAACCCGGGCCAACGTTGCCTGTAATGCCCAATAATTGAAACGAGTCATCCGGTTCGTGTAGAATTTATCATCATTAGGCAAAACATACGTCTCGTTTTTCTTGGCTG
>ENA-UEPH01000222-UEPH01000222.1-human-gut-metagenome-genome-assembly--contig:-NODE-222-length-68887-cov-6.968653_pt1 | contig 68887 bp, 59 predicted proteins | sample MGYA00242891_ERZ507898 | MGnify/ENA primary metagenome ERZ507898 (study PRJEB26167, sample SAMN06115411) | human gut metagenome | host: Homo sapiens | place: China:Guizhou | collected 2014-10-15...
GTTGCCCCAAACCCCACCGGAAACCTGAGGTTTCCGGTCTTCCCACATGAAAACCAAAGAAGGCGCTCTCCCGGTTTTGTGCGGGAAAGCGCCTTTTTGATCGATTCAGTTTTCTGCCATTCTTCGGCCATATGTATTCAGCCAAAGCTTTCGCCGACTTTCGTCGGAAATGCGCGTAGCCTCAGGCAGCTCAGTCTTCCGGCTTCGCGCCGATAACCGCCTTAATGCGGCGGACGCCGGCGGAAGAGGATTCTTCCTTCAGAATCTTGAAGCTGACCAGCTCGCCGGTGTGGCTGGCGTGCGGGCCGCCGCAGATTTCCTTGGAATACTCGCCCATGGTGTACATGCGGACGCGCTCGCCGTACTTGCTCTCGAACAGGCCGATCGCGCCTTCCTTCTTCGCGTCCTCGACGGTCGTCTCGGTCATCACAACCGGCACATCCGCCTTAATCCACTCGTTAACCAGCGCCTCAACCTGCGCCAGCTCGTCTTTGGTCACCTTGCGGCCAAAGGAGAAGTCGAAACGCAGGCGCTCCGGCGTGATGTTGGAGCCCTTCTGCGCAACCTCGTCGCCCAGCACACGGCGCAGCGCCGCATGAAGCAGGTGGGTCGCGGTATGCAGGCGCGCGCTCTGGGCGCTGCTGTCCGCCAGGCCGCCCTTGAAGCGCTGCTCAGCGCCCGCGTGGCTGCTCTTCTGATGCTCGGCGAAGTGCTTCTCGAAGCCCGCCTCGTCCACCGTCAGGCCGTGCTCTTTCGCCAGCTCGCGGGTCATCTCAATCGGGAAACCATAGGTCGCGTACAGGTTGAACGCAACCACGCCGTCGATGACCTTGTTCTCGCCCATGCGGGACACGGCTTTCTCAAACTCGCGCTCGCCCTGACGCAGCGTGCGGGCGAAACGAGTCTCTTCCAGCTTGAACTGCTCCAGCACGAAGTTCTCGTTCTGCTTGAGTTCCGGATAGACCTCGGCATACTGATTGATGACGACCTTGCCGATTTCGGCGGTGAAGCCCTCCGGCATACCCAGCTGCATGCCAAAACGCACGGCACGGCGGATCAGGCGGCGCAGCACGTAACCCTGATCGACGTTGCTGGGGCTGACGCCGCGCGGATCGCCCATGATGAAGGTCGAGGTGCGCAGATGATCGGCCACAATGCGGAACGCCTTGGTGGTCGCCTCGTCGTCGTCATAGTGCTTGCCGGACAGCTCGGAAATCTTCGCGATGATGTTCGTGAACGCGTCCGTCTCGTAGACCGTCTTGCAGCCGTTGAGGGTGCAGACCGTGCGCTCAAGGCCCATGCCGGTATCCACGTTCTTCTTCGCCATCGGCACATACTGGCCATCGGCGGTCTTGTTATACTGCATGAACACGTCGTTCCAGATTTCCAGGAAGCGGCCGCAGGAGCAGGCCGGAGAGCAGTCCGGGCCGCACGGCGGCTGATCCTTGATGATAAACATCTCGGTATCCGGGCCGCAGGGGCCGGTCTGGCCCGCCGGGCCCCACCAGTTATGCTCGCGCGGGAGGAAGTAGATGTTCTCCTTCTTCACGCCGTTCTCCATCCAGTAGTTGGCGGCTTCGTCGTCGCGCGGGATATCGCCTTCGCCCTCAAACACGGTGAACGCAAGCTTGTCCTTGTCGAGACCGAGGTACTCCGGGCTGGTCAGGAACTCCCAGCTCCAAGCGATCATTTCCTTCTTGAAATAGTCGCCCAGCGACCAGTTACCCAGCATCTCGAAGAACGTCAGGTGGGACGCGTCGCCCACCTCGTCGATATCGCCCGTGCGGATGCACTTCTGCACGTCGGTCAGGCGCGTGCCGGCCGGATGCTTGCTGCCCAGCAGATACGGAACGAGCGGATGCATGCCCGCGGTAGTGAACAGAACGGTCGGGTCGTTTTCCGGAATGACGGAAGCGCTCGGAATCACGGCATGGCCCTTGCTCTTAAAGAAATTGAGCCACATGCTGCGCAGTTCGCCGGAAGTCATCTTCTTCATGGTGAAATTCTCTCCTTCGATGGTATTCAGATTTTTCAGGGTACAAAAAAGCGCCTGCCGTCCGGGGACGAACAGACGCATTCGCGGTACCACTCCGGTTGATACGCCTGCCAAACGGACAGACGCATCCTCTCAGCGCCCATAACGCGGGCGGCACGCCCGGCTCCTCGCCGGGGACTCCTTGCAGGGCTGCCGAACTGCCTGCGCACCGGGCTTGCACCCTCCCCGGTTCGCTCTGCGCCCGATCAATTCGGCTCTTTGCACGTCATCGTCTTTGCATATCGCGTTTATTATAGTCAGAAAAAGGAGGATTGTCAAGTCCCCAAAACCACCAGGAGCGGCGCATTTTCAGCGCCGCTCCTGCAAAAGAGGGGATTGGGGGGGCTTATTCGTTTGGCTTACTTATAGGTCGTGGAAACCACCACATTCACGCCGTTCACCTTGATGTTCTTCACGATGGACTCAGCGCTGTTGATGGCGTTCTGATGATCCGTATCCACGCGGTTCGTGCCATGCGTTCTGGAATTGACAAAATGCAGGCAGAACTGACCGTCGTAGCCGTTATTGGTGATATCCTGTGCGCCGTGGGGCTGACCGTAGATCGAGCAGAGGAACTGACCCGCGCTCGTCGTAATCATCATCGGGCGGCGCTTGTAGCTGATGGAGTTCGGCGAGGACACACCGTAGATTTCGCACAGCGTCGTCGTATCCGCAGAAGTCAGCGGCTCGGCGTCGATGTGGTTGCCGGTGGACTGAACGTGGACGTTCAGCGACTTGCCGGTCGTCAGATCCGTCAGCTTGATGGACGAACCCTTGGCAATGCCAAGCGCCGTCGCATTGGCCTTCATATAGCTCCAATCAAGTTTGTAAACCGTCGCCTGATAGTCGGTCGTCGCGCTGCTCGATCCGGAGTACGCCGTGCGAATCGCCGAAAGCGTTGCCGGGCCGCAGACGCCATCCGCGGTCAGATTGTGATCACGCTGGAATTCACGCACTGCGTCGCGCGTGTACTTGCCGTAGTGGCCGGTAACTTCGCGATCGTAATACTGGAGTGCGGTCAACGCAGTCTGGATGTAGCTGACGGTCGAACCCGTGGAACCGAGGGTAAAGCTTGTGCCGGTGTCGCCGCTGCCGCCGTTGTTCTTAATGTACGCCTCAACTTCGGCGTCCGTCATCACCGCCGCGTAGTCTCTGGAAATCCAGTAGCCGGACTTGGTCTGGAACCAGCCGTCAACCGTATCCACATAGTAGAAGCAGTCGCCGACGTTGGCCGTACCGACGCGATTCGCGCTGGTGCTCGGCTGATAGCGCAGGGAAACATTGTTGCCCGTCACCTTAATCATGCCGATGGTTTCCTGTTCGCCGGAGTTGGAATCGTCGCCGAAATCCGAAGCGGTAATCTGTTCCATCATGTCGCTGCGGATATAACCCTTGTAGGTATAGCTGCCCAGCGTCACGGTCACGTAATACCACTTCACGCCGCTGATGGTATAAACCTTGGAAATGCGGAACTTTTGTCCCTTCGGCAGGCTCGCCTTCGCGCTGGACGTGGTGGAATAGGAGGAACGCAGATACACGTTGTCCTTCGTCGTGCGGCCGTAAGATTCTGCGGTCGTCACGGTCGAACCCGTGCTGGAGCCGCTCGTCGAGCCGCTGGCGCCCGTCTTGCTGCGCAGCAGGTTGATGGTGCTCGTACCCGCAATGCCGTCCACGGTCAGGTTGTTGTCATCCTGGAACTTGCGGACGGCCCTCTTGGTCAAGCTGCCGAAGCTGCCGGTGATTTCGCCATAATAGTACTTCAGGCTCTTGAGCATCGTCTGAAGTTCGGTGACGGCCGTGCCCTTGTCGCCTTCGCGGAGCGCCGTGCCCGTCGTGGTGGAACCCGTGTCCACACCCGCATTCTTCAGCGCGCCTGCAATCGCGTTGAGGGTCGAGGTGCTGGCCACGCCGTCCTGCGTGAGGCCCTTCGCCTTCTGGAATTTCTTGACAGCCTGCTGCGTCAGGTTGCCGTAGTGGCCGGTGATGTCGCCGTAGTAATAGCCCAGCGTGGTCAGGTTCTGCTGGAGCGTGCTGACGGCGGTGCCGGTGGAGCCGAGCTTCATGTTCGTGCTGGTAGACGTGCTGGAAGAGCCGCCCGCGCCGCTCACCGCCGCGGCGATCGCGTCAAGCGTTCTCGTGCCCGCAACGCCGTCCGCCGTCAGACCCTTGGCCTTCTGGAAAGCCTTGACGGCCGCCTCGGTCTTGCTGCCGAAGTTGCCGGTGATTTCCGCGTAATAGTAACCGAGCTGCTTAAGGTCGGTTTGCAGCTGGCTGACCTTCGTGCCCTGGCTGTTGAGCTTGAGCGCCGTGCCTGCGTTGCTGCTGGAAGCGGACGTGCCGCCCTTTCTGGCGACAGCCGCCGCGATGGCATTGAGCGTCTTGGCGCCCGCAACGCCGTCGGCGGTCAGGCCGTTTTCTTCCTGGAAGCGCTTGACGGCGGTTTCCGTCTTCGCGCCAAAGTTGCCGGTGATTTCCGCCCAGTAATAGCCGAGCGTCGTCAAATCCTGCTGAAGGTTGCGAACGTCCGTGCCCTTCGAGTTGAGCTTGAGGCCGCTTGCCGAAGAAGAGGTCGCGCTCGAAGAGGATTTGCCGGTCTTGCTCTCATAGGCCGCGTCGATCTTCGCGATGGTCTGCGGGCCCGCGATGCCGTCGGCGGTCAGGCCGTTTTTGCGCTGAAAGCTCTTGATGGCCGCGACGGTCTTTTTGCCCGCGTTGCCGGTGATCTTGCCGCTGTAATAGTTCAGCGCCTTGAGTTCGGTCTGAATGCGCTTGACCGTCTCGCCGCTGGCGTTCTGGCGGATATAGGTGTTATCCGAATTGGCCGCGCTGGCCTTGCGCTCCGCCGCGGTAAACGTGCCGACCGCCTTGCTGGGCACATTGCCGCCGCTCACCTTGAACTTGCTCTTGGCCTGTTCCGCTGAGAGAATCTTGACATAGGTGTTCTTGCCGTCGCTCTGGCACACCCAGCCGGTCTCGGTGGAACCGTCGCTGGCGCGGTACTTGACCTGCACAAACGTGTTGGAACCGCTCACCTTGGAGGAGGTGATATACACGCACGCGTCTTTGACGATGTTATCGATAATCGTCGCGTTGGTCGATGCGCTTTCGCGCACGCGGATTTTGTCCTGCGTCTGGCCGTAGACCTTGCTGTAACCTGCGGCGCTCGCCACAGGCACGGCAAAAACCATCGCCAGCACGCACAGGATCGCAAGCAGCGCAAAGCGTTTGTTGATCCTGCCGCTTTTCATGATGAAATCCCCTCTTTCACATCCGTTTTTTGGAATACGGACTTTTTGGGAACGGGCCTTCCCCCAATCGGATATACCCATTCCTTTCTATCATTACGAAACAATTTTATTACAATTCTGTTAATTTGTCAACTGTTCTCGTCGGATTTGTTTATGGAATTGTCATCCTTTTGCGCGTTTTCTTCATATTTACGCGTTTCATCCGGCGTTTGAGGCGTTTCTTTTGGGCTTTCGTCCTCGCCCTCGCCGAGCTTGAGACGCTTGCGCGGCACAAAGCCGGAGAACACCGTGTCCCCGTCATGGGATTCAACCGTGATCCGCCCGCCCATTTCCGTGACCGTCTGATTCACGATGAACAACCCCATGCCCTGCCCCGTCTTTTTGGTGGTGAAGCCCGGCTCAAAGATTTTAACGCGCGCCTTTTCGGGAATAGCCGGGCCATTGTTGCGCACGGAGAAGAACCAGCTGCGCAGATCCTCGCCCAAAACCAGCTCGACCGTCGGCTTTTCGCCCGCGGGCAGCTCGGCGCCCGTCGCCGCATCCAGCGCGTTGTCGATGAGATTGGCCAGCACGCGGCAGATTTCCCACGCGGGCATCAGCGGATCATCCCACTTCGCCGCAATGGAAAGCTTCAGCTCTGCGCCGCGCTGGCTGGCCTCGACCACCTTTGCCTGAATCAGCGCGTTGACTGCCGGACAGGCCGTGCGCATCATGCGGCTCACGCGCTGCATGTCGCCGTAGATCTTGTCCATATAGGCCATCGCCTCGCCCGGCTCGTTCATCTCAATCAGGCTGTATACGACCTGAATGTGGTTCATGAAGTCATGGCGCTGGGCGCGCATCTCGCGGTTGAGATCTTCGAGCTGCACATAGGCTTCCTCAAGCTCCTGCGTGCGGCGCACCATGCGCAGGCTGGTCAGCGACGCGCCGATATCCGTCAGCGCGCCCCAGCCGACGATGGTGAAACACATCAGCGAAACCATCCGCACGATGCTCTCTTCCACCCCGCCGAGCAGCATTTTGCGCACGAGCAGCATCATCACCACGCCCGCGACGATTTCCAGCACGTTGATGGCGATGGACAGCAGCGCCGCCTTCTTCACCTTAAGGTGATCGTGCATCTCTTCCCTGGTCAGATTGAATTTCATGCTCGTTCCCTATCAAAACCAAAAATCCCATGCGATGCCCTTCCGGTGACCGCACGGGATTTTTCCTGTTCGCCGATTATTCGTGAAGCGAAGCCGGATACACGCCGCTTTCGTGCAGCTTGCGGAGTTCCGCCTGCACAAACGGCTTGTCTTCCTTATAGGTCACGCCAAACCACACGGCGTCGGTCGTGAGCATCGGCACGGTCAATTCGCCCTTGTGCATCAGCTCATCCACAAACACCGGCAGCAGGCATTCAGCCTTGATCGCATCCGGCGCAAGCCCCTTGAGGAAGTTCGCGAAATACTCCTCCAGCTTGCCGAAAATCCACGGGGTAAAGCCCCAGAAGTTCATGCTCACCGGCGCGAGAGGATCCAGCAGCTCGCCCGGCTCACCCGCGCCGATATCGCGGATTTCGCCGTTCTCGCACAGCTTGATCTTGAGGGTTTCCACAACCTTGTCCAGGTTGCCGCCGACGGCGTGGCAGACGCCGCGCGACACCGTGCCGTTTTTGGAAACGGTGTTTTGCAGCTGATAGCCCACCATCGTCGCCTCGCCCTCCGGCGCCAGCGTCTGCAATTTTTCGTAAATCGTGCTGAACGCGGACACGCCGTAGTAGTCGTCCGCGTTGATGACGGCGAACGGCTGGTCGATGTAGTCGCGCGCAACGAGCACCGCGTGCACCGTGCCGAACGGCTTGGTGCGCTCTTCAGGCACGTGATAGAAAGCCGGCAAGCTCGTGAAATCCTGGAAGGCGTAATCCACCTTCACCTTCTTGGCGATACGATCGCCGCAGATGGAAGCAAGCGTTTCCTTCATGCCCGGCTTGATGACGAAAACCACCTTGTCAAAACCCGCGCGGATCGCGTCATAGATGGAATACTCCATCAGGATTTCGCCGTTCGGGCCGAGACCGTCCACCTGCTTGTTTCCGCCGTAACGGGAACCCATACCGGCAGCCATAATCAAAAGCGTTGCACCCATATCTATGTCCTCCTCGATAAAATCGATTGGTTTCTTCCGACATTATACAGGATTCAGCGCTTTCCTTCAAGCCATATCCCCAAAATTCGCAAAACATTTGTCGTTCGGCTTTTCTTGCCTTCCGCGCTTCGCCGCAGTATAATCAAAGCAAAACATCCTCAGGGAGGAAACGCGTCATGAAGGTTCTTTTGCTCAACGGCAGCCCCAATCAACACGGCTGCACCCATACCGCGCTCTGCGAAGTCGCCCGCGCGCTCGAGGAAAGCGGCATCGAAACGGAAATTCTGTGGATTGGCAATCAGGCGGTTCGCGGCTGCATCGGCTGCGGCGGCTGCGCCAGAAGCGGCAAACGCCGCTGCGTCTTCGGCGACGATCTCGTCAATACCGCGCTGGATAAAATGCAGATCTGCGACGGACTGGTCGTCGGTTCGCCCGTGCATTACGCGGCGGCGGGCGGCAGCATCACCTCTTTTCTGGATCGCATGTTCTATGCGGGCGGCAGCCAGATGCGCGCCAAAGTCGGCGCAGCCGTTTGCAGCGCGCGCCGCGCGGGCACGACCGCCACGCTCGACCAGCTTTCCAAGTATTTCACCATCTGCGGCATGCCCATTGCGCCCAGCCAGTATTGGCCGATGGTGCACGGCAGCACGCCGGAGGATGTGCGTCAGGATGAAGAAGGCATGCAGATCATGCGCATGCTGGGGCGCAACATGGCGTATATGATCCGCGCCTTTGCGCTGGCGCGGGAAAACGGGCTGCTTCCGCCCGATATGGAGAAGCCGAAAATGCGCACCAACTTCATCCGTTAACGTCCCTCTGCTTATTAGACGGATGAAACGGCCAAAAAGTTGCACGTTTGAGCGTTGTTTTTATTTTTTATACGAAAACAGGCGGACGCGTTTTTCAGCGTCCGCCCGTTTTTTTCAATGCCGACAGCACTTTGCAATCGTCGTCAGCACCCTCTCCATTTGCAGCGGCTTGGGAATATGGGCGTTCATGCCCACTTTCATGCACCGCTGCGCATGGTCGCAATCGAAATGGACGGGATGATGATAAATCCCAGATAGGAAAACGCGAAGATTATTTCCAGCGCCATCAGCGCAATGAGGATTTCCATCCGCCTCCGTTTGGCCAGCGGTATGCCGTAAAGCTGTTCAAAGCGTGTCATACATCGTTTTCCCTTTCATTGCAGCGTGAGGCCTTGCTGATTCATTGGGTTTTCATTTTATGCTTTTTGAAATCTATCTGTCAACCTTTTCTTTCACCGTCACAGCAAAAACGCCCTTCCCCGTTTTTCGAGGAAAGGCGCTTCATGTGTTTTTCGTTTTTTAACCGGCGTAACCCGTCAGGCGCGGCAGCCAAAGGGAGATTTCCGGGATATAGGTGACCAGCAACAGCACCGTCACCATCACGGCGTAAAGCGGCAGCATGTTCTTGCTGGTGCGCTCGATCGGAGTCTTACCGATGGCGCAGCCGACAAACAGCGCGCTGCCGACCGGCGGCGTGCACAGGCCGACGGCGAGGTTGAAGATCATGACCACGCCAAAGTGCACCGGATCCATGCCGATGGCCGGATTGGTCACAACCGGCAGCAGAATCGGGGTCATGATGGTAATCAGCGGCGCCATATCCATGAAACAGCCCAGCAGCAGCAGCAGGATGTTGATGATGAGCATGAGCACATATTTGTTGCTCGTCACGCTCAGCAGCACTTCGGTAATCATCGCCGGAATGCGCAGTTCGGTCATCATGTAAGCGAACGCCTTCGCCGTCGCCAGCAGCGTCATGACGATGGCCAGCGTCTTGAGCGCGTTCTTAATCACCTTGCCGAAGTCGCGCAGCTTCGCGTCGCGGAAGACCACATACGCGAGGAACATGGTATAGACCACAGCGATAGCGGAAGATTCCGTCGCGGTGAACACGCCCAGACCCGTGCCGACCAGAATAATGATCAGCGTCAGCATCGGCAGAATACCGCGCAGGATGACGCTCTTCTTCTGCTCCGGCGGAACGGTCACGCCCTTGGGGAAGTTATACTTCTTGCCCATGAAGAAGCACAGCGCCATCATCGCGCAGCCCAGCAGAATGCCCGGCACCGCGCCCGCCATGAACAGCGAACCGATGGATACGCCGCCGCCAGCCGCCAGCGCATAGATGACCATGTTGTGGCTCGGCGGAATGAGCACGCCCTGGCAGGCGGTGGTCACGGTCAGGCCAACGGAAAAATCGTCCGTGTAGCCCTGCTGCTTCATCATCGGGATGACGACGGAGCCGAGAGAGGACACGTCTGCCACGGCCGAGCCGGAAATGCCGCCGAAGAACATCGAGCTCAGGCAGTTCACATACGCCAAACCGCCGCGGAAACGGCCGACGGCGAGGTTCGCCAGATCGATGATCTTATCGGAAATGCCGCCCGCGCCCATGATTTCGCCCATCAGAATGAAGAACGGAATGGAAAGCAGCGAGAAGTTGTTGACGCCGTCCACCATCTGGCGAACCAGCACGGAGAAGTTCGTTCCCGTCACCAGCGCGCAGCCCAGCGTAGAGAGCAGCATCGCAAAGGACACCGGAACGCGCAGCAGCATCAGCGCGATAAAGCCGCCGATGAGCACGATTGCGGCAAGGGTCGCTGTCGTCATTTGTGTTCATCCTCCTTCTTTTCCATTTCTTTGAGCGCAGCCACGTCGGTATAGTCGATTTCCTTTTCGGAATAGAGCAGATCGTCGCGGCTGACAATGCCCGTCAGAAACAGAATCGAGTCAAACGTGATGACAAAACCCGCAATCGGGATCGGCAGATACTGCCATGCAGTCGAAATGCCCGTGATGGGGAGCGTGCCCGGCATGCCGAACAGCTTCATCGTGCGCGCGCCGCCGGTGAAGAGCATGAACAGGCCGCACAGCAGCACCACGACGTCCGTCAGCACGTCGAGCACCTTGCGCGCCTTGCCGCCCACGGGCAGCTGATTGTAAATCGCGTTGACGGCCACATGCAGGTGGTCGCGCACGCCGATGGCGCAGGCGATAAAGGCGAAGAGCGTGACCAGCAGGCGCGGCACTTCCTCCGCCCACGACAGGCCGGTGTTAAAGCAGTAGCGAAGCACAACCGTCAGCGTGACAATCGCGATCATCGCCATCATGGAGATCTGCGCGATTAGCAGCACGATCCGGTGTACGAAGTGATTCAGCGGCACAAGCACCTTGCGCAGCGCATCCTGAACGTTTTTCATACGATTCCTCCGGACTCAGTCTGGCCGAGCGCATGCCCCGCGTCTGCACGAGATCTTAACATGTGTTCGGTACTTATCAAGTTTGCATTTCATTTTCGTAACACGGTCTTTCGTTTTCGTTAAGACCCGTCTGTAAAAAGAAGGGGGCGACCCCCAAAGGGCCGTCCCCCGGCGTTTTTGGCTTTAAAGATTAGTAGGCTTCGCCGACAGCGGTAATCGCGTCGATGACGTCCTGATAGTCCGCGCCGTACTTCTCATACAGGCTCTTGCCGCCCAGCGCGTCGCTCGGATTGGTCATCGCAGCCTGGAACTCGGCGTAGGCTTCCGGCGTCAGCTCGGTGATGGTGCAGCCCGCTTCGCGGACGATCTTCTCGGCGGATTCTTCCTTCTCAGCCCACTTCTGCTTCTCATAGGCTTCGGTCTCGATCGCGCACTGCTTGATGATTTCCACATCCGCCGCGTCAAGGCCGCTCAGCACTTCCGCAGAGGCCAGCAGGATTTCCGGCACGCGGGTGTGCTCGTCGAGCACGTAGTAGGTCGCGGCCTCGTAGTCGCCCATGTTCTGGTAGGTCGGCCAGTTGTTCTCAGCGCCGTCGATGGTGCCCTGCTTGATGGCGGAGTAAACTTCGTTCGGGCCGATGCCGGTCACACCGGTGCCGCCCAGCACGTTGGTCATGTCAACCATCATGGCGTTATTCTGCATGCGGATCTTGAGGCCCTTCATGTCAGCCACGGAAGAGACCTGCTTGGTGGTGTAGTAGCTGCGCGCGCCGGCGTCATACCAGCACAGGCCGACGAGGCCGGAACCGGAGGACTCGATCTGCGCCAGCATGTCCTGGCCGATTTTGCCGTCGAGCACCGCCCACATGTGGTCGGCGTTCTTATACAGATACGGCATCTGGATCGCGTTCAGCGCCGGCACATAGCTGGCCACCGGAGAAGCGGACACGCGCGCGAACGCGATGTCGCCCAGCTGCAATGCTTCGATCGCGCCGGTTTCTTCGCCGTAGAGCTGACCGCCGGAATACACTTCCACTTTGATGCGGCCTTCGGTCCTCTCTTCGATCAGACGAGCGAATTCCTGATCCGCCAGCGTGGTCGGGTAACCCTCGGCGTGAACCTCGCTCAGCTTGAGCGTCGTAGCGCTCGCAGCGGCGACGGACAGGGTCATCGCGGCGGCGACAGCAAGAGTAAGCAGCTTTTTCATGATGGTAATCCTCCATTTTGTTTTATTCTCCACCGCACATTTTTCGTTCCGTGCGGATAGATTCGTACGCTTTGCCGTTTTTTATTCATTTTTCCCGTTCTATTGCATTTATTATAACGCCGTCATGGCAAATCTGTCAATAAACAATCGAAATATTTCATCTTTTCGTTCAATCCCATTTATAAATCTTTACGCGCCGTAACCCATCAGCAGACGCGGAAGCAGCAGCGAAACATCCGGAATATAGGTAACCAGCATCAGCACAATCACCATCGTCAGATACAGCGGCATCATGTTCTTTGCCGTGCGTTCAATCGGCGTCTTGCCGATGGCGCAGCCGACGAACAGCGCGCTGCCGACCGGCGGCGTGCACAGACCGACGGCGAGGTTGAAGATCATCACCACGCCGAAATGCACCGGGTCCATGCCGATGGCCGGATTGGTCACGACCGGCACGAGAATCGGAGTCATGATGGTAATCAGCGGCGCCATATCCATGAAGCAGCCCAGCAGGAGCAGCATCACGTTGATGATCAGCAGCAGGATATACTTGTTATCCGTAATGCTCAGCAGGCCGTTGGAAATCGCCGCCGGAATGCGCAGTTCGGTCATCATGTAGGCAAACGCCTTCGCCGTCGCCAGCAGTGTCATGACGATCGCCAGCGTCTTGAGGCTGTTTTTGAGAATCTGCCCCACGTCGCGCAGTTTCACCGAACGGAAAACCACCATCGACAGGAACATCGTGTAGACGCACGCAATGGCCGATGCCTCCGTCGCGGTGAACACGCCCGCGCCCGTACCGACCATGATGATGACCAGCGTCATCATCGGCAGAATGCCGCGCAGCAGAATCTTGATGCCCTCGCCCTTCGCCACGCCTTCGCCCTTGGGGAAATTGTAGCGCTTGGCCATCAGCATGCACATGATGATCATGCCACAGCCCAGCGCTATGCCCGGCAGCAGACCCGCCATGAACAGCGTGCCGATGGAAACGCCGCCCGCCGCCAAAGCATAGATGACCATGTTGTGGCTCGGCGGAATGAGCACGCCCTGACAGGCTGTGGTAACAGTCAGACCGACGGAGAAATCCTCGTCATAGCCCTGTTTCACCATCATCGGGATGACGATCGTGCCCAGCGAAGACACGTCCGCCACGGCCGAACCGGAAATGCCGCCGAAGAACATCGAGTCCAGCACGTTCACGTAAGCCAGGCCACCGCGGAAACGGCCCACCGCCAGATTCGCCAGATCGACGATCTTTTCGGATATGCCGCCCGCGCTCATGAATTCACCCATCACGATAAAAAACGGAATCGAGAGCAGCGAAAAGTTGTTCGCGCCGTCCACCATCTGGCGAACCAGCACGGAGAAGTTCGTGCCCGTCACCATCGCGCTGCCCAGCGTTGAGAGCAGCATCGCAAAGGAAATCGGCACACGCAGCAGCAGCAAGAGCACAAATCCGCCGATCAAAACCAAACCGGCCAATGTCGCGGTCGTCATTTCTTCTCCGCCTCCTTCGTCATGGCGGCAACGGCCGCTTCATCGGTGAAATCCACTTCCGGCTCGGAATAGAGCAGGTCGTCGCGGGATACGATACCCGTCAGAAAGAGAACGGAATCAAAGCTCATCACAAAGCCCGCGACCGGAATCGGCAGATACTGCCACGCGGTCGAAATGCCCGTGATCGGCAATACGCCCGGCAGGGTGAAGAGCTTCGCCGTGCGCGCGCCGCCGCTGATGAGCATGAACAGGCCGCACAGCAGCACCACGATATCCGTCAGGTTGTCAAGCGCCTTGCGCCCCGTTCCTCCGACCGGAAACTTGTTGTAGATCGCGTTCACCGCGACGTGCATGTGGTCGCGCACGCCGATGGCGCAGGCGATGAAAGCAAATACCGTCACCAGCAGGCGCGGCACTTCTTCCGCCCAGGACAGCCCCGTGTTGAAACAGTAGCGCAGAATGACCGTCAGCGTCACAATGGCTACCATCGCCAGAATGGAGGCCTGCGCGATGAACAGCACGATTCTGTGCGTGATGTGGTTGAGCCTGACCAACGCAGATGCAAATCCTCCTTTGTTCATGGGCGTTCCCCCTCCCCCAGCTTTGCCCGTTTGCATAACACAATTTCCTCCTTTGTTTGGCCTTTTCTCCGTCGGCCGTCTGATATCTTAATTTTATGTGAACGGGCGCCGCTTTCATAGCGATGTTGTCATTTTTTGACACGTGATTTGATTTCTTTAACAGAAAATAAACGGCGTTTTGAATCATACGCTGTATAACTTCTTCCGTCTGCCTTCCGGCAGCCGTCTTCCTCTGAGAGGGAGGCATTATTCTTGCGCTATTGGAGCCTAAATAAAAACAAGCACAAGCTCTACCTGGTTTGATAGAGTTTGTGCTTTAATCGTACCAAAGGCTCCCTCTTCGAGGGAGCTGGCACGGCGAAGCCGTGACTGAAGGAGTCCGCTTACTTCATGAAGATATGCCTCGGCAGGCCGTCGATGTACACCGGGGTCAGCTCCGCCTGAATCAGCGGACGGGCGTATTGCAGGAACTCCGGCCCCATGTCCGTGTGATAGGCGTTCACCCAGTCCAGCGGCACTTTCTTTTCAAAGTTGGCGATCTTGTGGATGTCCACCAAATGCGTCGTGCACTGATACGGGTCGTTGGAAATGCGGTCGAGCGCAACCATTTCGCCCGTATGCCCTTCAAACGCCGCCTTTGCCGCCGCGCCGCCGACCTGATAGGCCTCGGTGATGTCCGTGCGGCTGGAGACGTGCGCCGCGCAGCGCTGGAGCGTGGACAGCTCGATGGAGCGCGTCTTGGTCTTGAGCTTGCCTGCCACCTGATTGGCCAGATAGCGCGCCGTGCCGGTCAGGCTCTTGTGACCGAAAGCATCTACAAAGTGCGCGTCGTCGGAAAGCTCACAGACATAGCGCCCATCTTCCAGCTTGACACCCTCGCTCACGGCGATGACGACGGATTTGCTCTCCCGCTGCATGCGTTCCACCTTGTCGATGAAGTTGTCCACATGGAACGGCACTTCCGGCAGGCAGATCATGTTCACGCCTTCGCAGTCTTCGCCGCGCGCCAGCGCCGCCGCGGCGGTCAGCCATCCGGCGTTGCGGCCCATGATCTCCACGATGGTGACGTAATTCGTGCCGTACACCGTCGCATCGCGGATGATTTCTTTCATCACCACGCCGATGTATTTCGCCGCCGAGCCATAGCCGGGCGTGTGATCGGTGTGCATGAGGTCGTTGTCAATGGTTTTGGGCACGCCCATGAAGCGGATGTCGCTGCCGACGCGCTTGGCGTAATCGCTCAGCTTGCAGATGGTATCCATGCTGTCGTTGCCGCCAATATAGAAGAAATAGCCGATATCCAGCTTTTTGAGAATGGCAAACAGCTTTTCATAGACCTCCGGATGTTCCAGACTGTCCGGCAGTTTGTAGCGGCAGCTGCCCAGATAGGAGGACGGCGTGCGCTTGAGCAGTTCAATTTCAAGCGAAGAGCCAAGCGTCGCGGTCAAATCGGCGACGCGCTCATTCATCAATCCCTCCACGCCGTTGAGCATGCCGTAAACGCGGTTCGCGCCGCGCATGACGCATGCCTGAAACACGCCCGCAAGGCTGGCGTTGATGACGGATGTCGGGCCGCCGCTCTGGCCGACGATGGCATTGTTTCCCATAGATGACCTCCGAAAATGATTTTTTAGGCAATAACTATGTTTATTATAGCCGAAACGCCGGAAGCATTCAAGTATTTTCGTTTGAATTTCGGCAAATTTTCTGTAATGGATAGACAAGTGGTCTGATGACTTGCGCTCTCGCTCCATCATGATGCCTGCCAAATTCTTGTAAAACTTCAAGCTTCTGCCCGCGCGGCCAACCGGCCGTTGTTTTCCATGCGCTAAAAAAAAGTCTGTCTCAAAATGATTCTCTAAAATCATTTTGAGACAGCCCCTTTTTTCTCTTTGCTGAAAACTGCAATCCGTTTTCCGCGTGTATAAGACTTTGGCGGAAGCGAGAGCGGCCTCAAGCCGTGTTTATCGCGCGGTAAACCGCGCCCATGTCGAGCGCCTGCCGCACGCCGTCGGCCAGCAAATCAAACTGCTGCTGCCGATAATCCGCCATCGACATCAGCTGCGTCTGCGTCGGCGAAATCCCCTTACGCGCGCACAGCATCCTGACCAGCGCGCCCGTCAGCTCGCTGCTGTCAAATAAGCCGTGCAGATAGGTGCCAAACACATTCCGGTTAACGCATCCCTCCGGCGTTCCATCTTCCAGCATGCAAAACGGCGCGCCGCCGACTTCCGTCCGCCCGTTGTGAATCTCGTAACCCGTCAGCCTTGCCCCGCCGAACAGTTCGCCCTGTGCGGCCGCGCGCACCTGCATGCGCCGCTTCTGCGCGTCGAACACCGTCCGCGTCGGCAGAAGACCCAGCCCGGAGAGCGCCATCGGCCTGCCGCTCTCCGTGCCCTGCGGATCGTCAAGCGTCTGCCCCAGCATCTGGTAGCCGCCGCATACGCCGAGTATCGGCGTGCCCGCGTGCGCCAGCTTGAGCGCCGCCGCTTCCAGCCCGTTCTGCCGCAGCCAGAGCAAATCCTCCATCGTGTTTTTCGTGCCCGGCAGAATCACCAGATCGGGCCGCCCCAGCTCCCGCGCCCGCTGCACATAGCGGACGCCGAGCAGCTCGTGCTGCTCCAGCGGCATGAAATCCGTGAAATTGCTGATGTGCGGCAGGCGGATGACCGCCGCATCCAGCGGCTTAACCGCGCGGTTCGCGTTCAGCCGTTCGGAAAGCGAATCCTCGTCCTCGATCTCCACGTGCAGATACGGCACAACGCCCAGAACGGGCAGGCCCGTCTTTTCCTCCAGCATCGCCAGGCCGGGCCGCAGAATCTCCACGTCGCCGCGGAACTTGTTGATAACCAGCCCCGCAATACGCGCGCGCTCCTCCTGTTCAAGCAGCGCCACCGTGCCGTAAAGCTGGGCGAACACGCCGCCCCGGTCGATGTCGCCCGCCAGCAGCACCGGCGCGTCCACCAGCTTTGCCAGCCCCATGTTGACGATGTCGTCCGCCTTGAGGTTGATTTCCGCCGGACTGCCCGCGCCCTCGATGACGACGATGTCCACATCCTCGCTCAGGCTGTTGAACGCGGCGAGAATATCGGGAATGAGCTGCCGCTTCATCTTGAAATAGTCTGCCGCGCTCATCTGCCCGCGCACCTCGCCGCCCACGATCACCTGACTGCCCGTGTCGCTGCTCGGCTTGAGCAGAATCGGGTTCATGCGCACGTCCGGCTCGATGCCCGCCGCCTGAGCCTGCACGACCTGTGCGCGCCCCATTTCCAGCCCGTCGCGGGTGACAAAACTGTTGAGCGCCATGTTCTGGCTCTTGAACGGCGCGACACGGTATCCGTCCTGCGCAAAAATGCGGCACAGCGCCGCACAGAGCAGGCTCTTGCCCGCGCCGCTCATCGTCCCCTGCACCATGATCCGCTTCGCTCTGCTCATGCCATCGCCTCCCGCAGCGCCGCCAGAAGCGCGTCGTTTTCTCGCCGCGTGCGCACCGCCGTCCTGTACCAGCTGTCGTCCAGCCCCGGATAGTTGCCGCAGCTCCGAACGACCACGCCGAGTTTTTCCAGCCGCTCTCCCAGCGTTTCATCCGCCCGGAAGAGCAGATAGTTGGCCCTGCCTTCGATCACGCGCAGCCCCAGCGCCCGCAGCCCCTCCAATAGATACGGCCTCTCCGTCTCTATCAGCGTCCGGACCTGCGCGACATATTTCGTCTGCCCAAGCGCCGCCAGTCCCGCCGTCTGCGCCAAAGACGAAACGGCCCACGGCTGACCCGCGCGCCGCATCCGCGTGAGCAAATCCTCGTCTGCGCAGAGACCGTAGCCCAGCCGAACGCCCGCCATGCCGTAGAGCTTTGTAAACGCCTTTAAAATAAACAGACCGGGATGCGCCGCCAGCTCCGGCTTCATCGTCCATGCTTCGCCATCCGGCAGAAAGTCGAGGAAGCACTCGTCCACTGCCAGCCGCGCGCCGACGGCCTCGCACTTCGCCAGAATCCGCTGCATGAGCGTCCTGTCCGCGGCCTGACCCGTCGGGTTGTTCGGCTGGCAGAGAAACACCCTGTCGATGGGCGGCTCAATCGCATTCAAAACGTCGTCCGTCAGCGCAAAATCGTTTTCTTCACGCAGCATATGCCGATGAATCTCGCAATCGACCGTTTCCAGCGCCGCCGCGTATTCGGCGAACGTCGGCGCGAGAACCAGCGCATGCTTGGGCTTTTCCGCCAAAGCCAGCCGGAAAATCAAATCCGCCGCGCCGTTTCCGCAGAGAATCCACGCTTTGGGCACAGCCTCCGTCTGGCTCAGCGCCTCAGTCAGTGCGCGGCAGAGCGGATCGGGGTATTGATCCGCCTGAAACGCCGCCTCGCCGATGGCGCGCGCCACCGCTTCCGGCACGCCCAGCGGGCTGACGTTCGCCGAAAAATCCAAAGCGTCATGTCCGTATCGTTCCCGATAGCCGACTGTGTCGCCGCCGTGTACCAGTTTCATCTGTCAAACTCCTATCATCAGTCTGATCCCCGTCGCGGCAATCAGCCCCAGCACGCTGGCGACGCGCATCATCCGGTTGGCCCGCAGAATGTCCTTCGGCTCGATCGCGCGCGCCGCGTCGCCGATGGTCGGCTTGTCGTAGTATTCGCCGAAATAGGTCGTCGGCCCGGCCAGCTGAACGCCCAGCGCCCCGGCGCAGGCGCTTTCCGTCTGCGCGCTGTTCGGGCTGGCGTGGTTGCGCCGGTCGCGCCGCCAGATGCGCCACGCGCCTTTCGCGTCGTTTCCCGTCAGCGCCGCCGCGGCAATCCACAAGAGCGCCGCAATCCGGCTGGGCAGGTAGTTCGCCGCGTCGTCCAGTTTGGCCGCCGCGCGCCCAAAATTCAGGTATTGCTCGTTTTTGTAGCCCACCATGCTGTCCATCGTGTTGACGGCCTTGTAGGTCAGCGCCAGCGGCGCGCCGCCGAGCATCATGTAAAACAGCGGCGCGATCACGCCGTCGCTCGCGTTTTCGGCGACCGTCTCCACCGCCGCTTTCGTCACGCCCTCGCGCGTCAGCTTCTCCGTGTCCCGGCCGACAATGCGGCTGACCGCCTTTCTCGCCGCGGGCAGGTCGTCCTTTTCCAGCTGGCGGTAGACGTTCGTGCTCTCCTGGGCGAGCCCGGTCGCCGCCAGCGCCTGCGCGCACCAGAGCAGCTCGACCGCAAAGCCAAGCAGCGGATGAACCGCGCCCAGCGCCCGGCAGACGCCGCCCGTCAGCAGCAGCGTGCCGACCGGAAGCACAATCGCCAGCGTCAGCCCGCCCAGCCGTTCGCCCCTTGGCGTTTTCGGCAGGCGCGCGCGCAAAGCCCGTTCCAGCGCGCTGATGGCTTTACCCATGATGACCACTGGATGCGTCAGCCACGCCGGGTCGCCAAAAAGCCAGTCCAGCGCAAAGCCGCCCAGCATCGCATACAGAATGTTCATGTCCGTTCCTCCGCATAGTCAACGGTCTTTGTCACGCGCAGCGCCCGCCGCGCGCGCCATTCGTCGGCGCTCAACACAAAGCCGCCCGCAGGCGGCGCATTCCAGCTGTAATAGTCCCGATGCGGCTCGGCAAAGCGGCTCAGCACCGCCATCTGCGTGCCGCCGTGCGCGACGATGACCAGCCGCTCGTCTCCGCGCGCAAGCGCCTCGTCCGCCAGCTTTTCAAACGCGCAGCAGACCCGCTTGCAGAAAACCGCCTTGCTTTCCCCATTCGGGCAGGCGCTTTCGCACCCGGAATCCAGCCACGCGCAATAAGCCGCGTCGTCCTTCATTTCGTCATAGGTGCGCCCCTCAAAAACGCCGAAATCCATCTCCCGCAAAGCCGGAACGACGATCTGCCGCGCATGCGGAAAGAGAATCCGCGCCGTCTGCGCCGTTCGGCACAGCGGGGTGACATAGACGGTTTCCGTCTCAAAATCGGCCTTTTTCAGCGCGGCTCTTCCCGCTGGCGAGAGCGGCACATCCGCCGCGCCCTGATAGCGGCGCTGCTCGTTATACGCCGTCTGGCCGTGGCGGAGCAGCACAATCAGCATGGCATGTCCCCCTTGAGCACGGTCGGAATGCCGCAAAACATCTCGATCACCGTGTCCGCGCGCGCCGCCAGCAGGCAGGCCAGCCGCCCGGCCGCCTCCCGCGCGCACCGCTCGCCCTCGTCCATCGGCACAATGCCGCCGCCGATTTCCGTCGCCGCCGCCACGTCGTAATCCGCCGCCAGCTCGTCCGCCAGCCACTCCAAATCGTCGGCCTGAGCCGCGAGATTCTGCACGTCAAAAATCTGCCGCCCGCCGAGTTTCCCGGCGAACGTCCGCTTGCCGCTGTACAGCGGCCCCGTGATGAAAATCACCCGATCCACTCCTCCGAAATCAGCAGTGCCGCCAGCATGACAAGCTCTGCGCGCTGCAAAAACCAGCCCGCCAGATCGCCCGTAATGCCGCCGAACTGCTTCGCCGCCACGGCGCGATACCGCCAAAGGACAGCCAGCGCCGCCAGCGCAAGCAGCCCGCCGCCCAGCAGCGCCATGCCCGCGCCGACGCAGACGCTCACCGCCAGCAGGACGATCTGCACGCGCCGCTTATCCGCCGCCGTGGCGAACGTGTGCGCCAGCCCCGTGTTCTTCGCCATCGGGAACGTCGCAACCGCATAGCCGGATAAGGTGCGTTCCAGCACGAGCGCCAGCGTCCAGACCGCGCCCACGCGCGGCGTAAAGCGCAGACAGGCGCAGAGCGCGAAATACAGCACGAAATAGCCGCACAGGCGGATCACCGCGAACGCGCCGCAGTGCGGGTCTTTGAGAATCGCCAGCTTCTTTTCCCTGTCGCCATAGCTGGAAAGCGCGTCGGACGTATCCGCAAAGCCGTCCAGATGAATGCCGCCCGTCGCCGCGACGGGAATCAGGCAGAAGCCCGCCGCCTTCAGCATATCCGGCAAGGGGAGCAGGCCGCAGACGCACCACAGCGCGCCGATGACCGCGCCGACGAGCGGAAACGCCGCCATCGCATAGCGCATGTTCCGTTCGTTCCAGTCTACATGCGGCACGGGCAGCGCGGAAAACATCGCAAACGCCACGCAGACGGTTTCAAGCACGACCAAGCCCGTTTCCTCCCTTCACCCATTTGGGTATGCCGCAGACAACGCGGCAGACGTTCTCCGCCCGCGCCGCCAGCGCGTTGTTGATCTGCGCCAGCGCCAGCAGATACGCGTCCGTATCGCCCGCATAATCCGCCCCGCCGCGAAACACCTCGTTCGACACGATAATCAGATGCGCGCATTGGGCATGCAGCCTGTCCGCGCCGCACAGAATCGCCGAAACCGCATCCGCCTTCGCGCCGTCCGCGTCATACAACTCGTTGGCGGCCAGGTTGCCCATGTCCTCCAGCAGCGCCGTTCCGCGCGCCGGCATGTCCAGTTTTTCCAGATGCAGCGGGCATTCCAGCGTTTCAAACCGCTTTTCCCGCCGCATGGCCCGATGGCGCGCCACGCGCTTCTCGCTCTCCGCGTCCCAGACACGCATGGTCGCCACGTAAAAGCGCGGCAGGCCGCTTTGCACGGCGAGCCGCTCTGCAAACGCGCTCTTGCCGCTGGCCGAACCGCCGACAACCAGCGTCAGCATTGCGGGGTATACGGCTCGATGCCGCCCTCCGCAAACGAATAGCAGTTTTGATAGACGGCCAGCGCCATATCCCACAGCGGAATGGACGCGACCGCGCCCGTCCCCTCGCCCAGGTGCATGTCCGCCGTGATGAGCGGCTGTTTGCCCAGCGCCTCCAGCACAAGCCGCGCCGCCGGTTCGGAGGACGCGTGGCTGGCAAACGCCGCCTTGCCCGCGTTCGGGCACAGGCGCGCCGCGCACAGCGCCGCCACGCCGCTGATAAAGCCATCCATCACAATCGGAATGCCATGGATCGCGCCGCCCAGAAATATGCCGCAGAGTCCGGCGATATCCAGCCCGCCCAGCTTGGCCAAAACATCCAGCGGATCGTCGGCCTTCGGCCGATTGACCGCTATGCCGCGCCGGATGGCGTCGATTTTGCGCGCCAGCCCCGCGTCGGAAAGGCCCGCGCCGCGCCCGGTCATGCGCTCCACGGGCTGACCCAAAAGCGCCGCCGCCACGGCGCTGGACGTCGTCGTATTGCCGATGCCCATTTCGCCCGTCGCCAGCAGGGTATAACCCTTCGCTTTCCAATTCCTGACGAGCCGCATGCCGCCTTCAATCGCGCCGATTGTCTGCGCGCGCGTCATCGCGGGCCCCTGCGTGAAATCCGCCGTGCCGTCTGCAATACGCCTGTCCAGCACGCCGCGCACCTTCTCCCCCGCCATGCCGATATCCACGGGCACAACGTCGCAGTGCGCCGTCTCCGCCATCCGGCAGACGCTCGTGGTGCGCCGCGCGAGGTTTTCCGCCACGGCGCGCGTCACGCTTTGATCCGTCTGGCTCACGCCCTGCGCCACCACGCCGTTATCCGCGCAGAGCACAAACACCGCGCGCCGACTCACGTCGATATCTTCCCGCCCGGTCAGCGCCGCCGCGTCCTCGATCATCGTTTCCAGCCGCCCAAGGCCGCCGAGCGGCTTGGCCAGCTTCGCCCAATGCGCGTGCGCTGCCGCCCGCGCCGCTTCATCCGGCGAAGCGATCCGGGCGATCGTCTCTTTCAGTTCCGTTTCCGTCATGTTCAGACTCCTGGTTGTAAAAGCTTTGCGCCTTTCGTTTTCTCCGCGCGCCCGGATCGGCCATCGTCCGGCGCGTCGATTTTCGATTCATTATACCGCATCGCACAGGGCTTGAAAAGCGGCTTTCGCGGGAAAAAGCGGTTTACAGTGGATTTTCGCGCTGTAATATGATACGATGCTGCTCCAGGTTGTGGACAGCACCAACACCCCGATTTCCGGCCTGTACGCCACCGGCAACAACGTTTCCGGCATGAGCGTTGCGGCTTACGTCAACATCGAAGGCACCGGCCTGGGCTTCGCCCTGACCAGCGGCCGTCTCGCTGGCGCGAATGCCGCCGCGGCGAGCAAGTCATTTCGTCCCCTTCCAAAGGTCGTCAGGTTTAAAGCCTGACGGCCTTTTTTCGTCTTTCCCGCCTTGACAAATCACCTAAAAATAACTAAAATGAAACCAAATTTTTTCCATTTTGCAGCTGAAAAACACGCAGTCTGACCGCTGTGCCGGGCTTTGGCCGAAACGCAAGCGGAACCTGCCCCGCCTTTCAGAAGGAGAACACCTATGCGCTACCCAATCGGCCGAATTTCAAAGCTTCTGGGGCTGTCCACCGAAACCATCCGCACCTACGAACGCAAAGGCATCGTCCATCCGCAGAAAAACGAAAACGGCTACCGCACCTTCCACGTTCTGGATATCGGCACGCTGCTGCGCTGCCGTTCCTATTCCTGCTTCGGCCTTTCCCTGTCGGAGGCCGCCGACGCCATCAACTGCAACAGCGTGGCCGAAACGCACGCGCTGCTCGTCAAGCAGGAAAAATGGCTCAAAAAACAGACCGATTACAACCTTCGCATGCTCAACCGCCTGAACGACCTGAACGAAGTCATGTCCACCTGCGAACGCGAGATCAACCGTCTCTCCGTCGTGCAGCACCCCGGCATGTTCCGCGTGGATTATCGCCACAACGACGAGCTGCTTTCCGGCGACGCGCGGGAAGATCTGCTGGCGCTGTGGGCGTCCTTTGCGCCTTTTTCCTTCGTCAGCCTGAAATTTCCGCTGGAATCCATTCAGCGCGCCGAGCAGGATTATTTCTGCGGCTACGGCATTTTGGAAGAGGATGCGCGCTACTGCGGCGTGTGCATGGACGAGCTGGTCGAGTGCTTTCCCGCTTCGCCCGCCGTTCACACCATCCTCAAGGTGGTTGGGGAAGATTCCGTTCCGATTCATATGCTCACCCCGCTTCTGGACTTCGCTCGCGAAAACCGGCTCGTCCCCACGGCGGACGCGTTTACGCGCATGGTGGTCACCATCAAGCGAAAAGAGCCGGATTATGAACGGTTTTACGAGGTCTGGCTGCCCGTCCGGCCCATGCGCTGAGCGCCTTTTGCATCTTATTTAACGAAAAAGCGGATTTTTCGCTTTTTTGTTTTTTGCTTGACATTTAACCCGGTTGAAGGTGTACAAAATAGGCAGAGAAGGTTATATCCTTCACAATCTTGTTCACGGAGGGAAACAACATGAAGAAACTGCTGACTTGGCTGCTCTGTCTGATGATGCTGGTCTCCGCCGTTCCGGCGCTGGCCTACACGACAGGCACGTACACGGGAACCGGCACCGGCATGCTCGACAAGATCGAGGTAGCCGTCACCTTTGATGCGGACACGATCACCGGCATCGAAGTGGTTTCCTGCAACGACACACCCGGCGTCTGCGACGCGGCTGTCGAAAAGATCCCCGCGGAAATCGTGAAGTATCAGTCCCTGGGCGTGGACGTCGCGACTTCGGCGACCTTCACCTCCAACGGCATCCTTGAAGCCGTGGCCGACGCTGTGAAGCAGGCCGGCGGCGACGTGGACGCGCTCAAGGCCGTCCCGGTTGAAAAGGTTGCGGGCGAAGAAATCAAACTCTCCGCCGACGTTGTGGTTGTCGGCGGCGGCGGCGCGGGCCTTGCCGCGGCGCTGACGGCTGCTGAGGAAGGCGCTTCCGTCATCATTCTGGAAAAGGGCGCGGCCTACGGCGGCAACACCATCCTCGCGGGCGGCTACTATCAGGCGGCTCACCCGGATTATCTCCAGTATGCGTCTCTGACTGACGGCCAGAAAGAGGAGATCGAGCGTTACATCTCCCTTGAGCCGAAGGACGAGCGCATGGCTTCCTGGCAGGCCAAGGTGAAAGAGCAGTATGCCGAGCACCTGGCCGCGGGTCACGAGTATCTGTTCGACTCCCCCGAACTGCACATGATCCAGACCTATGACGGCGGCGATTATCTCGGCGACAGCGAGCTGATCGAGATGATGTGCTACGGCGATGTCGATTCCATGAACTGGCTGAGCGACCATGGCTTCACGTGGAAAAAGAAAACCGTCGCCATCGTCGGCTCGATCTGGATGCGCTGCAAAGCCTCCGATACCTATGCCAGCGGTCAGGGCTTCATCAACGTCATCAGCGACGCCATCCAGAACGAAAAACTGGACGTGACCACCGTCTTCGAGTGCCGCGCCGAGCATCTGGTGAAGGATGACGCGGGCCGCGTGGTCGGCGTGACCGGCGTTTCCACTGTGGACGGAACGCCTTACACCGTCAGCGCGAACAAGGGCGTCATCCTCGCCAGCGGCGGTTTCAGCGCGAACGTCGAAATGCGTCAGGAATACGACGAAATCTGGGGCAACCTGACCGAGGCCGTCCCGACCACCAACGCCCCGACGATCACCGGCGACGGCATCGTCATGGCGAAGGAAGTCGGCGCCGCGCTGACCGGCATGGGCCAGATTCAGCTTCTCCCGCTGGCCGATCCTGTGACCGGCAGCACCAGCAACGTCATCGGTGAAGGCACGAATATGTACGTCAATCAGGAGGGCAAGCGCTTTGTCAACGAGTCCTCCCGCCGCGACGTGCTCGCCAAGGCGATTCTGGAACAGACCGGCTCCTACTGCTACGTCATTTCCACCTTCCAGAACAGCCGCATGGACAGCGACTACAAGAACAACTATCACCTCTACCTCACCGACCTGATCGCTTCCGGTGCGGTCGTCCAGGCGGATACCCTCGAAGAGCTGGCCGAGAAGATCGGCTGCCCGGTCGATACGTTTGTGGAGACCTGCACCAACTTCAACAAGTATGTCGCCGAGAGCAACGATCCGGAGTGCGGCCGCGTGGTCTTCCCGGATAACGCCGCGCTTGAGATGGAAGGCCCGTTCTACGCCTGCAAGCGTGCGCCGGCCGTGCATCACACCATGGGCGGCATCAAGGTCAACGTGAAGAATCAGGCGCTTGCGGAAGACGATTCCGTGATCCCCGGCCTCTATGCGGCGGGCGAAGTCACCGGCGGCTTCCACGGCAGCAACCGTCTGGGCGGCAACGCAATTTCCGAGGTCATCACGACCGGCCGCAACGCCGCGACCAACCTGATGGCTGAATAAAAGCGCGATGAACGGCTGTGCGGCGCGTTTTCCCCCGCCGCGCGGCGTTCACAGAATTTCCCGTTTTCACATGAAAAAGCCGTGGGTCGAATGGGTCGGCTCACGGCTTTTCTGCATCCAAAACTTTCATCTTTTTCCTTTTTCCCGTCATTTTTTATCATCTCTTTCCCCGGTTGCTTTTCTCCCCGCCGTGTGCTACACTGGATTTAATATGAACGAAAGAGTGTGACATCATGCAAAAGCATCATCACGCGCGAAGCACATTTTCCGGCAAAATCGGGTTTGTGCTCTCCGCAGCCGGGGCCTCCGTGGGGCTGGGCAACATCTGGCGCTTTCCGTATCTGGCGGCCAAATACGGCGGCGGCATTTTTCTGTTGATTTATATTCTTCTGGCGCTGACCTTCGGCTATACGATGATCGTCGCGGAAACCTCGATTGGCCGCATGACCGGCAAAAGCCCGGTCGGCGCATTCCAATCTTTCGGCAGGTCGCGCTGGCTGTCGGCGGGCGGCTGGCTCAACGCCGTCATCCCGATGCTCATCGTGCCGTATTACTCGGTCATCGGCGGCTGGGTCATCAAGTATCTGGCGGAATACCTGCTGGGCAACGGCCACGCGCTCGCGGGCGACGGCTATTTCTCCGCGTTCATTTCCAGCGGGCTGTCTACGGAGCTTTGCTTCATCGTCTTTGCGGCGGCCACGCTGCTGATCATCTACGCGGGCGTGCGCAACGGCATCGAGCGCGTCTCCAAGCTGATGATGCCGATTCTGGTCGTGCTCTCCGTGCTGATTGCGGGCTATTCGGTCACGCGCCCGGGCGCGCTGGCGGGCGTGAAATACTTCCTCGTGCCGAATTTTGAAAACTTTTCGTGGATGACTGTCGTCACAGCGATGGGCCAGATGTTCTATTCGCTCTCCATCGCAATGGGCATTCTGATCACGTTCGGCTCGTATATGAAAAAAAGCGTCTCCATTGAGGGTTCGACGGAGACGGTGGAAATCTTCGATACCGCCATCGCCGTGATGGCCGGTCTGATGATCATTCCAGCGATTTTCGCCTTTTCCGGCGGCGATCCGAACATGCTGCAAGCCGGGCCTTCGCTGATGTTCATCACCATTCCAAAAGTGTTTGACAGCATGGGTCTCGGCTCGGCGGTCGGCATTCTGTTCTTCATGCTGGTGCTGTTCGCGGCGATGACCAGCTCCATTGCGCTGACGGAGAGCGCCGTTTCCACCTTCCAGGATGAACTGGGCTGGAGCCGGCACAAGGCGACGCTGATGATGGGCGTGGTGATGCTTCTGCTGGGCAGCCTGTCTTCGCTCAGCTACGGCCCGCTGGCAAACGTCACGATTCTGGGCATGCAGCTTTTGGACTTCTTCGATTTTCTGACCAACTCGGTCATGATGCCCATCGCGGCGATTGCGATCTGCCTGCTGGTTTCACGCGTCGCAGGCGTGAAAGCCGTCGAGCAGGAAGTCTGCCACGGTGAGGAGCGCTTCCGCCGCAAACGCGTGTTCAGCCTGATGATCCGCTATCTCTGCCCGCTGTTCGCGGCAATCATTCTCGTCAGCTCCGTCGCCAACGCCTTCGGCTGGATCCGCATGTAACAAAACTTTTCCATACAAACACAGCCCGCGCAGGTTCCAATCCCGCGCGGGCTGTGTCTATGTTTCACCGTTTCAGGCTCTGCATCAGGTCGCCGCGCTCATCTTCACGCCGGCGACCTTCAGCTCTGTTTGATTTCGCTCATGCACTTCTTGAGCTTATCAAAATCAAACGGCTTCGTCATGTGCGCGTCCATGCCCGCTTCCGCGGCGCGCAGCGCGTCCTCAGTGAAGGCGTTCGCCGTCAGCGCGATAATGGGCACGGTCTTCGCGTCAGGCCGGTTGATCGCGCGGATCTGCCGGCTGGCCTCGTATCCGTCCATCTCCGGCATCATGATATCCATCAAAATGTAATCATACGTGCCGATGGACGAATATTCAAACGTGTTCACAGCTTCTTTGCCGTTGGCGACCATCGTCGTGCGCACCCCGGCCTCTTCCAGCATCTGGTGGAGGATTTCGGCGTTCAGCTCGTTGTCCTCTGCCGCCAGAATACGCATGTCCGTCAGATCAAACTCGTTCCCCTCGCCGGATTTACAGGCCTTGTCTATTTCAAACGGCAGCGTCCATTTCACGGTCGTGCCCGTGCCGAGCTTGCTGTTGACCTCGATGTCGCCGCCCGCCTGATCGATGATCTTTTTGACGATGGTCAGTCCGAGGCCCGTGCCCTTGCAGCCGCTGCGCACGCTGCCGTGCTCCTGTTCAAACGGCTGGAACATCCGCTTCTGGAAATCCTCGCTCATGCCGAGGCCCGTGTCCGTTACGCAGAATTCGCAGATCACCTTGTCCGCCGTCTGATCGACGATCTTCGCGGCCAAGCCGACCGCGCCGCCGGGCTTGTTGTATTTGATGGCGTTTCCAATCACGTTGGAAAGAATCCGGTTCATGTATCGCGGGCTGGCAATCACGCGCGGCGGATCAAAATCGGTCAGCCCCACCGCCGTGAACAGAATGCCGCTCTGCGCGGCGCGCGGCTCCATCCTGTCCCGGCAGTCCTCCAACAGCTCGCGCAGGGAAACGGATTCCCGCTCAAACGCCGCCTCTTTGGATTCAAGCTTGCTCATATCCAGCACGTCGCCGACCAGGCTGAGCAGCTCTTCCGTCGCCGCGCGGATCTTTTTGTGATAATCCCGAATGGTTTCGGTCGTCTCCGGCAGCTTGTCTGCCAGGTCGATCATGCCCAGGATGCTGTTCATCGGCGTGCGGATGTCGTGCCCCATGCGGGTCAGGAAATTGTTTTTCGCCTCGTTGGCCACACGCAGCTGGGCGTTCTTGCGGTCCATCTGCCGCGCATAAATCAGCGCGAACACCGCCGAAACCAGCAGCAGCGTCGCAGCCGCGATGACGCTCGCCGCCTGATCGGGGTGCTCGCTGACGTAGTGCCTGAGCGCTGTCGCGCTGCTCTGCATGTTCGCTTCACTCAGGTACCGCGTCTTATCCTGATTGGACAGGCTGTATACGTAGTAATTGAACGTCTCGAAAAAAGCGTCGCTGCATTCCCGCGAAATCGCCACGCAGATTTTCTGCTCATCGCCGGAAATGGCGCTCATCGTCAGCGCGCTGTTTGTGGCATAGATGTAATAGTTCAGCGAGGAACGGTCACCGATGGCGACGTCCGCCTTACCGTCCTTCACCGCCTGCACGCATTCCATCGCCGTGTCGTAAAAATCGACGGTCTTAAATCCGGTCAGATCGAGCTGTTCCTCCACGTCGCGCACTGTCGCCACGGTATCCCGCTTTTCTTCCATCGGATTTTGGGCATAGGCCAGCGTGGAATCCAGAATCGTCTCACTGCGCACAATGCCCAGCTTCGCGCACAGTGCCGCCGTAAACGGCAGTCCCGCCACAATATCGTATTTTTTCCGCGCGACGAGCAGTTCTTCCTCGTCGTTTCGCTCACAGAAAGCGTATTCGGTTCTGATGCCCATCTGCTCGGCAAAGTCGTCGAGAATGGAAACCAGCATGCCTTTCGCTTCGCCGTTTTCCTCGTAGACATACGGCGCGTCGTCCTTCACGCAGAGCACTTTGAGCTTCTTCATCGCGGCGACGTTCTTTTTCTGCTCCTCCGTGATCTGATAGGCGTCTTCCGTCCGTTTGAAATACTTGTTATAGAGCTTTTCCTGAAACTGGGGCTGCACCAGATCGATGCGCGCGATCGTCTCGTCCAGCTCCTTGATCAATTCCGTATCGCCCTTCGTCGCGGCGAAATAATACGGCCGCGCGGCAAACTGCTCCACGATGCGCGTGTTGGCAATCGGCGAAAGCGACAGGCCGGAAATCACATCCACCTCGCCGGTCATCAGCGCCTGCTCCTGTTCCGCCGCGCTGCTGTAAAACACAAGCTCATACTCGATGCTTTCCGCTTCCAGATAATGGACGACCTCGTTGTTTCGGGTCGTCGCCTGCTGCCACAGGCCGACGCGCAGCGGCTTCACGCTCTGGATGTTCGTCTCGCGCAGGCGGCTCGTCGCCGGCGCGCACAGCGTGGTATACACCGTGCCGTAGCTGTTTTCCGGAAATTCAAACGCATCCTGCGACTGCGAAGTCTTGAGCATCGGGCCGAACAGATCCACCCTGCCCGCCCGCAAATCCTCGATTGCCTGCCCGACGGCCTCGTTGTAATCCGCCGTGGGATATGTCACATACTCAATCTGCCAGCCCGTATATTCCGAAATCTTTTCGAGATAATCAAAATTATACCCCGTGATTTTGCCCGTATGGCCGATGAAGCTCATGCCCTCCTGTTCCAGAAAAGCCATGCGCACCACGCGTCCTTCCGCCGCCGCACAGGCGCATAGCATCATGAACAGGACAAACAAAATGATTGCATGTAACCTTTGCTTCCGCATATTCGCCATCCTTTGTTTTGTTTCCATCTTTCTGCCTGTATTGCCCAACTATTCCATTTCATTATATGTCCGATTATCCTACATTTCAACCCTTTTTGCGTTTTACCCCCCCCCTAAATTTTGAAAGCGTTCGGTTTTTTGACCTTTTTCGCGCTTTCGTAACGTACATATGATGTGTATGTAACTTTTCAATGTAACTCATATGTAATTCTCTTTGGATTCTCCGTCCTTCTGCGGTTAGATAAAAAAATGTAAAAAAAGCGCCGACTTTCGTCGGCGCTGTCCATGCGCAATCGTAGAATGCTCGGGGCAGAAAATTCCCACGGCACACACGATACAATGCTTATTGCTGCTGCCTTCCGGCCCTGACAAGGTTCACACCCTCGCATTGCATGAGTTCCATCCGTCATCACATTCTACCCGCTTATTGTACCCGATTTAGGCGCAAATTGCAAGCCTATTTTGAAAATTTGGGTCATCGACGCGTCATACTCGTTCAGCGCCTGATTATCTGTCGCGCAGTCCGGCCTCATAAAGCGAACGCCATTCTCCCTCGCCGTCTCCTCGGCCTGCGGCAAACAGCGCGTGCCGGTTTCCTCAAGGAGGGAGCCGTTGAATACAAGTTGAGATCTTGTGAGAACCGAACCTCTCTCTCAGAGGGAGGTGTCAGCGAAGCTGACGGAAGGCGTTACGCCGCCTCCAGATCCATTCGAGCCAGCAGGCGCTCCATCACCTTCACGCAGAGCATCAGCAGATCTTCGCGGTTGAGCGTCGTGTCTTTCAGCGTCAGCGTCACCGGCGGCGCGGCGTTAAGCGTCAGCCGCTTGTCAAACCCGGTCAGCGCCTTGAAGAGCTTCTGCCCGTCCACCTGGGCGTTGGCAGCGAAACGCATGTCGATCCGCCCGTCCGCCTGATTCACACGGTCGATGCCCAGCTTGGCGCACATCGCCTTGAGGTAAGCCACCGCCACGAGGTTCGCCACGCAGAGCGGCTCGTCGCCGAAGCGATCCACCAGCTCTTCCTCCACGTCGTCGCGCTGCGCGGCGGTCGTGATGGAAGCAATGCGCTTGTAGACTTCAAGCCGCTGCTTGTCGCCCGTGACATATTCCGCCGGCAGATACGCGTTGACATGCACATCCATCCGCGTTTCCACGTCGCGGTTCGGCTTGGGCGCTTCGCCCTGTGCCTCCAAAACCGCCTCTTCCAGCAGCTTGCAGTAGAGGTCGTAGCCGATGTTTGCGAGGTGTCCGCTCTGCTGCGGGCCGAGCAGGTTGCCCGCGCCGCGCAGCTCCAAATCGCGCATCGCAATGCGGAAGCCCGAACCGAACTCCGTAAATTCGCGAATCGCGTCGAGCCGCTTCTGCGCCGTTTCGGAAAGCACCTTGCCCGGCCGTACCGTAAAGTAGGCGTAAGCCAGTCGGTTCGAGCGGCCGACGCGCCCGCGCATCTGATAGAGCTGACCCAGACCGAAATGATCCGCGTCGTAGATGATCAGCGTGTTCGCCATCGGGATATCCAATCCGGATTCAATGATCGTCGTACACAGCAGCACGTCGAATTTCTGCTGGCTGAAATCCAGCATCACGTCCTCCAGCGCGTGCTCCCGCATCTGGCCGTGCGCAATCGCAATGCGCGCTTCCGGCACGAGCTTGGAGAGCTGTTTGTAGCACTGGTCGATCGATCCGACGCGGTTGTAGAGAAAGAATACCTGTCCGCCGCGGCCGATTTCGCGCAGAATCGCGTCGCGGATCACGCTGTCCTGATATTCCATCACGTAGGTCTGCACGGGATAGCGCGCCTGCGGCGGCGTTTCCAGCAGGCTCATGTCGCGAATGCCGACCATGGACATGTGGAGCGTGCGCGGAATCGGCGTAGCCGACATCGTGAGCACGTCCACCGTCTTTTTCATGTTCTTGATGCTTTCCTTGTGGCCCACGCCGAAGCGCTGCTCCTCATCGACGATGAGCAGGCCCAGGTTTTTGAACTGCACATCTTTGGCCAGCAGCCTGTGCGTGCCGACGATGATGTCGATTTCGCCATCCTTGAGCCGGCGCAGCGTCTCCTTCTGTTCCTTGGCCGAGCGGAAGCGGCTGAGCACGTCCGCGTGGACGGGAAAGCCCTCCATGCGGCGCATCAGCGTGTTGTAGTGCTGCTGAGCGAGGATCGTCGTCGGCGCGAGGATGGCGACCTGCTTGCCGTCCATCACCGCTTTAAACGCCGCGCGCAGCGCGACTTCCGTCTTGCCGTAGCCCACGTCGCCGCAGAGCAGTCTGTCCATCGGGCGGTCAAGCTCCATGTCGCGCTTGATCTCCTCGGTGGCTTGCAGCTGGTCGGGCGTTTCGTCGTAGGGGAAATTCTCCTCAAATTCCTGCTGCCACGGCGTGTCCGGCCCAAAGGCGTAGCCCTTGTTCTTCTGCCGCTCGGCGTAGAGCTTCACCAGGTCGAAAGCCAGTTCTTTCAGGCTCTCGCGCACCTTCGCCTTCTGCTTATCCCAGTCCTTGCCGCCCAGCCGCGAGAGCTTGGGCGCGGCGCTCTCGCCGCCGCCGATGTATTTCTGAATGCGGTCGAGATGATCCACCGGGATATACAGCTTGTCGCTGCCCAGATACTGCACCAGCAGATAGTCGCGGCTCGCGCCTTCGCTGGTCAGCCGCTTTGTGCCCTGATAGATGCCGATGCCGTGCGTCTCGTGCACCACATAGTCGCCGACATTGAGGTCGGTGAAGGAGGCAATCTTGCTCCCCTGCTGCTTCTTTGGCCTGCCTTTGGCGCTCTTCGCGCCGTATACGTCGCCGCTTGCGATGACGGCGACTTTGATTTCCGGATACTGGAAGCCGCCGGAAAGCGTCAGCGGATAAATGCGGCATTCGCCGTTTTGCGGCGCAGCCGAGCCCAGCTCGTCAAATGCCGCCTTCACGCCCTCGTCCTCAAACGACTGGCGCATGCGTTCGCCGCGCGCCGTGCCGCCGGAAAGCACCAGAATGCGCCATCCGTCCTGCTGCCAGCGAATGAAGTCGGCGCACATGTCGTGCGTCCGCCCGCCGTAATTGCCCGCGCCCATGCCGCCCATCTGGGCGAGCAGCGTCGGCTTCAGCTTTTCCACCGGGCGCAGAATCGTCGTCAGCGCGAGCACAGTCGTCTGCCGCATCGCCGCAAGCGCCTCGTCCTGTGTCAGCATCAGGTTCTGCTGTTCGGGCAGGGCCTCGCCGCGTTCCAGCGCCGCCGTAATCGCCTGGTCAAATTCGCCCGTCCGGCTGTCCATGCGGGCAAAGAGCGCTTCCGGCTCGTCGAGCACGACAATCGGGCGATTCATGTAATCCAGAATCGTCTCCGTCTGTCCGTAGAGCAGGTTGATGAATTTTTCAAGCACGCGGTTGCTCACACCGTTTTGCATCTGGCCGACCGCCGCGCGCAGTTTTTCACCGAAGCGTTCCATCGTGCGGTTTTCTCGCGTAAAAACTTCCGGCGCGGCGATTTCGCCGTCCTCCAGCGGCAGATCCGCCAAAGACGCTTCGTCGTCTTTTTGGACTCCGCCTTTCTGGGCGGCGGCTTCCTGCCGTGCCAGCGCTTCCAGCAGCAGGCGGGCAAGCTCTTCCGTTCCCTCCTGCGGCACGGGCGCTTCGCTGGCGGGCGGGATGACAACCTCCTGCATGTTGCCCTGGCTGCGCTGGCTCATCACGTCAACCGCGCGGATGGAATCCAGCTCGTCGTCAAAAAACTCGATGCGCACCGCGCTCAGCGCGTCGGCGGGGTATACGTCGATGATCCCGCCGCGCACGGAGAACTGCCCCTTGCCCTCGACCATGTATTCGCGCGTGTAACCCGCCGCGAGCAGCCGCTCGATGAGCTGATCAATCGGCGTCACGTCGCCCACGCGCAGCGAAATGGTGTTTCGGTTAAACGCCTCGCGCGGCATCATGCGATGGAGCAGCGCGTCCGCCGGGGCGACGATCGCGCGCGCATCGCCGCTCAAAACTTTGCGCATCGCCTCAATGCGGCGGTAGGCCACCTCGCGGCTGGCCGCCACATCCTGATAGAAGGTGATTTCCCGTGCGGGGAGCAGGCTCACGCCGCCGCCCAGCAGCGCGGAAAGATCTTCCATCGTCTGCGTCGCGCTGCGTTCGCTGTCGCACAGGAAAAGCAGCGGTCTGCCCGTCCTCGCGGCCAGCGCGCAGGCCGCGTGCGCCTTCTGCGCGCCCGCCATGCCGCTGGCCGCGATCACCGCGCCGCTCTTCTGGCTTTCCTGCACCATCTGCTCAAACGGCTTGTAGCCTTCAAGCACATCAAAGAGAAAATGCGTCTGCATGATAACTCCTTTACGATGGGGCTTTGCCCCAAACCCCAGCAGGAACCTGAGGTTCCTGCACCTCCCGCATCGCTTCGCGAAGATTAAAATCGGACGATTACTCCCGCCTCCCTCTCCGAGGGAGGTGTCGCCGCAGCGACGGAAGGAGTTACACCGGCGCGTTCGCCATCCGCATGGCGCTTTCCAGTCCGTTCTTCACCCAATCTTCGACCACATCCGCCGCACGCAGAAACGCGTTGAACTGCGTTTTGCGGTCTTCCTCGGTCTGATAATGGCTGAGCACCCAGTCGGCCAGTTCCCAGCCTTCCGGTTTTTTGCCCACGCCGACGCGCAGACGCGGAAAATCCTGTCTGCCCAAAAGGCCAATAACCGAGCGCATGCCGTTATGCGTGCCCGCGCTGCCCTTTTCGCGCATGCGCAGTTTGCCCAGCGGCAGGTCGATATCGTCATAGACGACCATCAGGTGATCCATCTCCGGCTTATACCACGAAACCAGTTCCGTCACGCACTGACCGGAGAGGTTCATAAACGTCTGCGGCTTGACGAGCACGAGCTTTTCCCCGCCGGCAAAGCCCTCGCCGATCAGGCCGTGCATGGCGTTTTTGGTAAGCCGGATATTCTGCTTTTCGCCGATCACATCGATCACGTCAAAGCCTACATTATGTCTCGTTCTCGCGTATTCATTGCCCGGATTGCCCAGGCCGACCACAATATACATGGTTCCTCCGTTTCCCAAAACAGCCTTATGCGGGAGCGCCACGTAAGGGCGCTCCCGCTCAAAAAAGCCGATTGTTCGTTTTTTAAGGGATACGTCGGGGCTTTGCCCCGAACCCCACCAAGAACCTGAGGTTCTTGGATTTCCCTCCCTGCTTCGCGGCATGCCGCGAAGCGAAAAGCGGGAGGTGCAGGAACCTCAGGTTCCTGCCGGGAGTTTGAGGGCAGCGCCCTCATCGTCCCTTCCCTTATGCCTTGTTCTTCTCCACAGCCTGAGAGAGCCAGTTCGCCGGGCGGATGTTCGCGCTGCCCGTGCTCTCGTCCGCCTCTTCGATGACCAGCAGGCTCTTCACGCCGTCCAGCCGCTTCTTCGCAGGCTCCTGTGTGGAAATCAGCACGCATACGCCGACGACCGTCACTGAAAACTCGCGCATCATGTCCACCATGCCGCGCGCCGTGCCGCCCGCGCGCATGAAGTCGTCCACAATCAGCGCCCGCTGGCCTTCCTTCACCGCGCGGCGGGAAAGGCTCATCGTCTCCACCCGGCTGCCTGAACCGGACAGATAATTGATATTCACCGCCGGGCCTTCGTAAACCTTGCTGTCTCTGCGCACAATGACCGTCGGCACGCCCAGTGCCCGCGCCGTCATCATCGCAACCGGAATGCCCTTCGTCTCCATCGTCAAGACGAAATCCGGTTCCGCGCGGTAAAATTGAGAGGCAATGATCGTGCCCATCCGCTCCACCACGTCCGGCATCGCCAGAATATCGGCCATATAGATGAAACCGCCCGGCAGAACGCGCCCCGGCGCGGCCAGCATCTGCGCCAGATCCTTCACCGTGCGGTAAGCGTCTTCCGGCGCGAGCACCGGACGATAACGGACGCCGCCCGCCGCGCCGGTCACCGTGTCCAGCTGGCCCAAATGGAACTGCGCGAAAACTCCGCGCAGAATGTCGATATCCTCGCTGAGCGTGGACTTCGCCGCGCCAAACATCTCACAGAATGTGCCGAGCGTGAAAATTTTATTCGGGGATTCCACCAGAATCCGTGTCATGGCGGCAAGTCGCTCGTTACGGCGGATGCGGTCCATGTCCATCCCTCCCAAATACGAATGTTAAAGTAATTTTACTCTATTATAATTCAGCTTTTCAAATAAATAAAGCCCTGAATTTCACTTTTTTCCGAATTTTATCACAGTTTATCAAAACGTTCAGCTTTTTTTCGCATTTTGGTTGCTTGCGGGGCTTTTTCGGGCGTATAATATCCGTGTAACAATCTGCTAAGGAGGCGCTTTATGCCGCATATCAAAGATTATACGGGCAAACGCGCGCACATGATCGGCATCGGCGGCAGCTCGATGAGCGGTCTGGCCGGCATGCTGGTCAAGCTCGGCGTGCGCGTCACGGGTTCGGACTCCGCCCGCTCCTATACGACCGACGCGCTGGAGCAGTCGGGCATTCACGTGTTCATCGGCCAGCGCGCGGAAAATGTGGATGGCGCGGATCTCGTCATCTATTCCGCCGCCATCGCGAAGGACAACCCCGAACGCATGCGCGCCGAGGAGCTGGGCATCCCCCAGATGGAGCGCGCAACGCTGCTGGGGCAGCTCATGGAGGGCTATCGCCACGCCATCAACGTCTGCGGCACGCACGGCAAAACCACCACCACTTCCATGATCGCCGAAGTCATGGTCGATACCGGGTTTGATCCCACCGTGCATATCGGCGGCCAGCTGGATTATATCGGCGGCAGCACGCGCGTGGGCGGGCATGACACCTTCGTCGTGGAAGCCTGTGAGTTTAACGCCAGCTTCCTGCACTTCCATCCGACCATCGCCGTCGTCACCAACATCGAGGAAGATCATCTCGATTTCTATAAGGATCTCGACGATATCGCCCACGCCTTCGCCAAATTCTGCGACCTTCTGCCGGAAAGCGGCACGTGCATCGGCAACGGCGACGATCCGCGCGTCGCGGCGCTGCTGAAAAAGCAGACCTGCCGCACGGTCAGCTATGGTTTCGGCGAGGGCAATCAGTGGCGGCCGCTGAACCTCGCCTATGACGACACCGGCTGCGCGGAATTCGATTTCGGCTTCGAGGGCAAACCCCTTGCCCACGTCCATCTGCTCGTGCCGGGCGAATTCAACGTCATGCACGCGCTGGCGACGATGGCCGCGTGCGTCGAGGCAGGCGCACAGCCGGAGGCCGTCGCCGCGTCGCTTTCGCGCTTTGCCGCGCCGCACCGCCGCTTTGAGTACACCGGCACGGTCTGCGGCGTGAAGCTCTATACCGACTACGGCCATAATCCCGCCGAGATGCACAGCGCGCTGGAAAACGCCGTCCATCAGCCGCATAAGCGCCTGTTCGCCGTCATGCAGCCGCACACCTATTCCCGCGTCAAAACGCTGTTCAGGGATTATATCCACTGCTGCGACCTCGCCGACGAGGTGCTGGTGACGGATATCTTCGCCGCACGCGAAAAAGACCCCGGCGATATCCACGCAACCATGCTCGTGGAGGCCATGCAGGCGGAGGGCGTTCCCGCGCATTATACCCCGACCTTCGACGACGCGGAGGCCTATCTGCGCGCGCATTGGCAGCCCGGCGATCTGGTCATCACCATGAGCTGCGGCAATATCAACCTGCTCAACGCGCAGATTCAGAAGCACGGGGATTAACTCCTTCCGGCTGCCTTCGGCATCCCGCCTCCCTCAAAGAGGGAGGCTTTCTTCTCTCCACTCATTTTTTCATTCGGAGGTTCCCATGTCATCTCTTTCCGCCGTTCTCAGCGCCCGCGCCGCCCTTTCCGATCTCACGCCCCTTTTGACCGACTGCGGTCGGCTCTGCGGCTTCGCATGCTGCAAGGGCGACGAACAGACAGGCATGCTGCTTTTTCCCGGCGAAGAAGCGCTCTTTGCGCCTTGCGCATTCGGCCGGGTCATCCCCGCGCATTTCGAGCTGGCGGGCCGCCCGGCGCATCTCTTTGTCTGCAACGGCACGTGCAGCCGCGAAAACCGCCCGCTGGCCTGCCGCCTGTTTCCGCTTTTCCTGCATTTCAAAAAAGACGGCTCGCCGCGCGTCAAACTCGACGTCCGCGCAAAAGCCGTCTGTCCGTTATGCGATTATGGCGTAATCGGTCTGCGGACGGAATTTGTTGCCGCCGCAAAAACCGCCTATGCCGCTCTGATGGAAGACGACGAGTGCGCCGCGTTCCTCCGCGCGCTGGACGAGGCGTTCAGCTTGTAATAGGAAACGCCGGGACGCTGTCCCGAACCCTGCAAGGGAACTGAGTTCCCTTGACCTTCCTCCTTATGCGCCGCACATGTGCAGCGCATAGAGGGGAGTCTGAGGGATTTTATCCCTCAGGCGGGTTTGGGCGGCAGCCCAACGTCGTTCCTTACAGGCTCACGCTCTTCGTGTACCCGCTCGCGCTCCCCAGGTACAGCACCCCGTTTGCAATCGACGCGGCCTCAAACGAACCGTCTGCGATCATCGTCGCGTTTTCGCCGTTCACGTCGCAGGTCATCACGCCCCTGCCCGTCAGCTCGATCACCTTCTGCCCGTAGACGAGCAGGCATGACGCGCCGTCCCGGCGAATCGTGGCCATCTGCCCGTTCATCACGCGGATGACGCTCCCGCCGGAACGCACGAGCAGCGCCTGCCCGCACATCATCGCCTGATCCGCCGCGCCGGTGTAGACGCTCTCGCTCTGCCCCGTCTGAATGCCGAAGGCGGTCACGCCATCCTGTGTCACGCACAAAAGCGTCTTGTTCACCGCGTCCAGCGTAAAATCGCTGACCCCCGTCATCAGTTCGCTCTCCTCGCCGGAGAGCGTTTTTTCTTTCAGCGCCGCATTCGCGTCCAGCATGTACATCACGCCGTCGCACAGCGCAAATTTCAGCACCACGCCCGCGCGCGCCAAAACCTCGCGGCTTCCGCTCTGCGTGTTCAGGCGGATCACGCAGTCCTCGCCGCCTTCGCTGGCGACGTAATACAGCTTGCCGTTGGTCAGATGCAGAAAGCGCGGCACGTCGTAGGCCATCACGCTGGCCGCCGCGCCGTTGTAGGGCTTTTTGACCAGAATGCCGCCCTGTGACGCGTCCGCACAGTAGAGCGCTTCCCTGTCCCCCACCGCAATGCCGCCGCCTGCCAAACTCGCCTGATACGCGCCGTTCACGCGGTATTCGGCGTTCTGCCGCTCGCCATTGTCTGCGGAAGCCTTCGCCACCTGTGCCGTCACGGCATTGTTGGCGTAAAGCCGTGACTGCGTGGCGCTTCCCGCCGTGCCGTCCGCCGTCAGCCCGTTGGCCTGCTGAAACTGCCGAACGGCCTGCGCCGTCGCGTCGTCATATGTGCCGCTTATAAAAGAGGCGGACAGGTAGCCCAGTGCCGCCAATCGGCTTTGCACCTGTCGCACCTGTTCGCCGCTCATGCCCGCCGTCAGCACGTCGGATACCGTCACGGTATCCGATGCGCTGCCCAGCTTGTCGCCGACGCGCACGCCGTTTGCGTCCAGCGCGTCGCCCGAATAAATCAGTTTGAGGGACTGCGGCCCCGCCGCGCCGTCCACCTTGAGGTCGTTCATCGTCTGGAAAGCCTTTGTCGCCTCCACGGTCTTCTGGTTGAATTTGCCCGTGACGGATTTGCTGTCCAGATAACCCAGCTCCACCAGCCGCTGCTGGTATTGGCGCACGTTGTCGCCCTCGCTCTCCCACTGGATGACCGTCGTCATATCCGGCACAGGCGTCGGCGCGACGGTCGTCGTACCGCCGCTCGCACCGTTTCCGGATGAGCCGAAGTATGCGTTGTAGCTCACCGGAGCGTCGCCGTACAGGATGGAGAGCGTGCCGCTTCCCGCAATGCCGTCCGCGCTCAGGCCGTTCGCCTCCTGAAAAAGCTTCACCGCGCGTTCCGTGGCCGAGCCAAACTGCCCGTCCGGCGTAGAATTGAGATAACCCAGCGTCGCCAGATAGCGCTGCATCACCTGCACCTGGTCGCTCTTGTCGCCGCGCTGCAGCACGGTGTAGGCCGTCGTCGGCTGATAGGTCGCCGTCGGTTCGTCGTCCGTCTCGTCGCCGGTCACGTCGTCTGTCGTGCCATCCGACACGACCGCGTTGCCGCTGTTCAATTTGTTCAGCGTGCCCTGGCCCGCAATACCGTCCGCGCTCAGGCCGTTCGCCTTCTGGAAGGCCTTGACCGCCGCCGTCGTCTCGCTGGAATAGCGTCCGTCGATGCGCCCGTTGTAATAGCCCAGCTCAAACAGCCGCGCCTGCAAATTGTAAACGTCCTCGCCGCTGTCGCCCTCGTGCAGCGTGCCGTTGCTGCTGGGCGCAGCCGTCGCGGTCGCCGCCTTGCAGCTTCCGCTCAGTTTTTTGAGTGTGCTTGCGCCCGCCGTGCCGTCCGCCGTCAGCCCGTTCCGGTTCTGGAACGCAATCAGCGCGTTCTGCGTCTCCGTGCCGAATACGCCGTCCGCCACGCCGCTGAGGTAGTTCAGCTCAATCAGCCGCTCCTGCAAAGCGTAAACGTCGTTGCCCGTCATGCCGACGCTCAACGTGCGCGTCTGATCCGGGTTCGCCGTCGTCACCGGACTGGTTGCGTATTTCGCATTCGCGGAATATAGCTTCGTCTGCGTCTGCGTGCCCGCCTGTCCGTCGCCGCTCAGTCCGTTCGCCCGCTGGAAGGCCTTCACAGCGCTGGTCGTCGTCGAGCCGTAAATGCCATCCACGCCGCCCGCGTAATACCCCAGCTCTGCCAGACGGCCCTGCAATTTGCGCACCTCCAAACCGGATGCGCCCTCCTTGAGCAGCGTATAGCCGCTTTCCGTCGTGCTGGCGCTGACTGTCTTGGGCTGCGCCGATGCGGAATAGAGCTTGTCCTGCGTCGCGCGGCCCGCAATGCCGTCCGCCGTGAGACCGTTTCGGCTTTGGAACTCCGTAACGGCGCTCTGCGTGCCGGTGGAGTATTTGCCGTCGATCGTCCCGGTGTAATAGCCCAGCTCGGTCAGCCGCGCCTGCAAATCGCTGACGTCGCTGCCCGTCGAGCCGACGCGCAGCACGGGATAGCCCGCGTTGTAATCCTGTGTGGAGGTCTGCCAGCTTTGTGCGCCCGGCGCGGCAGTCGCCGCCGTTTTGGGCGTGGTTGTCGGCAGACTGCCGCTCGACCAATCCTCCCACGTGCTCTGGTCGCTGGATTGCCACGTGTCCGGCGTGGGGCTTGGCGTGCTCTGCGGCACGGGGGTCGGCGTGTTCGTCGGAAGCGCCTGCACCGTGCCGAACGGCACCGTCCCGTCGCTGATTTGCAGCGGATCGAGCGTCGGGTCGGGCTGAATGAAGCAGCCCGTCAGACTGCCCAGCATGCCCGCCAGCATCGCCGCCAGCGCCATTTTTTTGATGTTCCGCTTCACGCTCATTCCTCCGTTCCGTCAAGGATCGCGTCCACTTCATCCAGCGACGCGATTTCGTAGGCAATCGGCACGCCCCTGTCGTTGGCCGCCCCCTTCGGGTTGAACCAGCAGGCGTCAACCCCCGCGTTCCCGGCCGCCGCCATGTCGCTGGTCAGCGAATCGCCGAGCATCAGCGCGCGCCTCCTGTCCGTCACCCGTGCCAGCTCCATCCCTTTTTCCAGCATCAGCGGGTTCGGCTTCGCCGCGCCGACTTCTTCGCTGATGACCAGTCCGCTGATATACGGGCGAATCTCGCTTCCGGCCATGCGCCCGCGCTGCACCTGCCCAATGCCGTTGGTCACGATGACGACGGGCACTTTGGCGCTCCAGCGCTTCACCGCCTCCACCGCGCCGTCAAGCGGCACGCTCTGCCTCCCCAGCGCGTCAACGAACGCGTCGCACATCTTCTGCGCGTCGTCCTCCCGATGAATCACTTCCAGAAACTGTTCAAACCGCCGCACGCGCAGCACGTCCTGCGTGATGCCGCCCTGTTCGAGCAGTTTCCAAAGCGCCTCATTGATTTTGGAATAGGTCGCCAGCAATTCCGGCGTAGACGAAAAGCCCATTGTTTCGCAGGCCATGGCAAAGGCGTTTTCCTCCGCCTTGTTAAAATCGAAAAGCGTATTATCCGCGTCGCACAGCAGCACGTCGTAGCGCATATCGTTACCTCTCTCCGTTTCTTACTTGAAGCTTTGTTTTGGGGCTTTGCCCCAAACCCCAGCAGGGGAATGATTTCCCTGCGCCCTCACTTCGCTTTGCAAAATAAAAAGAAGATAGATTGATTGTATCACATTTATGGCATAAAGAAAAGCGGCGCGGGGTTGTTTCCTTCCCCGCGCCTCTGGAAATGATTTGAAATTCAATTTTTTCTTTATGCCCTTTTCCGTTTTGTTCACTCTTTTTATATCCACCACTCCGGCGTCAAATCGCCCGGCGTGACGCCCCGCCTCGATGATGTTCGAAACGCCGCGCGGCTTCAAAACGGCTTTCGCCGCGTTGTAAAGTTCCGTCCAAATCGCGTCTGTCTTATTCATCCTCCAGCAGATCGCTTCGGCTGCCGGAAACCAGGTCGATGTTTTCGTATTTATCCTCGTCGTCGATGAGTTCGCTCAGCCCGTGCGCCACGCAGAGATCCGGCTCGTCGGCCAGCGTCGTGCGAATCTTGAGTTGATCGCTGATCACCCCGTCCAGCCCGAAGAGCTGCGCGCCGCCGCCGCTCAGGGTGATGCCCTCGTCGAAAATGTCGCTCGCCAGTTCCGGCGGCGTGCGCTCGATCATCCTGTGCAGCGCGCTCATCAGGTCGCGCAGCGGCTCATCCAGCGCCTCGATCATCTCTTCGGAGGACACCGTCACCGCGCGCGGCAGACCGGAAACCAGACTGCGCCCGCAGGCGTCCATTTCCAATTTCACGCCGCGCATCCGCGCCGATCCGATGTCGATTTTCAGTTCTTCCGCCGTCCGCGCGCCAATGAGCAGGTTGTGCTTTTTGCGCAGATAGTCGATGATCGCGTCGTCAAACCGATCTCCACCGACGTTCAGAATATCCCAGACAATCTGATGGCCGAAGGAAAATACGGATACGTTCGTCCGCCCGCCGCCGATGTCGATGTTCATGCGTCCATACGGCTGGTCAATGCGCATGCCTGCGCCGATCGCGCTGGCCACCCCTTCATCCACCGGCACAACGCTCCGCACACCCGCATCGACGATCACGTCCACCAACGTCTGCCGCTCGCTGGGCGCCATGCCGCCGGGCAGAGCCAGCAGCAGTTTCGGGCGGAACGTTGCGCGCTTGCCGACGACCTTGCGCAGAAAATAGCGCAGCATCTTGCTCACCAGGTCAAAACTGCGAATGCGTCCGTCCCTCAGCGGCCTTTCCACAATCAGCCCCGCCGGGGTGCGGCCATACATGCGGCGCGCCTCTTCGCCGACGGCGACCACATTGCGGGTCTGCCGGTCGTAAGCCACATATGCCGGTTCGCTGAGCACAATGCCCTTTCCCCGCACCACCATATGCAGGGTCGATGTGCCCAAATCCAGCCCCAGTTCATCCACGCCAAACATTCGTTGTTCTCCTTTTCCTTCTCTTATATCACGCTTAATCTACGAACTATAAGCGCGAAGCGAAGCAGAAGGTGCAGGGAACTCAGTTCCCTGCTGGGGGATTGAAGCCATGCGCCCGCTGTGCGGGAAAAAGCATGGCGGAAATCGGAAATCGCAAGGAGCGCTTGCGCAACTATGCGAGTTTCCCGGACTGGGGCGAAGCCCCATCGTTCCCCTTCGCGTATCGTCTTCTCGTCGCTTCGCCGCCGCGCAGATGGCGCTCGGCTTTGTTCTTGGCCATCACGGCCGCCACCTCTTTGTGCAGCGGCGCAGACAACGCGGCCAATCGCGATTCCATGTCCTTATGTACGGTCGATTTGGATACGCCCAGCACGCTGGCCGTCTTTCTCACCGTAGCGCCCGTCGCGGCGATATATTCCGCCTCGCGCAGCACCCTGCGCTCCATCGCCTGATTCACGCGCATCCCCCCAGACAGTCTCGCTATTCCGGGCTATCCTATGCGGGGATGCTGTTTTTTTCCCTTGCAACCGTTCGCGTATCTTCGCGGCAGCAGAGTTCATAACTTTATTATAATAACGCAGCCCACGGCAATCGTCAAGTTTTTAGACGAGAACGGCTTGAGACTCTTCCCCAAACTCCGGCAGAAACCTGAGGTTTCTGCACCTCCCGCTTTGAAATTCGTATGAACGCCAACAAAATCCATGCAGAGGCGCGCATCGCGCGTCCGTCATCCGGGTTCTTGGATTTCAAAAAACCTCCCCGCAATCGGGGAGGTCAGCTTGTCTCTCATTCAAAATATCCCAGCGCTTTTTGCTCGTCGCCGTCATAAAGCACGCGCATCAGCGCCAGTCCGCAGGCAGGCGCGGTCTGTCCCAGCTGCAAGCGGTCTCCGGTTGAAATCGCGCGCGCGATGCAGCCCGGCGCGCGTTTGCCCGTGCCGACCTCCATCAACGTGCCCGCGATAATGCGCACCATGTTATAGAGAAATCCGTCGCCCAGCACGGTAAAGACCACGTCTTCACCCTGCCGCCTCACCTCCGCGCGGTAAATCGTGCGCACGGTGCTTTTGGCAACGCTTCCGCTTGCCGCGAACGCCGCGAAATCATGCTTCCCGCAGAGGCTCTGCGCCTCTTTGCACATCAATTCCTCGTCCATCGGCATGGGTGCATGCGCCTTATATTGCCTGCCGATGGCGCAGGCATGCCGCGCATTGCAGAATGTATATCGATAGACCTTGCCGCACGTGGAAAACCGCGCGTGAAATCCTTCCGGCGCAAGCATGCTATCTCGAATGCGGATGTCCGGCGGCAGCATCGTGTTGAGCGCAAAGCAGATTTTTTCGGGCGGCACGCGCGTCGCGCTGTCAAAGTGCGCGCACAGGCCGTAGGCGTGAACGCCCGCGTCCGTCCGGCTTGAGCCGACCACGCCGATCTTCTCGCCCGTCAGCCGGGCCAGCGCTTCTTCCAGCGTCTGCTGCACGCTGGGACCGTTGATCTGCCTCTGCCAGCCGCTGTATGCCGTGCCGTCGTACTCGATGACCAGTTTAAAGCGCTTCTGCCCTTCCGGCGGGTGATCCGCCGAACTGGGAATGTGATGGCTCGTCAGCTTCAGCTCATCCAAGCAGCCTGCCCTCCGCCACGATGATAACGAGGAACGCCGCCATGGCCAGCGCGCCGTAGAAGTCGAGCTTTGTGTATTTCAGCTCGCGCAGGCGGGTGCGTTTGTCGCCGCCGCGGTAGCAGCGCGCCTCCATCGCCATGGCCAATTCGTTGGCGCGGCGGAAGGAACTGACGAACAGCGGCACCAGCAGCGGAATCATCGCCTTGGCGCGGGCAATCAGGTTGCCGCTTTCAAAGTCCGCGCCGCGCGCCATCTGCGCTTTCTGGATCTTGTCCGTCTCTTCCAGCAGCGTCGGAATAAAACGCAGCGCGATGGTCATCATCATCGCCAGCTCGTGCGCCGGGAAGTGAATCTTCTCCAACGGGTGCATGATGCGTTCAAGGCCGTCCGTCAGCTGCACCGGGCTGGTCGTCAGCGTCAGCACCGACGTGCCCATCACCAGGAAAATCAGGCGCAGCGCGAAATAAATCGCGTTGTTCAGCGCTTCCTTTGTCAGCGTGAAAAAGCCCAGCGTGAAAATCGGCGTTTCGCCCTGCACGAAGAACAGGTTCAGAATGAACGTGAAGATGATGATAAATCGAAGCGGCTTCACGCCCTTCGCCAGATATGAAAACTTGATGCCGGAAACGCGCACCACGATGTAGAGAAACGCCAGCGCAATCGCGTATCCGGGCAGGTTCGCCACGATGAACACGCCCACGATGTAGAGAATCGTCAAAATCAGCTTCATGCGCGGGTCCATTCGGTGAATCGGAGAATTGCCGGGGAAATACTGGCCCAGCGTGATGTCGTTAAGCATGGCGGCCTCCCTTCCCCACGATGGCTTCAACCGCCGCGCGGACTTCTTCGATCTTGTAAATGCCCTCCGGCACATCAAAACCCTTTTCGCGCAGCTTCTGCGCCAGCTCGACGGCCTGCGGCACATCCAGCCCGATGGCGCGCAGCTCTTCGCCCCGTGAAAAAACCTCGCGCGGCGCGCCGTCCATCGCCACCTTGCCGTGATTCATCACGATGACGCGCTCGGCCAGCGCCGCCACGTCGTCCATCGAGTGGCTGACCATCACGATGGTTGCGCCGGATTCCCGGTGCAGGTCGCTGATCAGCCCCAAAATCTCCTCGCGGCCCTTCGGATCGAGGCCCGCGCAAGGCTCGTCCAGCACCAGCGTCTGCGGCTCCATCGCCAAAACGCCCGCGATCGCCACGCGGCGCATCTGGCCGCCGGAAAGCTCAAACACCGAGCGCTGAGAAAGCTTGTCGTAATCCAGCGCAACGCGGCGCATCGCCGTGCGCACGCGACGGTCGATTTCCGCCTCGTCCAGTCCGAGGTTCTTCGGGCCGAAGGCGATATCCTTGGCGACCGTCTCTTCAAACAGCTGATTTTCCGGATACTGGAAGACCAGCCCGACGCGGCGGCGGATGGCGCGCTTGTCAGTGTTCTTGTCCGCCAAATCCATGCCGTCCACGGTGATTTGGCCGCTCGTGGGCAGAATCAGACCGTTGAGGTGCTGCACCAGCGTGGATTTGCCGCTGCCGGTGTGGCCAATGAGGCCGACAAACTCGCCGTCGTGAATCGTCAGGCTCACGTCGTCCAGCGCCTTTGTCTCATACGGCCCGCCCTGCATGTATACGTAATTCAGATGTTCGATGACAATCGACATACTTCCTCCACCATCTCGTCCACGGTCAGCACGTCCGCGCGCACGTCCACGCCGTCCTGTCTCAGGCTGTGCGCCAGATCGGTCATCGGCGGCACGTCAAGCCCCAGCGCGCGCACTTTGTCCACCTTGGTAAAGACCTCGCGCGGCGTACCGCTCAACGCGATCTTGCCGTCGTCCATCACGATCATGTAATCGGCCGTTGCGGCTTCGCTCATGTAGTGCGTGATGATCACGACGCTGATGCCCTCTTCCTCGTTCAGCCGGTGCACGGTGTTCATCACCTCGCGCCGTCCGCTGGGATCGAGCATCGCCGTCGATTCATCGAGGATAATCACGTCCGGCTTCATCGCCAGCACGCCCGCGATGGCGACGCGCTGTTTCTGGCCGCCGGAAAGCATGTGCGGCGCTTTCTTAGCGTATTTCGTCATGCCGACAGCTTCCAGCGCCTCGTCGATACGCACGCGGATTTCCTTGGGCGGCACGCCGTTGTTCTCAAGGCCGAAAGCCACATCCTCTTCCACAACCGTCGCGACAATCTGGTTGTCCGGGTTCTGGAAAACCATGCCCGCGTGCTGACGGATATCGAAAACGAGGTCGTCGTCCTTCGTATCCATGCCACAGACCCAAACCGTGCCGCTCCCCGGCACATACAGCGCGTTAAAGAGCTTGGCCAGCGTCGATTTGCCGCTGCCATTGTGGCCGAGAATCGCCAGAAACTCGCCCTTCTTCACGCGCATGCTCACATCATCCACCGCGTTTTTCTGCGCTTCCGGATAGCAGTAGCACAGATTGCTGGCGATAATGCGGTTTTCCTCAACATTTGTCACCGATTGATTCCTCCAATTAAAAAAACAGCGTCCAAAGAGCATGTCCTTGGGCGCTGTGAAAGCATAGCAAAATCCTTGCCGTCTTCTTCCATCCAGACTATACTGTCGGTTTCGGAATTTCGCCGAATCACAAGCCATTTCGGCCCGTCGCGGACTCTACCGCCGGTCGGGAATTTCGCCCCGCCCTGAAGACGAATCGATTATAGCATAAAACCATTCAAAAGGAAAGAGGAAATTGTTATTGGTTAAACGTAACGACTTCTTCCTTCGGCGGCTCGCACGGCTCCAGCTTGGTGACGTAGAGCACCGGGCCGACGCCCTTGTACTGCGTGCGCTCCTCGGCTTTCACCTCGGCGGTGATCATCTGCCATGTCTTCGGCTGAGGAATCGGCAGTCCGTTCGCCTTGGCAATGAAGCCGACAAACCGCACGTCCTCCGCGCAGCAGACCATGCCCATGCGGCCCGGCACATATTCGTCCTTGCCGATGTTGCGGCCGCGGTAGATATAACCCTTAAACCGCACGGTCTTGCCGTCGTAGTTCTCCGGGTTTTCAGACGCATCCAGATAGAAGATGCCGAACTGATAATCCTCAATCTCGACGATCGGGGCGTCCATGTCATAGGGCGGCGGCATGCCCGCGCCGTAATCCTCGCTCGTTCCGTCGTCGTTTTCGAAGTAGAGCGACGCCTGCGGGTTCATGCTGCGCACATTGCGGTCGCGGATGAGCTGGCGTGTTTCCTCCGTCGCGCGGTTAAACACCACCATGTCCGCATCCGTGATGTGCTGAAGCATCCGCTGACCCATGTTCTTGGCGTACAGGTCAAACGTCTCGGCGTTCACCGTCGTGATGATCTGATAGATTTCCAGCACTTTGGGCGTGCGCTCGATCGCCGCGTCGAGATCCCACATGCCGTTCATCTCGATAATCACGCGGTCGGGATGATGCTTGCGCACAAACGCGCGCAGCGTATCGCCGTTGTATTCGTCCTCGTCCTCGATGCACTCCACGACGCTGTGCGTCTTCTTGAGCATATCGGGTTCGTATTCCGTCTCGCCCTCTTCGCACTGGATGATCAGCGTGTTTTCGTCGCGCGTGAATCCGGGATCTTGAAGCACGCTGGCGATAAAGGAAGTCTTGCCGCTTTCCAGGAAACCGGCAAACATGTAAACCGGAATGGCCATCTCGTTCCTCCGATCAGGCAACGCCGAAGAGCTTCGCCAGCTTCTCGTCCACGAGCTTGCTGCCGATCACGCACAGGCGGCCAGTGTAGTCCGCCGGACCCTTGCGGATGTTCTGCTCACCCGGCGTGTAGTCAAAGTGAATCCAGCCGCCGTCGGTGCAGGGAACGATGCCCTTCGCGCGCAGCACAAGGCCATATTCGCCGCCGTCCAGCTGAGAGAGCATGGCGGAAAGCTCGTCCTCACCGAACTTGCGCACCGTCTCCGCGCCCCAGGAGACAAACACCTCGTCCGCGTCGTGGCCGTGATGGTGGTGATGATGATGACCGCAGCTGCACACGCCGTTTTCATCATAATGATGATGGTGCTCGTGCTCCTCATCCTCGTGGTCATGGTGATGATGCTCATGCTCGTCCTCATCATCGTCGTCATGGTCGTGGTGATGATGCTCGTGCTCGTCCTCATCATCGTCGTCGTGGTCATGGTGATGATGATGGTGGCAGCATTCGTCGTCATCATCGTCGTGGTCATGGTGATGATGGTGGCAGCATTCGTCGTCGTCATCGTCGTCGTGATGCTCGGCCAGCACCGTCGCCAGCATATCCGCCGCGAGGTCGTGATCGTCCTGCATCGCCGCGAGGATGGTTTCGCCGCTGATCTCATCCCACGGGGTGGTGATGATGCGCGCCTTGGCGTTGTGCTCACGCAGCAGCGCGACGACGGCCTCCAGCTTCTCCTGGCTCATGCCCTGCGTGCGGCTGAGCAGGATGGTGCCGGCGTATTCAATCTGGTTGAGGAAGAATTCGCCGAAGTTCTTGACGTACATGCGGCACTTGCCCGCATCCGCGACGGTCACAAAGCTGCCCATCTCGGCTTCCGGGATATCCTTCTCCACGCCCTCGACGGCGCGGATGACGTCGGAGAGCTTGCCGACGCCGCTCGGCTCGATGAGGATGCGATCCGGATGATACTGGTCGATAACCTGACGGAGCGCCTTGCCGAAGTCGCCCACCAGCGAGCAGCAGATGCAGCCGGAGTTCATCTCCGTCACCTGAATACCGGCTTCCTTCATGAAGCCGCCGTCGATACCGATTTCGCCGAACTCATTTTCAATGAGGACGACTTTCTCGCCGGAAAGCGCCTCTTTAAGCAGCTTCTTAATCAGCGTCGTTTTACCCGCGCCGAGGAAGCCGAAAAAAATATCAATTTTCGTCATGGTAAGCATCTCCTTATGGGTTTACGTTTGGGGTTACGAGGGTACGCTTGGGACTCCGTCCCAAACCCTGCCAAGAACCTGAGGTTCTTGGAACTCCCACTTCACGGCTTGCTGCGCAAGCCGTTTACTGGCGGATTGATAAGGTGTGGGACATTTCTCCCTGTTGGCAGATTCGAGCAGCGTTGTAGGGGCGCACATCGTGCGTCCTCTTATACAGATCACACATCTGTTTACGCGCATCCGTTCACACCGATGCGGCGCATCCGCGCAGTCCGCCCGATTCCAAAGGCATATTGTACACCGTTTTTCGGGAAAAAACAAGGATTTCGGGAGAAAAAACAAAGTAGGTCAAATTCCGTCCGTTTTCTCCAGCCGCGGCCGCGCGTCAAATCCGCGCCACGCCCGTTTCCCTTGCGGCCTTCGCCACAGCTTCGGCAACAGCCTGGCCGACGCGCTTATCAAACGCCTTGGGGATGATATAATCCGCGCTCAGTTCGTCGTCGGCAACCAGATTCGCAATCGCGTAGCTGGCCGCAACTTTCATCGCCTCGTTGATATCCTTCGCGCGGCAGTCCAGCGCGCCGCGGAAAATGCCGGGGAAAGCGAGCACGTTATTGATCTGGTTCTTATAATCGCTTCTTCCGCTTCCGACGACGGCCGCGCCCGCCGCCAGCGCTTCATCCGGATGAATTTCCGGCACGGGGTTCGCCATCGGGAACACGCACGCGCCCTCGTTCATGCTCGCGACCATCTCGCGCGTCACAACGCCCGGCGCGCTCACGCCGATGAACACATCCGCCCCGCGCATCGCGTCGGCCAGCGTGCCGGTGATATGGCGCGGGTTCGTCTTGCGGCTCATCTCTTCGTGCGCGGGGTTCAGCCCCTCCATGCCCTCACAGATGATGCCGAACCGATCCACCATAATCAGATCTTTTACGCCGAGGTTCATCAAATGCTTGCCGATGGCCACGCCCGCGCTTCCCGCGCCGTTGATGACCACCTTTGCCGTCTCCATCGTCTTGCCGACAACTTTCAGCGCGTTGAGCAGCGCCGCCGCAACGACAACCGCCGTCCCGTGCTGGTCGTCGTGGAAGACGGGAATGTCGCAGATTTCCTTCAGCTTGCGCTCCACCTCAAAACAGCGCGGCGCGGCGATATCTTCCAGATTGATGCCGCCGAAACTGCCGGAAATCAGGTAGATGGTTCGCACCAGCTCGTCCACGTCCTTCGTGCGCACACACAGCGGGAACGCGTCCACGCCCGCGAATTCCTTGAACAGCACGCATTTGCCTTCCATCACCGGCATGCCCGCCTCCGGGCCGATGTCTCCCAGGCCGAGGATCGCCGAGCCATCCGTAATCACGGCGACCATGTTCGCCCGCCGCGTGAGCAGATAGCTCTTTTCGTAATCATCGCGAATCGCGAGACACGGCTCGGCCACGCCCGGCGTGTATGCGAGCGAGAGTTCTTCGCTGTTGGTGACATGGGTTCGCGGCGCGATTTCCAGCTTACCCTTCCATTCATAGTGCTTTTTCAGCGCTTCCTGCCTGATATCCATCAAAAGCATCCTTTCTTTCGGGCTGCCGCCCAAACCCGCCTGAGGGACAAGTCCCTCAGACTCCCTTCTTCGCTTCGCGCTTATAGACCGAATCTTTTCCATTCATTTATCGCAAAGCGATAAATGAAAATGGGAAGTCCAGAAACCTCAGGTTGCTGGCGGAGTTTGAGGCGGAGCCTCAATCGTCCCCATCGTCCCCCATCATACTTGAATCGTCGAAAAAAATCAATCCCGTTCGGCAGGAAAACGCATGAAACCATCGAAATGTTTGCAATGTATGGGTCTTAGGAGGTTGTCTATGAAACTCACTCGCCAGCAGGTGCTCGACCTGCTCTCCCGCACCAAGGCAGCGGGCCATCTGCCGTCCGACGGGCCGGCTTCTCTGTTCGTCGCCCAAAAGCGCGGAAAACCCGTTCAGCTCGCGGTCGCCGTGACGGATTCCAAAATCGTCGTCCGCCAGAGCCGTCTGCCTTTTTCGCGCCCGTTCGTCTTTTCCATTTCCGAAATCAACGCGTAACACATCGATGAGGAGGTTTTTTCTTCATGAGCAATTTCAGCTATTACACCCCTACCCACGTCTATTTCGGCAAAGATACCCATAAGCAGGTCGGCGACCTCGTCCGCGCGCAGGGCTGCAAAAAGGTTCTGATTCATTTCGGCGGCCAGAGCGCGCGCCGCAGCGGCCTGCTCGACCAGATCGAAGCGTCCCTCAACGCGGCGAACGTCGCGCATGTCCAGCTTGGCGGCGTCGTCCCCAACCCGCATCTCTCCCTCGTCTATCAGGGCATCGACCTGTGCAAAAAGGAAGGCGTTGACTTCATCCTTGCCGTCGGCGGCGGCAGCGTCATCGACTCTGCCAAGGCCATCGGCTACGGCATGTGCATGGACGGCGACGTCTGGGATCTCTACGATCACAAGCGCAAGGCCGAGGGCTGTCTGCCCATCGGCGTGGTGCTGACCATCGCCGCTTCCGGCAGCGAAATGAGCGATTCCTCCGTCATCACCAAAGAGGAGGGCGGCATCAAGCGCGGCTATAACGACGATATCTGCCGCCCGAAGTTCGCCGTCATGAATCCCGAATTGACCATGACTCTGCCGGATTATCAGACCGCCTGCGGCTGCACCGATATTCTCATGCACACCATGGAGCGCTACTTTGTTCAGGGCGACGCGATGGAAATCACGGATAGCATCGCCGAAGGCCTGCTGCGCACCGTCATGGCGCAGGCGCTCATCCTCCGCGACGATCCCCAAAATTACGACGCGCGCGCCGAGGTCATGTGGGCAGGCAGCCTTTCTCATAACGGCCTGACCGGCTGCGGCCACAGCGAGAGCGATTTTGCTTCCCACCGTCTGGAGCATGAGCTGGGCGGCATGTTTGACGTGGCGCACGGCGCGGGTCTCGCCGCCGTCTGGGGCAGCTGGGCGCGCTATGTCTATCAGAACTGCATGCCGCGCTTCGTCCGCTTTGCACATAACGTCATGGGCGTGGAACTCGGTCTGTCCGACGATGAAACCGCCCTTCTCGGCATCGAGCGAATGGAGAATTTCTTCCGCTCCATCCATATGCCCACCAGCCTCGGCGAATTGGACGTTCACCCCACCGAAGACCAGCTTTGCGAGCTGGCGCATAAGTGCAAAATCGCCGTCGGCGGCCTCCTCGGATCTGCCAAACGTCTGGATGAATCCGATATGCTCGCCATTTACAAGGCGGCCAATCACTGAAAAAGCCTTTGACATTGGATTTTGTTCTTTTCCTGTGGCTGGCCATGCCCATCACAGAATTGCTCGCCATGTTCTACGCCGTCTCGGCCCTCCGCAGATATACGGCAGCGCTTTCCGACGCGTGATTTTGTCTCTTTTTTCCCCTGCTTTTTCTCAATGCTTTATCCAAATAAAAGGTGTCGGGCCATTCACCCAACACCTTCTCTTTCTATCATCCTGTGCTGTTTTTTCGTTCAAAACAGGCGGACCTTTCAAAAGGCCCGCCTTCTTCTTTACTTGCCCAAAATTCTCGCCTTGCTCAGCGGGAATACCACGCAGCGCACGTGGCCCTTGATCATCTTGCGCTCCAGCGCACCGACCATCGGGCTGCGGCTGTCCTTGCTGTTGTTGCGGTTGTCGCCCATCACAAAGTAATGCCCTTCCGGCACCGTGAACGGCCCGAAGTCCGTCTCGTTGGGCGTCATCTCGAAGTTCTGCTCAACAAATTCGCCGTTGACATACAGCTCGCCTTTTTTCAGCTCAATCGTTTCGCCCGGCAGGCCAATCACGCGCTTGACGCGATACATGCCGTCGTCCGTGTTCGGATAGTCGCAGATCACAACATCAAACCGCTCCGGGTCGCCCGCCAGATAGTCGAACTTCGTCGCGATCATGAATTCATTGTTTTCCAGCGTGTTGAGCATGGAGCTTCCGTCCACGCGAACCGGTTCAAAGATAAAGGTGCGAACGACAAACGCCAGCGCCGCCGCCACAACCAGAACCATGATCCATTCAAAAATTTCACGCTGCAAGCTTTTTTTCGGCTTCTCCTTTTTTTCTTTGGCCTTCTTTTCCTGCTCCATCAAAAATGCGCCTCGTTTCCTTCAATTTAATCCGTCTCGTTGGTTCCGCGAATCGGCTCCGTCGCGTGCGCGATCACCTTTTTCATTCGCTTGGTAAAGTCCGCGCGGTCCATCATCACAATGCGTCCGCAGCCCGAACAGCGAATCTTGATGTCCGCGCCCACGCGAATCACCGTCCACTTGTCGCTGCCGCAGGGGTGTGTTTTGCGCATCTGCACCAAATCGCCCAATAACAACTCGTCCACGCCTGCCGCCTCCTTTTGTGCGTCGACGCCCATTATAGCAGGGGCCTTTCTTCTTTTCAAGCCCAATCCGTCGTCGGCTGAAACCATTATAGGCCCGCCACGTCAAACCGTCAACTATATTTTGCTTTTCGACAAATTTATCCGTCAATTTATTCCGGATCAATGCGGTGGATTCTCTCGCGCAGCCGCATCATTTTTTCGTCCGTCTGATGGATCACATCCGCGCATTCCTTGAGTTCCCGCATGATGGCCTCGCTGTCCTCCACCTGCTTTTTGTATTGCATATCGTGGTCGAGCGTCGCCCAGAAGTCCATTGCAATCGTGCGGATCTGAATTTCGCATCGCACCGGCCGCACCTTGTCGCTGAAATACACCGGAATTTCGACAATCAGGTGATAGCTTCTGTATCCGTTGTCCTTCGGCGTTTTGATGTAGTCCTTCACCGTGATGATCTTGACGTCTTTCTGCCGCGCCAGCATCCGCGCAATTTCATAAATGTCGTCGATGTAGGCGCACAGCACACGAATGCCCGCGATATCCGACAGGTGCTGCGTCATGTTGTCCACCGTCACCTCAAGCCCCATTTTCTTGAGTTTGCGCGCGATGGAAGACGGCTTTTTCAATCGGCTTTCGATGAATTCAATCGGGTTGCGGCGATAGCGCACCGTCATGTCCTTGGAAAGCACCTCCAGCTTGGTGCGCATCTCCAAAATCGCGCAGTGATAGCGCATCATCGCCTCCTGATAGAGCGCCTCCTGTGCAAAAACATGTTCGCTGTCGGATGGAATGATATCCGTATCGATGGCCGTCGGGCCTCTTAATTCATTGTTTCTCATGGCTTTTCCCACTTTTACAGGCATTGTCGCCCATTTTTTTGATACGATAATTGTAACATATTTTTTCCCGTCTGTCTATCCGCTCTTTCTTTCAGTCACTTTGGGATCTAAAAGCGCTTTCCGTCTTTTCTAATCAGAAAATCGCGGTCGGTGCGCACATTGCGCATCCGCATTTTCACAAAATTTGTTTACCGCAGAAAAAAGCAGAGATTCTGATTTCTCAAAGTCTCTTTCTTGGCTAATCCCACCGAGGTTGATACAATATGAGAAAACAGAAGCAGGTTTCGCGTTAATAACAGGGGTAAACGGTACCGTCGCTCCTTCAGTTTTTGTTTTCCTGCCCAAGCAATTCAGGATGGACTAACTCCTTGATATGCTGCATCTGAGTCATTCTCAACGTCTTTCTGCCTCATCCCTGTTCTTGGCACAAACGAAGGGGAAAGGATTTCTCCGCTGTTGACAATATCTCGTTTTTTGAGCCTGCTAACTTTTTCGCGCTCTTTTTCACTTACATTTTAGTGAATACATGGAACGGAACATTTCAAGCCCTTAGATAACCCGTACAAAGTTTCATTTCATAGGGTTCCAGTACTTCTGCCTCTTGAGTCGAAAAATGGACACATTGCTTCTTATCGCTAAAGTTAAACACGGCGGTAATCCGCTCATTTTCTCTCTCCCTGCTCAGCGCCAGAATCGCATGATTTCCGCAATCCAGCGTATATACGGCAGCGTCCGCGGCAAAACACGGATGCATACGCATTTTACGAAGCTGTTCGATTCCCGTCCAAACGTCATTGGGCAATGTTCCCTTTTGATTGCGCATATCGAAATCTTCCACGGTATAACCGCCGTCGTTCTGTGGATGCGGCATTTTCAGCAGCGGCATCAGATGCAGATAGGTAACCCCCAGTTCACGGAGATAGGACAGTTTTTCCATCCCTCCGCGCAGGCTTCTGGCAAACAAATCTGTGTACATTGTTACGCCCAGCATACCGGCGCCACGATACCAGAATGGGTCAGCTTCGCGTGCCCGATCCAAGTCGCGAAGCGGTTCCTCGCGATTCTTCCACGCCGTCTGCATCATTTCTTCAAAACGCAGTAAAGCATCCCGATCGTCATACAGCTCCATAAAGAGCCATTCCAGCTCGTCTCGGTGACGGGCAAAGCGGCGTTCAAACTCATTGGTCATGATGATTCCTTCCGAGCGAAACGGCGGTTCTTATCCCAGCGTATGCTTTTCGATATCCACCGTCAATTCGCCATCTGAGCAGAACGTTATGCCCTGCACATCCGCCGGCGTATCAATCAGCGCAGAGAGAACGTGTTCGCCATCTCCGACAAACAATTCGGCACATTCTCCGTCCAGAATCAGCCGCAGCTTCCATACGCCGTTTTTCGCTTCCGTCTTGATGCTGCGAACATGCGAAATATCGCGTACAGAGCCGCAGTTGGTACGGTCAAAGACCAGCTCTCCGCGAGACAGTGCGCAGCGAATAGTCGTAAAATAACGCTCATTCTGAGCAAAGCGCAGTTCAAATCTGCGGCAGCTTCCCTCGTTTGCATAAAGCCTTACCGTCAGATCAAGGCATCGCCCATGAACATCCGCAAAGCTCGTTTCCCCATCAATGCGCACGCCGTTCAGCTGCACGCTATCCCGCCAGAGCGTTTCGATTTCGCGCACAGGCTGCTGACAGAGTCGTCCATCGCGCAGGCTCAGCTCTCGCGGCAGGCTCATGCGGCCAAACCACTTGTGCTTTCGAGCGGTACCACCCTGTGTTTCCCAGTTCTCCATCCAGCCGATCATGATGCGTCTTCCATCCGGAGCGAGAGTCGTTTGCATGGCATAGAAATCAAGACCGTCATCCACAGTTTGCACATCGCGTCGTGTAAAGCGATGGTTTTCCTTGTCATAGTCCCCCAGCAAGGCAATCGTACCGAATCCGGCATGAAATACGCCGTCCGGCGTGGCCTGCATCTCCTGCGGACTGATGAGCATCACCTGTTGTCCGTCCATGTCGAAAAAGTCCGGGCATTCCCACATCCGTCCCAGTTCGCCCCGGCTTGCATCCAATTCCGTTACAAAGTGCCAGTTGGCGCCATCCTCGCTCTCCATGAGGATCGCAGCGCCCTGCCGTTCTTCATGGCGATTGCCTGCTGCGCAATAGAATTTTCCATCCTTACCGCGCCAAAGCTTCGGATCGCGGAAATCATGTTCGCTGTATCCCTTGGGCAGATCCGCGCCGCTGATAACCGGATTTTGCTCCAGCTTTTGAAAATCCACGCCGTCTCCAATGGCAACGCACTGCGCCTGCAATTCCTTATGGTTCGTTCCGGCGGGCTGTACGCCGGTATACATCAGCATCAGTCTACCATCTTCCAACGGAAGTGCCGTGCCCGAAAAACATCCGCCCGCATCCGCCTCGGTATCGGGCGCCAGTGCCGCGGGAAGATACGTCCAGCGGAGCAAATCCCGGCTTTTGGCATGTCCCCAGTGCATCGGTCCCCATACGGTATTATAGGGATGGTACTGGTAGAACAGATGATATTCGCCCTGATAATAGCAAAAGCCATTCGGATCGTTCATCCAACCGACCATCGGCGTCAGGTGGATCAGCGGACGGTCTTTTTCAGAAATCTGTTTGCTGGCTTCACGTTCAAATTTTCGTGCGGCAGAAAGGGGAGTCTGGTTCTTAATCATAGCATCGCCTCCAAAGAGTTTTGATCAATCTTGATTGAAATAACGTTGAAAGGGCGCATTCCCCTCTGTGAGAAAGAGAATGTGCCACAAGAAGGGGGCTGATTTATTGTGCGGCAGCGTAACGATCGTAGGCGGCCTGATAGACCTCCAGCAGCTCGTTCATGCCGCAGCGGTCGAGCGTCTTCAGGTATTTTTCCCAAGCCTTATCATCCGGACCGCCGTCCTTGATCCAGAGTGCTTCCTGCTCGGAAACAGCGTTCTCAAAATCGGTGCGATGCCATACATCGAGCCATATTTATACCGTTACAAGAATCGGAATAATCAACAGCAGGTATAGCTGCCAATTATCCGCCAACCTACGTTTCAGGCTTCTGCCTCCCCGCACCTTGACTGCGGCATTGCTCTTCGCGATGATTCCCCCCCTTCTACTGGCTCTCCTTCGTTTTGTGAAGCGTTTCATGATCACCCAATTCAACAATACCACAGTCTTTAATGCATGTTAAGTGTTTTTTAAATTTTATGCTGGTTTTTCGAGCAATTCTGCCCTGATATGCATCAACCAGTCGGACGGCTTGACTATATGTACAATAAATCTCGCTCGATTTCCCGTTAATTTGTCGATGAAAAATCATAATCGTTTCATGAAACAGCTTTACATCATTCTGAAAACATGCTATACTTTTTATAGCAAAATCATCTTTCTCCTGAATAAGGAGGTGTTTCCTTGAACCATAAAAAGAAAACCGCCGCAACCATGAGCGACGTTGCTCGGGAAGCAGGCGTTGCCTTGGGCACGGTTTCCAAGGTCATCAACGGGCAGCGCGTCGGCGAAAGCTATCGCCTTAAAGTAGAAGCCGCTGTAAAGAAGCTGAACTACCAGGTGAACAACAATGCCCGATCGCTCAAAACCGATCATACCAATACCATTGCTTTTATCGTTCCCAATACCATAACGCCCTATTTTGCCTTGCTGACCCATCATATCAACATGGCGTTGGAACGGCGTAATTGCAAAATGCTTCTGTGCTTTACGGAATATAATCGGGAACGCGAACAGGATTTCATCCAAATGGTCCGTCAAAACCGCGCTGATGGGATCATCGCCCTGACGTATAACCCGCACCTCGAGATCCCCGACGATATTCCCTTTGTCACCATAGACCGCTTTTTCAACGTATCCGTTCCCTGTGTAGCATCGGATAACTTCGCCGGCGGTCGAATGGCTGCATGCGAGCTTGCCAAACGCGGCTGTAAGCGCGTCGCCTTCATGCGCATCGGTTCTCTTTTAACCAATGAGCCGAGCAAGCGCAAGGATGGTTTCATCAGCGGCTGTATGGAATTTGGGCTGTCTTATGAATGTCTGCTGCTCAACGACGGTATGCCTGCCTCCGGCTTTGAGGACTTTCTGCGTAGCCACATGGAGAATGGCAGTCTTGCCTTTGATGGATTGTTCTGCGGCACTGATACGGTCGCCTACCAGGTCATCAGCATGCTGCGTGCCATGGGACTGCGGGTGCCGGAGGATGTCCAGGTCATCGGTTTTGATGGCATTCGAATGTTCGGCGACTTGGATTACGTCTGTTCCACCATCGAACAGCCCGTAGCCGACATCGCCGAAGCGTGTGTGAGCATGATTCTCTCCCCTGATTTCAAGGGGCTTCCCTCGCTGATCTGCCTTCCTGTCACCTATGCCGACGGCGGCACCACTCTGCCGTTGAAACAGCCTTAATCCATTAAAAACGAGTTTCAAAAGGAGAGGACGCATATGTTTGATGTTGTCGCATTGGGCGAACTGCTGATTGATTTTGTCTGTCAGTCAAAAAACGATGCCGGATATCCAACGCTAGCCGCCAATCCCGGCGGCGCGCCCGGCAATTTTCTGGCTGCCCTGCAAGCCTACGGCTGTACCACCGCCATGCTGAGCAAGGTGGGAACAGATGCATTGGGAAAGCTGCTCGTTGGCACGCTGGAAAACCTTGGCATTCACACCCGCGGGATTGTCATGGCAGACGACGTGTTCACCACGCTGGCCTTCGTCACCTTGGACAATACCGGAAATCGTGAATTCAGCTTTGCCCGCAAACCCGGCGCAGATACCCGCCTGACCCAGGCTGAAGTTCTCTCTTCCGGCCTGATTGACGACTGCCGCGTCTTTCATTTTGGCACACTCAGCCTGACGGACGAACCCGTTCGCACGGCAACATGTGCTGCTGTGGCGCGAGCCAAAGCCCAAGGCAAGCTTATCAGCCTTGATCCCAATCTCCGCAAGCCTCTGTGGTCAAGCGAAAACGAGGCACGCCGTCAGATTGAATGGAGTCTTTCTCAAGCAGATATCGTCAAAATCAGCGACGAAGAGATCGACTTTCTTTGGGGCATCTCGCCGGAAGAAGGCGCACGAAAGCTGCTCAGCGAATACAACGTTTCCCTTGTCTATGCCACGCTTGGTCCGAAAGGCTGTTACGCCGTCAATCGCAATGGTTCTGTTACTGTCGAATCGCCAAAGGGCATCCATGTCGTAGATACCACCGGCGCCGGAGACATCTTCGGCGGCAGCGCCATGAGCCGCTTCCTCTTGCTGAACAAGCGTCCCGAAGAACTCAGCGTTTCAGAAATGACAGAAATCGTGCGCTTCGCCTGCTGTGCCGCGAGCCTTTCCACGCAAATCCACGGCGGCATTTCGAGCGTCATTCCTATGGAGCAGGTGCTGGCTTGCGTAGAAAAAACCTATAAAGCCCGCTGACTTGCAGCGTCGGCATCTTCCCCGTGCGTACCGTCTGATACACTGTGGTTCAACCGCATAAGAGCAAGGACTCGCAGTAAAAATAAAGTCGCGCCGTAACCGCTCAATAATCCCCCGATACAGAAAAGTCGTGGTTCCCAGCACTCATCCTGCCGAGAACCACGACTATTCTGTTTCGGGATTATTGGGCGGTTACGATCTCAATCAAGCCACCGGCTCTCCAGTGGTTTTGGCCACGGAAGTTCTCAATGAACAGAAAAGCTGTCACAGGATCTGGATTCTCACGGAAGCCTTCTGCCTGCAAGCATGGCACTGCCATGTCGTGCAAAAAACTCCTCGCCAGTGTCCAGATGCGCTTCCTTGTCATGCATGCCGTCTGCAAGCTCCCCAGCCAGCACATACATATCTTCAATGACCTTCCATGAAAGGGGAACAAAGTATTCCGACTGGTTATTCAGATAATCCTCCTGCATCTCATCCATACAGCTGTTTTCCTGAATGAAGTGGCCGCCAAAACATGTGTAGTCTTCCTTGCCCTTCATGCGCCCAATAAAGCGTTCGAGGTTATCCCTGTACCAAGCATATGTCTCGTGAAAGCGGTTTTTCTCGTATCTTACGCCGACAACATATCCTGATCCAACGGCGTCGCCGGTAAACAGGCAGCGGTGTGTATGATCGGCAAACACAACATCGTGCTGTGTATGCCCACCCAAGTACATCATCTCGATCGTAGTGCCGCCAAGATCAATAACATCGCCATCCTTCAGCCCGACGACCTGATGAAAATGATCCAGCTGATCCATATACTCTGGATAGGTGTTCGTCTGTGGACTCTGAGGAACCTTCCCTGTCTTCATGTCATACATGCCATGAATACAGTCATACATTGCTTTTCGATCGTCTTCGTGAATGTACACCTTTTCAAATTCAAAGGCATGAAGCATGTGATCTCTGTGTGGATGGGTAATCGCAAGCTCAACCGGAAGCCGGGTTATCCGCTTGACGACTTCATCCACATGCGCATGGGGCATTGTTGTATCAATGAGAAGCGCTTTCTTTTCGCCTTCAATGAGATATGCCGAGGCCATAAACCAATCATCAAGCCGATAGAGCCCCGGACGGATGAATGTTATCCAGATCACCTTCTTGCGGTCCTGTTCAAACAGCCAGTCCCAAGGCTCGGTGGATTGCATGACCCGTTCTGCCAGCTCTTCTGCTCCTGATGTGTACTCTGTATACCGGACCAATTCGGAGCCCTCGGTGCGCAGCGCATCGACAAGTCTGCGGCTGCCTGCCAAATACTTTCTGCCACCCAGTTGTGTCGCTTCGCTGACATGAATTTTCGGATCATTTGCCGCATGAAATGCCCAAATCGGCATATATTTTGCGTTTCTTATGTGATAGGGATCAGCGCATCCGCCGATGGCAACCATCGCGGCAAATAGGCGCGGATAACTGCCTGCCAAATGCCATGCGCCAATTGCTCCATAACCAGCCCCTACCAGATATGTCCGGCAGATATCCAGCTTATACTTGATGCGAAAATCGAATATCAGTCGCTGAATGGTCTGCGCGACCGCCGGGCACACCCAATCCATGACTTCCGGCACGATGACGCTGCAAGGATGATTGCGTTGGAATTCTGCCGAGATAAACTTCTCATACCCATGATCCAGAGATGAATTGGGTATGTATAGAATCATCGGCAGATATGCGTCCGCTTGAGCAGGAACATCGTACAAATACCGAACGGTCAGATCCCTAAATGTAAATTCCGCTTTTCTCATCATTGCGTTCTCACCTCAAATAAAGGTTGCCATGCCTGTTCATAGCGGGCAGGCATGGCACAATTTTGATTACTTATTACCGCCCTGGCTACGGTCATACATGGCCTGATAGATCGCAACAAATTCATCCAGACCCGCATTCTTGAGCGCAGAAACATACTCGTCCCACTGCTCGTCAGCACCGCCGTCCAGAATCCAATTCATTCCTGAGTTGGTGAATAAGGTGGTCACTAGCATCTGTCGGCTTATCAATGGCGAACCCGTAGAGAAGAACATTATTCTGGACAATCTGTTTATTTTGGAAGGCGCAACCATGCGATAAACGTGGCACAAGGATTGAAATAGAACTGTGACCGACAGGAGGACGATGCGGATCATTCGCGGTGATAACCATCAGGAAGCAAAAGGACGCAACGATTCGTCCGAGAAGAACGTTAACCCTGTCCTCGGGGAGTGATCCGTGCGGAAGGAGTCCAGATTTTCGTTGCTTCCTGCCGGTTAATCACTCAATCTGCTTCATACCCCTTTGATAACAATGCTGTGAGTGCCTTTTCCGGCGCTCTTTTTCGTTTGCGACGAAAAGCCGCTGAAAGAGGTTTTTCACGGATTTCTGGGTGATAAAGGAAGATAAGGGGTACCGTCAAGTATTATGTGCAAATTCATTTACAAGTCTGGCAGAACAAAGTCTGCACAGATCAGGGGAACCTGCCCTTGATTACCCGAAAGAAGAGGGCAGAGAGTGCGTCAAGGGCGGCGTAGCCGCTTGCGAAGCCCTTGACGCGAGCTCTGTTTTCTGTTATTAACCGGCTAAGTCTTCCTGTATCTCAAGATGCTCCATGCACATGTATTTTTTACCATCCCATTGGGTTCCAGTGACATGACGCAGTCTGGCACAGGCCAGCATGAGTGCGGAGTTGCCATCGGGGAAAGTCCCTAGAAAACAAAGGTCTCACCTAATGAGATGTTTGAAAAATTTCTTTTTTGGATTTTGGCCGCAGTTGAAAGAAGAAAAAAGACCGGAATAATGCCGGACATACTCGTCCAGTCATTACTCCGGCCTTAGTGGTGGCATTCGCCCCGGCGGTCAGTCAGTAATGTTCAAATGCGTGGAGGGAACTGTACCTTTCACACGGTAAATCTTCATCGATAGTGTTGGAAGTTTCCTGTGCGGCACGATGCGAACCGCTGTCAGATCATCCAGTCGAACCTTTTCCTCTGGTCGAAAAATGTATTCGGTTTGACAGCGTCAAAGAGAGCTGCTTATCTCCGTCATTCGCCCGATGCCTTTTCCTGCTTTTCCCGCAGGATGTCCATGATAGTCGCCTCTGTCCCCACCATGCCCGGCGATGCAATCTGACCCATGTAGCGCATCGTATCCTCCGGCGTGCGGCCGTTGATGCCGTGCACAGACTGAACGGACACCTGTTTGAGCGCCATCTCAACGGACGCGTATGCAACACCCACTGCGGCGATTCCCTTCATCACGCACCCCTGATTGCCGCCGTCGCAAATCATGCCCGTGATGCTGGAAGCCATGTTGCAGATCACCCGCTCCATCGCGCCAATGTCGCCGCCGTGCAGCCACGCCAGCGCAACCGCCATGCCGGTGCCCGCGGCAATCGCACAGCCGCAGAACGCCGACAGCTTGCCAGAGTATTCCTTAATGTACATGCACACCAGATAGCTCAGCGCCGTTGCGCGCAGAAGCTGCTCCTTCGTGTAGCCCTGCACCTTGTAGGCGGCGTACAGCGGCATCGTCGCAATAATGCCATGAGCGCCGGAACCGGTGATGCTCATTGCCGCCTTATTCAGGCCAATGACACGCGCCTCGATAGCTGCGTTGCAGAGCAGATCCGCCGTCTTTTCCTCGTCATCCGAAATGCGCTGACCACCGTTTTTCGCCAAAAGGAACGGCGCAAACGTGGTTTTGCTGCTGGTGATGCCTTCCTCAAACAGCGCAAGATTTACGTGGTAAGCCTCTTCGATAAAGGCAATCTCCTGCACGGGAACCGTCTCCGCATATCGAACAAGCTGTGCCAGCGTGTATTTGTGAATCTCAGCGCCTCCGTCTTCCGCCGCAGAGGCATGCTCCTCCTCTTTTTTGAATACCGTCTGGCCGTTGACGCGGATCTCCACAATATTGGTATGTGCGCCGCGGATGATCACCGTCGCACAACCCTGTTCCGTGGTCACGTCAGCCTCTATGCTGATATGGCTGGTCACCTGACTCATGGAAACGTGAATCCTTCCGTCCGCAACCATCCTTTCAGCCTCTTGGCGCTGCGCCGCCGTAATGCCATCCAGACATTCCAGCCCCTTCTCTGCGTCCGCGCCCACTGCGCCAAGCGCCGCAGCGTGGAGATTGCCCACCTGATCGCTGCCGGGGATGCCGCATGTAAACGCATTTTTGTACATGCCGCTGTTCAAGCGAAGATCCACCTGCTGAACAGTGCCCTGAATATGCGATTTTGCCGTCGCCACGGCAAATGCAATCGCGCCCGGCTCCGTCACGCCCAAAGCCGGTTTCATGTCCTCATAGATCAATTGCGTCAAACGCTCCATCGTGTTCTTCCTTTCTATGCTGATTGTACGCCTGATGAACGCCCACCCCAGCATACCAAACAGGCATGCCGGGGTGAACGCTTATGTTCGATGCGGTCAGGCCGCCTTATTCCCTGCCCTTGCGCAGGACACGGCCTGCAAACACGGGAAGCACCTTCGCATCCTCAACGGCGATTTGGCCGTTGACCGTCACGCATTCGATGCCGTCGCAAACCGCTTTGTCCTCCTTGTAGGTGGCGTTGTCATGCAGCTTCTCCAGATCGATCACCAGAATGTCTGCCTTCTTGCCCTCGGCCAGAATGCCGCGATCCGTAAGCCCCAGCTTAGCCGCAGGCATGCCGCTCATCTTGTAGATGGCCTGCTGCAGCGAGAGCAGATGTTCCTGCTTAACGTACTTCTCCAGAACGCGCACGCAGCTGCCATAGTAGCGCGGATGGCTCTTCTTCTTAGACGGGAAACCGTCGGTACAGACCATGGAATTGGGGTTGGCAATCGCACGGGAAACATCCACCGGATCCATGAAGAACACGATCATCATGGTATTGTTGCGGCTCTCCAGCAGAATGTCCAGCGCCTTTTCAAACGGATCCGCGTTCTCCTCGCGGGCGATTTCGGCCATGGTACGATCTGCATACTTGTCGACGCTGCACTCCGTAATGTACATGCCTTCCCAGCCGGTGAGCTGATAGAAACTCTCCCAGTTCGGATTTTCGTCCTTCATATCCGCAATCATGCGAGCGCGAGCCTCCGGGTCAGCCAGACGCTCCAGCATCTTCTCAATGCCGCCCTCCAGCGCCCATGGCGGGAGAATGGAGTTGAAGTTGGTGCTGGCCGCATCGTAGGGGTAAACGTCGCAGTTCACATCGAGCCCCTTTGCGCGGGCGTCGGCAATCATCTGCAAGGTCGTGCGGATCTTGCCATGGTTGGGCTTTCCGGCTGCCTTGTGATGGGAAATTTCCACGCTGACGCCGGTTTCTTCCGCAATGTGGATGGCTTCCGTCACAGCATCGATCAGGCCGTAGCTTTCGCTGCGGATATGGCTGGTATAAATACCGTCGTGCGCCTTGACGACGCGCGCAAAGTTCATCATCTCTTCCCGCGTCGAGTACACTCCAGGCGGGTATATCAGGCCGGAAGAAAAGCCGAAAGCGCCGGCTTCCATGGAATCTGCAAGGAATTTCTCCGCCTTGTGCATTTCTTCTTCCGTAAAGGGGCGATCCTCAAAGCCCGCCACACAGGCGCGAACCGTACCATGTCCCACAAGACCCGCCATATTCAAGCACAGCTGGTTCTTTTCCACTTCCTTCAGGTATTCGTCATAAGAATTCCAGTTGAAAGGAACAGGCATATGCGAGAAGAACGGCGCGCAGTACGCGGCCCAGCGATCCTTGAATTCCGGCGTGATGGGCGCGCAAGAGATGCCACAGTTGCCGACAACCTCCGTCGTGAAGCCCTGCTGTAAACGCTTGGGATTCTTTCCCGGCTGGAACACGATCGCGTCAGAGTGACAATGGATATCAATGAAGCCCGGGGTGACGATCTTTCCCTGCGCGTCAATCACTTTTTTCGCCGGCTCGTCAATGTGTCCAATCTTTTCAATACTGTCTCCGACAACGGCCACGTCAGCCAAGAACGGCACATCGCCGCTGCCATCCACAACCAAACCATTTTTGATCAACAGATCATACATAGAGCGTCCCTCCCTCTCTTACAGGCCCGGCAGGAAGCCGCGGCACATATTCAGCAGAATGACAATGGCAAACATCACGACACAGGCAATCGCGTTGCCAAAGGTGTGCGTGATCCATGTGTCCTTAAAGGACAGGTTGTTGAGCTTCTGCACCAGCCAGAAAGCCGCGTCGGTCGGCGTCGCAAAGGCCATGCTCGCCGCACAGATCGCAAGACCCATGACGATGCCGCTCTCGCCCATCTGCGCACACAGCGGCGCAACGATGGAAGAAGTCGTAACCATAGCCACGGCAGCGGAGCCGAGCGCAGAACGCATCAACAGGCACAGCAGGAACGCCAGCACAATCAGCGGCACATTCCAGCTCTGCAGCAGCGTCACAAAGTAATTGCCGATACCGCTCGCCTGAATGATCGCCCCGAACGAACCGCCGGCACCCAGCAGCAGCATGATTTCGCCCATCTCGTTGAAGTTCTTGGTGATCAGCGGCGCATAGCTGCCCTTCACATAGGGGCGGAGCGTCAGCGCTGCAAACGCAACACTGATAATCAGGGAAATGACGCCATTGCCTGCTGTGAGGAACTTGCAGACGGAAACCGCCATGGGATTGCTTGTCCACATCGGAATCAGGGTGCCGAAGACGATCAGCAGCAACGGCAGCGCGATGATGGCAATCGCCAGTCCGGCCGGCGCACGCTTGGTATCGTTCTTCTCTGCGGGCACGCTCTGCGTCGCCGCCTCGCCGACGGGCTCTTCATACTTGTACAGCTTCTTGCCCAGGAACTCGCCGTACAGCCAGCCGCCGATCAGCGCGCCCGGAATACTGACGATCAGGGAATACAGAATAAACCAGCCAAAGTTCACACCCAGCGTGCCCGCGACGCTCAGCGGACCCGGAGTCGGGATGACCATGCAATGCGTCGTCAGCAGGCCGACAGACAACGCGGTGATGTACACCTGAATCGGCTTCTTCGTTTTACGGGAGAGGGTGTTCAGAATCGGGTTCAGAATGACGTATGCAGAACCATAGAACACCGGGATGGAAACGATGTAGCCCGTGATGTTCATCGCGAGGCTCGCACGTTTTTCGCCAAACTTTCTCAGCGTCGCGTCGGCCAGAGAGTCGGTCGCTCCGGCTTCGGAAAGCATGCCGCCGAGAAGGAAGCCCATGGCAACAACAATGCCCAATCCGGCGCAAATGCTGCCAAAGCCCGAAGTGATGCCGTTCACCAGTTCATTCAGATCCATTCCCGCCAAAACACCGATTGCAATTGCAGCGGAAATCATAGAGAAAAACGGATTCATCTTGAAGCGCACAATGGTCACAAACAGGTATACCATCGACGCCAAAAATATGACGATCAATGCCGGTCCACTCATGGATATGCCCCCTTGTTCTTTCTTTCGTTTCATCGTTCCTGCAGGTGTTACCCGTATTATAATCGGATTTCAGAAAAAGGAATAATGCCAAAAGCTCATATGGGATATACGCTATGCACATAACGAAACCCATTCTCATGTGCATATCCGTCACATATCCCAAAAAACAGCTTCAATTCATCCGTGGTTTCGCGATGGTTTGCAAAAAAACAAACCCTTTGTGCATGACTGAATGTTACGCCATTTTTCTATACGTCAAAAAGAGGCCTTCCCATGGCGGGCAGCCCCTATTCGCAGTCTATGCTTTTCATTTTGCATCAAAGCGCCGTTT
>ENA-UEPH01000227-UEPH01000227.1-human-gut-metagenome-genome-assembly--contig:-NODE-227-length-68301-cov-6.487409_pt1 | contig 68301 bp, 47 predicted proteins | sample MGYA00242891_ERZ507898 | MGnify/ENA primary metagenome ERZ507898 (study PRJEB26167, sample SAMN06115411) | human gut metagenome | host: Homo sapiens | place: China:Guizhou | collected 2014-10-15...
TGGAGTATTAACAGGTAGATTTGCAATTGTCTCTTATTATTAGTATTATTGTACAATCGTGTGTGAAGTATTGAATAGTAAATCTTTAACGCCATTGTCATGAATCTGCATAACTTGAGAACGGTTGCTTGTTATAATTCGAAGTTGTTGTTACGGAGTTGGTTGTTTCGTTTTTTTTTCTTCCTGATGTTTTGTATCATCATCGTGTACCACGTGGTTTCCCAAAGTGATTTATTCCCTCCTTATAATTCGGGGTTGATTACGTTATCTTCTTTTATCCCGTTCATGAATGCTTACTGGTTCACGATTTTACAGACAATCCCGCTTTGTTTCTTGGCGGGGATGCTTCTGGTGAAGGAGAAGAAGATTGATTCGATGGATGCGATTTACTATCGTCCGGAGAGTAATGCGGAATATGTTTTGGGGATATTGTGGGGAATTATTCCCGTGTTTATGTGCATGGCCGCGATTTCCATGTGTTTCGGGCTAGTGATTCATCTTTTTGCATCAAAGGCCCCGTTTGATTTCTGGCTTTACCTGTTTTACTGGGTAACGTTGGTTTTCCCGGCTTTGGTTTTTATGGCGGGGTTTTCTTTTTTCATTCATTGTTGGGTACGTAACCGGGCATTTAGTATCTTGATTCTTTTGATTTTTACGGCCTTAATCGTTTTTGGGATGGATGATTTCCAGCATGGACTTTTTGACCCGTTGGGAGTGACGTTGCCGGGTGCGTTTTCCAAGGTCACGGGGCATCCGGATATGACGGGTTATTTGTTGCAGCGTTGTTGTTGGTTACTCCTGGGGTTTGGCTTTATGGGACTGGCGATACTGTTTTTCAAACGTCTGTCCAATCATCCGATTAACCGGGTGCGAGTTATGGGGAGTGTGATGGCTTTGATGGCAGTGGGTGTGTTGTTCGGGATATTTGCTTATTTGCGGCAAGCGGAAAAGGATTATAGGCGGGGAATATACGCGGAGATGTATGATAAATATGCGGATGCACCCAAGGGGAGCATCGTCCGGCAGGATATTGACGTGCGGCAGGAAGGGACTCGCTTGGTGGCGGAGAGTCGTTTCGTGTTGCGAAATAGTACTTCCGAGGCGTTGTCGGAGGTGATTCTATATTTGAACCCGAAATTAGATATTGTTTCTGTTCAGGATCAGGAGGGTAATTTGACTTTCGAGCGGGAACATCAGGTGATAAGGGTACGGAAGGACGTTTCTCCGGGACAGGAAGTAGAGCTACGGATCAGGTATGAAGGGGGAATTGATCCGCAGATTTGTTATCTGGATGTACCCGATCCCGTGTTGTATAGTACTGCGTTTCATCGTTATTCCAGTTGTCGTTACGGGAAGGATTTCGTGTTGTTGCGAGACGATTACACGTTGTTGATTCCTGAGTGTTTATGGTATCCGGTGGCGTTGCCTCCCGTGAATCCAAAGGTTTCTTATGATATTCCGAAAGATTTCACGATGTACACTCTACATGTATCCGGTGTCGGGGATAAGAAAGTGATTTCTCAGGGGAAACGAGAAGAGACGGGAGATGAGGTGACTTATCGCGGGGAATATCCTTTGCATGGGATTTCGCTTTACATGGGGGAATTTGATCGTCGGGCGATCACAGTAGACTCGACGACCTATGAACTCTACCTGTTTAAAGGGCATGATAAATTGCTCTACGGGTTGGACATTCTCCGGGATACGTTGCCTTCTTTGCTCCGGGATACGAAGGAGCAATTGGAGTTTGAGATGGGGAGAAGTTACCCGTATTCTCAATTTATCTTGGCGGAGGTCCCGATTTCGTTTGTTAGTTTTTACCGGAATGAAAGGGGAAGTTCCGAATGTGTTCAGCCCGGTCTGGTTTTCGTGCCGGAGCGGGGGATGGGTTACTGGCGGGATGTCATGGAGGCTGTAAAATATAAAGGGGTGCCTGCGGAGTTTCGAGATCGGGTCATGCAAGAACCGCTAGAAGCCCGGTGCGCTCAAATGGTCGGATCATTTTTCAGGTCTTTTTTGACGGGAGACCGGAAGTATGATTTCGGGAGTATGGATATATTGCGTGGTTTCTTCCCGGTGTTATCCCGGAATTTCTCGTTTTCGGATGTTGATCAGATTAATAGCCCGTATAACGTGTCTTCCATGTTTTTGAATTACACGGTTTCTTTCCGTTCGCGGGACTACCCTGTGATGGGGGCCGTGTTGAATTCTATGTTGAGAAAACAGTTCAGGAGGTTTCAGCATGAGGTGGATAAGAAGGTGGTGAACTATTTTGATGGGCATAGTCTTAAGGATGCATTTTACGATCGGTCGTTGAAGGCTGCCTTTTTTACAGATTTGTTGGAAGTGAAGTCCGAGGAGATGTTGAGGTTGTTGTCGATAAATGGGGGAACTATAAACGAGATGCTTGATTTTATCCGGGGGTACGTGAATGAGCATGATTTTAAACAAGTCGATTTTAATGATTTTAACCAGAAGTTCAACGAACGTTTCGGGCAGAATTGGGAGGATTACATACCTGACTGGTACACGAGGGATCAATTGCCAACATTCTGGGTTGATGATTTCAAGGTTGAAGTTATCGGGGAGGGGCCGATGGATGGTGTCAGTATCGAGAAGCTGTTAGCGAATCGCAAGGAAGGAGAAACGTTGGTTATTCCCGGAATGACGCCCTCTCCCGTGTGTGTGAAGGTGAAAGTCTTCAATAACAGCAATGTCGAAGGAATGGTTTCAATTGTTTTTGAGGAGGTAAGCCATGAACTTACGGGGAAGACGTGGAATCGGATAATGAGTTCTTATTCTATTAAGAGTTACCTGATTCCGGCTAATAGCGGAAAGGAGATCGTGACGGTTAGCGATAACGCTCCGAGTTCAACCGTTTTGGCAACCAATTTGTCGCGTCATTTACCTAATATCGTGGTGGGGCGGGGTATGTTCGAAAAGAAGTTCACGCGGGATACCGTTCGGCGTGTTCTGAATATTGATAAATCATCTTTTTTGCCCGGAGAGGGGGAAATTATTGTGGATAATGAAGATGAAGGATTTAAATTGAGTGGCGGGTCCGATAAGTCTTTCGTGCGTACTCTTTTTAACAAGGCGGTGAAAGACAAATATTACGAGGGTTCGAGAATGGTGTCCGTGAAGCAAGGAAGCAAGGTGGAGCCGGGACTTTATATCGAAAACATGGCTTACGGTTTGGGAATACGTAGTGCGGCATTCATGGACGAGGGGAGTGGGGCACGCATGGAATGGCAAACGCGGATAGACCGGGAGGGCGAGTACGATGTTTACGTGTACGTTCCGTCCCCTGTTCACGTGTATCGGGAAAAGAGAGAGAATAAAGGCGGGGGAAGAGGATTTGGGATGTCAGTCAGTTCAAGTTTTTCGGTTAGCTTTGGTGGCTCCGGGAATGGACCAGAAATAAAACAATATTACACGATCACGAATGCCGGGAAGGAGTATGAAGTTGTTGGAAATGTGGCTACTCCCGGGGAGTGGGTGCTTCTGGGAACATACCGTTTTTCTCCCGGGGAGTGCAAAGTGACGCTCTCGGATCGGGGGGAATCGGAACAATTACTTTTTGGTGATGCGGTGAAGTGGGTCTACGTGGGAAAAAAATAATTGAAACTTTTGCACCGTCTTTTGAGTATATATACTCGATTTAAAAAGTTTATATATATGGATAAGACAGTGTTTTCGGTATTGAAGTGGGCTTCTGTTTCGGGAGTTTTGCTAGTCGCTATGTCTTGCCGGAGGACTACTCCGGGTTTGGAGATTGCGCAACTGGTGAAGACGGCAGAGGTACAGAAGTATGATGGGGAGTGTAGCACGACCTATCCCGGGAAGATCAAAGCGGCTTCAGATGTGCAGTTGGCTTTCCGAGTGGCGGGACCGATCTTGCGTTTTAACGCTGAAGTGGGGGAGTATGTGAAGCAAGGAAAAGTGTTGGCGGAGATTGATCCGAGAGATTATAAATTACAGTACGAGGCGACGAAGGCGGAGTACACGCAGGTGACGGACGAGGCAAACCGGATCATCGAGTTGTATCAGCGGAAGAGTGTTCCGGTGAATGACTACGATAAGGCGGTGGCGGCTAAACAACGGATCGCCGCATTATATCACGCTCACCTGAACGCGCTGAATGATACGAAATTGAAGGCCCCGTTTGATGGGTATGTCCAGAAGAAATTCTTTGACGCTCACGAGATCGTGAACACGGGGATCCCCGTCTTGTCGATGATTAATAATGATTACTACGAGGTAAATATTGATATCCCTTCCAGTGATTTTATCCGCCGGGAGAGTTTTAAGGAGTTTTATTGCGAGGCCGATGTTTTTCCGGGCGTGAAGATTCCTTTGGAATTGTTGGACGTGACGCAACAGGCTAATTATAATCAGCTTTTCAGGATTCGTTTCCGGATGAAGCCGGAAGGGCAATTGAATCTGGCTGCCGGGATGAGTGTTAGCGTGACCATTCGTTTCGCCCCGGGACAGGAGGGGCTGGCCGTCGTTCCGATCTCTTCTTTGTTCCAGAAAGAGGATCAATCTTACGTTTGGGTATACGATGCGGAACAGGAAACGGTGAAAATGAATCCTGTTAAGGTCGTTGAGTTGGATAAGGACGGGCAGGTGATCGTGGAGGCGGATTTGTCTTCGGGTACGAGGATTGTTGCCGCGGGAGTGAACGGTTTGAAGGAGGGGCAGAAAGTACGTTTGTTACCCCCGGTTTCTTCTTCTAACGTGGGGAAGTTACTCTGAAAGATATAATTGAAACTAAATTAACCTGCAACTTGCAACCTGATAACTTGCAACGTTGCAAAGCAACAATATACAATGAATTTCACGGAATATGCATTAAAGAATAAGGCTTTTGTCTACTTCTTTGTTTTCGTTCTGGTTGTAGGGGGGATATACTCGTTTTTCACGATGAGTAAGTTGGAGGATCCGGCGATTACGGTGAAGCAGGCCATGGTGGTGACGGCCTATCCGGGAGCTTCTGCCTATCAGGTGGAGTTGGAAGTGACGGATGTATTGGAGAAGGCGATTCGTTCGATGGGAGACTTGGATCATGTCTCCTCTATTTCGGAAGATGACGTGTCGGAGATTATGGTAGAATTGAGTAGTACGGTTCCGTTGGCGGAGTTACAGCAGAAGTGGGATATTTTGCGGCGGAAAGTGATGGGAGTACAGGCTCAGCTACCGGATGGTGCCCAAACCTCCATTGTTATGGATGATTTCGGTGACGTGTACGGTATGTTTTATGCCATGACGTCAGACGGTTTTGATTATCAGGAAATGTCGGATTACGCCGAGCTGGTTCGCCGTTCGGTTCTGGACATCGACGGGGTGAGCAGCGTGGATATTTACGGGGAACGACAATCCTGTATCAACGTGGAGTTTCTGGAGGATAAGATGGCCAACATGGGCGTGCATCCGGCAGAGATTATCATGACGTTGAACGGGCAGAACAAGACGGTTTATTCCGGTTATTTCGATAGCGGGGAGAAGCGGGTTCGGGTCAACGTGAACGGTGCTTACAAGGCGATCGAGGATATTCGCAACTTGTTGATCAAGGGGCACGAGCAGGATCAGATTCGCCTCTCGGATGTGGCACGGGTCACGAAAGGATACGTGAAGCCCGAACGTGAAGGCTTGCTATATGATACATTGCCCGCTATCGCTATCTCGATCGCAATGGAGGAAGGGGGGAATATTCTTCAACTCGGGAAGAAGGTCGATGCCAAGATTGCCGAGTTGAAGGAAGAGATCATCCCGGCGGGGATTGATTTCCAGAAAGTCTTTTTCCAGCCGACACGCGTGAAGAGCGCCATAAATGTTTTCATGGTCAACCTGATCGAATCGGTGGTGATCGTGATTCTCGTGGTGATGCTCTTCATGGGATTCCGCAGCGGGTATATTATCGGGGCGGGGCTGGTGATTGTCGTGCTGGGTTCGTTACTGGTTTTGTACATGATGCACGGTACGTTGCAGCGGGTATCCTTGGCCTCGTTTATCGTGGCGATGGGGATGCTGGTGGATAACGCGATCGTGATCACGGACGGGATTCTCGTGGACTTGAAGAAAGGAATACCGAAGCCTGCCGCCTTGGTGAATATCACGAAGAAGACGGCTTGGCCTCTCTTGGGTGCCACGACGATCGGTATCCTGACGTTCCTGCCAATCTTCCTGTCTCCCGACACCACGGGCGAGTACGTGCGGGACTTGTTTATCGTTCTGGCCGTGTCGCTGTGGTTGAGTTGGATTCTGGCCTTGGCTTACGTGCCGATACAGGCGGATCGGGGGTTGCGGGTGAAGCCGGGAGAAGTGGAAGACGAGACGAAGATGTACGGTACGCGGGTTTACCGGGCTTTCCGGGGTACGTTGAAATTCTCCGTGCGCTATCGGGTGTGGGTCATCGGCGGGATCGTGCTGTTACTGGCGGTCAGCGTTTACCTGTTCCGGTTCGTGCAACAGGGTTTCTTCCCGGATTTAAGTTATAACCAGTTGTACATGGAGTATAAGATGCCTTACGGGACCAATCCCCAGACGGTGAAGCGAGACCTGGCCTCGATCGAGAGCTATCTCATGAGTCGCCCGGAGATCACGGCCGTAACCACGAGTCTGGGAGGCACGCCTTCCCGTTATAATTTGGTGCGCACGGTGGCGGAACCCTCGTTAAGTTACGGGGAGTTGATCGTGGATTTCACGTCGCCCGAGGCGTTGGAGGCGAATATTGACTCGTTGCAGGTTTACTTGTCGGAGCATTACCCGGAGGCGTACGTGCGGTTGAAGCAATACAACCTGATGTACATGGATTATCCGGTGCAGTTTATGATTTCCGGCCCGGACCCTGCCGTGTTGAAACGCTTGTGCGGGGAGGTCGTGGATTTGATGAAAGCGGATTCCACGACGATGTTGGTGACGGATAACTGGGGGCCGATGACTCCCGTGCTGAACGTGGATTATTACCAGCCGATAGCGCGGGTGGCCAATCTTTCCCGCGAGGATGTGGGACTGGCTTTGCTGGCGACGACGGACGGGCTGCCCGTGGGATCGTATTACGAGGGAGAACATGATTTACCGATATATATCAAGAGTATGGGGAAAGACGGGGCAAGCCCGGGGAGATTGAACAATGTCCCGGTGTGGAGTCTCGTGCCTTCCTCGAATATGTTGAATCTGGAGACGGTGAAGGAGTTGATGGCAGGGATGATCTCGACTGAGGAGGTAATGACGGCCGTCGTTGGATCGACTCCCTTGAACCAGGCAACGAACGGGATTACCACCTCGTGGGAGGTTCCCGTGGTGCGGCGTTATAATGGGCAGCGGTCTATCTCGGCTCAATGTAATAATGCCCCGGGCTACACGGCGAATGACGTGCGGAACAGTTTGTTGCCCAAGATTGCGCAGTTGAATATCCCGCCCGGGTATACTACCGAGTGGCAGGGAGAATACCTGGCCAGCACGCAGTCTAAGCAGTATTTGTTCAAGAATGTCCCGTTGGGAATCGTGCTGGTGTTGGCAATACTGATCGCACTGTTCAAGGATTTCAAGAAGCCGTTGATGATCATTCTCTGTTTGCCGCTGGCTATTATCGGGGTGGTGTTGGGAATGCTACTTGCGGGAAAAGAGTTCGGGTTCGTGGCGATCGTGGGGGCCTTGGGACTGGTCGGTATGATGATCAAAAACGGAGTTGTACTGGTGGACGAGGTGGATATACAGATTCGATCGGGGAAAGACCGTTTCCTGGCACTTCTGGATGCGTCGTCTTCTCGTTTGCGCCCGGTCTTCCTGGCGTCCATGACGACGATTCTGGGAATGATTCCCTTGGTTAACGATGATATGTTTGGGGCTTTGGCCGTGACAATCATGGGAGGATTGTTTGTCGGGACGGTGATTACGCTGGTTATTCTGCCTGTGTTCTATTCGTTGTTCTTTAAAATCAAAGCGGGGTAATTTCGCTTTTGGCGAGTTACGGTTAATGCCTGCGGGAACCACTGACGTTATCAACTTATTTCATTCTAAATTATTCTATTATGCGCTTTTATATATTGTCGATTTTGTTGTTATTCGCCTTCTATCCTTCACGGGGCCAGCAACGTTTGGATTTGAAACGTTGCCGGGAGATGGCGTTGGAATATAGCAAGCAGATGGCCATTGCCGGGAAGCAAAAGGAGAAGGCCGTGTGGACGAAGAAGGAGTACGGGGCGAATTATTTCCCGAAGTTGTCGGCCTCCGGTTTTTACCTGTATCACCAAAAGAAGCAGGAGTACAAGCTGGATGGGGGATATTTGCCTACTTACGTACCGGGTGCGAATGGGAGTTTGCAGCCTAACGTGGTCATGGGTGCCGACGGGAAACCGGTGGTGGGTACGGACGGGAAGCCCGTGTTTCACGAGTACGCCTATTTGCCGGATATCCCGATCTCACTTTCGCTGCGGGGAGCGTACATGGCATCGGTACAGTTGCAACAACCCTTGTTCATGGGTGGGAAGATCCGGGCGGCACACCAAGCTGCCAAGTTCGGGGAAGAGCTTGCCGATGAGAATATCCGTTTGAATCGTTCGGAAGTCCTTGTCGAGTTGGAACAGGCTTACTGGCAATGCGTGCGGGTGGGGGAATTGGTGACGGTTGCCCGCAAATACAAGTCGGTGGTAAATGAGTTGGTGAAGAACCTGGAAGATGCGCAACAGGCGGGCATGGCTCCCGTGAATGACGTGTTGAAGGCACAGGTGAAATATAACGAGGCTTTGTTGCAGGAACAGCAAGCAGAGCACGGGCATAAATTGGCACAAATGAATCTTTGTCGCCTGGTGGGACTGGACTTGAATACCGCCTTGGAGTTGACGGATTCCTTGTCGGCGACGGTGTCACCCGCGACATTGGCTTTGCCGGACGAACTGGGGCAACGTCCAGATTATAACATGCTGGAGAAACAAGTGGAGATGAAGCGCAAGGAGGTGAACGTGACTCGGGCCGATTTCTTGCCGCAGGTGGGAGTTTCTGCGGGTTACGGTTACGGGGGCGGAATCAAGTTGAACGGGGACGATTCGAGGGCCGGTTCGTTCAGCGCGATGGCTTCCGTGGAGATCCCGATCTTTAACTGGGGAGAGGGACGTAATAAAGTCCGTATCGCAAAGGCCGAGGAGGAGATGAGCCGGCTGAACAAGGAGAAGCTGGGCGAGATGATGCGCTTGGAGATTGCCGGGAATCGCTTCAAGCTTACGGACGCCCAGACGAGGGTAGGTTTGACCGAATCTGCGCTGAAGCAGGCGGAGGAGAACCTGAAAGTGTCCCGAGACCAGTACGAGGTCGGGATGGAGAACCTGACGAACTTGTTGGAGGCCCAAGCGCAATGGCAACAGGCGTGGAGCGATTGGGTGGATGCCAAGGCTTCGTTGAAATTGTCCGAGACGGAGTATCTGAAGGCGATCGGGAAACTGGAGTGATTTTAGATTACAAACTCCCTCCCCGAAGGCCGGGGGAGTTTATTTTCAACTTTTTAATATTCAATTGCTTTATGAAAAAGGTATTATTCATGTTATTGGGGGTGTTGGTAGCCGGGATTGTATCGGCGGAAGTGAAGAAAATCAAGGGAACGGGGTATCTCGTGGTGCATGATCGTCCGGCCGAGCAGCCGTTTACCCGAGTGTCCGTGCAACAGTCGATCACGTTGTACGTGGGGCAGGGCAAGACGGAAGGAATCACGGTGGAGGCCGATGATAATATCGCTCCTTACATAAAGACGGAGATCAAGAACGGGCAGTTGAACGTGTACCTCGATCCGGAGGTCATCATCCGGGGCTACACGGCGATGAACGTGTCGGTATCCGTGCCCGTGCTCGCGGGTGTAAACGTGGCGGCGGCCGGGCGACTGGAAGGGACTTCGCCGTTTAACGTGAAGAAATTGGATATCGTGGCTTCCGGGGCGGGGATCGTGAAGTTGGACGTGAAAGGGGGTGAGGTTGACGTGGAGGCTTCCGGGGCCGCACGACTGGAACTGAAAGGGACTGCGGATCGGTTGGAACTGGATATGTCTACCGCCTCAACCTTGAAAGCGTGGGAGTTGCACGTGACGGACTGTGAGGCCGAGGTCAGCGGGGCTGCCAAGGCCGAGGTTAACGTTTCGGGTAAGCTGGAGGCCGAGATTTCCTCGGCGGGTATTTTGATCTACGACGGCAACCCGCGGATTGACAAGCGAGACGTGACGGGAAGGGGAACGTTGGTAAAAAGGAGATAAAATTCCTCCCGTTTCAGACCGTTTTTTATATCTTTACATCGAGGGTCGGGTTGTTTACACGCAGCTCGTGAAGATAAAAACTGTAACCGGATGAATAAACGTGATCGCTTGATAGGGTTGTTGTTGATATTGTCGTTACTTTTCTTTCAATATCTGTGGCTGCTCTTTTATGTCTTGTTGTTTGTCGTGCTGGGAATCTTGATTTTTGACACGCGGTATGATCGGTACGCCTTGGTCATGATGGTCTTGGTCCTGCTCTTGTACGTCGGCATCAAGTTCATGTTTTACGAGACGTATCTCGTGCCTTCGAAATCCATGTTGCCCGTGTTAAACAATAACGTGACCGTTCGGGGCGAGAAATGGCGGTACGGCGGGATTTATCTTTCGGCGATAAAGGAGTGGCCCCTGGTGACGATATTCACCCGTTCGAGCCAATACCGGACGGGTAAGTTCGCAGCCGCGGATCGGGTGAAGATGATCGGTTTCTGGAAACCCGTGAGGAATGATATCCTCGTCTATTACGCTCCCCGTGATTCATCTTGTATCCATATTGACCGTTGTGTCGGTTTGCCGGGCGATGTTGTCTCCGTGCGGGAAGGTCGGGCGATTGTCAACGGGGTGCCGCGGGAAGAGGATCGGGCGTTGAAATTGCGTTACATGGCTTATTTTTCTGATTTCCTGGCGTTCCGAAAGGTGTGCAAGGAGTTGGGCTTGTTCCTGAATTCGGATGATTATTCGGTTTCGGAAGACGCCGTTTACTTGGCTCTTGATCAACCCACGCTGGATAGCCTGCGTCGACATAACGTGACCGATAGTCTTGTTTTTCGCCAGCGCGGGGAGGCCCGGCGGGAAGTCTTTCTTGCCGGGGAATGTGACTGGAACTTTCAGGATTGGGGGCCCTACAAGTTACCTTACAAGGGAATGCGGGTTGAATTGACTCCCCGGAACCGGAAATTATACGGTGCTATTCTCCGGGGCCCGGAACGAGTGAAGAACCCCGACTCGTTGACTTCCTATGTTTTCGAGAAGGATTATTATTTCATGCTGGGAGATAACCGGGGAAATGCCCTCGATTCCCGTTTTCTCGGGCCTATCCCTTCTTGCTGTATCGAGGCTCGGGTGTTACTATCGAGTCCATAAGGTCCATAAAGTCCGTAAAGTCCATAAAGTCTATAAGGTCCTAGACCCTGCGAGCGCTTTGTCTACGGCAGCTAATGCTGCCGTTAAATCCTGTCGAAGGACACCCGTGACTTTACGGACTTTATGGATCTTATGGGCTCTTTAACTACTCTTCCGTCCCGAATATTAATACCGATCTGGCTTGCACGAACGGGGGGATGACACGCTGTAATTTTCTTTCCTCGCTGCTGCTCCTGCTCATCCTGTTCGGGGTAGCTACGGGCTTCCGGGAAATTAATTGAAGCGTGGCGGCCAGTAGGGGTTCTTTGGGGTCTCCCAGTTGATACTGGTGATGGAATTGTTCCTGCATGAGATACGTGGGTACGAGTCCCCCCATCACGGATTCGTTCCGGCTGTTGGTGTATTCCGTGGAGATCAGCATGATGTTCCACCCTTGTAAATCTTTTTCTTCGGGTGTGTAGATAATTCCACCCATGTTTTTGCCCATGGTGACATCGCCGACCATATTTACTTCCATGTAGGGCGACAGGGCGCTGATTAGCATTTCGGCGGCTGATGCGGTGACTTTGCTGGTAATAACCCAGAGGCGTTTCAAGTTCAGCCGGGAAGTTGCGGGGACGGTCTTGTCGAAACGTTCTTCCAGTTTCGCAGGATCGTCGGCGTATTTTTGCTGGTAAACCTTGTTCCAGTTTTTATGTACGAGTAATTCCTCGTTGTTCACGAACTCCTCGGGGGCAATGAGAGAGCATAACTGCTTCACGGCGAAGATATAACCTCCCTGGTTGTAGCGCAAGTCGAGGATAAACTCGTCGATCTTTCCCGTTTTCAATTCCTGGAAAGCGTGGTTCAGTTGTGTCAAGGACGAGGGGCCCCTGTACACGAAATCCGTGTAAATCATGTAACCCACGTTCTTGTCTTCCCACGGGATTAGCCCGTAATCGAGGACCGGATCGACGACATATGATTGGGCCGTTAACTCTTTCGTCTCGTACGGTTCGGATTGCTCGTCAGCGGACAATCCGATGGATAGTTTGCCGGCGTAATACAAGTCCGTGTAATTTTCAGTGGTGATTCTCTCCCCGTTCATGTGGGTAATCAGGTCCCCCCGTTTGAGTTCGGCTTTTGCCGCGGGGGAATTCGGGTAAACGAAGTTGATATCGGCGAATATGTACCCGTCTTTTTCCCAGAATGTGAGGTTGTAACCGAAACCGTTGTCGTAACCGGAGGCATCGGCGATCTCTCCCAGCCCGCTGGATCTCGTGATACGTGACCAGATGTCACCGCCATATTTCATGGTTGCGAAATACTCTTCCGGGTTACTGTCCGGGTCAATGTTTTTGTCCTTGACCTCCTCGGCCCAGAAGTATTGGTCGGTCATTCTATCCTTCGTGAAGGTATTAATCCGGGCATAGTTGTACGGTCCGGGGGACGGTCTTGTCCCCGTTGAATCCTCGCAACTTTGTAGGAATCCTGCTAAGATGAAGAGAGAGAATAGTTTGTACATAAGTCTATGTATTATATTAAATCACAATATTACGAATTTTTTATGGATTTCCATGCATGGTGGCACGAGAAAGTTTTCGGGGTGAATTGCATATTTATCCATATTTTACCCCTCTGTCTTCGCTCCTCCTCCGGTCTGGGTGGTGCAAGTTCTCGTCGACTTCTCGTGAAGTTCTCGTGTTAGGGTCGAGAAGTTGTTGAGGGTTTTTCGTGAAGAAATGGAGGGTTACGAGGAGGTGAAGGAGGGCTGGATGGGTTGTTGCGTGCTGGTAAATAGTGCGTTGGTTGTCTTGCCCCCGGCCCGAGAACGGGAGATCGTGAAATTATTTCAAGAAAAATGGGAAAATATTTGTTTTAACCGTGTAATTGTGCATATATTTGCAAAGTGAATAAATAAATATGCACAATTGAGTAACCAAAAAGAATTTGAATGATTTAGATTAAATTGTAAGAAAATGAAGATTGAAGTTGTAGTTGCATCCGAGAAACACCTGTCGTACGTGACAGCGATAAATGATGCGATTGATAATGCTGCAAAAGCGAGAGGTACTGGTATAGCCAGAAGAACGAACGAGTATATCGCCGATAAAATCCGAAGTGGGAAAGCGATTATCGCCTTGAACAGGGCGGAGTTCGTGGGGTTCTGTTATATCGAATCGTGGGGTCACCAGAAATTCGTGGCGAACTCCGGGTTAATCGTGGTACCGGCGTACCGGGGTTTGGGGGTGGCTAAACAAATCAAGAAGGCCGCTTTCGATTTGTCGCGAAGGCGATTCCCGGAGGCCAAGCTTTTCGGCCTGACAACTGGCGAGCAGGTGATGCGGATCAATACTTCATTGGGTTACGTGCCTGTTACCTTTGCCAAGCTCACCGATGACGAGGAGTTCTGGGCCGGATGCAAGTCATGCGTGAATTACGATATTTTGCAGCGGACCAACATGACGAAATGCCTTTGCACCGGGATGGTGTACGACCCGGAAGCCGTGGCCCGGCAGCAAGAGCTGGCGCGGAAGGCGGGAAAGAGCGCGTCGTCGGGCTTGTTCAAGCACGTCCGCCATGTCGTGAGCTCGATGCTGGCCGTTCGCGGGCGGGCGACTTCTCGCTCGACGATGAAAAATATAGCAAATTTGTAACTTGTAATCAGATTCCATGAAAAAAGTAGTTCTAGCATACAGCGGGGGACTGGACACCTCCTACTGTGTTAAATACCTGAGCGAGGAAATGGGCTTCGAGGTTTACACGGCTCTGGCTAATACTGGGGGATTCACGCCCGGCGAGCTGGCTGCGATCGAGGAGAAAGCGTATGCCCTGGGGGCGAGACGGCACGTGACGCTCGACGTGACGGCGGAGTATTACGATAAATGTATCAAGTACATGATCTTCGGGAATGTCCTGCGGAATAAAACCTACCCGATTTCCGTGAGTTCCGAGCGTACGTTTCAGGCGTTGGCCATTGTTCGTTACGCGAAAGAGATCGGGGCCGATGCGCTAGCCCACGGCAGCACTGGGGCGGGGAATGACCAGGTGAGGTTCGATCTCTGTTTTTCAGTGTTCGCGCCGGGAATGGAAATTATCACGCCCACGCGGGATTTGAAGTTGAGCCGGGAGGAGGAGATCGCTTATCTGAGATCGAAAGGCGTGGAGCGGGACTGGTCGAAAATGGCTTACTCGATTAATAAAGGACTCTGGGGAACCTCGGTGGGAGGGTGCGAGACGTTGAGTTCCCACCTCTATCTCCCGGAAGAGGCTTATCCTTCGGCCGCATGGAAGGCGGGTGAGGAGACGTTAACCTTGTCGTTCGAGCGGGGAGAGCTGTGTGCGGTTAATGGCGAGCGCTACACGAGCAAGATCGAGGCAATCCGGCAAGTGGAGGCATTGGCTGGCGGGTGGGCGATCGGGCGAGACACGCACGTGGGCGATACGATCGTCGGTATCAAGGGACGGGTGGGGTTCGAGGCTGCGGCACCCCTGATCATTATCAAGGCCCACGAGTTACTGGAGAAGCACACCCTCACGAAGTGGCAGGCGTACTGGAAAGAACAACTGGCAAACTGGTACGGGATGTTTCTGCACGAGGCGATGTACGGGGAACCCGTGATGCGGAATATCGAGAGCTTCCTGCAAGACTCCCAGCGATACGTGTCGGGTACGGTGCAAGTGCGAATGCGTCCCTACAGTTTCGAGTTGCTGGGAATCGAGTCGGAACACGATTTGATGAACGCTTCTTTCGCCCGTTACGGGGAAGAAACGAGCGCTTGGACGGCTGAAGACGTGAAAGGATTCACGAGGATATTGTCCATGCCCTTGCGGATTTATAATGCGGTAAACAAGGAGGAAATTTAGAGTGTAAAGTTTAGAGTTGAAAACTCCTCCGTCGGCTATGCCGCCACTTCCTCTATAAGCAGAGGAGGTGCTGGTGACTCTTACCGAAGACGGTGACTATTCCAGCTCTCCCTCTGTTCATAGAGGGGAACTAGCGATTAAACGAGAACAGACGGGGTGTTTGCTCATAGTCTGTCGAGCGAGAGCTAGTTCGAGACCGTTTCGGGCTCAATACGGCGAAGCCGGGAGGAAGTTTTAATAATTAATAGTGTCATGATAAAAGTAGGAATTGCAGGAGCGGCCGGGTACACGGCCGGGGAATTAATCCGCATGCTGGTTGCACACCCGGGTGTCGAGTTGCGTTACTTGCAAAGCGAGTCGCACCGGGGGGAGCCGATTGGCAAGGTACACCGGGATCTGATCTACTCGGATCGGGTGTTTTCCGATCTGGATTACACGGATATAGATGTCCTTTTCCTGTGCATGGGGCACGGGGTGTCTACCCGTTTTTTACAGCAGAATCCGGTACCAGCATCAGTACGGGTGATTGACCTGGGGAACGATTTCCGGTTGAAAGCGAATGCGGGAAATTTCGTGTACGGGTTGCCGGAACGAAACAGGGAGATTATCCGGCAAGCGGGTCGCGTGGCGAATCCCGGTTGTTTCGCCACGGCGATAGAATTGGGCTTGCTGCCTTTAGCGAATGGCGGGGTATTACCCTCGTGTGCGTCGGCCTTCGGCATAACCGGGGCGACGGGAGCGGGACAGCAACCCACGGGGGAGACGCATTACAGTAACCGGGCGCAGAACCTTTCGGTCTACAAGGTTTTTTCCCACCAGCACCTGGCGGAAATCCGGGAGACGTTGGGCGAAGCGACGGACATCGCTTTTGTCCCCGTGCGCGGGTGTCATGCCCGGGGAATCATGGTGAACACCGTGTTTTATAGCGATCTGGAGGTGGGCGAGTTGAAGCGCCTGTATGCGAGTTACTACGAGGGACATCCTTTCACGGTGGTAAGTGACGAGCCTGTCTACCTGAAACAGGTGGTGAACACGAACTATTGTTTTATCCACTTGGAACAACAGGGACGCAAGGTACTGGTGACCTCCGTTATCGACAACTTGTTGAAAGGAGCGTCGGGACAAGCCGTGCAGAATATGAACCTGATGTTCGGCTTGGAAGAGACGACGGGGTTACACTTGAAAGCGAATTACTTTTAATTTATAGAGATCGCCTATGTTTGATGTATATAATTTACTGGATATAGAACCCGTGAAAGCGGAGGGTGTCTATTTCTGGGATCGGGAAGGGAATAAATACCTGGACTTTTATGGGGGGCATGCCGTTATTTCAATCGGCCACTCGCACCCGCACTACGTGGAACAAGTGTCCGGGCAGTTGAAGAATATCGGTTTCTACTCGAATTCCGTGGAGAACCGTTTGCAGGAGGAACTGGAACGGAAACTGCGGGAACTTTCGGGTTGCCCGGGTTATAACCTGTTCATGTGTAATAGCGGGGCGGAGGCTAACGAGAACGCGCTGAAACTGGCTTCCTTTGTCACGGGGCGCTCGAAAGTGCTATCCATGCGCTTCGCTTTTCATGGGCGCACGAGCGGGGCTGTCGCCGTCACGGATAACCCGGGGATTCAGGCTCCGTTGAACCGGGGACACGAGGTGACGTTTATCAATTTGAACGATGTCGAGGCGTTGAAACGGGAATTGTCCGGGGAGCCATACGCCGCGGTAATCGTGGAGGGGATACAGGGTGTCGGGGGAATCCGGATCGCTGAATCCGGCTTCTTGCAGGTGGCACGTGAGGCGTGTAGCCGGACGGGAACCCTGTTGATCCTGGACGAGATACAATCGGGATACGGCCGGAGCGGGAAGTTTTTCGCTCATCAACACGCGGGAATCCGGCCGGATATCATTACTATGGCCAAGGGTATGGGAAATGGTTTCCCGGTGGCGGGACTCCTGATTCACGATTCGATCGAGGCTCGGAAAGGAATGCTGGGCACGACTTTCGGGGGAAATCACTTGGCTTGTGCGGCGGCGATTGCCGTGCTGGATGTCATGAAAGAGGAGAAATTGGTGGAGAATGCCGCTCGTGTCGGGGACTACCTGGCCGAACGGTTAAAACCTTTGAACGGGGTGATTGAAGTCCGGGGAAAGGGATTGATGATCGGGGTGGATATTGACATCCCACACGCTATATTCCGCCGCCGCTTGTTAGCCGACCAGCACGTGATTACCGGGAATAGCGGGAAAAACACGTTGCGGTTGTTACCTCCCTTGTGTGTCACCCGGGAAGAGGTCGACGAGTTCGTGGAACGATTTAAACGAGTAATGAATTAACGGATGAAATGTAAAATCATAAAAATTGGGGGTGTCTTGATCGAGGATGACGAACTGTTGAACCGGTTGTGTCGTAAACTCTCCTCTATCGCCTCTCCCTTTGTCATCGTGCACGGGGGCGGAACCTTTGCCGGGCGGCTTGCCGGGCGATTGGGAATCCCGGCCTCAATGATCGACGGGCGGCGGGTTACGGATCGAGAAACGTTAGAAGTCACGGTTATGGTTTATGCCGGGTGGGTGAACAAAACGCTGGTCTCCCGCTTGCAAGCCTTGGGGGTAAACGCCTGTGGGTTATCCGGGTGCGACTTGAACTTGGTGCGGGCTGATAAGCGGGTGCGGGAATCCGTGGATTGGGGGTACGTCGGTGACATCCGGCAGGTACATCTGGGGGCATTGGAGTTATTATTACAGTCCGGCGTGGTCCCCGTGATATCGCCGATCACTCATAACGGGGAAGGCGTCCTGCTGAACTCCAATGCTGACGGGATTGCGGCTGCCGTGGCGGAAACGCTGAGCGCATGTTACGACACGGAACTGGTTTACTGTTTTGACAAAAAAGGCGTGTTGGCGGATATGCGGGACGAGGGTTCCGTGATCGCCCGGCTCACGCCGGCTTCATACGATGAGTATAAACGGAAGGGAATGATTCATTCCGGGATGATTCCCAAACTGGATAACGCTTTTAAATCCGTTCGTAACGGGGTCGGCACGGTACGCTTGCTGCATCCCGATGAACTGGATAACCCGGAAGCTGGAACAGAAATAACACTGGAAGAACAATGGATGCAAATGCCGCAATAGAACTTCTGAAACGGATTATTGCCACGCCTTCCCCTAGTAAACAGGAAGAGGGAGTGGCCGGGATCATTGCCGACGTCCTCGAAAGATATAGGTTCGACGTGCATCGGAAAGGTAATAACGTGTGGAGTCGCTCGAAGAATTTCGACGAGAGGAAGCCCACGTTATTACTCGATGCACACTTGGATACCGTGCGTCCTAACGGGGAGTGGATAACCGATCCTTTTACTCCGGTCGTGAAGGACGGGAAACTGTTCGGGCTGGGAAGTAACGACACGGGAGGAAGCATCGTTTCCATGTTGGCAACATTCTTGGAGTTGGGAAATAGAGACATCGCATGTAATCTTGTCTTTCTGGGATCGGCCGAGGAGGAAAATACCGGGGTTAACGGGATACAGAGCGTGTTCCCGGAACTGGGGAAGATTGATTTCGCTCTCGTGGGAGAGCCCACGGGGATGCGCCCGGCTATCGCTGAAAAAGGATTGATGGTGTTGGACTGTTATGCCAGAGGGAAAGCGGGACATGCGGCCAGGGAGGAGGGGATTAATGCCATTTACGAGGCGATGGAAGACATAAACTGGTTTCGTACCTATCGTTTCAAGAAAGTGTCGGAACTACTGGGTCCGGTGAAAGTGAGCGTGACGGGGATTGAAGCGGGTACGCTACATAACGTGGTGCCTGCGACTTGTCGTTTCACGGTGGATATACGGGTAAATGAACTACACACGAATCAAGAGATATTCGATACAATCCGTGGTCACGTGAAATGCGAGATTGTCCCCCGCTCTTTTTCATTGAACTCCTCTTCCGTGTCGCCTGATCACCCGATGGTGAGACGATGCGTCGAGTTGGGATTATTGCCGTATGGCTCTCCCACGACGTCGAATCAGGCCGTCATCCCCTGTGCTTCTATGAAAATCGGTCCCGGGGATAGCGCTCGCTCGCATACGGCAAACGAATATATCCGTTTGGACGAGATTCGTGAGGCCGTGGAGTTGTTCAGGAAACTGTTGGGTAATTGAAAATGGATAATTGAAAATGAAACTCCTCCGTCAGCTTCGTTGCCACTTCCTCTATAAACGAGGGTGCTGAAAAAGTCGGTTTTGAGAGAAACAACTACCCTCTCCGGCTCCCCCTTACACAGGGGGAGAGTTCGTGAGAGCGTGAAGCTTTCCCTTGTACGGGAGAGAATGGTTAGTGAGAGTGTAAAGCCCTTTACACGGGGGAAGAGATGATTTTCAAGCGGTTTCCCCGCCTGTGTAAGGAGGGGACAGGGGTGGTAGTCTAAATAATGGGACTTTTTCAGTGCCCTCATGAACAGAGGAGGAGTTGCTAGCTCTAGCCGAAGACGGAGACTATTCCAATTCTCCCTCTGTTTATAGAGGGAGTACGGTGGAGCCGGGGGGAGTTTGAAATCTAAAACTTAAAATTGAATGAAGCTTTGGGATAAAGGATACAGTATAGACGGTTTTACCGAATCGTTTACGATCGGGAAAGATCGGGAACTTGATGTCTTGTTGGCGAAAGCTGACGTGATCGGGAGCCTGGCACATTTAAAGATGTTACGTTCTGTCGGACTGATAAGTGAGGAGGATTACAGGCATTTACATCCCGCCTTGGTGGATATCCATGGCTTGGTGGAGCAAGGCGAGTTCTCGATCGAGCCGGGAATAGAAGACGTGCATTCTCAGATAGAATTACTGCTCGTGCGGAAATGCGGGGAGGCTGGAAAGAAAATACACACGGGGCGTTCACGGAATGACCAGGTGTTACTGGACTTGAAATTATTTACCCGTGCGGCCTTGTTTGAAACGCTGGATCATGTCGGGCGATTATTTGATTTATTAATGGTGCGGGCGGGAGAGAGTCAAGACCTGTTGATTCCCGGTTACACGCATTTGCAGGTGGCCATGCCCTCGTCCTTCGGGCTGTGGTTCAGCGCTTATGCCGAATCGCTTGCCGATGATCTGTTGGAACTGAAAGCGGCTTACGACATGGTAAACACGAATCCTCTGGGTTCGGGGGCTGGGTACGGATCATCGGTTGCCTTGAACCGTCAAATGACAACCGATTTGTTGGGATTCTCCGGTCTGGCTTATAACGTGGTTTACGCCCAGATGCAACGCGGGAAAATGGAGAAAAACGTGTTGTTCAGTCTGGCTTCCGTGGCAACCACTTTAGGACGTTTAGCTGCCGACGTGTGCCTTTTCGCGTGTAGTAACTTTGGCTTCGTGCGTTTGCCGGATAAGTACACGACCGGTTCAAGCATCATGCCGCATAAGAAGAATCCCGATATATTCGAGTTGATCCGGGCAAAATGTAATCACCTGCAATCGCTTCCCGTGCAAATGGCAATGATCTGCACGAATCTCACGTCAGGTTATTTCCGGGACATGCAATTAACCAAGGAATTATACCTGCCCGCTTTCAAGGAATTGAACGATTCGCTTTTCATGGCTCATCTGGTGTTGCGGGAAATGGAATTACAAAGGGATATCCTGAATGATCCCCGTTACAAATATATCTTCTCCGTGGAAGATGTCAATGACCGGGTCATGGCGGGAGTACCTTTCCGGGAGGCTTATCGTGAGATTGGCGAGCAGATACATCGGGGAACTTACCAGACTGGGATGCGGGACCTTCACCACACGCACGAAGGTAGCATCGGCAATCTTTGTCTGGAGCAAATCAGGGATAAATTTGTGCAAAGAAAAGCGTTGTGGGATATAGCTGTCGTGCGTGGGGCTGAAAATAGCTTGTTGAAATTCGAATAATCCATGATACGGGAACAAGTTGTAGGGAGTTTTTCCACACTTGTTCCACAACTTTCCACATCTTTCCTTTTCGTTTGTGTTGTGTTATATTGTTGATATATAGTGTAATATATTTATTTTGCTGTCGTGGCATACAATTCTCTATACTATAAGCAAATGATTGAATGATTAAAATTGATTGGTTATGGGAATTTGTATATTTTTTATCGTGATGGCTATTTCGGGACTTTTGTTACCGCACTTTTTGGCGGAACCCGAACATAAAGCAGAATAATCTATATATTGAAATTGATAGTTACAAAATGAGAAACAGGCATCTCTTTATCAGGCAGATGCCTGCTTTCTTTTCCTAAATTCCGTTAAATACTTTTTTGTTTAGTCGATTAAGGCTATTTTCGTGTTTGAAATTAATCGACTTATGGCAAAGATTTTAATCGTAGATGATGATACTACATTTTGTATCATGTTGAAGAACTGGTTGGAAAAACGAGGATTTGAAGTGGAGAATGCTTTTTCGTACAAGGAGGCGGTGAAGAAACTGGAAAAAGCGAGCTTTGACCTTGTACTTACCGATTTGCGTTTGCCCGATAAAGATGGCATTGATTTGTTGCGGGTGATCAAAGAAAAAACTCCCGACACGCAAGTGCTTCTTATGACGGGGTATGCCGATATCCAGACTGCGGTGACTGCCATAAAGTTGGGAGCTTTCGATTATGTAGCGAAGCCCGTTATCCCGGATGAAATACTCAAAAAATTGCAAGAAGCGTTGAAGCTGGAAGCCGAACCTGTCGGTAAGCCCGTTCCTGCTAAAGCGAAAACGACAAGCTTTGCCTATATCAAGGGTGTTAGCGAGGGTGCTGATCGACAATACGAATATATTCATTTGGTAGGTCCCACGATGATGACCGTGTTGATAAACGGGGAGAGCGGTACGGGCAAAGAGTACATCGCCCGGTTGATCCACTCGATGAGTAACCGGAAAGATGCGCCTTTCGTGGCGGTCGACTGTGGGGCAATCCCCAGAGATCTTGCCGCAAGCGAGTTTTTTGGCCACGTGAAAGGTTCTTTCACGGGAGCGGTTGGTGATAAACAGGGATATTTCGTGACGGCTTCGGGGGGGACGATCTTCTTGGATGAGATCGGTAATCTGCCGTATGACGTTCAGGTGCAGTTGCTACGTGCGCTCGAAGAGCGTAAGGTGCATCCTGTGGGTGGAAATGTTGACGTGCCTTTTGACGTCCGCATCATTTCAGCTACGAACGAGAACCTGAAAGAGGCTGTGGCTAGCGGGCGTTTCCGGGAGGATTTGTATCATCGGTTGAACGAATTCTCCATTCAGGCTTTACCTCTCCGGGAGCGAAAGGAAGATATTCTGATTTTTGCCAATCATTTCCTGGACAAGGCAAATGAAGAACTTGGAAAACAAGTGGCCGGGTTTGATGAAGAGGTGATGCGTATCTTCAAAACCTATTCTTGGCCGGGGAATTTGCGGGAAATGCGTAATATCGTGAAACGGGCTACGCTACTGTGCATGGGTAGTTTGATTTCGAAGAGTTGTTTACCTCCCGAATTGGAGCAGAAACCCGTGGAGCCGGAAAGAACATCCACGACCCGGCGGGAAATGGAAATTGATCTTATCAAGGAGGCCATGCAGAAATGTCGAAATAACAAGAGTGAGGCGGCTCGTATGCTCCAGATTGACCGGAAGACCTTGTATAATAAATTGAAAAGTTACGGGTTGGAGGACTTGTAAGATTTTTTGTAATATTAGAATTTTGAGAGAGGTGCTATTAGACTGTTACTCTCTCATTTCTCGACTTCTTTTTCTAGTAATTGTAGTATTTTGTTACCCTTGTTCAGGATCTCCTCGATAGCCTCTCTTATTTTTTCTTCTTCGGTTTCCTTTGGCATCTTTTCCAAGAAAAGCAAGGGGGGAATCACCTCATGGATGGATAATTGCTTGAACATCGGAAGCATCTTATGTGCCAATTTACAAATCTGTTCTGTTTCACGCGCTTTCAGGTGATTGGCTAATAGTTGGAAGTTATTTTTGCAGTCCATGATGAAAGAACCGATAATCTGGTTAGCGGCATCTTTGTCATTATCGGCAAATACCATGATCATTTTCAGGTCATACGGGGCGTTAGTATCCTGTGTGTGGGGCGTTGCTGGTTTAATATTTATCGAGCATCCTAATAGTTGATTTACCCTAGCGTAGAGTTGTTCCGGGGTGAACGGTTTATTCAGGTAAGCGGAAAATCCGGCGTTCTGGTATTCGGTTTCCTGCATGTCGTCCCGTGCAGATAGGGCTATAACGGGAATGTTTTTTACATGCTCAAGTTTGGATTCCCGTATTTGTTTGACGAGTTCGAAACCGTCCATTTCCGGCATCTGGATATCCGAGAAGACAATATTGAATTTCCCTTTTTCCAATTGGGATAGTGCTTCTCGCGGGTTTGTGCAGGTGGCACATTGAATGCCTACCTTTTGTAGTAATTCTGTCGTGACTGTCAGTTGCAGAAGATCGTCGTCCACGATAAAGGCTTTCATTCCCTCGTGCATCACGGGTGCTGCGACGGGGACTTCCGTGACTTGTATCTCTTGGGTCGGGGCCTTTATCAAGGGGAATTTCACCGTGAAGGTGCTTCCCTCGCCTTTTTTACTGTCAAGGGTTAATTCTCCGCCGAGTAAATGTACCAGTTGAAGCGTGATCGTTAATCCAAGTCCAGTTCCTTCTGCGCCGTTATTGTGTTGCGGGTTTAGACGGGTGAATTCTTTGAATATGAGTTCCTGTTCTTCTCGTGTCATCCCCGGTCCCGAATCTTTAATCACGATGACAAACTGCTCCTCTTTGGTGGCGGAGATAAATGCGGATAAGGAGACTTTGCCTTCTCGGGTGTATTTGATTGCGTTGGATAGAATGTTTACCACGATTTGACGAATTTTCATGGAATCACCCATGTAATGGTCATTTAGGGCTTTACTGATATCACTTTTTAATTCTAGGTTCTTTTGTGCGGCCAAGGGCAGGAAACTGTCTACTGTTTCTTGTAGCAGGCGTCCCGGGTTATATGGAATGGTGTTGATCTCCATCTTGTTGGATTCCAGTTTCGAGAAGTCGAGCATGTTATTGGCTAGATGCAGGATATGCTCGGCCGAACCTTTCATATTTTTGAGGAAATAGTGCTGCCGATCTTCGAGCCGGGTATTGTTTAATAGTTCTATGTACCCGATGATAGAGCTTAGCGGGGATTTTATGTCATGCGTGACAGTCAGCATCAATTTTTCCCGGTTATGCAGCAGGCGTTCCGTGTACGTTTTCGCCCGTTCCAGTTCTCGCCTGTAACGCTGGCTTTGGGTGATGTCGTTGATGATCAGGACAACGAAAAAGACCACCAGCACGCAAGCTATGATGGCGATCCAGGATATGGTTTGAGTAAGTTGATGTGTCGTGATCTGTTGTTGTTCCAGCCGGGTGATCGTGTTTTCGACCTCTTCTTTTTCAAGGTCTCTCAAGACTCGTTTCAATCGTTCCGTGATATTCTGCCCGCTTTGGATAACGATCTTTTCCCGCCGGGAAATCTCTGTATCAATTTCCTCTTTTTGTTGCTGGTACTGGCTCCATGAATCCCGGATCACGTTCATCAAGGTGTCCGTGTTCGTGTTGTCATTAGCCGTGTTGAGCGTGTCCACGATACGATGATACGTGGTATTTATATTCAACACGGAATCTATCCGCGTTCTGAATAGTCCTTTTTTCTCCCGGATCGTGTAACTGCTGTCGATGACCGCGATGACCTTCTCCCGGATATAGGGTATTTCATCGGTTGTGTCTTTGAGTGTTTCTATTTTTTCAATGGTTTTGTTGTAAAAATCCTCCGGGGTAGAGTATTTTTTGAAATAGCGCAAGTCGTTCAGGTTCGTGATACGCTTGCTCAAAAGGTAATTTATGGTGTCTATTCGCAGGTTTTGCTCCAAGCTCACGGAAAGATTCTTCAAAGTATCCATGTTGTTCCGGATATCTTCGATTAAGTCCATGTAGGTATCAAAGTTCTTTTGAGATCCGGTTTGCGAGAAAGATATTCCCGTGTTCTCTGCCTCGTAAAGTTTTGCCAGCGTGTTGCTGATGATGAATAATTTCCGTTGCATGACTACTTCGTCATTCCCTTTTGTGGTCAGGGCTATCGTTTGTTTGTAGATGAAGATGATGGCGATGGCTCCCAACAGGAGAATGAGTATGTATCCTGTGATCAATTTCAGCTTGGTAAATTTGAACGGTCTTTGCATAACGAATAGATTTATAGCAAATGTATAAAAAAATAGTCAACCTTAAATCTCTGAGAGAGGTTGACTATTTTTAGTGGTGATCCCCACGGGACTCGAACCCATATCAAAGGAACCGGAATCCTTCATTCTATCCATTGAACTAGGGGACCAATATTTATCGAGTGCAAAGCTAATCATTTTTTTAAAAAAGGGAGCAATTTGCTCCCTTTTTTAATGTATAATAGATAAACTATTTTACTTTTTTACGAGTAGCGTAGCTAATACGTAGAGAATTTGCTTTACGCAATTCTTGTTTCACGTCGGTCACGATACCCATTTTTGTAAACTGATCAACTTTCAAGTTATTCGTGATCATGTTCCGTTCTTCCTCTTTACGAGTTTCCTGTTCGGCGATGACGAAATTAGCAATTTCGTGCAGACCGGCCAGTTTGTCATTTAATTGGATACGGGGATCACTTCCGTAAGTACCTACATATTGATCTTTCGGTTTTCCGATGTAGATGTTACTTACCAGAGATTTTTTCTCCAGCTTGGTAACTTCTTTTGCTTCGGGCATACCGTTGTTGATCATAAGAGTTACTTCACGCATCGTGGTACTAACCATGAAGAAGAATAACAACATGAACACGATATCCGGTAGAGATGCTGTCGAAATTGCAGGTACCTCTTTTTTGCCGTCTTTTCTAAATTTAGCCATTACTTTCTTCCTCCTTTCCCACTAACGTTTTTCGGTTCTGCCTCGGATATGGCGGTCGGAATAAGCTTTCTCACGGCATCCATTTGTTCTTCCGTGAGCTCGTTGTATTTCTTTCCCCATTTCTCCATGGCTTTCATGTCTCTGATCTCGTTGTATGCCGCGGTCAGTTCATCCTGAACGGCAATGTACATCTTGTAGGAGGTTCCCCGGTCACTCTGCAGGGAAATGATTCCCCTAGAGACTTCCGCTTTCCCGAAGAAAGGAATTTCCTTGATCACTTTACTTGGAAGATCCTCTTTGTTGTGAGGATTCAAGATAAATTCTTTTGCCTTTTCCTTCAAGTTGGAGATTTGCATCAGATCTCCGTTTACTGCCAACAAGTCGTCCTTGTTTACCAAAACCTGTAATATGTTACGTTTGGCAACAGGCGGAGCGATCACCATATCTGGTGGCGGCATGGGCGGTAATCGTCTGAACAATCCGGAGTCTACGTCCATTGTTGTTGATACCAAGAAGAAGATCAACAACAAGAATGCGATGTCCGCCGTTGAAGTGGCATTAATTTCCGGTGTCTTTTTTCTTGCCATATTATCTCTTTTTTTTTCACCCTTTCGGGGAAATATTATCTCACTCTTCTAATAATTTCTGTAACAATGATAGCACCGATAGCAATAATTCCCAAGAAATACATGGTAAATAAGATCGTATCGGCAAACTCTAAAGTTGCAGGAACGTTATCCGCACCGTCATATCCCGGTAAGTTCAACACTGTACCGTCAGATATTGAGTAAGCGATTAACACGAGAATAACGATACCCACGAGGGCGATTAAACTCTTGATTGCTTCTTTCGGCCGGGTAAATAATCTGGCTATCGGGAAGATCAATGCCGCTATGATGGCAAACCCGAATAGAACGTATGCCCACCAAATTAATTGCTCCGTGTACACGGGGGTTGGGTATTGGGCGTTTGGAAGTTCCCCCCCAAAGTAAAATAGCCCAACTAACACAACCGTAACGGCGAGCATTACAATGGTCAGGATATTTAATAACTTGGTTATTTTCTGCATGGTTTAGTGTTTTTGATTGTATTTTACAAGGATGTCTAATAAAGTTACGGAAGCATCTTCCATATCGTTAACGATGCCCTCGATCTTAGCAATACAATAGTTGTAGAATACCTGAAGGATCATGGCAACGATCAAACCACCCACGGTCGTGATCAATGCAACCTTGATACCTCCTGCCACCAAAGACGGTTGGATATCACCTGCTGCCTGGATCTTATCGAAGGCGTCGATCATACCGATTACAGTTCCCAAGAATCCCAACATCGGGGCCAAGGCGATGAACAATGCGATCCAAGACATTCCTTTTTCCAAAAGTCCCATTTGAACAGAACCGTAAGATACAACTGATTTTTCAACCATGTCGATACCTTGGTCGTAACGAGACAGACCTTGATAGAAAATACTTGCGATAGGACCTCTGGTGTTGCGGCATACTTCTTTAGCTGCTTCAACTCCACCGTTTTCCAATGCATCTTCTACACTTGAAATCAATTTCTTCGTGTTGGTAGAAGCCAAGTTCAAATAGATAACTCTTTCAATAGCGATAGCCAAACCGAAAATCAACGCTAGGATAACGAAGCTCATGAAAACGGCACCACCCTCGATGAATTTCTGTTTCAAAGCCGCATGGAAAGAAGTACTTTCGATTTGTGATTCGTCTTCTAACACGGTAGGATCAGTGGTTTCCTCGTCGTCTTGATAAGTCTCTGTAGTTTCAGTGGTCTCCGTTTGAGTCGTTTCATTCTCTTGAGCCATTAGCATAGATGATGCTCCAATAGTAAGCATTCCTAAAACTGCTATTAGTGCAAATAATTTTCTCATGATCAATTTAACTGATTTTTAGTTTATTAATAATTAAAATTTAACTCTATAATATCTGTTTAAGCTGTTTTCTTCTCACTTTGCACCGCACTCCGGTTCAAATCGGGCACCAAGGTATAAAAAAAATGTTAAAATCCAATATATTTGGGAGATATTTCTCCTTTCAAGCCGTTATTTAAATATTTTTTTATTTCGTTAGTGTCTTTATATTTGCCGAGTACGTACATCATTTTGCACACCGCCGCTTCGGTCGTTATGTCGTGCCCGCTGATCACCCCGGCGTTAAGTAGTTCTCTACTTGTTTCATACTTACCCATCTCCACGCTTCCACCCTGGCATTGGGTAACGTTATATATAAAAATCCCCTTGGATAGGACCTCCTTTACTTTGTTAAGAAAAACTTTATTCGTCGGAGCGTTACCGGATCCATAGGTTTCCAGTATAATTCCTTTTAAACCGGGGATGTCGGTCACGGCATCGATGACCTCCGGTCGCATACCCGGGAATATCTTTAATATAGCGATATTCGTGTCAACATCGCAGAATGCACTCACGGGTTCCGTTCTCGGAGTGTAATCGATTGCGCTGTAGTCGTAATGAATATGTATTCCGATATGAGCCAGTGCCGGGTAATTGTACGATTGGAACGCGTCGAAGCTCTCGGCGTTGATTTTTGTCGTCCGGTTGCCCCGGAATAGTTTATCCCCGAACAGGATGCAGACTTCCGGAACGATCGCTTTTTCCTGGTCGTAAGCGGCCGCAATCTCGATGGCGGCTATTAAATTCTCTTTCCCGTCTGTCCTGATTTTCCCAATCGGTAATTGTGAGCCCGTGAAAATGACGGGTTTTGTCAGGTTGTTCAGCATGAAACTTAGGGCCGAAGCCGAATAGGCCATCGTGTCCGTGCCGTGCAAGATGACGAATCCGCGATAGTTGTCGTAATTTTTAAGAATGATTTCGCAAAGATCTTTCCACAACTGGGGTTGTAAATCGGAAGAATCAATAATCTCCGGTAAAGTGTAACTATCAATCGTGAAGCCGAATTCTTTAATTTCCGGTACTTCACAAGCGATCTGGTCAAAATTGAACGGACACAACGCTCCGGTTTCGGGATCGTTTACCATTCCGATTGTTCCTCCGGTATATATGATTAATACGGGTTTGGTCATACGTACAAAGTTAAAAACTAAAATATTATAAGCCTCAGGCTTTTATCACGCTCCTACCAGCCACTCGATCGTTGTTGCTTTTATGGACGATCCACGCTACTGGTATGCAAATTAAATAAATTCATTGCATTATTCGTTGTTATTTCCTCGACTTTTTTCGTGTCGGAGCCTAGTATTTCAGCAATTTTAGCGGCTATACACGGAATATAACTACTTTCATTGCGTTTTCCCCGGTGTGGAACGGGTGCTAGGTAGGGGGCATCTGTTTCCAGCACAAGGTGATCCGTCCCGATTTCCCGCACAACCTCTGCCATGAGTGATCTTTTGAATGTAACAACTCCCCCAATACCGAGTAGGAAGCCCAAGTCGATAGCCCGACGGGCGTCTTCTTCCGTGCCGGGAAAACAATGGAGTATTCCTTTCATATTATAATGTTGTCTTTGCAACACGGTGAATATTTCCGCGAGGGATTCTCTGGAGTGGATAATGACGGGTAAATCCATTTCCCGGGCGATATTTAATTGTCGTTCGAAAACGATGACTTGTTCTTTGTAATATGTCTTGTCCCAGTACAAATCTATCCCGCATTCCCCGATTCCATATATAGTATGTTGTCCGAGGGATTTTTCGAAAAGTTGCATTTCCGTTTCGTACGAGTCATTGACCGATGTCGGATGAACCCCCAGCGTGGGAAACAGGTTTTCCGGATAAGCCTCGGCCAGAGATAACATGGCTTGCCGGGTCGTGCTATCAATATCCGGGAGGATGATATTTCGCACGTTGGCCTCTAATGCCCGTTGAACGACTTCTTCCCGGTCCTGATCGAACTCTTCGGCATAGATGTGTGAATGTGTATCTATAAACATGCTATGATGTGATATAAATTAGTCATTAATCCGAAGGCAAAAGTAGTGAATTGTTCGGGGATTGACAAAAGGAAGATTCTACATGTGTAAACTAGTACTGCTCAATAGTATCATTTACATATCTCCGTTATCTCTTCGATATATTATCGTTAAAATAGCCTTGTATAGGAACGAAGATATAACGAATGTTTAACAAAGAGATAACGAATAGATGTAAGCGATGGATATGAGGTGGAGTGGAGTAATGGGTAGAAAGTTAATTGCGTGAGACGTGAAATGCGATTTGTGAGTAAGAGTTTGTGCGATTCTATATTTTTTAGTAGGTTTGCCTATGTATATAGCAGGTGTATGCGGATGAGCATTTTTAATGATGGCATATTACAAATAGATGAACGGGTGTTCAAGAATTTGTTTGACGAATTCTATCAGGCATTATGTGTGTTTGCCTCGACTTACTTGAAGGATGATGCATTGGCGGCGGATATCGTGCAGGAAGGATTTGTGAAGTTCTGGAATCGACGGCAATATTTCGATAATTATTTCAAGGTAAAATCTTTTCTTTATACAATGATTCGGCATGATTGTCTGAATTTTATCCGAGATCACAGGGAAAAATGGGAAGATATTTCTGTTTTGGAATCCAGTTCATTTTTTGCTGATACGCTGATAGAAGAAGAAGCTTATCGTATTTTTTATAATGCAGTGGAGGCTTTACCCGTGCAAACTCGGGAAGTGATTCAGTTAGCGTTAGATGGTTTGAAAAATTCGGAGATTGCTGAAAAGATGGAGATTAGCGAGAATTCTGTTCATACGTTGAAAAAACTGGCGTATAAAAAATTGAAAGCGGCTTTAAAGGATTATTACTACCTTCTGTTTGTTTTTTGTTCTTGGTTGAAATAGGTATTGCCGAGAGTTATTGCTTTTGCTGGCTAATAATATGGTAGGGATATAGAATAAACCTGTCAATAACAAACGCTTGTATCCTATCTGTGTGTATTGAAACTGTAATTCATTTTTAGTTTTTGCATGTTCTGAAATGATAAAAAATGAATTATTTCTAAAAATAATTACTTTCCCGTTCACCATGAATTTTGGTTTTTGTGTTGTATAAATGAAGTTGGTGAAATTTATTGTTTACAAGAATTGTATTTTCAATTAATTTTAAGCTATGGATAAGAAGAGTAAGTGTCGTTTTAAAGGTAATCAAGACGGGGAGATTTATATAAATGAATTGTTGCTTGTGGCAAAGTGGATTGCGGCATCTTTGACTGGAGAATTAACGGATGATGAGTATCATTTATTAGAAAAATGGCGTTTACAATCTGAGGAGCATCAGCAGTTGTATGAACGTATGCAAAATATGGAGAGACAAAAATTGACCCGGGAAAAATTTGCTTCGTTCAATAAATTGGCAGGATGGGACGGTTTTCGGGAGAAACAGAAGAAAGATCGTCGGAAATCATTACGGATAAGGATCATGAATTATGCGGCAATAGTGCTATTGGTCGGGGGGGTGTTTTATTTTTTTGCAGGCAATGAGAGTAAAAAATTGTCTGACAGAGAGCCTGTATCCGTGATGCCGGGTAAACCCCAAGCGCAATTAGTGATGGCTGATGGAAAGTTGATTGATTTGGTCGAGCAAACAGGAGTTATAAAGGGGGAAAACGTGTTGATTCATAATACTCGGAAGCAGATTTCGTATGAAGATGTGGTTCATTTGGAGGAAGAGCGTGTTGTTTATAATGAAGTTCGGGTTCCGAGGGGTGGGGAATATCAAGTGAAGTTGAGTGATGGAACGTTGGTTTATTTGAATTCGTTAACTCGTTTACGTTTTCCAGTACTTTTTTCAGGGCAAACTCGAGTAGTTGAATTAGAGGGTGAGGCATATTTTGAGGTCGCTAAAGATGTGGAGAAGCCTTTTATCGTGAAAACGGGGACTTATGACGTGCAGGTTTTGGGAACTCATTTTAATATTTCAACTTACGAGGAAGAGAGTACGGTTGAAACGACTTTGGTGGAAGGAGCCGTTGCTATATCCGGAGAAGGGATAGAAGGAAAAATTGTGTTGAAACCAGATGAGCAGTTCGTGTTTGATCGGGAAAGTGGGAAATGTGGAGTCAAGTCTGTTGATGTAAGTTATTTCGTGGCTTGGAAAGATGGTAAATTCCGGTTCCGGGATGTGCGTTTGGAAGATATCATGAGGGCTGTCGAGCGTTGGTATAACGTGCAGGTCGTATATGAAGATGAGAGTGTTAAAAATTTGCGTTTTGGTTTTAACATGAGTAGGCATGAAACGATTGAGCCTTTATTGAATATTTTTGAGTTAAATGGTAAAGTGAAAATAAATAAAGAAGGAACGGTATTAAAGATAAGACAAGGAAGATAAAAGCAGGAAATGGGTCTAGCATTTCCTGCGTGTAATTACCTTGTTAGAACAGAGATAATTATTAACTAATATCAAGAGAACAAATTTATGAAAAATTATCTGATGTTTCTTGTGAATAAACATGAGAAATTGCAAAAATTATGGCGTATGTCAAAGTGGACATTTTTATTTGTTTTTCTTGGGATGATGAATACCTATGGGGTGGCTTATTCCCAGAATAAACAGCAGGTTACGATCTCTATGCAGGATGTTTTTTTGAAGGATATTCTGTGGGCTATTGAAAGGCAAACAACATTCGTGTTCATGTATCATGAAGCAGATTTGGATAAGGTGGGAAAAGTGAATGTTGAAGCTAAAGCATCCTCGGTAGAGGAGATATTGAACACGTGTTTGAAGGGGACAGGATTGACTTATGTTATTCAAGATCACGTTATTGTTTTGAAGCCTGTGAAGGACGAAGAGAAAAGAAAAGAGATCCGGATTGTTGGTAAGGTTACAGACCGGGAGAAAATGGCTTTGCCCGGTGTGACGGTCATGGTTAAAGGAACCAACGTGGGAACGGCCACGAATTCGGAGGGAAAGTATGTTTTAACATTGCCAGAAATGAAAGATATTGCGTTAATCTTTTCGTTTGTGGGAATGGAGTCTCGGGAGATAAAATATGTGGGAAAAGATACAATTAATGTTATTTTGCAAGAGGATAAGGTACGTGTGGACGAAGTGGTGGTTACCGGATATGCTAACGTGCAGAAATCAAGTTTTACCGGGAATGCGACAACCGTAACGAAAGAGGATTTGCTTAAAGTAAATAATAAAAGCGTGATCGCGGCGTTGCAATATTTTGATCCTTCTTTTCGTATTAAAGAAAATACATTGTGGGGGTCTGATCCGAATGCTTTACCCGAGTTCAATATTCGTGGGGAATCGAGTATTGGTATGAATAAGGGGCTAGACGTGGAGCAGGCTAAGCAAGTTCAACGAACAAATTTAACCGATAACCCTAATTTACCGATTTTTATATTAGATGGTTTTGAAGTTTCTGTTCAGAAGATATATGATATGGACATGAATCGGATTGAAAGTATGACGATTCTAAAGGATGCGGCGGCAACGGCCATGTATGGGTCACGGGCGGCTAATGGGGTCGTTGTTGTTACCACGGTTGCTCCTAAACCCGGGGAGTTGAGGATTACGTATAATTTTAACGGAGGTGCGGAGTTCCCGGATTTATCCGATTATAATTTGTGTAATGCGGCTGAAAAGTTGGAATTGGAAAAGTGGGCAGGAGTGTATACCTCGGAAACTCCGAGTATGCAGATTACGAAGAATATTGAATATCAGAATAAATTGGCAAATGTTTTGCGTGGTGTCGATACGGATTGGTTAGCCAAGCCTTTGAGAAATGTTTTTAATCATAAACATAGTTTGAATTTGCAGGGAGGGGTGGAAAGTATCCGGTATAGCTTGGATTTGAATTACGATAGTAATAACGGAGTGATGATCGGATCGCATCGGAGTCGTGCTGGTGCTAGTTTAACGATTGATTTTCGTCATCGTTCTTGGTTGCAGATAATGAATACTTTAAGTTATTCTTCAACGCGCTCGGAAGATTCTCCCTACGGGAGTTTTAGTACTTATGCGAAATTGCAGCCTTATAATGCTATTTATGACGAAGATGGTAATTTGCTGGATCGTTTGGTCGATAAAACGATTAATCCTTTGTGGAAGGTCAAGAATTTAGAGAGCTATACGGGTAAGGCGCATTTGAATGATTTGACCGAGAATTTGAACGTGAATCTCTTTTTATTGAAAGGATTGCAGTTTAAAGGACAGTTCAGTATTACTAAAACAGAGAATAAATCAGAATCATTTGTTGATCCGAAAGATCCAACTTTCGAAAATTCGACGTTAAGGGATAAAGGTTCGCTTAGTCTATCTCGTGCAGATAATTATTCATGGAATGTAAATGCAATGCTTTATTATAATAATCAATTGAATAATCATTATATTAATGCTGTTGCCGGGGTGAATGTACAAGAATCCCGGGGTGAAAGTAGTTCCATGAAGTTTAGGGGATTCCAATTGGGTTCCCTGCATTCTTCGGCCTATGCTGCCAAACAAGAAAATAAGACGAATGTGTCTTCAACTGAAAGTCGATTGATCGGTTTTCTGGCATCTTTAAATTATACTTATAATAATATATATCTTTTGGATGCTTCTTTCCGTTTGGATGGTTCTTCTCAGTTTGGTTCCGATAAACGTTTTGCTCCTTTCTGGTCCGTGGGGGTTGGAATTAACGTTCATAATTATGAATGGTTAAAAGATAACTGGTTACTTAGTAGTCTACGTGTACGGGGATCTTATGGTAGTACGGGGAAGGTGAATTTCCCTTCTTACACGGCGGTAACCACTTACGCGACGGATGTTGATAGCTGGTATTATACGGGTTCGGCTTCGAGTCTGAAGTATTTGGGAAATCCTAGATTGACCTGGGAAACAACGAATACGTTGGATGTCGGTTTTTCTTTAGGTTTTTTGAATGATTTGTTTTATCTCGAAGCTAGTTATTATCATAAGGAGACGAGAGATTTAATTGATGAAGTTTCAATCCGGTCATCTTCAGGTTTTACTTCTTATCAGACAAATAATGGGGCAATCGTTAATAAAGGATTTGAAATTCAGTTAAATACAACGGTATATAGAGATAAGGATTGGATGGTGACCGTAAATGCGAATCTAGGTGCAAATAAGAATGAAATCACTGAGTTGGGTGAGGACATTCAGGCGTATAATAAGAAATTGAATGACAATTACGATGCTGCTTGGCCGGATTATGTTGATTTGCAAACTACGCCGTTGATTCAATATTATGTGGGGGCTTCAACCTCTGCAATATATGCTGTACGATCAGCAGGTATTGATCCATCTAACGGGAAAGAGAAGTTTATCAAAAAAGGTGGGACCTCAACTTATACATGGAGTGCTAATGACCAGGTAGTGGTTGGCGATAATAACCCGAGTGCTCAAGGATCTTTGGGATTAAATCTTAGTTTCCGGGGATTTTATTTGAATGCTTCTTTTATGTATCAATGGGGAGCTCAAACCTACAATTCTACTTTATTGAATAAAGTGGAGAATGCCAGGGTGGCAAGTGAGAATGTGGATCGGCGTCTTATTTCTGAACGTTGGAAAAAACCAGGAGATGTAGCCCCGTTTTATGATTTGAAAAATACGACGACAACGAAACCGACATCTCGTTTCGTGCAAGATTATAATTATTTTAATTTCACGGGATTATCGTGCGGGTATGATTTTAATCAGAAGTTAATCAGTCGCTGGAGATTGAAATCATTGGGTTTGCGTTTTAATATGAATGATTTATGTCGTTGGTCAACGGTAAAAGAAGAAAGGGGAACCAACTATCCTTATTCTAAAAATTATAGTTTTACATTATCCTTAGGTTTTTAATAAAAAATAGGTGTATTATGAATATCTGTTCTAAAATAATTGTGATTTTTTGTTGCGTCGGGTTATGTGCTTGTGCGGATTGGTTGGATTTAAAACCGGAAACGGATGCGACGGAAACGGATGTATTTAGCACGGGGGAAGGTTATCGTTCCGTGTTAAACGGGCTATATAAGTCTATGGGAAGTGGAAGTCTGTATGGGATAGAGTTGGGCTTTGGTATCGTAGATTGTATGTCTCAGCAGTATGATTTAGAGAAAATGACTGCGATGTCTTTGAATGATCCATATATTGCAGCGGGAGCTTACAAGTACACGGATGTTTCATTAATTCCGGTGCTTGAAGGTATTTGGAAGTCGGCTTTTAATGTGATAGCAAATGCTAATAATTTAATACAAAATATCCAAGACGAGTCGCCCGATCTTTTTCAGTTGAAAGAGCGGGAGAAGAGCGTGATTTTGGGGGAAGCGTATGCTTGTCGGGCATTGATGCATTTTGACATGTTACGTTTGTTTGCTCCAGCTCCCGTGAATGATGATGGGAAATCATATGTTCCTTACGTGGAGAAATATCCTGACATACAAGCAGATGCAATCGCTGTAAAACCTTTTTTAAATAAGGTTATTGCGGACTTGGAGTATGCGCGGGAGTTGGTTGCCGTTTACGATACCACGGATGTGGGAATTGCAGCAAGTGCAACGGGAGAAAAACGTTTTTATGCGGAAGGATTTTTTAACGGTAGGGGATACCGGTTAAGTTATTACTCTATTTCAGCATTGTTGGCTAGAGTGTATCAATATGCCGACCGTCACGAGGATGCTTTCCGTTTGGCCGAAGAGGTGATGAAGTTTGAATTAAAAGGTAAATCTTTTTATGGCGACGTGAATTTTAACGGAGTGATGCCTAGTACGTTTGAAGCAAAGACGGATTTAAAAATTGTGTCTAATTTGATTTTTGCAGTTTATAATGAGAAGCAATACACGGATAATAAATTGACTACTTTTTTTAAAAAAGAAAATGATAGTGATAATAAGACTTGGTTGGTTGTAAATTCTGAAAAACAGGAATTGTTTTATAATTCACAAGGTGATGATGAGTCAAATTTGGATTATCGTTCAAAGTATATGATTTATCTTGCGGGCGGTCAGTTTCCTGTATCTGGGAAATGGTATTGTAGTGATGACGAGTTGATCCGTGAACGTAATGTTACGATATTGCCTGTGATTCGGGCAACGGAGATGCAATATATTATGGCAGAGTATTATGCACGTGAGCAAAATTATGTGGAAGCTTATCGTATTTTAAATGAAATTCGTTCCGATCGCGGATGTGTCGTGACAATTGACGGTGGTGCGAGCTGGGATGGTTTTGTGAAGGAATTGATTTTGGATGCTCGTCGAGAGTGGATATCCGAGGGACAGTTGTTTTATTTGTATAAGCGTCTGAATGCAGATATTGAATTTAATCGGGCAGAATCAAGACCATTGAAGAGGGAGGAGTATTTGGTCCCGGTTCCGGCAGATCAATTTTTATAATTATTTTATTTGTAGAGTAATATGAAAACAAATTTTACTATAGCACTTTTGTGGATATGTTGTTTAACGGCTTGCCAGAGTAAGGATACTTTGATATTTCAGGATGAGCATGAAATATGTTTTGATAAGTTTTATGTAGATGCGATGTATCCGGGAACAGAATCAGCCGATTCGACATTGGTTTCGTTTTTCTTTTTTGCCGATAATGTGTTAGAGTTGCCAGCAGAATTGAAGGTGAATTTGTCTGGATTCAAATTGATGAGTGATTTGGAATTCGGCTTGCGGGTAGTGGAAGAGGAAACTACGGCTTTGCCGGATGAATATATGATAGATGAAAAGTATATTTTTCATGCGAATGCCATGAGCGAGGATTCGATACAGTATCAAGATGTTATTCGAGTGGTGATGCGTCGGAGTGAACGTATGAAAACTTTGGAGAAAGGCGTGCGGTTGGTGGTCGAATTGGTCCCGAATGATAGAATACAGCTGGGACAGGTGGAACGTATTCGGGCGAAAATTATTGCGACGACGGTGCAAACTCAACCTGTTTGGTGGACATCAGAAGTGGAGAATGAATTGTTGGGAGTTTATTCGCAGAAGAAGTATAAATTATTTTTGGAAAATGTGGATAGAAATGCAGAGTTTAATGGGGATTTGATCAAGAATAGTCCGGATCAAGCGATTAAGAAGGCATTGGAATTCAAAAAATGGTTGAGTGAACAGGAGCCTGCTATTAGAGAAGATGATGGTTCTTTGATGGTTGTAAATGTTTAATTTGAAAATGGGAAATCATGAAAAATAATATATTTCTGTTGTTGTTATTCGGAATGTTGCTTTTTGTCGGATGTTTCGAAGATGAAGGAAATTACGATTACAAAAAAGTTGAGGGGCCGACTTGGTTGATTAACACGGAAACGGAGCCGATTCGAGTGACTTGTAGTCAAGGGGAAACGGTGAAGTTCAGAGGGCATGATTATTTTGTTTGGAAAGAGGATTCGGCAAGAATGGAAGATAAGGTTCGTTATGAATGGAAATTAAACGATATCGTGATTGGTGATAAAGCAGATTTCGATATGCCAACGGATACCCTTATCAAGATGTTAGGGATAACAGAGTTTAGTGAGAATGGATTATATGGGTCTTTTAGTGTAATAGATCGGGCAAGTGAAGTGAATTATATGGCAAAGATGCTTATTACAATCCGTTCCCGTTATTCCAAGGGGGATTGGTTAGTATTGACGGAGCAAGGGGGAAATACAGTGTGCTCGTTTGTGAAGAACAAAAAGGAGATGATTAATGGAACTTTGGTTACTTCTTTTGTACTGGAAGAAAATTTGTATGAACGGTTGAACGGGTCTTCTATTCCTGGTAAACCGTTGATGATGGTAAAATCTCCTTCTACGAATATCAGTCCGTTGGGAGCGACAACGATTATTACGGATCAGGTTGCTTACGTGATCAGTAATGAAAGCTTGCTGAAAGTTAGTGAATTGAAGGATGAGTTTTTGGATGGAACCCCAGCGAATTTTCAGGTTGTTAGTCGACGGGATGCTGATCATTATACTTTTGTTGCCACGAAGGATGGACGGGTATTTCGAAGAGTTATGTCAGAGAATTTTTTGGGGGGAAAGTTTTTGACGGAGCCCTATTATATCGATAATAAAGGGTATGAAATTGTTGAATTTGGTTTGGGCCGGGTCGGTAAAACAACGATTCCTTGTTATGACCGGAAGAATAGACGTGTGATTGTTATTTCTTTTACAAGGGAAATGGTTATTGATTGGGATGGTAGTAGGCCTATTATTAGCTATGCTGATATGCATAAATTTAATCCCGTTTACCCGGTGGCAGGAGGGAAATTGGATCATATTGCTCCTGTTTGGGCGATGCCGGAAGGGACTGAGGTTTTGTTACTTTGTGAGACGGATCGGGTGATCATGTTCCCCTCGACTACATCAATGATGTTTAGTATTTATTATAATGATAAAGATGGTCAGACTTGGATGTCTGATTTTGTTGTCAGTCCTAAAACTGGTGCTTGTATAGAATATGGTCAAACGTTTGTGAAGCCTTTCCCGGGAGGAAATTTGGACAAGGATGCAGTGATTTTAACTAGTGCACTTTCAAAAGCGAATTGGGTTATTTATTCAAAAGGAGAAGAGGTTTGTTGCATTGATAGAAGTTTGAATGATGAGATTATTCCTCTTTTAAAGGCACCTTCTAAAGTTACTTATATGGGTTATACAACGAACAATACGGCTGCTGATGAATACAAAAAATTGGTGATTGGTTGTGAAAATGGGGAGCTTTTGTTCTATGATATAGCTAATATTAGGGCACCTAAATTGATTAATGAGTACAAATTAAATGGGAAGGTGGTAACCTGTAAAGAGATTGGGATTTTTTACGGGATGGTAGACGCTTATTAATTTAACACGAGATTATATATGGATAATTCTATTCTAAAAGTAGAAAATTTATCACATCGTTACAGTTTGCAGTGGGCGATTCGGAAAATTAGTTTTGAGATTACTCAGAATGGTATTTATGGATTGCTCGGGTCTAACGGGGCCGGAAAATCAACGATGATGAATATTATGTGTGGAGTCTTGAGTCAGACAGAAGGGAACGTTTATATTCAAGGTGTTGATATCCGAGAAGATCCGGTAGAAGCAAAAAAGCACTTGGGGTTTCTTCCCCAAGTGCCACCGTTGCATCCGGAATTGACCGTGGAGGAGTATCTACAATACTGTGCAGATTTGAGATATATTCCTGATTCGGAAGTTAAAAAGGCTGTCGGAGAGGTAATGGAACGTTGCGGCATTGGGCATTTCAGGAAAAGATTGATTCGCAATCTTTCGGGGGGATATCAACAACGAGTAGGGATTGCGCAGGCGATCATTCATAATCCCTCTTTTGTTGTGTTGGACGAGCCGACCAATGGGCTTGATCCTAATCAGATTTTGGAGATTCGGCATTTGATTAAAGAGATCGCGAACGAACGTACGGTGATTCTTTCTACGCATATCCTTTCTGAAGTTCAGGCAACTTGTGATTATATTCGTATGATTGAACAGGGAAATTTGGTATTTTCCGGATCGATAGATGAATTTGATCATTACATTACTCCGAATTCACTGGTAGTTCTTTTAAAAAATGGGCCTACTTTAGATGAACTATTGCAATTACCGGGAGTGCTTGGGGGAGAAATGTTGAGAGAAAATAGTTATAGGCTTAGATATTCAGGTGTTGAAGAGGTTACAAGATGTTTAGTCGAGATGAGTGTTGCTAAGGGATGGGATCTGATGGAGATTTATCCAGAAAAAAGTTCGTTAAATACGATTTTTGCTGAATTGTCAAAGAATAATTAAAGTCAATTTAAAAAATGAAGATGATATATAAAATCGCAAGAACAGAGTTAAGAACTCTGTTTTATTCTCCTATTGCCTGGTTGATTCTGATTATTTTTACTTTTCAGACAGGGATGTTTTTTGCAGGGACAATAGAAGGACTGGCTCGTAATGAATTTCTTGGATATGGAAATCGAATGCTCACGATGGAGGTTTTTGGTGGGTATTATGGGTTATTCTTAACTGTACAGCAGTATTTATATCTTTATATTCCGTTACTGACGATGGGGTTGATGAGTCGAGAATTTGGAAGTGGTTCGATAAAACTACTTTATTCTTCTCCAGTAACAAATACTCAAATTGTATTGGGAAAGTATTTGGCAATGCTGATTTACGGTTTGGTGTTAATGTTCGTATTGGTGATTTACTCGATATGTGGATGTATCGTGATAGAAAATGTTGATGTCGGGGTTATTTTAACAGGTTTATTAGGCGTGTATTTATTATTATGTGCTTATGCGGCTATCGGTTTGTTTATGTCTAGTTTGACTTCTTATCAAATCGTTGCGGCCGTTGGTACATTAGGCGTGTTGGCCTGTTTGACTTACGTGAGTCGGTTATGGCAATCCATTGAATTTGTCCGAGATTTGACTTACTGGTTGGGACTTACGGGGCGTATTCAAGGATTTCTTAGTGCTTTAATCTCAAGTGAGGATGTTTTATATTTTGTAATTGTAATTGTGTTGTTTTTAGTAATGACGATTATTCGGATGCTCTCAAGGCGTCGGAAAGTTGTTGCTATTGTTACTGTGGGGAGATATTTGGGAGTCTGGGGTGTTGCGTTGTTATTGGGGTATTTATCTTCTTGTCCTGTGTTGAAAAAATATTGGGATATGTCTGAAGATGAATCAAATACTTTGACAAAAGGAAGCCGCGAGATCGTTGAAGCAATGAATGGGGGACTGACTATAACTACTTATGTAAATATGTTCGATTCGTATTATCGTTATATGTTACCTCATAGTATAAACCATGATTTACGTCGTATGGAAAAATATACACGTTTTAAACCGGAAATAAAAATGAAATACGTGTATTATTACGCTAATCCGGATACGGCTTCTTTAAAGAAACGTTTTCCAGGGGCGACTGTTGAGGAGTGCGTTGAAAAAATTTGTGAGATAGAAAAAATGAATCCTCGGAAAGTTTTATCTCCCGAGGAAATAAAAAAGCAGATCGATTTATCTGGTGAAAATTACCGTTTAGTTCGTTTGGTAGAGCGGGAGAACGGTCAAAAAATATTCTTACGTGTGTTTGAGGATAATATGCTTTTCCCGACAGAGGCGGAGATTTCGGCTGCATTTAAACGTTTGATTATGCCTTTACCCAAAGTTGGTTTTTTGGTAGGACATGGTGAGCGAGATATGACCCGAATGCGGGAAATGGATTATAGTGTTTTTTCTCGGAACCTTTATTTCAGGTATGCTTTGATAAATCAGGGATTTGATTGTGATACGGTGTCTTTGAAACATGAGATTCCTGCCGATGTTAATATTTTGTGTATCGCAGATATGCGTGTTGCTCTTTCGGAGGAAGAAAATGCTAATTTGCATCGGTATATTGAGCGAGGAGGAAATCTGATTATTTGTGGAGAGACTGGTAGACAAGAAATTATGAATCCTGTCGTAGAGAATTTCGGGGTAAGGTTTATGCCGGGACGTTTGGTACGTCCGAGCGAGAATCGTTTGGCTGATTTGATATTGGCTAGTCCGACGAAAGAGAGCGTGAAAATGTCGTATCATTTGGGGAAAATGTTAAGATATCGAGAAAAACTGGTGATGCCTGGAACTGTTGCGTTGGAACAAGTCGCGGACAAAGGTTTTAAAGTTACTACGTGGTTCGTTAGTGACACTATCGGAGGGTGGAATGAGTTGGAACAAACTGATTTTACTGATATGGATGTTCCGGTTATTTTGAATGTTCAGCAAGGCGAAACGGAAAAGGCTTATCCTACGGTACTGGCGCTTTCTCGTCAACATGGCGACAGGGAACAGAAAATTATTATATTCGGGGATGCGGATTGTATCAGTAACGGAGAATTGAGTCGGAATAGGAGTAATATGGGCGGATCGAATTACACGATTATTCAAGGTGCCTTTTTCTGGTTATCAGATGGAGAGGTCCCTATAGATATGCGTCGCCCGGTTCCAACAGATAATAAGTTGAAGGTGAGTAGGCAAGGGGTTACATTCATAAATATCTTGTTTTTAGGTGGTCTCCCCGGAATATTGTTGTTGTGGTATCTTTTTATTTGGTTGAGAAGAAGAGGGCGATAAAAAAGTAAGACTATTTTGTTGATGCGTTACAAACAATTACAAAGATAATTTCTTTGCAATTGTTTGTAACGCATACTCTTATTGGTTTAATGGTTTGTTTGTATTTATAAGGAATCTTGAATAAAAGTGGAGATTTGTATTTGGTGGGACGTTGTTTATTTGTGGAGAATCGTTTATCTTTGTGATAAATCCTATGGAAGTGAAAATGAACGATTCGGGACAAGATTTTATTCAACGTATAAACGTGAAAGAGGAGGAGGCTTTTCATGATTTGTTCACGAGATTCCGGAGTTATCTTGTGTTGTTTGCTATGCGGCGGGTGGAGCAGTTGGAGGTGGCAGAGGATATCGTGCAAGAAACTTTTATTACCGTGTGGGAAAGTAAGAAAACCTATAATTCTTACCAGGGATTTAAAGCGTATTTGTACGAGCTGGTGCAGAATAAATGTACGAATTATTTGAAACATAGGGCCGTCGAAGATAAGTATGTTTCTTACGTGAAGGTTACGGAAGAGGAGGTTGATGGAGATTATGATCTGATGCAAGAGGAGATTTACCGGGAGTTGTATATCGCAATCCGGGAGTTACCGGGAAAATGTCGAAGAGTTTTTGAATTGCATCTGGAGGGAAAGAAAAATGACGAGATCGCGAAAATATTGGGGATCTCCGTGTTGACGGTGAAATCGCACAAACAAAATGCCATTCATTTTTTAAAGGAGCGGGTGGGAAATTTGTTCCTTTTATTCGTGTATATGAATGAATTATGATTTTTAGGATAAAATAATCGGTTTTTTTTTACTACTTTTTTTTGTTCTTGTTGTATATGATGTAAAATAAATGAAACGTCATGGAATTATACGATGAGAATATTGCTCGATTGATACGATGTTCGTTAGTAGGAGAACTCTCGGAAAAAGAGAGGCTCGATTTGGAGGTATGGCGGAACGAGTCTGAAGAGCATGATCTGTTATTTAAAAAAATACAAAAGGAAGTACGAGCTTCGGTTGAAGGGCCCGTGTTTTGTACGTTGGATGACGAGAAGGCGTGGCGGGAATTTAAAGTGTCCGTACGGGCAAGGAAGAGGCGTGTTCTGATCCGGAAGGTGTTGAGGTACGCGGCTGTGCTTGTGTTGCCTTTGGTGGTAGCTGCAGTTTTTTTGTTTTTAGAGGAGGGGAAGCAGACTCCGGTAGGCTCTGGTCCGGCAACAACGATTACTCCGGGTGGAGCACGTGCGGTGTTGATTTCTTCTGACGGAAAGATTCATGAGTTGGATGAAGGGCTAGAGCGGCGGGTGATTGAAGTGGAGAAGGGTGTTATGGTAAAAGATGGTGGTGGTAAAATAGTGTATGATTCATTGGCAGGCTTGGATCGGGAGGTAACATTAGCGATAAATACACTAAAAATTCCCCGGGGTGGGGAGTTTAAATTAACCTTGGCGGATGGTACAAATGTTTATTTGAATTCGGCTTCGGAGTTGAAATATCCGGTACGATTTGGCGGGAAAGAACGGCGAGTGTATTTATCAGGGGAAGCTTATTTCGAGGTGGCGAAAGATGCGGAATGCCCTTTTTACGTGGTGACAGAGGAGGTGCAGATTCGGGTATATGGAACTGAGTTTAATGTAAACACGCATCATGCGGAGAAGGTTCAAACCGTGTTGGTTAACGGTAAAATTGGAATAAAAAAGCAGAATGCGGTTGAAGAGATCATGATGAAACCGGGGGAGTTGGCTAGTTTTGACCGGAAAGAGGGGACTATTGGAGTGACAGGGGTGGATGTCCGGCAATATGTGGTTTGGAAAGATGGATATTTTGCTTTTGAGAACGAGACTTTGGAGCAGATATTGGAGACGCTTTCTTTGTGGTATGATGTGGATGTGTTTTTCCAATCCGATTCTGCCAAAGGTTTGCTTTTCACCGGGTTTATGAAACGATATGATGATATTTCGGAAATTTTAAGTGCAATTACAGATGTAGTAGGTGTTAGCTTTACGATAAACGGAAAAACGATAATAGTATCTAAATAAAAAAACGGAAAGGGTTGGAGCCTTCCCGTTGAACCATACTAAAATCAACAAGCTTTTGTTGGAGAAAGGCTTATTGAATGTTTAACTGTTCTAATTTACAAATGTATGAAAAAAAAACAATTATGCTCTCGATTTTATCGAGGGTATGTTAAAAAACTTTTGATGCTTATGAAATTGTGTCTTTTGTTAATTTGTTGTTTTACATTGACACTTTCAGCTAGCTCGTTTGCACAGCAAGAGCGGGTTAGTTTCGATTTAAAAAATGTGTCTGTGAAAGTCGTGTTGGATGAAATTCAAAAACAAACAAATCTATGTTTCATTTTTAATCCGAATCAGACGGAACAATTAGGGAAATTGTCATTGCGGGTGAAGAATGAAACCGTAGAGGAGGTTTTAAATCGTGTGTTGAAGGATACGGATTTGACTTTTAAGTTTAAGAATGATCTGATCATGATCGTGCCTAAAGGTGAGGTGAAAGACGATGAGACGAAGAAAAATCTGCGTATTGTCGGTTTGGTGACGGATAATAAGAAAACTCCTTTACCGGGTGTTACGGTGATTGTGAAGGGGTTGACAATCGGGACCGCGACGGATGCGAACGGGAGATATTCTTTATCATTGCCCAAAATGGAGAAATTATCCTTGCTTTTCTCTTTTGTCGGGATGAAAACCAAGGAAGTAGCATACGTGGGTAAAGATACGATCAATGTGGTTATGCAAGAGGATTCGGAGACGTTGGATGATGTTATAGTCACCGGTTACGCCACGATTGATCGCGGTAGCTATGTCGGGGCCGTGACTCAAATACGTGCGGAAGATATACAGGTAGCCGGGGAGGCAACTATTGATCAAATGTTGCAAGGTTGGGTGCCGGGGATGTCTGTTATAAACAAGACGGGAAAAGTAGGAGGTTCTCCCAAGATTCGAATCCGTGGAACTTCGACTTTGTTAGGTAATCAGGAGCCGCTTTGGGTGGTAGATGGGGTGATTCAGTCGGATCCTCTTCCGATCCCGGATGATGCGAGTCCTCTTTCTGCCGAGATGGACGGGTTGCGTGAAACGGCTAGTAATGCGATCTCTTGGCTTAATCCCGCGGATATCGAGACGATTACGGTGTTGAAAGATGCTTCTGCCACGGCAATTTACGGAACGAAAGCGACAAACGGGGTGATCGTGATAACCACGAAAAAGGCAAAAGGCGATGGTTTGAATATTTCGTACAGCGGTAATTTTAGCGTGGGAATGAAACCTGCGTATCGGTTGTATGATATGATGAATTCTCAGGAACATATGAGATTCTCTCAAGAGTTATGGGAGGATCGGGACAGTTATAATCAGAATATCTTGCCTGTCGGTTATGCCGGTTTGATTCAGAAATTGCATAAAAAAGAGATTACCCGTCAGCAATTTGAGCAGGAATATCGGAAGATGGAAAAAATGAATACCGATTGGTTTGATATATTGTTTCAAAATAGTTTTAGTCATGCACATAATATTAGCATGTCAGCTCAAGGAGAAAAAGTATCAAGCCGTTTTTCGGTAGGAGTGAACAGCACTCGGGGCGAGGCGAAAGGAAATAATATGTTATCATTGACGGCAAATTCCAATACCACATTCCGATTAGATAAGCGTTTAATTGTTGATCTTCAATTAAATGGTAGTTATCGTGAAACCGAGGATTTCGCCTTCGGGGTAAGTCCTTACGAGTATGCCATGAATACTGCCCGTGATATTCCGGCTTACAATGAAGATGGTACGTTGTATTATTACGAGAAGGCCGGGACGATGAGTTATTCTATCCCTAACAAGGTTTCGTATAATTATAATATTTTGAACGAGCGGGATAATTCGGGTACAGAGACTGATGGTACGAATTTGCAGGCCGCTTTAAATCTTAGATTGAACTTGTTGAAAGATCTTGAATTTCAGACAACAGCTTCTTACGCTATTGCCACGAATAAAATTAAGTCGTGGGCAACGGAGGCTACTCACTATATAGCTCAGATACGCGGTTACGAGGTGGGAGAGGTTTTACCGAATTCTGCGGAACAATATGCTAGTGTACTCCCGTTCGGAGGTTTGTTGCAATCGGAATACGCCCAGACAAAGAATTATTCTTTTAGAAGTAGTTTGGTGTATAATAAAATGTTTAACGAGGATCATCGTCTTACGTTGAATCTGGGATTTCAGGTTAATTCCGTGAGTCAGGAGGGAAATGCAAGTCTTCGATACGGCTATCTTTACTACCGGGGAGAAAAGTTTGCCACGGTCCCCACGGAAATAACGGCAGCCAACGGTTTGCATAAGAATTCAAGGGATCTTCATGATGAAATGCGTGCGGGAACCACGATCACGACGACGAAAAATAATACAGTCAGTGAATATTTCACGGCCGTGTATGGTTATAAGGAACGTTACGTGTTGAATTTCAATGCCCGGCTGGATGCTTCCAATCGTTTCGGACAGGATGAAAATAAGAAATTTAATCCCAGTTTATCAATCGGGGTGAAATGGCGGATAGGTAACGAGCCTTTTATGGCCTGGGCTTCTTCATGGTATGATATGTTTGATATTTCGTTTTCTTACGGTTGGCGAGGGAATGCCGTGGAGGCCGTTTCTCCTTACCTGATTGCTAAAGATGGCGGGTTGAATAAGTATTTCCAGCAGTATACGCTCCAGATGGTTTCCTTGCCTTATCCTGATTTAGGATGGGAAAAGACCGAGGACTGGAATTTGGGCGTGGATTTTTCATTCTTAAATGGAAGAATAAGTGCCGGGTTCAGTTGCTACAATAAAATTAGTCATGTGTTGGCCTCTCGGGAGGTGCCTATTGAAAATGGTGTGGCAAATGCTTATATTGATGGGACAACAATGAAGAATAGCGGGTATGAATTGGCCGTTAGTGTAACCCCGGTTAGAACGAAAGATTTTTCTTGGTCACTTTCTTTTAACACGAGTAAGGTGAGAAATACGATCCGAAATAATGAACGGGAAAATACTCGGGAGGATTACATCAATGGGACAGCGATTGTGAGCGGGGAGAAGTACGGAACGTTTTACGGGTATGCGTTTAATGGATTGGATCCGACTAACGGAAGGCCGACATTCAAGAATATGGATATTGATGTAACGGAGAATGATTTGGATTATTTAGTGAAAATCGGTTGTTCAGAACCGGATATTTCAGGAGGTCTTAATACCTCTTTGCGTTACAAGAGGTTGTTTTTGCGTGCAAGCTTTGCCATGTCCTTCGGGGCGCAGACTCGTCTCCCCGATTTCTTTGCCACGGCAGGGGCTCCGAGGCCGGAACAAAATGCTCCGCGTTATTTGTTTAAGCGCTGGCGTAAACCCGGAGATGAAAAGAATACGAATATCCCTTCTATTCCTGTAGGGAATCCTAATGAGATGAATATTCAATTGCCTGTTGAAGGGTATGTCGCCGTTAGTCCTTACACGATGTATAATCAATCGGATTTAAGGGTTGCGGATGCTGATTTTATCCGGTGTAGAACGATATCCTTGCAGTATGACCTGCCTGATGTTTGGGTAAATAAAATAGGTGTTAGACGGGCTTCCGTGAACGCCAGTCTTTCTAATCCTTTCTTTATTGCTTTTGATAAAGCATGGAAAGGCCGTGATCCTGAAACAGCAAACTGGCCTGCTCGTCGGACTGTTTCTTGCTCGCTGACTCTTAATTTTTAATTGAACGGATAATTATTAGAATGATGAAAAACAAGATATTTATTTTAGGAGCTATTGCGGGATCGTTTATGTTAGGGTCTTGTGGAAGTTTTTTGGAGGAAGAATCACAGAGTGAAGTGATCCCGAAAACGACATCGGATTTTTCCGAGCTATTATTGGGTACAGGGTATCCTGACGAATCTGCTCCGAATATTTCTTTTATATCCTTGATGGATGATGATTGTGCCCATTTCTTGACCTACGCAAGTCCGTGGGATCCGGAGGGAACGGTTGGAACTTCTAATGCTATAACCCAATTCCCGATATATTCGTGGCAGTCGACTCTTGCCGATTACGACGGTTATAATAGTGCGATTAATGAAACGGCAAGTTCGACCGTGTATGCCCAATTTTATTCAAAGATATTGGGGTGTAATGCCGTGCTGGATTATATCGACGAGGCCATAGGGACCCAGGATGATCGGGATCGAGTGAAAGCGGAAGCTTTGGCTGTAAGAGCGTTATTGTATTTCCAACTGGTGAATATTTACGGGGAACCCTACAATCATAATAAGGAAGCTTTGGGTGTTCCGGTTAGATTGATTGCCGATTTGACAGAGAAACAGATAGAACGTTCCACGGTCGGTTATGTTTACGAAGAGGTGATCCTGAAAGATTTGTTGGAGGCGGCCCGTTTGATGGAGTCTCTTCCGGTGATGCGCAAGAATTACCGGATAAATCAACCGGCTATTCACATCTTGCTTTCCCGAGTTTATTTGTATATGGAGGATTATAAAGCATGTATTGCCGAGGTCGAGAAGGCCGAGAAACAAGGGATTGAATTATTGAATATGGTGAATAATTTGGATGCTATTTTAACCGAAAACGGTTATGCTCCGATTTCTTACAATAATCCTGAGGTTGAATGGTTCTTTGGACCGAGTGCGGTTGCGAATCACTGGGAATATCAACCGGGAACCGCACCTGCATTCCGGGTTTTATGGGATCAGGTGAATGACCAGCGTTTTCTGGCCTATGGTCTTGAAGTTGTAGATGAGGCCAATACGGTGTATTTGAGAAAACCTATGGGTGGTTTGCAATTGGGACAATCTATTCGTTCGGCAGAAGCATTTTTGAATCGTATGGAAGCTTATGCTCTTTCCGGAGAGGAGGGGTTGGCATTAGCCGAGTTGAATGCATTCCGGAAAGCTCGAATTATCGGTTACACGGATGTAAGCCTGAGCGGGCAGACTCTTTTGGATGAGATCCGGTTGGAGCGTCGGAAAGAACTTTGTTTTGAGGGACATCGTTGGTTTGACTTGCGTCGTCAAGGAATGCCGGAAATCAAACATACTTACAAGGCTGAAAAGGGTGGAGCCGTATATGAATACGTTTTGAAACAGGGTGATCCCATGTATACCATACCGTTCCCGAATAGTGTCGTGTTACAAAATAGAGCTCTTGTTCAAAACTCGTCACGGGAAATGGGGGAGAGACAAGGTGAGATAAAGTAAAATAGAATACTATGAAGAAGATAATATTTATTATAGTTTGTCTGTGGGGATTAGGTGTATCTTGTAGTGAAGATACGAAAATCGGAACTCCGGATGAAATCCTACCGGACTATGTGTTACCACAAGGCGATGCTTCGGATGAAGCTAATGATAGAATACAAGATATTTATGATACTTATGGTGCTTACGTGCTTTATAATTACTCATCTAAGGATGCGTTTTGGACGCAAACGGCAGTGGGTGGTAGTGCGCAAATATACGTGATCAAGTTAGGCGAAACCCGGTATGTTGACGAGATGCTTGATTATATTCATGACATCTGGTTGCAATTCTTCCCGGATGAATTTTTGAAAAAAGGAGGAATTCCTTACCGGGTTTTTTTAGCCGATTCAATCTATTGGGATCGTTCGGCCATATCCCCGGGATGGTACACGTGTTATAACCAGAGAATTAATGGAAATTCTGTTTCAATTGCCGGTATGAATAAAGATTTGTCCGGAATGAGTGCGAGTATTAAAAAAGCAAGAAAGAACGAGTTGATCTCAGCGATGTGGGATTATTATATTGCTCAGGGCTTGTTGAATGTTCCGGATGAATTTTATAAAGATACAGACTATGAGAAAATTCCTGCTCTTCCGTCGGGTGGCGAGGAGGCTTTAGAAGCTTATCGGAAAAGAGGTTTTCTTCCCTCGGCTTATTATGGTGAAACACCGAGTGAATGGTTCTGGGGAGATTATGCCTGGACCCAAGCGAAAGAGAATGATCTGAAATCTTTTATGTTCCATTTGAGGGAAAGGACGGATGCAGAGGTCGCTTGGTTCTTGAATAATCCGAAATACGAGCTAATCCAGAAAAAGTGGAATATTTTAATAGACTATTATAAAAAGGAGTTTGGTATTGACATTCGGAAAATAGGTAATACGACTTTTGAATAAATCACTGTATATAAAATTGTTTGTAGAGTATGAGAAAGAAACTTGTTTATGTTCTTTTTGCTTGCCTGGCCATGGTTAACATGGCTTTAGGCCAGCAAAATGAATCTCGTTTGGTTTTGAACCCGGAAGTTCCTATTGTTGGTCAGGATTTGGAATTGACTTATGACCCGAAAGGAGGCCCGTTAGATGGAAGAACCGATTTGGTCGGGATCGTGTATATGTATAATTTTTATCGTTGGGAGATGGGTGATGTGCGATTAAAACAAGAAGGTGATCTTTGGAAGGGAACTTTTGAAGTGCCGGATAATTGTGCTTTTATCGCTTTTAAATTTCAATCCTCCTTCACCTTGCAGCCGGATTCCACGGATAATAATAATGATAAAGGGTTTATGTTTATTCCCCAAGATGTTGCGGGAGAATATTTGCCGGGTCGATACCTTGCTTGGGGAATATTTCGTATGCCTTCATTAGGGGCGGAAATTGGAAATTATTTTTCTGGGAATTATAAAGAAATTTCTAACGAAGCGGCAATGATGTGGACAGATCAAGAGACGAAGCGTTATCCTCAATACGGACGGCATTTTTTTAGTACGATGAAATCTGTGTTGAGAAAGATGTATGGCGATAATAGTCTTCCCGGGATTGCTCATCTGTTGAAGGTTATGGAAAGCCAGCCTGACTTGACGGAGAATGAATACGAGGAGATTAGCACGACTTATCGTGTTGATTTGAAAAATAAAGTCAAGGCGGATAGTATTGATCAGGTGATTCTTAAATTGTTCCCGCGGGGGGGATTGGCTCGTTTTAATCGGTCTTTCGAGTTAAACAGTTTGCCCGAAAAACAATATTTTGCTGCCGCAGATCAATTTAGAAAGGATTTCCCGATAGAGGCTTGGAGGAAAAATCCGAACCCAAGAGGATTCGTGTATAATAATTTTTATCGGGAGTTGGCCACGAGGTATTACAAGTCTGGTAACTACAAGAAACTGGAAGAGATTTTGCCCGAAATGGATATGGTGTGGATCAATGATGTGTATCGAAAAAGCGTGGAATTTGCTATTCGGAAAACTCCCACGCCGCCGGAAACTTATATTGATATATCCAAGAAGTTTATAGATCAGATGATATCCAAGGTCGGAGATGGTTCCTATATGCAGACGATAGCAGCTTCTCCCCGACAAGCCGAGGAGCTTGCTCGCTTGTGGTTGAATTATTATCTTTGTGTACATGCCCAGGTTGCAGAGAAATGTGGCCGTTATCAAGAAGTCGTGGATGTGATGAATTTGATAGATGAGAATCAACGGTATGCTTCTTACCCGGCTGGCAATGAAGCGTATGTTGTGAGTTTGGAAAAGCTGGGACGTGCAGATGAAGCTTTCGAGGCAATGAAAGGAGTGGCAAGTGCCGGACAGATGACGCCGGAGATCTATGACAAGCTAAGGGAGCATTATGCCGTATTGAAAGATAAGCCGGCAACTTTTGAAGCATGGATTGCGTCTTTGAAACCTAAACATGAAGTTGAAAAAATAAAGAATCAACTTCGGGCTGAAATGGTGAATGTGCCTTTTGAACCTTTTGTTTTGGAATCACATCTGGGAGGAAAGGTGAAATCGGCTAAGTTTAAAAAGGATGAAATTGTCGTTATTGATTTCTGGGCGTTGTGGTGTGCTCCTTGTATTGCTGCTTTAGACGGGATGCAGATGGCCGTGGACCTTTATGCCAATGACCCGACGGTGAAATTCTATTTTGTAATTACGCAGGATGAACCTAACAAGGAGAAGATTGATGCTTTGTGGAAAAAGAATAACTTCCGGAATATGGAGATCCTATATGATGCGAATCCTAAAGGTAAGAATTCTCGGAATGTTGTGTATAAGTCAATGTTCCCGGGAACTTCGGGTATTCCTCAAAAGGCTATTCTTAAAAATGGGTATATTCGTTACCGGGCAGAAGGATATGGTGGGAGTCCCAGTGGTTTGATGGATGAAATTTCTTACGTTATCGAGATTCTTAAAGAGGAGGATAATCATGTTAAGAAGTAGTTTTATAATCCTGTTGCTCGTGGGAGCGGCAGGATTTTTTTGCTCTTGTGGCAACCGTAATGATTATTCGATTACCGGGAATTTACCGACTCGTTATGACGGGTGTCGTGTTCGGTTAGCTCCTGCTGCATTTTATTTTTCTGAGGAAAAGGCTTGCCCCGTGGATAGCGTGGAAATCAAAAACGGTCAATTCCGGTTTCGTGGGACTATTCAAGAGCCGACGGTCCATATGGTGACGATTGATGGGGTGAATGATTATAAGATCCCGGATCTAACTGCCATGACGGTGATTGTTGAACCCGGTGATATCAAGATGGTTTACGATACCATGGGAATTACTTTGTCGGGAACTCCCGTGAATGAGAGTTACATGGTGACGATCGGAATGGCGCAGCGGGAAACGGTGCGTCAACGTCAAATTCTGTTGCGGGAGCGGGATAGTGTAAAATGTTTGCCGGGATGCGAGAATAACGATGTGGATACTTATTACAATCAGAAAAGTAGCTTGATTTTCAAGGAAAACGTTGTTCCGGCTGCAGAAAAATTTGTTCGGGAATATGCGGGAACGAGTGTCGGGGATTTCTTTTTCTTTCGTTGCTGTGCGAAAGAGTTGTATAGTCAAGAATTTGTAGATGCCGTTTATCCGACAATCCGACCGGAAATTCGGGAGCAATACGAGACTTTTAACCGGGCTCGACAGGAAAAACAGGCATATTTTGCGAATGCGCAAAAAGCCACGACAGTAGGGATGCCTTATCGGGAAATTGTGGCTTGTATGCGTGACGGTAAAGAGATTCGTTTGTCGGATTATGTCGGTAAAAACAAGCTTATTTTATTGGATTTTTGGGCATCGTGGTGTATTCCTTGTATTCAGGAAGTCCCTTTGTTGAAAGAATTGCAGGAAAAATATGAAAGTAAAGGATTGCTAGTAATAGGAGTATCTGTTGATTCTGACCGGAAGAAATGGGAGGAGGCTCTTGACAAGCATGAGCCGGCAGGTATTCAAATTTCCGAGTTAAAAGGTTGGGAAAGTGTTTCTCGTATTAATTACGGGGTTCAGGCGATACCGTTTACGGTATTGATTGATTCTTCCGGTAAAATCCTTGCTCGCAATCCACATGGTCCGCTCTTGAAAGAGGTTATTGAGAAATATTTTCTTTCTAACCGACCCAAATAGGCTTTTTGTGTGAACCAAACAGTTTTTTCTGCACGATGTGGTAAGCGATTAGAACAGCGACACCCGTGACAATCCATGAAATCGGGTAAACGATCATTAAGGCATCAAAACTTGGAAACAGGGGACAGATCAAGTATATCCATAGCAGTCGTAGAATGCACGTGCCGAAGACGGTAAGAATGGCCGGGAGCATGGAGTAGCCCAATCCCCGAAGGGCAGCCCCGGCTATTTCATAGGAGCAGGCGATACATTGTGTCAGCAGGACAATGTTCATTCGGAGCGCCGCATAGTGAAATACTTCTGGGTTCGATGTAAAAAAGCTGATTGAAAGATGTTTTTGCCACACGAATAATACGTTTAGAGTCCCGCAGCAAACAATACTGAGGAACATGGTTTGGCGAAATATCTTTTTGCAGCGATCAATTTGTCCGGCTCCGTAATTCTGACTGATGAAAGTTACGGCGGCCTGGCTGAATGCACTGACCACGAAATAACAATAATACTCGTAAGTGAGTGCTGCGGCGGAACCGGCAATGGCGGCAGAACCAAATCGGTTAATGGCTGCTTGAATGAAAATATTAGCAATGGAGAATACCATACCTTGGATACCTGCAGGAACGCCTATCTGGAGAACTTTCCGTAATTCGGGGCGGGTGATCTGAAGACATTTGATATCAAGTTTGAATGGTCCCTTTTCATGTAGGAGAATGTATATTACCATAACCGCGCAGCACATGTTGGCGATGACCGTGGCAATGGCAACTCCCGCAACGCTCATTTTGAATACAATGACTAGTAGAAGATTTAGTATTGTGTTGATGATTCCTGCTATGACGAGACAATAAAGCGGGCGTTTCGTGTCCCCCATACTGCGGAGAATGCTGGCTCCGAAGTTATAAGCCATGAAAAAAGGCATCCCGAGAAAGTATATGCGAAGATACAGAACAGCTAGATCTATAACATCATCAGGCGTGTCCATGGCTTTTAATATGGGGCGTGCAACGAGTAATCCGACAACGAGTAGTAGTAATCCGCTTATTAGTGCGATGACAGAAACGGTATGTATCGCGTTTTTTATTCCTTGTTGATCTTTTTGGCCGATATAGTTTGCGATTACGACATTTGCCCCGACTGAAATACCGACAAACAGATTAATCATCAGGCTAATGACAGAGGAATTGCTTCCCACGGCAGCTAAGGCTTGAGCGCTGGCAAATTTCCCGACAACCGCGATATCTATTGAATTAAACAGTTGTTGCAAGATGCTGCTTGCCGCCAGTGGTAGTGAAAATAACAGAATTTTGTTCAGTAGACTGCCATGTAACATATCCATACGGACGGCGCTTTGTGATGATTTGTCTTGGGTATGCGTGTTCATATTTTCATGAAAATTTTACGGCACAAAAGTACAGGAACGACTCAACAATGGTATATACAAATTACTTTTTGTTTTACCAATTTTACGGGGAAGGTCACAAAAAATCCGCCCCAAATTTTGGGGCGGATTCTTTATATTGACTTGCTATATTATTAGCAGTGTCCTTGAGCGCACATAGCCTCAGCAACTTTGATAAAGCCACCGATGTTAGCACCCTTAACATAGTTGATCTTGTTACCTTCTTTACCGAATTTAACGCAAGTATCGTGGATGTCTTTCATGATCTGAGACAATTTAGCGTCTACTTCTTCAGCAGTCCAGCTATATCTCATTGAGTTTTGGCTCATTTCAAGACCAGAAACGGCAACACCACCGGCGTTAGCTGCTTTACCCGGAGCGAAAGTAATGTGCTCGTTCAAGTAGTTAACAGCTTCTGCGGTACAACCCATGTTAGAAGTTTCAACTACCATTTGGCAACCGTTAGCAACCAATTTCTTAGCATCTTCTTCGTTCAACTCGTTTTGGATAGCGCAAGGGAATGCGATGTCGCATTTAACTTCCCACGGTTTAGCTTTCGGGAAGAATTTAGCACCGAATTTCTCAGCGTAAGGAGCTACAACGTCGTTGTTGCTAGCACGCAATTCCAACATGTAGTCTACACCTTCTTGAGTTAAACCTTTTTCGTCATAGATGTATCCGTCAGGTCCAGAGATGGTAACTAATTTAGCACCCAATTGAACTAATTTCTGAGCGGCACCCCAAGCTACGTTACCGAAACCAGAGATAGCTACAGTCTTACCGGCGATTTTTTCACCTTTTTCAGCCAACATGTGTTGTGCGAAATATACGGTACCGTAACCGGTAGCTTCCGGACGTACTCTTGAACCACCGAATTCGCGGTTCTTTCCGGTTAATACACCGGTGAATTCGTTACGGATTCTCTTGTATTGTCCGAACAAGAAACCGATTTCACGAGCACCAACACCGATATCACCAGCAGGAACGTCAGTGTTCGGTCCGATATGTTTGCAAAGCTCGGTCATGAAGCTTTGGCAGAAACGCATAACTTCGTTATCAGATTTTCCTTTCGGGTTGAAGTCAGAACCTCCTTTACCACCACCCATAGGCAGAGTAGTCAAAGAGTTTTTGAAAGTTTGTTCGAAACCTAAGAATTTCAAACCACCAAGGGTTACTGACGGGTGGAAACGTAAACCTCCCTTGTACGGTCCGATAGCACTGTTGAATTGTACTCTATAACCGCGGTTGATTTGTACTTCACCTTTATCATCGATCCAAGGCACTCTGAACATGATTACTCTCTCAGGTTCAACCATTTTCTCAAGGATTTTGTTAGCCTTGTATTTCGGGTTTGCCTGGTAGGTATCCCATACAGTTTCAATCACTTCTTGAACTGCTTGGTGGAATTCAGTTTCACCCACAGTCTTAGCCTTTAAGGCATCCATGAATTCTTTAATCTCTGCTTTCATTTGAATATTGTTTAAGTAAAAACTTTAAAAAAACATTTTCATTGACTTGAATTGTAAAAATTCGGTTCAAAGGTATGCTTTTGTTTATGATTCCAAAAATTTTTCGAGTTATTTTTTGGTAGGTGCAAACGTTATAATAGTTTAAAATTTCAATTGCAATTCATGAATCGCTATGAATCTGTAATAAAACTGGTTAAATAAGTGCATAACATTTACCGGGTAGTTGCATAACAACGCCTTCCAATTCCATTTTTAACAGGAGGACAGAGAGATCATGAACAGGAATCCGGGTGAGCTGGTGCAACTGGTCAATATTTTGTTCGCCCGTTCGGGTCAAAGTCTCTTTGAGTAATGTTTCATCATCGGATTCCGGAAATAAATCTAATGAAGTTTGATATGGAGAGGTTGGTAAGGGGGCCCAGTTAAGAATTTTGAGTATATCAGCCACGTTTTCGACGAGAGCGGCAATGTTTTGCTTGATCAGGAGATTGCATCCGGCCGAGTTGGTATCTTCCGGTCGTCCCGGAATGGCCATGACTTCGCGGCTATACGAGAGGGCTTGTCGGGCGGTAGCCATGGCGCCTCCTTTTACCGGGGATTCGGCAACGAGAACAGCCTCGCTCATCCCGGCCACGATACGATTCCGTTGGAGAAAGTTCGTGGGTAATATTTGCGCGCATGTCGGGAATTCTGAAAGTAACGTTCCTCCTTGCTCTACAATTTTCTCGGCAATATTTTTGTGAGAAGCGGGATAAATCATGTGTAGGCCATGTCCCAGAACGGCTTGGGCTTTGAGCGTGTAATGAATACATGCCGAATGTGCGGCGATGTCAATCCCGTAAGCGAGCCCGCTGATGATATTCGGGCGGTAACCCATTTCCGCGATTTCCCGGAGGAATGTATCTACTCGTTTCTTTCCTAATTCCGTGGCTTTTCGGGTTCCCACGATGGCTATATTTTTAGCGTCCGTGTTCTCTAGTGTACCTTTATAGAATAACACGAGTGGGGCATCAGCGCAGAATTTTAGGAGGCGGGGATAGTTCGGATCTTCGATTCCACATGTTTGAATATGGTGTTTCTCCATAACCTTCAATTCCTGTTCTGCCATTTTCAACCACCGGGAACGTTCTGGCTGAATGTTTGTTAGGTTGTTTTCCCTGAAGAGTGCTTCGATGTTTGCATCTGTTTCCTGAAAAAATCCGGCGATACCACCGCATTGTTGGAACAATGGAGTATAAAGTGCATTGTTTAGCCGGGGTGCCATGGTAAGGGCTACTTGTGTCAGAATCGCATTTTCAGAATTCATACGCCGAAGGATTTAATGAATTGTAACAAAGTTACTTTTTCCCGGCGAGAAAAACAATTAATTGGGGATTTATGATTTCAAATTGAGTGATTTTCTCACGCAAGGCTAACGCTTTTTCATTTTCAATTTTCAACGTTCAATTTTTAATTCTCTTTGAAATAGTGTAATTTTGTGCAGAAATACGGGATTAATGGAGAATATCATTTTCACAACAGACTCCAGCATCGTTCTCGCGGGATTGCTGGGAGGTGTCAGGCATGAACAATTGTTTATCGTTGCGGACAAACATACGGTCGGGTTCTGTGATAAATTGTTCGAGAAGGTAGATTGGTCCCTTCTCACGTGACGGTATTGGATTGTGGGGAGGAGAATAAATCGTTGGAAAGCGTGACGAAAATTTGGACTATCTTGAGTAAACGGGGAGCTCGTCGTTCTTCTATTCTAGTGTGCGTGGGTGGTGGAATGGTGACGGATTTAGGGGGATTTGCCGCCTCGACGTTTAAACGGGGAATGCGATGTATTCATGTCCCTACCACGTTGTTGGCTCAGGTGGATGCGTCTATGGGTGGAAAAACCGGGTTCAATTTTAACGGGTTAAAGAACGAGATCGGAACCTTTTCAATACCCGAAAAGGTGATTATAGATATCAATTTTTTACAGACATTGCCCGTGCGGGAACGAATGTCCGGTTTCGTGGAAATGATTAAACACGGGTTGTTGTCCGATCGGGAGCATCTGGACTCTTTGTTAGCATGTAGTGACGAGCATACAACCCGGGAAGATTTTCTGGAATTGATTCGGTATTCCGTGGCGATAAAGGACAAAATCGTGTCTTTGGATCCGAGGGAGCAGGGAATTCGGAAAGTCTTGAATTTCGGGCATACGGTCGGACATGCCGTCGAGAGCGTGGCCATGATGCGGAAAGAGAGTTTATTGCACGGGGAAGCTATAGCCTTGGGGTTAGTTGCCGAGTTATATTTATCGGTCAAGGTGAAGGAATTTCCGAACGAGATTTACACGCGGGTCCGGGATTTTATTAAACGTTATTACCCGAATTACCCGTTGATGAATCATGTCGACACCTTGTACGAGTTGATGTTACACGACAAAAAGAACGATCGGAAAGGCGTGAATTTTTCCTTACTTTCGGATGTCGGAGAATTCTCTATTGATAATTATTGCTCGAAAGAGTTGGTGGTGGAAGCCCTGAGTCAAGTATAAGTTATGGATCGAGTTATCGCGTGGGAAAAAGAAAAAGTGGAAGGTGTGGCGGTTTTGCCGGCTTCTAAAAGTATTTCGAACAGGGCGCTCGTGTTGAGTGTCTTGTCTGGTAGCCCGATGCCGGAGAATTTGTCGGATAGTGATGACACGCGGGTGTTGCAAGAGGCTTTGTCCGGTACGAGTGATTTGGTTCACGTGGGACATGCCGGTACGGCAATGCGTTTCTTGACGGCTTATTTCGCGTTAAAAGGTGGTGTGAGGGAATTAACCGGGTCGGAACGCATGAAACAACGGCCTCTCCACGTGTTGGTGGATGCTCTTCGGAAGTTGGGGGCGAAAATTGCCTATTTGGGCGAGGAGGGATTTCCTCCTTTGTGGATAAGTCCCTCTTCATTGCAAGGAGGGAAGGAATTGACTCTGGATGCTTCGGTGAGCAGCCAGTACGTGTCGGCCTTAATGATGATCGCTCCATTGCTTCCCGGTGGATTGACGATAAGTTTGAGGGGAAAGATCGTTTCGGGAAGTTATATCCGGATGACGGCGGCCATGATGAGGCAATTCGGGGCCGTGGTTGATTTGGAAAGCGAGAGGATTACCATTCCCGAGGGAGGGTATAAACCGACGGGATCGCGGATTGAAGCGGATTGGACTGCGGCTTCTTATTTTTATGAAATGCTTGTATTAGTCGGGCAAGGGCGGATTTTTATTCCGGATTTGAAATCGGATAGCTTGCAAGGAGACGCCCGACAATATATATTATGGGAACGTTTGGGGATACAAACGGAATGGTGTGATAACGGCGTTTATTTACATGCTTCCGGGCAGGTTGTTGATTTTTTTGAAGCGGATTTTACGGAAATGCCCGATCTAGCCTTAACTTTTATCGTGGCTTGTTGTCTGAAAAATATTTCATTTCATATCCGGGGATTGGAGACCTTGCATATAAAAGAGTGCGACCGGGTGTCTGCATCCGTTTGTGAGTTGCGTAAATTGGGATATGAACTGAATGTCCCCGAACATGGAGAGCTATGCTGGAACGGGGAACGCAACACGTTCGTATCACTGGAGATCGACACTTATCAAGACCACCGTATGGCAATGGCATTTGCCCCGGCCGGGTTGAAATTGTCCGGGTTGGTTATTCGGAATGCCGGGGTGGTCTCGAAGTCATTCCCGACTTTCTGGGAACAGTTTAATAATTTAGTCATCGAATAATTATTTGCATCTCGTTGTCAAGTATGTTAATTTGAGATAATTTGCGGGAAATGCTTTCAATAAACGGAAAATAAAAATATTTTTGTCAGCTTGAGTATTTCAAATAAGTGCAAAATTGGATGAACTATTACTTATAGAGAAATTAAGACGGAATGATCGGAATGCTTACACGGAATTATTCGACGGGTATTTTGACAAGTTATTCACGTTTGCCTTGAACATGGTGTTCCGGGAAGATGTGGCGAATGATATCGTTCAGGAGGTCTTTATCGCTATTTATGAAAAATCGGTATTGAAAAGTTATCAAGGTTCTTTGAAAGCTTATTTGTATACCAGCGTGCGTAATCGTTGCTATAATTACCTGCGGGATGCGAAAGTTGAGGATCGTAACATGGCATTGTACGCGGAAGCCGCAGTGTATTCGGACAACGTGGATATGATTGATGAGGAGGAGATTTTGATGAAAATCAAAGAGGTGTTGGACGAATTACCGGAAAAATGTCGGGAGGTGTGTCTGTTGCGTTTCGTGCATGGCTATAAATATAGCGAGATTTCCGAACAATTGGAGATGAACGAGAACACGGTGAAAGCGCAATTGCATAGAGGATTGGAAAAGTTAAAACATAGTTTTGCTGATTATGATTTAGCCTTGATTCTCTTCGTGTTAGCGTTTTGTCTTGAAGGAATAGCATCAGCGTGAGAAGTTTTCATGAGTTTGACGGGGTGATCGGATCATGATCGAATCGTGATCGAGGTCTGATCAGGCATTAAAGGCGACATAAAGCCAAGATAAAGACGAGACAAAGCCAAGATAAGTTGTTTTTGTTATGCTCTTATACTTTTGTTTTGTCTCCTGTTCTTGCTGATCAGTTCTCTATAATGGTCTGAAAATGGCTGTTTTATATTAGCCGATCGTTTTGACGATTTCAACCCTTAATCCTAAAGCGTTGATGATTCTGTAAAAAACACCGACGCTTGGCATGATAAGTCGTTCTCTATCCGGGAAATGTACGATTTCGTGGCGTTTATTCTCTTGGCAAGTTCGGATTGAGTAACTTTTGAGCGAGAAATTTATTTGAAAAAATAATTTTTCTTGTAAACATTTTTTGAAGTTTCGTGTTTTAGGGATAAATTTTAGGAAATACTATGAAAATAGATTGGAGGTTGATAAAACGGAGTCTTGTTTCTTCACTGGATGAAGAGGATGAGCGAGTTTTGGAAACTTGGTTGAACGAATCGAAAAAACACCGAGAACTTTACGATAACATGAAACGTTTCGTGTCGGAGCGTGAAGATTTTCATTTGGATGAAATGACGAGAAAACGTTTCAAACGGGATTTTGAAGCCCGGATGAATATGGCCTACAAGAAAAGGAATCAACGTTTGTGGGTGAAAGTGATGAGTTACGCGGCGATGTTGGTGATCCCGGTGATTGTCGGGGTACTGTTTTGGTCCCGGCAGCCTGAAATCGAGGCCGTAGATTACGGTATCGGGCCGATAGAGCATGGCGTGCGGAAAGCTACGTTGGTATTGAATGACGGGAAAGTACTGTCACTGGATACTTCCCGGATGTTTTTGAAAGAGATTAACGGGGTAAGCGTTCACACGAGTGATCAGGCCCTAGTGTACGTGGATTCTTTGCAGGATGAGGATGTGCAATTACAGAATCGGTTGATTACTCCTAAAGGTGGGGAGTACACGATTATGTTGGCAGACGGCACGAAAGTATGGGTGAATGCAAACACGGAGATCCGTTATCCGGTGAAGTTTTCAGGTAACGAGAGACGGGTATATCTGGAAGGAGAGGCTTATTTCGAGGTGGCGAAGAATGTGACGAAGCCTTTTATCGTGGAGGCGAATGGAATGGAAGTAAAAGTGTACGGGACGAAGTTTAACCTGAATACCCGTCGTGTGGACCAGATGCATACCACGTTGGTGGAGGGATCCGTATCCGTTAAGCCGAGGGGACAGTCCGAGGTGATGTTGAAGCCGAACCAGCAGGCGATTTTCAATAAACTTTCGGGACGGGTGTCCGTGAGGGATGTTGACGTGATGCCTTACGTGGCATGGCATCAAGGAAATTATTATTTCGAGAACAAGAGTATGGGTGAGATTCTGGATGAACTTTCGTTGTGGTATGATATACAGGTTTTCTTTATGAATCCTGAAATGAAGAATGAAAGGTTTAGTGGATATCTTCCTCGTTACGAGCAAATTGATGGGCTGTTGTCTTTAATCGAGAAGACATCCCACGTGCGTTTTGAAATAAAAGGTAGAGTGATAGTGGTGCGAAAATAAAATTCCGGTTAAGCAGCAACTTAACCGGGATTTAATTTGATCTGAGCAAACAAATTCGACCCTGTTTGCCCAAGTAGTTTTAATTCAAAAATCAAATGTATGAAAAAAAACCAAAGTTTTTACTATTTCTATGGTAAAAAGAGTTTATTGAAAATCATGAGGTTATTATTTATTTTGATGACAATGACCAGCATGACAATTTCTGCCAATAGTTTCTCGCAACAACAGCGGGTAACATTGGACGTGAAAAATGTTGGTGCGATGGAACTATTTAAAGAGATTCAGAAAGAGACAAATCTGTATTTCGTGTACAATGATGCGGATTTGATTTCATACAACAAAATCTCGGTTTCCGCGAAGGACGAAAGTGTAGATGTTTTGTTGAAACGTGTGTTTCCCCGTTTGGAATTCATGTTCGAGGGGAATGTGATTATCGTGAAACCGTCTGTCGCGAGAGATGACGAGAAAGAGGTTAAAAAGTATGTCGTGAAAGGGAAAGTGGTCGATGAGAAGAATTTACCTCTACCGGGGGTAACGATCCGTCTGGATAGCACGACAGTCGGGTGTGCTACTGATGCGTCGGGGTTGTTTTCCTTGACATTACCCGTGGCATCCGGTAAATTAATTTTCTCTTTTGTCGGTTTTAAGATGGAGACAAAAGTTTTTAAAGCGGGGGACGAGTTGATCGTGAAGATGAAAGAAGAGTCTTCGGATTTGGACGAGGTAACGGTAATTGCTTATGGCGAGAGAAATAAGAAAGAGTTAATCAGTTCCGTGTCCACTGTGAAAGCTAAAGATTTGGAGGAAGTTCCGTCTGCTAGTTTGGAGAACTTGTTGCAAGGTCATATGGCGGGAGTCGAGGTGAATAATGTTTCCGGTGCTCCCGGAGGTGGAGGTACGCGTATTGCTATCCGGGGATATAATACATTGATGCAGAATGGTATTAGTGATAATACTCCTTTGTACGTGGTGGATGGGGTGCCGATCCAGTCATTTACTTCTCCTTTAACGGGAACAAATACATTGGCGGAGATTGACCCGATGACAATCGAGTCGGTTGAAGTTTTGAAAGATGCTGCGTCTGCTGCTATTTACGGTTCTCGGGCAAGTAATGGAGTTATATTGATTACAACGAAACATGGTAAAGAAGGGAAAGCTACTTTCCAAGCGAATGCTTCTTACTCGTGGACTTGGTTGCCGGAGACTCCCGTGCAGATACAAGGAAACGGGGAGCGTCAATGGTGGTTGTACGCGGCTAAATATGCTATTACGGGATATTCTGATCGGCAAACAAATCTGATAAAATGGCCGACTTCAATGGATGAGACCATTGGAACCAACGGGATGTATGATTTCTTCTGGAAGAACGGGGTTTCTTCCACTTGGGAGGAGTCCGGCAAAGTTCCTTTACTTCCACAATTGCAGGATAGTTTGAATCCTTTTTATAATAATTCTACGAACTGGTGGAAATATGTGTTCCAGACGGGAAAGACTTTAAATGCGAACGTTCAGGCTTCGGGGGGAACAGAACGTGTAAAATACATGGTCGGTGCCGGATGGTATAACGAAGAGGGGATCAATGTCGGGTCTGAATTTTCCCGGGTGAATTTGATTTCGAATTTGAATTTTGTCCCGCGTAAGAATTTGACAATGGATACCCGGTTGTCTTTGTCGTACTCCGATATGAGTATGTCTGGCGGGGGATTAGGATCAACGAAGATCGCTTACATGACTGTTAACCCGAAAGGAACTCCTACTTTATTACCGAGTTCAGGGGCAGCTTATGATCAGATGTTTAAGTATATAAATGATGTGTCTGAAAAGAAATACAATTTCAATATCCGGGCTAATGTGCGTCTGGCTTACCAGATTATTTCCGGGTTGGAACTTTCTGCTACCGTGGGAGCTGATTATTCACAGGCACAAGTGAATCGTTTCGAGCCGAGCATCATGGATGCTAATTATGGTTTGAGTAAGTCAGAGGGACGGATGAATGGTTCGATGTATTTCCAGACAGAAGAGTTGTTGCATTATAATTTTAGTTTGAAAGAACGTCATAATTTTGACTGGTTGTTCGGTTTTTCTTATACTCGTCAATCTTCTAACGATTTGGCCGGAAGTGGTAAAGGATCTCCGAGTGATTATATTCACTATGTGGTGGAAGGAATGCCTACAATAAAAGATTTGAATGGCACGATGACGGCCATGCAGTCGTTTAATTCCGGGTTTAAAGAACAGAAAATGGTCAGTTATTTCGGTCGTGTTGCTTATAATTTTGATCGGAAATATTTGATTGAATTAACCCTGCGTCGGGATGGTTCTTCCGTGTTCGGGAAAGATGTACGTTGGGCGACTTTCCCGTCAATTGCTTTGGGATGGAATTTCTCGGATGAAGCATTTATGAAAAATTTCTGGTGGTTAAGTCATGGGAAAATTCGTGGTTCATGGGGAACTTCGGGGCAGACATTCTTGGATCCTTATTTAGCTCAGGGGATAATAGATGTAGGTAGTTCTTTCTTGGGTGTTACTGGATTGATGCCGACTCAAATGGAAAATAGAAATTTGACATGGGAAAAATCGAATCAGTATGATTTGGGTTTGGATATGGATTTGTTTGATTATCGATTTAAGTTTAAATTTGATTATTACTATAAATACACGAAGTCGTTACTTTGGGAAGTTCAGTTACCTGGGACCGTTTATTTCCACAAAACCATGTGGGATAATGCCGTGGAGATTTCGAATGAAGGAGTTGAATTGGAAGCTCAATTGGATATATTGCGAAACACGGAAGTAAAATGGCGGGCGCGTTTTAATATCTCCCGAAATTGGAATCGTCTGGAAAAAACTTACACGGGAGTAGATATTGATGGTAAGTACGTGATCGGACGTTCCGCTAACGAGTTGCAAGTTTATAAGGATTTGGGATACGTGCAGAATGCAAACGAAGTGCCGATAACCTGGGATAGTCAAGGAAATCCCCGATATCTGGGAGTTGGCGGTATGGCCAATCCGACACGACCCGGAATGCATATGCTTGCGGATTTGAATGGAGATGGCGTGATCGCGGATGAAGATTTGTATTTTGCCGGTTCGACTTTGCCCAAGGCTTATGGTGGTATTGCCAGCGAGATAACCTGGAAAGGATTTGATTTGAATCTTTTGTTTAGCTATTCTTTGGGAAGGAAAATGATTAATGCATTTAGAAAAGGGGCGTTGAATTTTAATCCGATGGGTTTGGGGGCTGTATTTGAAGATTATCGGAACGTGTCTTTCTGGGAAAAAGAGGGCGATCAATCGGATTATCCGGTGATGAGTTCTGTTTATTATTATAATAAAGGACAATTTGACGGGTTAGTTGATTCCAATATTGAAACGGTGAATTTCATTCGTTTGAAACAATTGACCGTGGGGTATAATCTTCCGGCAGAATGGGCGAGAAAATGTTATCTGCAAGGTATACGAGTGTTTTTCACGGGTGAGAATTTATTCTTGTTGTCTAATTATTCGGGTCTTGATCCAGAGAACGTGGATGTTATGACCGGGATTGATAATATGACCACTTATCCGACATCAAGGAAATTAACATTAGGATTAACTGTAAAATTTTAATTATGAAGAAGATTCTTTATATCCTATTAATCGGGCTTTTTTCCTCGTGTGATAGTCTTTTGGACGTGGAACCGGAAACCCTGGTTAGTTTTGATAATTTTTATAAAAACGAGCAGGATTTGGAGGTAACGTTATACCAGTTGCAAAGTTTTATCCATGATCGTATCATGGAGCAACATGTGCAAGAGAATGCTGGGTTGATTATGGAGCCTAGCACTAAACGCGATTATATTTGGTCTCCTTCTTCCATCGTGGGAAGTCCTGCTGTCGGTTCGATAGCAACAGATTGGGGGCAAACATATTGGGTCGTGTACATGGCGAATGTATTACTGGACAATATTCACAAGGCGGAAGTGCAAGTGACGCCGGAACGAATTGCTTATTATAAAGCACAAGCTTACTTTGGTAAAGCGATCGGATATTTTTTCCTAGCCCGTCGTTGGGGGGAAGTTACGATCACGAGAAATAGTTCTTCTAGTGAGGTTTACGGGAAGAAACCGCTTTTGGAAGTGTTAGATACGGTTATTGCAAATGCAACAAGGGCGTATAATGCTTTACCTGTTTATGGATCCGTAGTTGATCGGTCTGGTGCCGTTATTAAATCCAAACAATTCGGAAGTAAAGGAGCTGCTTGCGCTTTGCTGGCTCACGCGTACGCTTGGAAGGGGAGTATGATAGATTTGATGGAATTGGCTGGGAATTCGAGAGAGTGCTATGATAAAGCGATCGAGTATTCATCCCATTTGATTAAAGGGGAAGCGGGAGCTTATAGTCTTATTCGTAATCCGGAAGAATTATGCCAGTTATTTTCGGATATAACAAAGGAAAATCCTGAATCTATCTGGGAATTCACGTTGGATATGCAGAAGGATTATATTTCTTCTGTCTATCTTGTCGGGAGACCGTTAATCGGATATCCTGTTGATCCTGGGGTGTCTGAATCGGATCAAAAGTATGCAGATTCGAAAATAGCATACACGACTATCAAACAATTGTATGATACATTGGATCTTAGGAAGGATGCTTATTTTAAAGATTATAAAAAATATAGTCTTGATGTCATAGAGATTAAAGATAAATGGACGGAGGGGATGACGGACCCGGAAGCGATTAGGGATACGATAGCTGTAAAAGTTAAACACTATCGGGATAGTATTACTGAAATAACGGGAGGCTATGCATATCCTTATAAATGGCGGAAGGCGATAACAGAAGTGGATGCAGATTTTCCATGGATATCTAAATTGATCGCTGTAAAATCTAATTATTCTTACTGGAGATTAGCTGATATTTAT
>ENA-UEPH01000229-UEPH01000229.1-human-gut-metagenome-genome-assembly--contig:-NODE-229-length-68058-cov-8.339227_pt1 | contig 68058 bp, 55 predicted proteins | sample MGYA00242891_ERZ507898 | MGnify/ENA primary metagenome ERZ507898 (study PRJEB26167, sample SAMN06115411) | human gut metagenome | host: Homo sapiens | place: China:Guizhou | collected 2014-10-15...
CTAAGGAAAAGTAAAGAGACACAAAGCTAAAAGAATCCCGTAAACCCAAACGGACCCGCGGGGACCGACAGTTTTGCTATAGCCGAGAACCGATGCGGCGGGCGGCTGCACAGATGAAAGTCTTGGGAAGGGGAGGGATGGGGCTTGGGGAAGGGAGGGGGAACCTTTCTCCAGAAAGGTTCCCCCTCCCTTCCCCAATTCCCCTTAGTTCTTCAAGCTGTGGATCGGCGCGGGGATGCGCCCGCCGAGGCTGATAAAGGTGCTGGCGTCGCCGCCGGGCACGGGGATGATGTCGGCTTCGCCAAGCAGTCCGCCGAAGCAGGCTTTTTCGCCGACGCCCTTTCCGGGCACGGGGATGACGCGCACGGCGGTGGTCTTGGAGTTGATCATGCCGATAGCCATTTCGTCGGCGATGATGCCGGAAATGGTGGCGGCGGGCGTGTCGCCGGGGATGGCGATCATGTCGAGGCCGACGGAGCACACGCTGGTCATGGCTTCAAGCTTTTCGAGGGACAGCGCGCCGGAACGGGTGGCCGCCTCAATGCTGGAGTCCTCGGAAACCGGGATGAACGCGCCGGACAAACCGCCCACATGGGACGAGGCGAACGCGCCGCCCTTTTTGACGGCGTCGTTGAGCATGGCAAGCACGGCTGTGGTGCCGGGCGCACCGATGGAGGACAGGCCCACGCTCTGGAAGATTTCGCCCACGGAGTCCCCCACGGCGGGCGTCGGGGCAAGGGACAGGTCCGCGACGCCGAAGGGCAGGTCGAGGCGCTGCGCCACTTCCTTGCCGATGATCTCGCCGACGCGCGTTACCTTATAAGCTGTGCGTTTGATGACTTCGGCCACTTCGCCGAGCGTGAATTCGCCGGGCTTGTGGTTTTCCATCGCGCGGTCGATGGCTTTCTTGACCACGCCGGGGCCGGAAACGCCCACGTTGATCACCACATCTGGCTCGCCCACGCCGAGGTACGCGCCCGCCATGAAGGGCACGTCCTGCGGAATGTTGGCGAACACCACCAGCTTGGCGCAGCCGAGGCCGTCACGGTCGCGGGTGGCTTCGGCGACATCAAGGATGCGCTGGCCGAGCAAGGCCACGGCATCCATATTGATGCCGGAGCGCGTCGAGGCCACGTTGATGGAGGAGCAGATGCGGTCCGTGGTGGCGAGGGCTTCCGGCAGGGCATCGATAAGATTGCGCTCGCCGGGCGTGATGCCTTTTTCCACCAGCGCGCCGAAGCCGCCGAGGAAGTCGACGCCCGCGTCCTTGGCGGATTCGTCGAGCACCTGGCAAGCCCGCACCATCTGATCGCGGGAGAAGGACGCGCCCACCACCCCGATGGGGCTGACGCTGATGCGCTTGTTGACGACGGGGATGCCGAACTTGTCGCCCACTTCGTTGCAGGTGGCGACGAGTTTGGCGGCGTATTTGGCGATCTTGGCGCGCACCCGGTAGGCGAACACGTCGAAATCGTGGCTGGCGCAGTCGAAAAGGCTGATGCCGAGCGTCACGGTACGCACATCGAGGTGTTCGTTGCGCAGCATGTTCAGGGTGCTGAGGACTTCACGATCTGTAAGCATGGAAACTTCCTCCGGGAAGTTTGTTTTGACACGGATGGGACCTGCCCGCCTCCTTGAGGGGAACCTGCGGAAAGGGGAGAGGATTGACCTCGACCTCCGGGAAACCCCGCGTATGCCGCTTAAACCGGCTGCACGCGGTGCAGGGCCTCGAAGATGTCGCGGTGCTGCATACTGAGCTGGAGGCCCAGGGTGCGGGCTTTGTCCTTGAGGGTGCGGCGCAGGGCGTTGCGGTCGATTTCCATCGGCAGGGAGATCTCGAATACCAGCAAGGCGCGCTTTTCTTCCTCAGGCATGAGAGCCTTGAGGTTTTCGATGTTTACCTTCTGATCCGCGAAAATCTTGGAGAACGCGGCGATGATTTCAAAACGGTCTTCGCCGTCCACCGTCACGACGAAAGGTTCGCTCTCGGCGGAACCGGACGTATCGCCTTCTTCAAAATCGCGGATCGTAACTGAAAGGTGCATCCCGCGGGATTCAATGGCTTTGGAAAGCTGGGTGTGGATGGTGCCGTTGTCCAGGCTTTCCTGTTTGTTGGCCACGAAAATGGCTGCAAACTGGTTCTTGAGAATGGTCTGGCTCACTTCTTCGATATTGCATTCAAGGGCCGAAAGGGTGCTGGATACGGCGTAGACGACGCCGGGGCAATCCAGACCGATGACCGAAACAACGATTTTGCTCACAGATACCTCTCGCGGCAGGTCTTTGGCTTTCCCAAAATAGGGGCTCAACAGCAGGGAAATCAGGCGGAAACATTCCGTCAGTCTCTTTTGCCAGCCCTCACCCGCTGTTAGCAAGCAAAAAGTTTGGTAACGACCGGCAGTTCCGTTTCAGCCCCCCTGGGAAACATTTTGACTGTATAAAAATTCCGCTGGAAAGTTTTCGAAAAAGGTTATATGGGGAGTCAATCTTGTCGATGCCGACAGACTTTTTTTGATTTTCTTATTAAAAGAAAAAGGAGGCACTCATGGTGCTCGATCCGAAAAAACACGCTGACTGGGAAATCGCTCAGGATGCCGAAACCCGTATGAAAACCGTGCAGCAGCTTGGTCGTGATATGGGCCTCCTTGATAAAGAGCTCCTGCCTTACGGCCATGTGATGGGCAAGGTCGACTACCGTGCTGTGCTCGAGCGCCTCGGGGACAAGCCCAACGGCAAGTATGTCGACGTGACCGCCATTACGCCCACGCCCCTCGGCGAGGGTAAATCCACGACCACCATCGGCCTCGTACAAGGCCTCGGACGCCGCAACAAGCGCGCTTCCGCCGCCATCCGCCAGCCTTCGGGCGGCCCCACGATGGGCGTGAAGGGCTCGGCCGCGGGCGGCGGGCTTTCCCAGTGCATCCCTTTGACGCAATATTCCCTGGGTTTTACCGGCGATATCAACGCGGTGATGAACGCCCATAACCTCGCCATGGTGGCGCTGACTTCCCGTATGCAGCATGAGCGGAATTATAATGATGAAAAGCTGCTCAAGCTGTCGGGGATGCCCCGCCTGAACATCGACCCCACCAATGTGAACATGGGCTGGGTCATGGATTTCTGCTGCCAGTCCCTGCGCAACATCATCATCGGCATGGACGGCACCAACGGGCGCTCCGACGGGTTCATGATGCGTTCCCGCTTTGACATCGCCGTGTCTTCCGAAGTCATGGCCATTCTCGCCATCGCCAAGGATTTGAAGGACCTCCGGCAGCGCATGGGCAAGATCATCGTGGCCTACGACCGCGACGGCAAACCCGTGACCACCGCCGATCTCGAAGTGGACGGCGCGATGACCGCATGGATGGTGGAAGCCATCAACCCGAACCTTATCCAGACCATCGAAGGCCAGCCCGTGTTCGTACACGCCGGGCCGTTCGCCAACATCGCCATCGGGCAGAGTTCGGTCATCGCGGACCGCATCGGCCTCAAGCTGAACGAATACCATGTTACGGAGTCCGGTTTCGGCGCGGACATCGGCTACGAGAAGTTCTGGAACCTCAAATGCCACTACAGCGGCCTGACTCCGGACGCCGCCGTGGTCGTGGCGACCGTCCGCGCGCTCAAGAGCCACGGCGGCGCGCCCGTGCCCGTGCCGGGGCGCCCTCTGCCTGAGGAATACCGTACCGAGAACGTGGGCTTCGTGGAGGCAGGCTGCTGCAACCTGCTGCACCACATCAATACGGTGAAGCGTTCCGGCGTGTCGCCCGTGGTGTGCATCAACGCTTTTGTGACCGACACCAAGGCGGAAATCGCCAAAGTCCGTGAGCTGTGCGAAGCGGCCGGGGCGCGCGTGGCCCTGTCCACGCACTGGGAACACGGCGGCGAAGGCGCGCTGGAACTGGCGGATGCCGTCATGGACGCCTGCAACGACAAGACCGAGTTCAAGCCGCTGTACTCGTGGGATATGCCGTTTAAGGAACGTATCGAGCTGGTGGCCCGCGAAGTGTACGGCGCGGACGGCGTGGACTTCTCCGCCGAGGCGTCCCGCAAGCTGGCCGACATCCAGAAACGCGACGACGCCAACGAGCTTGGCCTGTGCATGGTGAAGACGCACCTGTCCCTGTCCGACGATCCGGGCGTGAAAGGCGCTCCCAAGGGGTGGAAGCTGCGTATCCGCGACGTGCTCACCTTCGGCGGCGCGGGCTTCGTGGTTCCGGTTTCCGGTTCCATCACGCTCATGCCCGGAACGGGCTCCAATCCTTCTTTCCGCAGGGTCGACGTGGACGTCGATACCGGCAGGGTGAAGGGGATCTTCTAATCTGCGTGAGAATTGGAGGAAAGCCTTCGAGCGGGCTTTCCTCCTCATTTTTCTAGCTTATTCAAGGTTTCAAAAGTCCTTCCTGCCATAGGGCGGCGATGCGTCGCGGATATGTTTTTCCCCATCCTGCTTTTGTGACCTGTCAGTACGCTTGCTTTTTCCCCTCCTGATTCTATATGAGAGGCATTCCGGGTGCCGCCGCCAGGGGCGAGCGCTGCGGAGTTCATCCATCTTTACTTCAGGAATTCATTTTCCGGGCAACATATGGTCGCTGACCCATCAATCCGATTGCGCCCGCTGGAGCGGGAAGATCTGCCGTTTATCCATCAGCTGGACAACAATGCCAGCGTGATGCGTTACTGGTTTGAGGAGCCTTATGAGGCGTTTGTGGAACTGACGGATTTGTACGACAAGCACATCCACGATCAGAGCGAGCGCCGTTTTATCGTTGAGCACGACAGGGCCAAGGTCGGGCTGGTCGAACTTGTCGAGATCGATTACGTCCACCGCAGGGCCGAATTTCAGATCATCATCGCACCCGCGCATCAAGGGCTCGGCTACGCGGCGAAGGCCGTTCTGCTCGTCATGGACTATGCGTTTACGGTGCTCAATCTCTATAAACTGTACCTCGTCGTGGACACGGAAAACAAAAAAGCCATTCACGTTTATAAGAAACTCGGGTTTGAGGTAGAGGGCGAATTGAAGCACGAATTCTTCAGCAATGGAGAATACCGAAACGCCTTGCGGATGTGCACGTTCCAGACCGATTATCTTATGAAAAAGAAAGAACAGGCTGCACAGTGGGCCTGACGGACACTCTGACCCAAGGATATTCTATGGCGGACATCATCAGCGGCACGGAGATGAGGGCGGCGATTCTTGACGAATTGCGTCAGGAAGTTGAGGCCATTCGGGAAAAGCACGGCACGGTTCCGGGGCTTGTGACCATTTTGGTCGGAGAAAATCCGGCTTCCATCAGTTATGTGACCTTGAAGGTGAAGACGGCGTTGTCGCTCGGCTTTCATGAGATTCAAGACAACCAGCCCGCGGACGTCAGCGAAGAGGCGCTTCTCGCGCTGATCGACAAGTACAACCGGGATCCGTCCATCCACGGTATCCTTGTCCAGCTTCCGCTCCCCAAGCATATCGACGAAAACAAGGTCATTTACGCCATCGATCCGGACAAGGACGTCGACGGATTCCACCCCGTCAATCTGGGCCGTATGGTTATCGGCGGCGATGCCGTACGTTTCCTGCCCTGTACGCCTGCGGGCATTCAGGAAATGCTGGTGCGCTCGGGCGTCGAAATGGCCGGGGCCGAAGTCGTGGTCGTTGGCCGTTCCAATATCGTCGGCAAGCCCATTTCCGTCATGCTCGGCCAGAAGGGGCCCGGTGCCAACGCCACGGTGACGATGGTTCATACCCGCACCAAAGACTTGGCGGAACATTGCCGCCGGGCCGACATCCTGATCGTCGCGGCTGGCGTTCCCGGTCTGGTGAAGCCGGACTGGATCAAGCCCGGCGCAACGGTTATCGACGTGGGCGTCAACCGGGTGGGTTTTAACGAGAAGACGGGCAAGCCCATTCTTTCCGGGGACGTGGATTTTGCCGAGGCCAGCAAGGTAGCCGGGAAGATCACCCCCGTGCCCGGCGGCGTGGGCCCCATGACCATTGCCATGCTCATGAAGAATACTGTCCGTTCCGCGTGGCATCACTTGGGGCGGTAGCGTTTGAGATGAAGGCACGGGGGAGGGGGAGAAGAAACGTGGGGCCCCCTTCTCCAGAAAGGTTCTCCTCCCCTTCCCCAATATCTTCACATCATGTTAAAGCCAATCCGTTCTATAAGCGCAGCAGTTTCTGTACAAGTTTCCTTTCGGTCACATGAAGGCGCGAAAGCCCTTCGGCATCAAGGCCCGCACCGAGGGCGGCGGCCTTGCGCAGTGCCTGCGTGACGTCGGGGGATTCAAAGTCGGCTGAACTGGAAGCGTCAGAGTTGAGCAGCAGTTCGCAGCCGAAGCGTTCTGCCATGCGGACGATATGCCCGTTGGCGAGACAGTGCCGGGGGGCCGTGTTCAGCTCCAGCAATACGCCCTTCTCGGCGGCGAGTTGGGCATCTTCCACCGTAATCAGGCCGGGATGCGCTAAAATATCCACGCCCGCATTGATGGCGGCGAGGTTGGTCCCCGTCTCCACCACATCGGCAAGCTGACGGGGGATGCTTTCGCCGTGCGCAAGGATCAGCGCGGCACCTTGCTCCCGCGCCTGCCCCACGGCATCAGGCAGCAGGGCAGGGGGGACATGCACCAACTCCACCCCGGCGAAAGCCTCGATGCCCGCGTACAGGGAACAGGTCTTCACCAGCGTTTTGAGCGTGGGCAGCAGGATCGGCAGGGTCGAGGGATCGGCCCGGACGATCAGGCCGACGGCCCGGAATCCCGCGCATTTCGCCAGACGCATGGCCTCCGAGGGCAGCAGTCCGTCGCGCCCGCCCGAGCAGTTCACATGAATATGAAAGTCGAACATGGTGTTCCTTTTCCCTGAAGTGTTATCCCCGCAACTCGCCTATCAAAGAATGTTTCTTTGCGGTCACAATAGTGACGGGCACAATGAGGCCGGGTTTGCCGATTCCGGCAGGCAAGGAGACGTTGACGGCGTCGCCCCACGGGTCGCGTCCTTGCCAGCTTTCAGTGGCGGCATCTTCGCCGTCCTGTTTGCGGCTTGCCCCTTCAAGCAGAATATCCGTTTTACAGCCCACGCGGGCCTTGAGCCAGTCGGAGGAAAGATCCTCCTGCAAAGCCTGCAAGCGTTCGAGGCGACGCAGCTTTTCGGCGGGTTCGACCTTGTCGGTGTGGCGGCTGGCGGCGGTTCCGGGGCGGTCGGAATAACAGAAGGAGAAGCTCGACATGAAGTTGACCGCACGTACGGCGTCCAGCGTTTCTTGAAATTGCTCTTCCGTTTCGCCGGGAAAACCGACGATGAGGTCCGTGGACAGGGCAATGTCGGGGCGGGCGGCACGGAGGCCTTCCACAAGCGTCATGTAGCGGGCCATGTCGTACTTGCGGTTCATGCGGGCCAGCACGCGATCCGATCCGGCTTGGAGCGGCAAGTGCAGGCGCGGGCAGAGGTTCGGAACTTCCCCGAACATGGCGATGACCTCTGGGGAGAGATCTTTAGGATGCGGAGTCACGAAACGCAGCCGGGCGAGTCCGGGCAGTTCCGACACCTTACGCAGCAGGCGTGCGAACGACGTGTCGCCGGAAGCGTGCTTATCGAGGCCGTAGGAGTTCACATTCTGGCCGAGCAGGGTGATTTCCTTCGCGCCGTTGTCGATGAGCGCCCGGCATTCGTCAAGGATGGCTCCGGCGTCGCGGGATTTCTGACGGCCCCGCGTGAAGGGGACGATGCAGTAGGTGCAGAAGTTGTCACAGCCCTGCATGATGTTGACGAAGGCCACTGGAGGGATCTCGCCTTCACCTTGCGCGGGCAGGGCGGGATCGCGTTCGGGGTAGATTTCGGAAAAGTCGGTGAGGTTCAGGCGCAGGGAAGGATCTCCATGCAGCCTTTCGATGGCGTCGGGAGCCATGGCGAGCCCGTCGCCGCCCACGACCAGCCGTACCTGCGGGAAACGCTCAAAGAAGCCCGCGCCGATCTGCTGGGCCACGCATCCCGCGACCACGGCAAACGAGCCGGGCACGCGGCGGGTTTCATATTTGATGCGCCCAAGCGCGGCATAGACTTTTTGTTCCGGTTTGTCGCGCACCGAGCAGGTGTTGAGGATGACGACTTCCGCCTTTTCAAGGGGCGATTCGACGAACCCCCGGCGTTGCAGGGATCTGGCGAGCCAAAACGAGTCGTTGACGTTCATCTGGCAGCCAAACGTGATGATATGGAAAGTGCCTTGCGCCATCGGGAGATGCTCCATGTGTCGCGGTAAACGCGGGAATGTTGAGGGATTCGGGAAGGAATAAGGCATCCCGGCATCCGGCGCAACCCCGTTTCGTTGCGTTCGGGCGTGCGCTGGCGTATCCTATGACGGCTTTAAAAGGCAAACAAGGAGCGTTCCATGCGGATCATACGGGTCGAACACGGCGGCACATCGTATTACGGCATCCTTGAGGACGGGTTGGTATTCCGTCTTCACCAGCAGCCGGGGCACATGGAACCCATACCGCTTTCCGAAGCGAAGGTGCTTCCGCTGGTAACGCCTTCCAAGGTCGTTTGTGTCGGGCTCAACTACAAGGCGCACGCTGAGGAGCTCGGGTATCCCCTGCCCAACATGCCGAGTTTTTTCCTCAAGCCGCCGAGCAGCATTATCGGTAACGGCGAACCGATCGTATTGCCGTCGGGCATGGGCCGCATTGAGCATGAGGCGGAGCTGGCGATGGTCGTGGGCAAGGTATGCCGCAACCTGACGCCGGAGGAGGCGGAGGAAAGCCTGTTCGGGTTCACTTGTGCCAACGATGTGACGGCCCGCGAGGTACAGAAGGTCGATCCGCTCATCGGCCACTGCAAGTCCTACGATACGTTTTGTCCCATCGGCCCGTGGATTGAGACCGAGCTTGAGGATATCAACGATCTTTCCATCCGTTGCCTTGTAAACGGCGAAGTCCGTCAATCCGCGAATACCGGGGACATGATTTTCCGTCCTCTGGATTTGCTCTGTTTCCTTTCCCGCGTCATGACGCTGATGCCCGGAGACGTCATCCTTACAGGGACGCCGCCCGGCATTTCGCCCATTCAGGCGGATGACGTCGTGCAGGTGTCCATCGAAGGCATAGGTACCCTCTCCAACCCCGTCGAAGGCCCCGGTCCTGAAGAGAAGATTTTGCAGTAGGTGTGGGGAAGAAAAGGAAGAAGCTTGGAAGGGGCGGGGAACGGTTCCCCGCCCCCTCCAAGCCCCCCTTCCAAAGATTTTCGACTGGTGGGGAGGCCGCGCGAAAGAAGTTCCGTCCGGCGGAAAACGGAAAAGGGTATTAGCCTGTTGAGGAAAAATATCCGTTGCAGCCAATAATTGTTGTCTTAAGAAAAGCCCGCTTAAACATATTTCGTTTAAGCGGGCTTTTCTTGCGCTTGCAGGGAAAACATCGAACAGGGATTCGATAAAGTCAAAAGTCTTTGAAGGGAAAGGGGTGGGGTTTGGGGAGGGGGAAGGGAAACTTTCTCCAGAAAGTTTTCCTTCCCCCTCCCCAATATTCATTCCCCTCCCTTATACTATCTTCACGCCGCCGATCCAGTGGGCGGAGACGCGGCCCTTGAGGGACTTACCGAGCCACGGGGTATTGTGGCTCTTGGAGTAGAGGGTCTCGGGCGTGACCTGCCATTCGAGCTCAGGATCGAAAAGGAAGAAGTCGGCGGGCGCGCCGGGCTCGAAGGTGTTGACCGGCAGGTTGAACACGCGGGCGGGCTCCGTGGCCCAGAGACGGATGAGATCTGCCTCGGTAAGCACACCTTCGCGGACAAGCCCGTAGGTGATGGTCAGGGCGAGATCCATGCCCGTGAAACCGTTGGGCGCTTCGTCAAAGGGCGTTTCTTTTTCATGCGCGGCGTGCGGGGCGTGGTCGGTGGCAAGCATGTCGATGACGCCGGTCTTCACGGCTTCGCGCATGGCGGCAACGTCGGCGGGGGTGCGCAGCGGCGGGTTCACCTTGGCGAGCGTGTTGTAGCCGTTCACGGCGGTATCGTCGAGCGTCAGGTAGTGCGGGGTCGTCTCGGCGGTCACCTTGACGCCGCGCGATTTGCCCCAGGCGATGATGTCGACCGTGCGTTTGGCGGAAACGTGCGCGATGTGCACGGGCACGCCGAGATAGTCGGCCAGCAGGATACTGCGCGAAGCCTGAATGGTTTCGGCCACGTCGGGCTGGCCTTTGACGCCGAGGACGCCGCTGGTCGCGCCTTCGTTCATGTGCGATTTGGCAGCAAGATAGGGATCTTCGCAGTGGTCGATGACGATGAGATCGAGATCGGCGGCGTATTCCAGCATCCGGCGGAAGATTTCGGTATTGCCTACTGGGCGTCCGTCGTTGGAGATGGCGATGCATCCGGCATCCTTGAGTTCGGACATGCGGGTGAGTTCCTCACCCTTGAGGCCGACGGTGGCCGCCCCGATGGGATGGACGCGGGGACCGTTGGGCCACGAGCGGCGGGCGGACTCAAGGATCTGTTCCGTTACCGCGGCGTCGTCGTTGACCGGGTCGGTGTTCGCCATGCAGAGGATGGCTCCGAACCCGCCGTGCGCGGCGGAGCTGAGGCCCGTGGCTACGGTTTCCTTCCATTCATAACCGGGCTCGCGCAGGTGGGTATGCACATCAATAAAGCTCGGGAACAGGATTTTTCCGGCGGCATCCACGATTTCGGCGTCGGCGGGGGCATTGATGGAAGCGCTGAGGGACTGCACCTTGCCGTCGACGACGAGCAGGTCCACGGAGTCGCCCAGATAGCGGGCGTTTTTGATAAGAAGAGAGGACATCGGCGATCTCCGTTGTTAGAGGTTGTCCTTGATGTCGGGACGGGTGGCGAGGAGGTAGAGAACGGCCATGCGAACCGAAACCCCGGCGGAGACCTGATCGAGGATCAGCGACTGGGAGCTGTCCGCCAGGGCGTCGGAAACGTCGAGTCCGCGCAGGATGGGGCCGGGGTGCATGATGTGTGCGCCAGGCCTGGCCAATTCCATGTGGGCCGTGGTGAGGCAGAAGCGTTTGGAATATTCGCGCAGGTCGGGGAGCAGGCCCGCCTGCTGGCGTTCGAGCTGGAGGCGCAGGCACATGACGGCGTCCATGTCGCGCACGGCTTTCTTGCTGTCCGTGTAGACCGTGACGGGCCAGTTGTCCACGCCCGCGGGCAGGAGGGTGCGCGGGGCGCACAGGCTGACGTTCACGCCGAGCTTGGTGAGCAGCAGTACGTTGGAGCGGCAGACGCGGCTGTGGGCGCAGTCACCGAGGATAAGCAGGTTTTTGTCCTTGAAGGCGTTCCGGTCGTGTCCCCAGACCTGACGCAGGGAAAAGGCGTCGAGCAGGGCCTGGGTGGGATGCGCGTGCCAGCCGTCCCCGGCGTTGACCACGCCGCAGTGCAGGCGTTCGGCAAGGAACTGGGCCGCGCCGCTGCTGGAATGGCGGATGACGATGACATCGGGGTTCATGGCCTGGAGGGTCAGGGCCGTATCCTTCATGCTTTCGCCTTTCTGGAGGCTGGAACCGGATTTCGCCAGCCCGAAGGTGTCGGCGGAAAGGCGCTTGCCCGCCATGTCAAAAGAGGTCTTGGTGCGGGTGCTCGGTTCGGCGAAGAAGAGGACGACGCTTTTTCCCTTGAGGATGGGGACTTTCTTGACTGGCCGGGAGTTGATTTCGTGCAGGTTTGCGGCAGTATCAAGCAGGTGGAAAAGTTCTTCCTGCGTCAACTGGTCCACATCCAGCAAGTCTTTGTGAGGCCAATGGAAGGTTTCCTGTTGCATGGCGGCTTCTCGGGGGTTGACGTTGGAGCCTGTCGTCTCGGCAGGCCGATAGCGTATCGGCGGAAAACGGAAAAGCTCAAAAAAAACCCCGCTGGAACAACGGGGAATAGAGAGAAACCGGGGCAATGCCGTTTCGGATGGCTTCGGGATATTCGTGGCGGCGGAGGATAAAGAGCATTCGGCTTCTCTGAGATGGTTGACGTTTTTTGGGCGTATGCCCACACGGTACAATATGCGGACTGCCCCTTGATGTAAAGCTTTTTTTGCATGGGTTTGTGCCGGAGCGTAAAACGGGATAAGAGAGGCCATCCCGTGAACCGTATCCCGGAGTATTTATGCTTTTGTATATCCATGTACCGTTCTGCCGCCGCAAATGCCGGTATTGCGCTTTTTATTCCAATCCGTTGACCCGTTCGGGCGATGAAATGGCCGTGTATCTTTCAGCGCTGTATGCCGAGCTGGGACAATGGGGGCGGCGTCTCGGCAGAGTGCCCGTGGAGAGCGTTTTCTTCGGCGGCGGCACGCCAAGCCTGCTTGATCCGGATCAACTGGAGGGCGTGCTGGATTGTGCGGGACGGACGTTTGAAGTGTTGCCCGGAGCGGAAATCAGCATGGAAGCCAACCCGGATTCCCTGCATACGGCGGAAAAGGCAAGCGGGTTTCTGGCGGCGGGCGTCAACCGGATTTCGCTCGGCGTGCAGTCGCTGCATGACGGGATGCTGGAGACGCTCGGACGGCTGCACAGGGCGAATGCGGCGCGGGAGGCGTTCCGGGCCATACGGGAAGCGGGCTGCGCCAATTTGAGCCTTGATCTGATGTGGGGGCTCCCGGGGCAGACGCTGGAGCAGTGGCTGGAGGATGCGCGCGCGGCAATCGCGCTTGGGCCGGAGCACATTTCCGCATATGGGCTGACTTTGGAACCGGGGACGCCTCTTGCGGAATCCTGCGGGGATGCGGAGCTACCTTCGGAAGACGTGCAGTGCGCCATGTATCTTGAAGGCATCCGGCTGCTTGAGGAGGCTGGGCTGCATCATTATGAAGTATCCAACTTTGCCAGGGATGGTTTCCGGTGCCGCCACAATCTGGGGTACTGGGAAGGCCGGGACTATCTGGGGGTCGGCCCTGCGGCGACATCCACGATCGGCGGGGAGCGCTGGACCAATCCGGAGGGGGAAGGCTGGTTGGAGCAGGTGCGGGAAGGGCGCCGCTGCCCTGAGCGGGAACCGTTGGATCGGGCAACGCGGGCGCTGGAGCTCATGATGCTGCGCCTGCGAACCGTGGATGGTTTGCCGCTGGATGCCTATGAGTCCTTGGCCGGACGCTCGTTTCTGGGGGATCACGGTCCGTTCGCCCACCGCCTCTGTGCTGAGGGGCTGGCCCGCATGGAGAACGGGGTGTTTCGGCTTACGGATGAAGGGATGCTTGTTTCCAACAGTATCCTCGGTGAACTTTTTGAAGAGGAACCCAAAAGCGCGGAATGAGCATTTCATCGAGGAAAAGAGGAATGTCCCTTATAATTATAGAAAGGGGGATTCCCATGCCCCTCCCCTCGCTGGACAAGGGTGACGTGCCCGTATATGGTATTTGCCTGTATATGTTTCAGCTTATTTATTGAAAATATTTATAAAAACAAACGGATGCGATTATGTCCGAACAGATGTGCGAACAGCGCCGCGAACGCCTGCGTGCGTTGATGCGGGAACAGGGAATCGAAGCGCTTTTGATCAGCCACGCGGCGAACCGGTACTATCTTTCGGGTTTCGAACTGCATGATGTGCAGTTGAACGAAAGCGCCGGCCGCCTGATTGTGATGGCGGACGGTAAAGACTGGATCTTGACGGATTCGCGCTATCTGGACGCGGCCCGGCGGCTGTGGGAGCCCGAGAGGGTTTTCATCTATGGCGCGGACGCGCCGGAAGATATCGCCAAGCTCTTGAAAGGGCTTGTGCCCGGCAAAACCATCGGCTTTGAGGCCCGCGCGGTCACGCTGGAATTCTATGAAAAATTCGCGGAAACGCTGGCGGGATCGGGCTGCCGCCTTTCAAAGGCTGACGGTCTGGTTGAACGGCTTCGCGTGATCAAAGATACGGAAGAGATCCGGCGTATGGAGATTTCCTGCCGCCTGAACCAGCAGATGATGGAGTGGCTGCCCGGCGTGCTCGTTCCCGGGCGAAGCGAAGCCGCCGTCTCGTGGGACATTGAAATGTTTTTCAGGCATCACGGGGCGACCGAGCTGGCCTTTACGAGCATTGTGGGGCATGGCCCCAACGCGGCGCTCCCGCACTACCTGCCCTCCAAAGACGCCCTTCTCGAGGCGGAAAATCTTGTGCTGGTGGATGTGGGGTGCCGCCTGGAAGACTACTGTTCCGATCAGACCAGGACTTTCTGGGTCGGCGAAAAGCCGACGGAGCGCTTCAAAAAGACGCTGGAGGCCGTACAAGAAGCGCAGCACAAGGCTATCCGGGCTATCCATCCCGGTGTTCTGGCCTGTGATGTGTATAAGGCGGCCAGAGGGCACTTCGAGTCTCTCGGCGTTGCCGAAGCCTTTACGCATGGGCTCGGGCATGGCGTCGGACTGGAAACCCATGAGGGGCCGAGCCTTAATGGACGTAATAAAACCCCGCTGGAGCCCGGAATGATCGTGACGGTGGAGCCCGGCCTGTACTTCCCTGAATGGGGCGGGATCCGCTGGGAGCACATGGTGCTGGTCACTGAAGACGGCTGCCGGGTTCTGTAAGGTGAGCTCGTGAACATCGCTTTTGTGAATTCCACCCGCAGATGGGGCGGAGTCAAGACATGGTGCCTCAACATTGGAAAGGCTCTGGAAGAGAGAGGGCATGGGGTATACGTGTACGGACGCCCCGGGCCTTTTCCCAAGAAAGCTCAAGAGCTGGGTCTCAATGCGCAGGAAGTCCGTTTTGGCGTTGATGGAAACCCATTGACCATTTGGTTTTTTCTCCAAGAATTTCGCAAGTATAATATTGACGTTTGTATATGCAATGTTTCTAAAGACCTGCGAACGGCTGGAATCGCTGCAAAATTCCTTGGTATTCCGATAATACATCGCCTTGGGGATCCGGGAGATCTTAAGAACAGGTTTAAAACTTGGGCAACGCAATATTTTTTGAAACCCCGGCTCTTGGCGTGCTCCGAGTTTTGTAAGGCGGGTTTGATCCGTTCGGTTCCGATGCTCGGCAAATATGACTTTCAGGCTATCCACCCTGGAGTTTTTCCTGCTCCGACACCCCCCTCAACTATTCATAAGCCACGGGTAGTTATTACCTCTTGTCAGTTGGATAGAGACAAGGGACATAAAGACATGTTTTATGCTCTGAAAAAAGTGCGGGAACAGGGGGTGGATTTTCGTTGTATCGTTGTGGGGACTGGTCCTGATGAACAGCTTGTCAAAGAGCAGTGTTCGTCAATGGGGCTTGATGATATCACAACTTTCACAGGACATGTTTCGAATGTTCAGGAACAACTGGGAAAGGGAGATATTTATGTGCTCCCGAGTTACTGCGAGGCGCTCGGGATTGCCTTGGAAGAAGCTATGGCTCAAGGTCTAGCCTGTATTGCACGTAGAAGTGGAGGCGTACCTGAAATTTGGCCAACCGATCAAGGTTCATTGTTGGTTCAAGCCCATGATGATGGTAGCAACATGGCCGAAGCCTTATATTCTCTGTTGACCTTGCCTGGTGAAGCTTTGCTTGGAATCAAAAAAGATTTTTATGCTCATGCAGTGCAAGGTTTTCATGTTGAAGAGCAAGCCAGAAAAGTTGAAGAATGGCTTTTTAACATTTATTGATTTTTTTAATGATTATGGAATACTAATTAGGTAAATCCATTTAAAATATGAAAAGGTTCATACTGTGCAGATACGGGAAGCTAAATGGGTAAAAAGCCTTTTTAATGAATATGCACTTTTTTTTATATCATTATGTGTTCTTTTTTGGTGGTTGGGGACAGGTTCGTTGACATGGAAGCGGATCAGTATTCCTCTGTTTATAGGTGGGTATTATCTTTGGAAGGCGGAAGTATACCGATTTATACGTCGTATCCCTTTAGCGGCATTACTACCAATTGCAGCAGCTTTATACACGATGTTCACCCCTGGATATATGTTTGCAGATATAAGAAACGGTTATGAAATACTTTCTGTCTATTTGATTGGAATAATGGCTATTCTGTTATTACAGGATAGGTATTTTATTTCAATGCTCTTTCTCCCTATAGCGCTATCAGTTACCTATATCGGGTTTATGGTAGGTATATTTTCAAAGCCATTAGTTTCTTGTGATGAGCGCCTTGTCCTTTTTTTGAAGCATCCTAATATTCTCGGAGCTGTTTCAGCTATCGCTCTCCTTTTTCTTATAACATATTGCAATAAATGGAAAGGGATATCTCGTTATATTTTGTCAGGAATGGGTTGTTTGATCACATTGATACTTATTTTAAGTGCGAATAGGGCTGCTTATTTGGCAACTTTTGTTTCATTATCTTTCCTGATATTCTATTTATCAAAGAAAAGAATTGTTCCAATAGTAATTACAGTAAGTATTTGTATTGTTACTATATTTGTTTTGCCACAAGAACAACTTGATCGTGTAATATCTTCAGTTGAATCTCCTTTAAATGACAGAACATTTGAAACACGTAAGCCTATTTGGGAAGCTGCCATTGCAGGTATTGAATCCGCTCCATGGTTTGGTAACTCAATAAGAGCGTTTAAAGCTTTTCATCATAATTATATCATGGAAAATGCGGAAGATTTGAACTCACGATATAGGGAAGTAGAGAAAGCAGTATATCATCCGCATAACATCTTTATTGGCTTGCTTTTCATGTATGGAATAGTGGGAACGACTCTTTTTATATGGTCTGTTTGGCTGGCTTTAAAGAAGGCTCTAGCTCAAAAAGATTTGTTTTTTCAAGTAGTCATTATTTTCTATAGTGTATTTGGATTGTTCGAATTTTCTTTGGATAGAGAGGATGGGATTGTCCTGCTCTTCTTCCCGATGGGGCTCGTTTACGGCAGAGAGATCGCGGCTTCCTTACAGCGCCAACTTCCAGCACAGCACGACCAGCCCTGCGGCGCTCAGGCCGAGTAGCGTATTTATGACCGGAGAGGGGGCCGTACGCCGTGATATCCAGCCTGCGGCTCCACCTACGATGAAGCCGGAGAGCAGCCCGAACAGGTGTGCGGCGTAATCCGTTTTGTCGCCTTCCGTGCCGAGCATGGCGAGGATGCCCGTGCCTGCGGCCAACAGGAGGATGCCTCTGCGCCAGGAGAGCTTTCCGGTATCGCTCTGCGTTCTGCTGCCCCATCCTTGAAGGGCCATGAATCCGGAAAGCACGCCCACCGTGCCGAAAAGGGCCGTGGAGAAGCCGAGGCTGATATGCCCGGCGGGGCGGTACCATGCGTTGAGGGCGTTGCCGAAGCTTCCGGCCAGCAAGATAAGAAAGAGGCCAAGCCCGAGGCCCACCCTGCGGCAGAGCAGGATCAGAAAAGGCGCGCCGAACAGGACATTGCCGAAGAGGTGCTGGCTGTCGGCGTGCAGGGTCAATGCCGTAACGCAACGATACCACTCTCCGAATGTCTTCACGCGAAAAACATCCAGTGAGCCGAGCCGCGACCATTCTTCAGATGGCAGATCCGGCAGGCCGGGAAGATGGGCCAAAAATCCCCAATGCATCCTGACGCCATGCCAGAGGATGAGCAGAAGCAGCACTGACAGCACCCAGTGCGCGTTGTTGTGCGTGGGGGGCTCGATGTAGACAGGGCGTGGCTTTCTGCTTTCGGCCAGTACGGCCTCCAGCTCGGAACGGGCCTGGCGTTCGAGCAGGGCGGGGACGTACAGGCGGAGCTTGTTGCCTCGTCCTGTAAGCAGGTACGGGATGTTCCGGGAGGCGAGTATTGTGATCCAAAGATCGAACAGGTGCGGAGGAGGGAGGGTAGGCCGCTTTTCCCCGTCGTTGATCATCCTCCAAAAACGGGGGACGCTGTAGGGGCGCATCCACAGCCGCAGTTTACGCCTGCGCAGAGGAGGGCGGCGCGAAGGGGTGGATGTGGCCTGCCGTGTGGGCGAGAGGTGGCGTGGTGGCGGTGTCATGTCCTTGAGGTAAGGTCTGTTCTTCAAAAAGCAAAAAAATCCCCGGCTGCGGACAACCGGGGATTTTTGGAAAACCATGCCGCAGACACGGGAACTAGTCGGCCTTGCGGACAACGGGTTTCGTAACCACGCCGGAGCGCAGGCAGCGGGTGCACACGGAAACCGTGCGGACTTCGCCGTTGGCGAACTGGTGACGCACATTCTGAAGGTTGGGGTTGAACACACGCTTGGTCTTGATGTTGGAATGGCTCACATAGTTGCCGGTCTGGGGCTTTTTGCCACAAAATTCGCACTGCTTGGACATGACATCCTCCATATATTCGGACGGTCGCCCGAAAAAATCTTTCTAGGGGCACGGACTGTCCGCACCAAAGACTGGTTTCATATACGCTCTCCCAAAAAAACGCAAGAGGTAAGCCGCGTTTTTCGTACGGAACGGCTGGCTGTATTCCTTCCGTCGCGCGTCCGGAAAGGGAAAAGGAGCGGCGGGATTTCCGGAAAAGGTGCGCTTCTTCCTCTTGCCAGCGGGAACAATGGCGTGTAGGAACTGAGGGATTCATTATTCTTCATTTCCCTATATGATGGAGTGCCGCTGTTTCGGCGTGCGGCCATTGGTGTCAGCCGGTGGAGAGGCCGGTTGCGGACGAAACAAATCTACCCTTGCCCAGCGGGGAGCGATATGCCCAAGCGTACAGATCTCAAGAAGATCATGGTAATCGGTTCTGGCCCGATCGTCATCGGCCAAGCGTGCGAATTCGACTATTCCGGGACTCAGGGCATCAAGGCCCTGAAAGAAGAGGGATACGAGGTCGTACTGGTGAACTCCAACCCGGCGACCATCATGACCGACCCCGGGCTTGCGGATCGCACCTACATCGAACCTATCGAACCGGAAACGGTTGCCGCCATCGTGCGCAAGGAACGCCCGTGCGCCATCCTGCCCACTCTCGGCGGGCAGACGGGCCTGAACACGGCGCTCGCGCTGGCGAAATCCGGCGTGCTGGCCGAGTGCGGCACGGAACTCATCGGCGCGCGGGCCGAAGTCATCGAGAAGGCCGAAAGCCGCGAGCTGTTCCGTCAGGCGATGGAAAACATCGGCCTCAAGGTCCCTCAGAGCGCCATCGCCCACAGTATGGAAGACGTGCGCCGCATCGGTTCCTCCATGCCCTTCCCGATGATCATCCGCCCCGCCTTTACGCTCGGCGGCACGGGCGGCGGCATCGCCTACAATATGGAAGACCTTGAGGAAATCGCGGGTGACGGCCTGACCGCCAGCCCGGTGAGCGAAGTCATGATCGAGCAGTCGGTCATCGGCTGGAAAGAATTTGAGATGGAAGTCATGCGTGATACCGCGGACAACTGCGTGATCGTGTGCTCCATCGAAAACGTGGACGCCATGGGCGTGCACACCGGCGACTCCATCACCGTGGCCCCGGCGCAGACCCTCACGGACCGCGAATATCAGAAGATGCGCGACGCCTCCCTCGCCATCATGCGCGAAATCGGTGTGGAAACCGGCGGATCGAACGTGCAGTTCGGCGTCAATCCCGCTAACGGCGAACTCGTGATCATCGAGATGAACCCCCGCGTGTCCCGTTCCTCCGCGCTGGCTTCCAAGGCGACCGGCTTCCCCATCGCCAAGATCGCGGCCAAGCTGGCCGTCGGCTATACGCTGGACGAGCTCCGCAACGACATTACCCGCGAAACCTCCGCGTCCTTCGAACCCACCATCGACTACTGCGTGGTCAAGATTCCCCGCTTCACCTTTGAGAAGTTCCCCGGAGCCAAGGACGAACTGACCACCTCCATGAAGAGCGTGGGTGAGACCATGGCCATTGGCCGGACTTTCAAGGAATCGCTCCAGAAAGGGCTGCGTTCGCTGGAAATCGGGGCTATCGGCCTCGGCAGCAACTTCCGCGCCGCGTTGCCCTCGCGCGAAGATCTCATGGGTAAGCTCCGTATGCCCAACTCACGCCGTATGTTCGCCATCCGTCAGGCTATGCTTGTCGGGTTCACGCTGGAAGAACTCCATGAAATCACGTTGATCGATCCGTGGTTCCTGCGCCAGATCAAGGAAATCGTGGATATGGAAGGGCAGATCCGCGACTTTGCGCTGGCCAACTCCATGACGCCCGACAATCCGGAAATGGTCGCCGTGCTCCGCAAGGCCAAGGAATTCGGTTTCTCCGACCGTCAGCTTGCGGAAATGTGGAAGAAGCCCGAAGGCGACATCCGTGCCCTGCGCCGCGAAACCGGCACCGTGCCCACCTACTATCTGGTGGATACCTGCGCCGCGGAATTCGAAGCCTACACTCCCTATTTCTATTCGACCTATGAAACGGGTCAGGAAGTGGTTCCCGCCGACCGCAAAAAGGTCATCATCCTCGGCGGCGGCCCCAACCGCATCGGGCAGGGCATCGAGTTCGACTACTGCTGCTGCCACGCGTCCTTCGCCCTCAAGGACGCCGGGGTTCAGGCCATCATGGTCAACTCCAACCCCGAGACCGTTTCCACCGACTACGACACGTCCGACCGCCTCTATTTCGAGCCGCTGACTTTTGAAGACGTGATGCACATTGTGGAAAAGGAACGGCCCGATGGCGTGATCGTCCAGTTCGGCGGCCAGACGCCGCTGAACCTCGCCGTGCCGCTGTTGCGCGCGGGCGTGCCCATCCTCGGCACCAGCCCGGACGCCATCGACCGCGCCGAAGACCGCGAACGTTTTCAGGCTCTGCTCCAGAAGCTGTCGCTTCTCCAGCCCGCCAACGGCACGGCGACCACGCTGGAAGAATCCCGCGAGATCGCCCACCGCATCGGCTACCCCATTGTGATCCGCCCGAGCTATGTGCTTGGCGGGCGGGCTATGATGATCGTCTATGACGACGAGGAGATGGCGGAATACTTCGCGCTGCATGTCGGCAAGCAGAAGCTTGAGCATCCCGTGCTCATCGACAAATTCCTTGAAAACGCCATTGAAGTGGACGTGGACGCGCTGTCCGACGGTGAGGACGTGTACGTCGCCGGGGTTATGGAGCACATCGAAGAAGCGGGCATCCACTCGGGCGACTCCTCTTGCGTCTTGCCTCCCTATTCGCTGCCCGCCGAGACCGTCGCCGAAATCGAACGCCAGACCGTGGCCCTTGCCAAGGAACTGCGCGTCGTCGGCCTGATGAACATCCAGTTCGCGGTCAAGGACGGGGTTGTGTTCATCCTCGAAGTGAACCCCCGCGCCTCCCGTACCGCGCCGTTCGTCTCCAAGGCCACGGGCGTGCCCCTGCCGCGTCTCGCCACGCAGGTCATGCTCGGCAAGACCCTCAAGGAACTGGACCCCTGGTCCATGCGCCGTTCCGGGTACGTGTCCGTCAAGGAATCCGTCTTCCCGTTCCGCCGCTTCCCCGGCGTGGACATCCTGCTCGGACCTGAAATGCGTTCCACCGGCGAAGTCATGGGCATCGCCCCGACCTTTGAGGAAGCTTTCCTCAAGGGGCAGTGGGGCGCGGGCCAGAAGCTGCCGGAAGGCGGCAAGGTGTTCCTGTCCGTGAACGACCGCGACAAGCGCTTTGTGGCTGAGGTCGCCCGCCAGTATGTGGATCTCGGTTTCGAACTGCTCGCCACCTCCGGTACCGCCGGGCTTTTGGCTGGGCAGGGCATCCCGTCCACCCGCGTGCTCAAGGTGTACGAAGGCCGCCCGAACATCGTCGACCTCATCAAGAACGGCGAAGTCTCGCTGGTCATCAACACCGCCTCGGGCAAGCGCACCGCGCACGACTCCAAGGCCATCCGGCAGGCTACGCTCCATTACGGCGTGCCGTACAGCACCACGTTGTCCGGCGCGAAGGCCATTGCCCGCGCCATCGGTGCGGCCCGGACCACCGAAGTGCGCGTAAAGAGCCTTCAGGAATATTATAAGGGCGAGTAACCCGCGGGGAGGGCGCTTTTGATAAGGAGTCCCTCCCTCGTTCCTCCCCTGCTGAAAGCCTCTTAAGGAGGGGGCGGTTCTCCGCGTGTTGCAAGAACCGGAAGTTTTTTTTATCATTTCTCCCTCCTTTTTTGAAAAGATACCCGGCCTTCCGGGACGGCGGCGGAAACGGTATGCAACCGTGATGCCGTTGTACCGGAAGGCTTGCCTGTTTAGGCCAGCCTGCGGCCTCTCGCGGAAACGCGATGCCGGAATCCCTGCCCTTTTTGGGGCGGAAAGCTATCCGCCGACGGGGGCGGGACCCTGCCGGGAATGGGGCAAAGCCCCGCTGGACTGCGACAAGCGTACAACGAGCGCCCTGCCTCCGCGGGCGTTATCCACTGACCACAACAAAGGTCGACGGAGCGGAAGGAAAGCCTGAAGAGGGCGGAAGAAGCCTTTCTTCAAGGGGCTTTTTCCGCCCTCTTCGTGACAAAAGGTATTGTATGTGCGGAATTTTTGGTATTTCTGGACATCCTGAAGCGGCTCGGATGGCCTATTTCGGTCTGTACGCCCTCCAGCATCGCGGGCAGGAAAGCACGGGCATCGCAAGTTATGACGGCAAGCACATCCGGCTGCACGCGGGCATGGGGCTCGTGCCGGACGTATACGACGAAGCGACGCTTGGTCAGGAATTGCAGGGCAACAGGGCCATCGGCCACGTGCGTTACTCCACCTCGGGGGTTTCGGTCCGCAAGAACGCCCAGCCGCTGGTCGTCCGGGTTTGCGGCATCGAGATCGCGCTGGCCCACAACGGCAATCTGACCAATGCCTCGGAACTCCGCGGCGAACTGGAAAGCGAAGGCGCCATCTTCCAGACCAGCAGCGACAGTGAAATTTTCGTGCACCTCATTGCGCGCAGCCTTGCCAAAAAGAAGGATCTTGAGGAGGCCATCCTCTCCGCTTGCGATCGCGTGCGCGGGGCGTATTCCCTCATCATCCTGTCCGAAGGCCGCATCATCGCGCTGCGCGACGCCCACGGCTTCCATCCGTTGGCAATGGGCAAGGTGGACGACGCCTATGTGTTCGCTTCCGAAACCTGCGCTTTTGACCTGTTGGAGGCCGAATATCTCCGTGAAGTGTTGCCCGGCGAAATGGTTGTCGTCGACGGCGACAAGGTCGTCAGCCGCCCGCTCAACAATGCCGGCAAGGTGCCTGTCCGCCAGTGCATTTTTGAGCTGGTCTATTTTGCCCGCCCCGACTCCATCGTGTTCGGTGAAGACGTGTATCAGTGCCGCAAGCACATGGGCTACGAAATGGCCAAGGAAGCGCCCACCGACGCCGAACTGGTCATGCCGTTCCCGGACTCCGGCGTGTACGCGGCCATCGGTTTTGCTCATGCCGCCGGTGTGCCCTACGAACAGGCGTATATCCGTAACCACTACGTGGGCCGCACCTTCATTCAGCCCTCCCAGACCATGCGCAATTTCGGCGTCCGCGTGAAGCTGAACCCGGTGCGCTCCATGATCAAGAACCGTCGCATCTGCATCGTCGACGACTCCATCGTGCGCGGCACGACGGTTCGCACCCGTGTGGTCAAGCTGCGTGAGCTGGGCGCTCGTGAGGTGCATTTCCGCGTGAGCTGTCCGCCGTTGCGCCATCCCTGCTTCTACGGGATCAATTTCTCGTCCCGCGGGGAACTCGTGGCCGCCAACCACCCTCTGGAAGCCTTGCCCGGCCTGCTGAATCTTGATTCGCTTCATTACCTCACCATCGAAGGGCTGCTGAACTCGGTTTCCGAACCGGACAAGTACTGTCTCGCCTGTTTCAATGGTGAATACCCGGTTGCTTGCGGCGGGCAGTGCTCCTGCTGCGGTTCCGCAGAGTAACCACTGGAAAGGAACGCCATGACGCAGAAGATTGTCCTGTACGATACGACCCTCCGCGACGGCACGCAGGCCGAAGACGTCAACCTGTCGACCCCGGATAAAATCAAGATTGCCTTGCGCCTTGATGAATTCGGCATCGACTATATCGAAGGCGGCTGGCCCGGTTCCAATCCGGTGGACGTGGCGTTTTTCAAGGAGATCGCCAACTATCACCTGAAATACGCCCGTATCGCCGCGTTTGGGAGCACGCACCATCCCGACAACAAGGTGGAAGAAGACCCGAATCTGAACGCGCTCATCGCTTCCGGCGCGACGGCGGGGACGATTTTCGGCAAATCGTGCGAACGCCATGCGAAGGAAGCCCTGCGTCTGGACCCCAAACGGAATCTGGACATCATCCGTAATTCGGTAGCCTACTTGAAGCGCTCCATGCCGGAAGTCTATTTTGACGCGGAGCACTTTTTCGACGGCTACAAGCGGAATGCGGAATACTCGCTGGCTGTCCTGCGGGCCGCGCACGAGGCGGGCGCGCTGATCATCAATCTGTGCGACACCAATGGCGGCACCCTGCCGAACGAGATGCAGCAGATCGTTTCGGATCTGCGCGTGGCCTTGCCGGAAGTGCGGCTCGGCATCCATACGCACAACGACTGCGAGATGGCGGTGGCGAATACCATCGTTGCCGTGCAGGCTGGCGCGGAAATGGTGCAGGGCACGATCAATGGGGTGGGCGAGCGCTGCGGCAATGCCAACCTGTGTTCGATCATCCCGGTATTGCAGGTGAAATGCGGTTTGACCTGCTTGCCTGAGCCCGCTGATGTGCGGCTCCGCCAGCTGACCAAACTGTCGTCCTACTTCGCTGAAGTGGCGAATATGAAGCCGTTCAACCGTCAGCCTTTCGTGGGCAATTCCGCGTTTGCGCACAAGGGCGGAGTGCACGTCAGCGCCGTCAACCGCTGTTCCTCCCTGTACGAGCATATGGAGCCGGAGTTGGTCGGCAACGGCCAGCGCATTCTGATCACGGAGCTCGGCGGACGGAGCAACATCGTTTCGCTGGCCCGCCGGTTCGGGTTCCATCTGGACAAGGACGAGCCCGTGGTCAAGGGGCTGTTCAACGAGCTGAAAAAGAAGGCCAGCCTCGGGTACGACTACGCGTCCGCCGAAGCCAGCGTCGAGCTGCTCATCCTGCGCAAACTGGCGCGGCGCGGCGTCCGGGACTTCTTCAAGCTGGTGCAGTACCATGTGAGCGCCGTGCGTGATGCCAGCCATGAGTTGCCGATGGAAGAAGCCACGGTCATGGTGGAAGTGGAGGGTGCCGTCGAGCATACCGCAGCCACCGGCAACGGCCCGGTCAACGCGCTTGATACCGCGCTCCGCAAGGCGCTTCTGCCGTTCTATCCGCGTTTGAAGGAAATGAAGCTGTTGGACTTCAAGGTCCGCGTCCTTTCCGCTTCCGACGGTACGGGCGGGACGGCCTCCGTTGTCCGTGTGCTTATCGAATCGGGCGACGCCGACAGCACATGGGTGACCGTGGGCGTGTCGCATGACATCATCGAAGCCAGCTGGCAGGGGCTTGTGGATTCTGTCGTGTATAAGTTGTATCGTGACGAGGAGGGGCAGCGGAAGCTCCGCGACTTGCGATAGAGGCAGAATGCGAGAGTGGAATTGGTGAGGGAAAGGGGAACCTTTCTGGAGAAGGGGAGAGCACCCCCACAGCTCCTCTTTCCCTCCCAAAAACTGCCACGCGGCTCACGCCCTTCCTTTTCCCTTCTAAGATTTTAGACTGGTGGGGAGGCCGCCCGGCGGCAGTTCCGTTGGATGAGAAAGTGAAGACGCCCGGATACGTTCGTGTATTCGGGCGTTTTTTGATGACCACCGCTGGATCTGGAATGGTATCGTCATGGGGGAGTGATTCTTGGGCATAGTGAATACTGCGGATGGGGGATTCGATAAAGGGAAAAGTCTTCGAAGGATGAGGGGAGGGGAGAAGGGGATTTTCTCCAGAAAGTCCCCTTCTCCCCTCCCCCACATTTCCTCTTACCCCAATACGGCGGAATGCGTGAGGGCGTGGCCTGCGGAGAAGGCGCGAGCCTCAAACTGGCTGATAGCCCAATATTCCTGGACGAGCGGCGCGAAAAGCAGCGGATCGATGAGTGCGGGATCGGGGAGGCCGTCTTCACGCATACAGGCGGAGTCGACCTTCACGTCCATGATCTCGCCGATGAACTGGGTGTGTGAACCGAGCTCAAGCGTATGCGAGAGCGTCAGCTCAACAATAACGGGACATTCTGCGATGCCGGGTGCGTCCACATGTTCGGCGGGAACGGGGGTAAGATTCAGGGCCGTGAACTTGTCGGTATCGCGCCCGGAATGCATCCCGGCGAAATCGGATTGCGCGGCGAGTTTGCGGGAAGGAATGTTGATGGTGAAGGACTTGCGCTCAAGAATGGCGTTATAGGTCCAACGGCTCTTGCGGATGGAAACGGCGATGCTCGGCGGCTGAGAGGCGCAGATGCCTCCCCATGCGGCGGTCATGATGTTGGGACGGCCGGTATGGTCATACGTACCTACGAGGAATACTGGAGTCGGAAGAATGAATGTTTTTGCACCCAGAGACTGGAACATATGATGCCTCATAGTTATGGAAAAAGGTGAACGAAAACACAGTTGTTGTGTCAGAGAATCCGGCATGACGCAAGGGCTGAGCCGCGAATGCTTTGGAAAGCGAGGTTCCACGCGGGAAAAGAGGGCACGGAACCATTCTCCACTTGACCGTGAGGAGACATTGTGGCATAAGACGGCTTCGACACGCCGGGATGGTGGAATTGGTAGACGCAGCGGACTCAAAATCCGCCGATGGCAACATCTTGCGAGTTCAAGTCTCGCTCCCGGTACCAGAATGAAATAAGGCAGTTACGGAAATCGTAGCTGCCTTTTTTCGTATCCAGCGTATGTGTCACCCAAGGGGTATCGGGGAGAGCTGCTTTTTGATATTTTTCTATAAGCTCTGCCGGTTAGTCGTTTGAAATCTGCAAAATGGAAAAAGGAATGCCCCTCGTAAGGATACAGGGGGCATACCTCAATGCGGGAGCCATTGTTCACGGCGAGTGGGAGCGATGTATTCGTCTCTTACGCCTTAACCCCCTTCGGAGGTTTCAAGCCCGAGTACTTTGGCAGCGTTTTTCCACATCAGTTTCGGCGAGACTTCCGGCTTGAACAGCGTCTTGAAGTGTTCCACACAGTCCACATGGCACTGTCTGGACCGCGTAACGTGTCTTTTGCGTGTACATTATGGATATGTAGAATGCGTATGTCCAAATTATAGATGCGGGAGAGGCAGGTGGACACGTACTGGAGGCGGGAGGGAAGATGAAAAAATGCAATGGGCCGGACATGGAATCGAAAAAGGGATGGTTCACGTTGTTTCTCGTTGTCCACTCCTTTTCTGTAAAGTCCTTTTTCTCCTATTTGCTGCGTGGTGTGGAGTTGGGGCAACCTGAAAAACGGAACGATGCGGTATCGAGGTTTTCAAGGTATGGAAAGAACCTATACTGCCAGTGATCATGGAAGAAGGATATGGTTCACCGAAAGAGCATAAGGAAAGAAGATGAGAGCCCTTTAGGCGTTCGCCGCGTCAAAAGTCTCGATAGCTATCGGTGGCAACTTCAGTTTCCATTGAGCCTGAGGCGGCACGTTGCCATGAGGCGGCTGCGGCCAACGGAATCACCGTTTCCGTGATGCCGAGGCTTTTGATGCCCATGACGCGGAAAGACTCTGAGAGCCGTTCGGCATGGCGTTATATATTTTGCTTCAGGCCGCAGTATTAGAGTTTTCCGAATGAAACCAACTTGTTTTGGAGAGGGAAAAAACGAGCCATCCGGGCGTGGTCCGTAAGGGCGTTGCTCTTTCTGGCGAAACACCGTAGAGGCGTTTCCACACGGTCAGGAATACTGTACAAGAACAGGAGAACCGCCATATGAACCAAAAGCATTGCCTGCTCGTTATGGCGTTTGCCGGAGTATTGAGCCTTGCGCCGCTTCCGGCTTTTTCGGGAAATCTGAGCAATTTTTCCGATGCGCTCGAACAATTGGCGGATATGACCCGTGCCGCCGACAGGGCCCATGATGCCCTTAACGACGCTATGCAGGGGGGCAGGGATTACAGCCGGTATGATCGTGATTGGCGCAATGCCGAGTCACGCCTCGAACGGGCGAGAATCCGCACGATGGCGCACATCGCGGGAGTAAGCGAATCCCGTATTCGCTCCCTGCGCGACGACGGCTACAGCTGGGAGCGCATTGCCCGGAAATACAAGGTCGATCCGCGTCGGTTCGGATACGGGCAGTCTCGCTACGATCACGATCGGGATAAGTGGAAGGGCGTGCCCCCCGGACTTGCCAAGAAGGGAGGGCTTCCGCCCGGACAGGCGAAAAAGTTCAAAGAACACCACGACAAGAAACATCGAGATTGAAAAAAGGCCCTTCCGTTGAGGAGGGCCTTTCGTTTTACGGCGTGAGGGGAAGGATTACTTGAGAAGACGCCTTGCCGCGTAGAGATCGCCGAATGAAGCGTAGCAGATGCCGCCGATGATGAGCACTCCGCCGATCATCTGCGGAAGCGTGATGGACTCGCCCAGGAACAATGTGGCCTCAAGGCTCGCAAACAGCGGGATGCTGTTGTAGATGATGCCCGCCCTGACCATGCCGATGCGTTCGATCGCGAGGCTCCACGCGAGGAAGGAAACGACCGATGCCCCGACCCCTATGTAGATGAGGGCGCTGAGGATGGAGCCGTCCAGCGGGCTCAGCCCGGTGTCGGCGGCCTGCCAAAGCAGGGGCGGGATCAGGCCGAGGACGCCGATGCCGATGAGCAGGGCAAGAAAGGCCTTTTGTGGAAACGCCTTGGGACGGCAGCGGAGCATAAGGCTGTAGACGGCGAACAGGAAGACTGAAAGGAGCATCCATAAGTCGCCTTGCGCAAAGCGCAGCCCGAGAAGGGTGCCGAGCCTGCCGCGCGACACGAGGATGATGACCCCACAGAGGGCGCCGCACAGCCCGAAGAACTGGAACCGGGAAAGCCGCTCCCGCAGGAACAGGTGCGCGATGGCGGCCATGACGATGGGAGAGGCCGTGGCGAGCAGCGACATGTTGGTGGCGTCGGTCGTATGCCCGGCCTGATAGATGAAGGTGTTGAAACAGGTGATGCCGAGCAGGGCCATGAGAATGGCTTTGCCCCATGTGCCGCGGACGAGGGGAAGCGAACGCAGCAGGCTCCGGCCCGCAAAGGGGAGGATGGTCAGAAACGCGATGCTCCAGCGCCAAAAGGACAGCTCAACCGGAGAGAGGGCTCCAGCGAGGCCGCGGGCCACGACGAAATTCCCGCTCCAGACCACGGTGGCGAGCAGGGCGAACAGGTATCCTGTGACGGTATGGGAAAAGATGGGCATGGCTGGCTCAAGAGGTTGGGGGCGGTCCGGATGGCCGTCGTTTCCGCCGGAAATGGCACGGCGGAGAACCCTACTTCCGGGTCGGAGCTCCGTCAACCGGGATTTTATCCCGAGCCTCCGTGTGCACGGCCATGCAGGGACGGCCGTTCTACCCTGTTTGCGTGCAATGGAGGAACAGGGTAGACTCATTTATCCTTATTTCTGGAGAAAGATATCCCATGCGTTTGCTCATTGCTTCCGATCTGCACGGTTCCCCGGAAGCCGCCGCGTTTCTGCGCCGGCGCTGCGAGGAGCTGTTGCCCGATATGTTGGTCCTCCTGGGCGATTATTTGTATCACGGCCCGCGCAACCCCCTTCCTTCCAGCTATGGGCCGCCAAGCGTGGTTTCCGTCTTCGCGGATTTCGACACGCCCATCGTGGCCGTGCGCGGCAACTGCGACGCCGAAGTGGATCTCATGCTGCTTCCGTTCGCGGTGGAAGACAGCGCCGTGATAGCCGCTGACGGATTGCGCATCGTGGCACAGCACGGACACCACCTTCCCAGTTGCCCCCCCATTCCCGGCGTGCGCCCCGGCGATGTGGTCTTGAGCGGGCATACCCATATCCCGCGCGGGGAAACCGTCGACGGCGTTCATTTCTGGAACCCCGGCAGCACAACGCTGCCCAAGGGCGGCTTTCCGGCTTCTTATGGCGTCTTCGAAGCCGGTGCGTTCCGTGTGTTCGGGCTTGACGGGCGGCTTCTTTTGGAGCATCGGCCTTCCGCAGCCTAATGTTTTCGGAGGAAGGCGTCCTGAATGCGGGACGCCTTTTTGCATTGCTCTAAGATTGCGTAACTTCCGCAATAACGCCGTATTTCAGCCGAACCCGTCTTTAGGGGCGGTTCCGGACGTGTATTTTTCCGCTTGATTTTGCAGGCGGGATGCCTCAAAACAGGCCCACCTCACCTTTTTGGCTTTCTCTTCCACTCCTCCCTCCGTTGAGTGCCACATCTTCCCGTCCTGCGCGGCAACGCAGAACGGATTTCCGTATTTCGTATTGCTCCAATCGATAGAGACAAGGCAGGTACATATGGCTGACACCAGCGCCACGCTTTTGCTGAGAACAGAACCGATCGGAAAACTGCTTCTCCGGTATTCCTTGCCCGCCATCGCCGCGATGGTGGTCTTTTCCCTTTACAACATCATCGACAGTATTTTTATCGGGCACGGCGTCGGTCCGCTGGCCATTTCCGGCCTTGCGATCACGTTTCCGGTCATGAACCTGACCTTCGCGCTGGTTCTGCTCGTCGGCATCGGCGGCGCGTCCATCTGTTCCATCCGGCTGGGGCAACAGGACATCGACGGCGCTACCCGCGTGCTCGGCAACGTCCTGCTGCTCGGCCTCATCAACGGGGTGACGTTCGGCCTGCTGTCGCAACTGGTGCTTGATCCGGTGCTGACGGCTTTCGGGGCCAGCGAGCACACCTTGCCCTATGCCCGCGATTTCATGCAGATCATTTTGTACGGCCTGCCGGTCACCTGTACCATGTTCGGGCTCAACCACATCATGCGGGCCACGGGGTATCCGCAAAAAGCCATGCTTTCCGCCGTGTTGACCGTGGGCATGAACATCATTCTGGCACCGATATTCATCTTTTGGCTGAAATGGGGCATCCGGGGCGCGGCTATCGCCACGGTATTGTCACAATGCGTAGGTATGGTGTGGGTGTTGAGCCACTTCCGCAATCCGAAAAGCACCGTGCATTTCCGGCAAGGGACGTTCCGGCTGCGCTGGAAGATTGTCTCAAGCATCTTTTCCATCGGCATGTCGCCGTTTTTGCTGAATGTGTGCGCCTGTCTGGTAACGGTGCTCATCAACATCGGCCTCAAGCGGTATGGCGGCGACATGGCCATCGGGGCGTTCGGCATCCTCAACCGGATACTCATCCTGTTCGTGATGCTGGTTATGGGGCTTACGCAAGGTATGCAGCCCATTGTGGGATACAACTATGGGGCGCAGCAGTTCGAACGGGTAAAGCAGACGCTGAAGTACGGCGTCATCACGGGCGGGCTGATCACGACGGCGGGGTTCCTTGCCGGGCAGTTCGCTCCGGAAATCGTGTCCCGGATGTTCACCGACGACGCGGGCCTGATCGCCCTCTCCGTGGAAGGTATGCGCCTCGCTACGCTGGTATTCCCCTTGGTTGGCATCCAGATCGTCGTCGGCAACTTTTTCCAGTCCATCGGCAAGGCCAAACTGTCGATTTTCCTTTCTCTGACGCGTCAGCTGCTGTTTCTGGCTCCCTGCCTGCTCATTCTGCCGCGCTTTTTTGAGTTGAAAGGCATCTGGATCAGTCTGCCCGTTTCGGATTCGCTGTCATTCGTGACCTCAATGGGCGTGCTGTACATGTTCCTTCGGGAGATGCGCCGGGTCCATCACAGCCGGGAGGCGTGAGATTCTCATGCGCTGGCGGATTTGCCCGGTTTTGTTAGTGTCGTAACCGGGCGGGAGGTTCTTCCGCCTCACAAACAGGCAAGGAGTTCCTCATGAAGGATTTATTCAATCAGATAAGCAACGGCCTCGGCGGGCTGGGAGGGCTTGGCGACAAGCTGAACGGCGCTCTCGGCGGACAGCAGAAGGCGGATGCCCCGTCCGGTCAGGGGACGGGAAACGCCCTTGGCGATATGGTGAAATCCGCCGGAGGGCTGGGCGGTTTGCTCGGCTCGGCGGCGCTCGGGGGACTGCTCGGCACGCTGATGTCGGGCAAGACGGCCCGCAAGGTTGCCAAAGGCGCGCTGATGGTTGGTGGGACGGCCGCCGTCGGTGCCTTGGCATGGAAATTCTACCAGAAGTGGTCCGGAGCCAACGGCGCGGCCCCACAGGGGCAACCCGCCGAACCGGCCCCGTCAGCCCGGCCCGCACCGAGCGGCTGGCCCGCCGAGCTGCAGCAAACGCCGCCCCCGGCTGTTTCGGCGGATCAGACGGCCCTGTTGTTGCTGGAGGCGATGGTTTTCGCCGCCCGTGCCGACGGACACATCGACGACAAGGAACGGGCCAATATCCACAATGCCGTGGAATCGTTGTTCCCGGGCCGGGATATGGCGCAGGTTCTGGATACGCTGCTGAATAAACCGCTCGATCCGGCCTCGCTGGCGTCCCGCATAGCCAACCACGACGAGGCCCGCGATCTGTATCGGCTTTCCGCCATGATCATTGACGTGGATCACTTCATGGAGCGCAGCTATCTTGATGGCCTTGCCGCCGCGCTCAAAATCGCGCCTGAAGAGAAGGCCGCACTCGACAGCGAGGTTGAAGAAACCAAAAGGACAGCCATAGAACCGTCCTGATCCCGTTTCCCCTTTTCCGCCAGCTGGTGGAGAACCCACATGGCGGAAATCCCGCCACGCGGAAAAAATTTGATTGCCATTCGAGAGGTTCCCGTCTCCATGGAGACGGGAACCTCTTTTGTCTGAGCGCGCAACAATAAAGACCGGCCTCAGATAAACCGGGAAAGCGGCGAACAGGGATTCGATAAGCATGGAAGTCTTTGGGAGAGGAGGGATGGGGGCGTGGGGGAAGGGAGGAGAGGGCTTTCTGCAGAAAGCCCTCTCCTCCCTTCCCCCACATTTCAATCCTTCTTCCCCAACGCCAAAGCGGCAGGGCCGCCGCCGTGGACGCGGGAACAGGCGAGTACGCAGGCACCGCAGTTGGTGCATTCCAGCGGCGAGGCCGAGCGGGGATTTCGGGGATCAAGGCCGAGCGAGCAGGCGCGGCGGCAGGCGGGTTCTCCTTTACAGGTACAATGGGACAGCGTGCGCCGCAGACGCGGGGCCACGGGCAGGCGGGCCATCAGCGCGAGCAGGACGGACTGCGGACAAACCCAGCGGCACCAGAGCCGTTCGCCCGTGACAAGCTCGACGGCGAGTACAGTAATCACGGGCAGAAACGGCACGGCAAAGAAGAGGAGATGCTCCAGAACGGTGTGGATTGTTTTGGAGGAGAGCGGAGCGGCGGCGGTCAGAAAGCCAAGGGACAGGCCGCCGGGCAGGGAAAGCTGGTTGAGCAGCGGAAAGCCGAGCAGGGGCACAAGCGACAGCCCGACAAGCGCGATTACGGCCCGGGACCAAAATCCGTACTTAAACGGTTTTGGGGGACGTCTGCCCCGGATGGCGTGTACGAGTTCGGACAAGAACCCGAAAGGGCAGAGCCATGAACAAAAGATGCGCCCAAGGCACAGGGCGACGGCGAGCACAACAAGCGCACCGGCTATCAAGCGCCAACCCGGAATGATGCCCGAAAGCCCTATCTGAACCGCGCCAAGAGGATCGGCAAACGGCAGCCCGAAAAAGTCGAAGGCGAACAGGCTGCCCTTCATGCCCGTGAAACCATCCCGGTTGAGCCACGGGAGCGCGGCAAGAAGCAGCAGGACCGCAACTTGCACCAGACGCCGCAGCCGCAAAAGGCGGATCATGCCTTCCCTCCCTTCTTTTGTCCATCGGGAACCACGGCAACAGCGTTTTTCGGGCATACGTATTCGCACATCCCGCACCCCACACAGCTCTCGCCCACAGCGGGGACGTACCCCATGTCCAGCACCATGCCTTCACCGCGCAGGGGACAGCGATCGTAACAGGTCATGCACATGGTTCCGCTTTCGATCCAGTTAAGGCAACGATCCTTGAAGATCACGGCTCTGCCCATGTTCGCTTCTTTCATGGCGGCCACGGGCCGCAACGCTCCGCTGGGGCAGGCCGGGGGGCATTTCATGCACAGCCAGCAAGGGATTTCGCTCGGCCTGATTTCCGGCGTGTGGCGTTCCGGCCCGAAGGTTTCCAGCATACGTACGCTTCCATAAGGGCAAGCCGCCGCGCATTGCCCGCAGTGGATGCAGGTTTTCAGAAAGGCGGATTCGGGCAAAGCCCCCGGCGGACGCAAGAAGCTCACGTTCCGCCTCCTAATCCAGCGGGTTGGGCGTTTCTCCGAAACAGGCCGGGCCGCACTTGCGGGGCTTGTGCTCCGGGCAAGAGATGTACCCCTTGTTTTCCAATTCGTCCTCATAGCTGATGGATACGAGGCCGACATTCAGCACGCCGTCCCAACCACTGAGTGCGCCAAGAGCATCCTCAATATACGCCGCGTCGGTTTCCATTACGGCGGCCAGCATACCGGGCACGCCCGTCTCTTGCGTATCCGCCACATCCTTTGAAGCGCACAGCCGTTCGCGCACGGTTCCGTACGCTTCCGCCGTGGTCTGGATGGTGATGCCTGCTATTGCCATAGAATATCCTTTGTGAAGCTTTTGGGTGAGGAGCGCACTCCTTCCCTGCCTCTCTTTTTCTTCAACCCGTTGCCGGAACCACTTCATGTTCCGATGAGACGAATCAGAGGGGCCGTTCCCCGCTCCGCACAGTGGTGCGGGCAGCGTTTTCCCTCTAAGCGGACGGAGAGGAACCGGCTTTGTCGCTGAAGGAATGGAGAACAATGTCGGCACACGGGGCCAGCCACCTCTTCCCCTCCACTGGGAGGAGGGCCGTACCCGCCAGATCTGTTCTAGCCTGACGGGCACGGCATAACGCTTCTCCGGAAAGCGCAGGTTACGCCTTCTTGATCCGTGCGGCGCAGATCTTGTACTCCGGCTCGCGGGACGCGGGGTCGGTGGCGTCGAGGAACAGCTTGTTGACGAGCTTCTTCTTGTCGAAGAAAGGCACGGCAATGAGCCCCGGCTTGCAGGTGTCGTTGACATGCGCCGGCAGGGTAAGCGCATCGCGCCGCGTTTCCACGACGACCTGATCGCCGTTCTTGATGTTCAGCCGTGAGGCGTCCTCGGTATTCACTTCCACAAACGCGGCGGGGTTGGCCTTGAGCAGTTCCGGGACCTTGCCGGTCATGGTCGCCGTGTGCCAGTGGTCGATGACGCGCATGGAGGTCAAGTAGAACGGATATTCCTGATCCGGCTCCTCGGCGGCGCCCTTGTAGGGGCGCATCCAGATGTTCGCCTTGCCGCTCGGGTTGCCGTAGAACCAGATCTTGTCGGGGTGATCCGCCGGAATGTTGGGATCTTCGCCGCGTACATAGCGCAGGTTCGTGCCGGGGTGCGTCTCCGTGGGGCAGGGCCAGATAAGGCCGGACTCGCGCTTCATGCGTTCACGGGTCATGCCGCCGAAGTTGTAGGGGCCCTTCATGGACAGCCTGCGCCATTCGTCCCATACGTCGGCGGAGTTGCGGAAGTTCACCAGCTTGGGATCGACGCCCGCGCGCTTGGCGAATTCGATCAGCGTATTCACGGTGGGGCGGCAATCCGCCGGAGGTTCGACCGCCTTTTCGATGAGCGAATAGCGCCGCTCGCCGCAGCCGTACGTGCCGTCGCGTTCGCACCAGAACGCGGGCGGCAGGATGAGGTCGGCGTACTCAAGCGTCACCGCGTCGGGGAACGCTTCGATGACGGTGATGAACGTGTCCGGATTGGACATGGCCTTGTGGACCTTGTTCAGGTTCGGCAACGTATGCGCGGGGTTGGTTTCGCAGATGATTATGGCCTTCACGTCGGCCTTGCCGAGGGCCTCGAACAGCGCGATGGTGTGATACCCCACATTGGGGGACATGGAATCCTGCGGGATGCCCCAGAATGCTTCCATCTGGTTGCGGTGGGCCTTGTTGGCGACCACGCGCCCGGCGGGGAGCAGATGGGAGAGCGAGCCCGTGTCGCGTACGCCGCCGCAGGCATTGGGCTGTCCGGTCAGGGAGAACGAGGTCGCGCCGGGGCGGCAGATCTGCCCGGTGATAAGGTGCAGGTTGTGGATCAGGTTGTTGGCCCACACGCCGCGGATACGCTGGTTGATGCCCATGCACCACAGGGACATGGTCGCGGGGGATTCCGCGAACAGGCGCCCGGCTTCCCATACCTGCTGCTCGGGGATGTTGCAGAGCTTGGCTACCTTGTCCGGCGTATAGTTCTCAAGGAACGCCCGGTAGTCGTCAAAGGTGGCATCCTTGCCGTCATTGGTCTTGAATATTGCGTACTTGTTGTAGAAACGCGGATTGTCCAGCTCTTCGTGCAGAATGACCCACGCCATGCCGTTCATGAGGGCGAGGTCGGTCCCCGGACGGAAGGCTATGTGCAGGTCGGCGATGCGCGACGTGTTGGTCCGGCGCGGGTCGGCCACGATGATCTTCACGCCGGGTTCGTTTTGCTTGCGGCGGGCGATACGGCGGAAGAGGACGGGGTGCGCTTCCGAAGTGTTGGAGCCGATGATGAAGAAGGCGGAGGCCCGGTCGATGTCGGCATAGGTGCCCATCGGTTCGTCCTTGCCGAACGTGGTCGTATAGCCGCCCACGGCGGAGGCCATGCACAGGCGCGGGTTGCCGTCCACGTTGTTGGTCTTGAACCCGGCCTTGAAAATCTTGTTCGCCAGATAGGATTCCTCGGTCAGGCACTGGCCGGAGCCGTACCACGCCACGGCATCGGGGCCATACGTATCAATGGTGGTGCGGAACTTCTTCGCCATGTGATCGAGGGCTTCGTCCCACGAAATCGGCTCAAGCCGGCCGCCCTTGGTGCGGCGGATCATGGGCTTGGTCACGCGGTCGGGCGAATTGAGCACCGGGATGAGGAGCGCGCCCTTGAGACAGAGGAAGCCCTGATTGTGGTTGTTGGGATCGCCCTTGATGGCGACGGCCTTGCCGTTTTTCACGCCGACCAGCACGCCGCAGCCGGTGCCGCAGTAACGGCAGACGCCCTTGACCCACTTTTCGGGGGTATTGGCTTCGGCGGCGCGGGCAACGCCCGCGGGTCCGGCCACAGCCGCCAGGGCGGCGCTCATGGCTGCGGAGCGGAGAAAATCACGTCGGGTCATTTGCATTGTCATTCCTCCTATTCCAGCACCGTCTTGGTTGTGGCTTGGCGGTTTTCATACACCTTTCCGTGCATGGGCCGTGCGTGATAGGGATGGCAGGTGGAGCAGTCGTCGCGCTTGCCGTAGAGGGCGGTCATCTTGTCGATGGCGAGGCCGTGGCAGGCCGCGCAGACTTCCACGCCGGGGACGCGCTTGAACGGGACAGCGCCCTTGCCGTCCGGCTGGCCGTGGCAGACCTGACAGCGGACCAGCGTGACGCCGTGCTTGCTTTCATACCAGTCCTGCGCAACCTGCGGCGTCACCTTGAGGTGGCAGCCGTAACAGTCGCCGATCATGTCGGCGTCCAGATGCTTCGCGGCTTCGCAGCGCGTCCCGGTGAAGGCGTTCTGGATGTAGGCGAAGAACCCGATCACCAGCAGGATCACTGCGGCTAACGCGATGATAAGAGGCTTTTTCAGCAGTCTGGCCATTACCTGACCTCCTTGAAGGTGAGCTTGCTGGCGAATGCGGCGTTGGCGTCGTAATGGCGGTCCTCGGGCGGCAGGTGCGCGATGTTGCGGTGGCACCCGGCGCAGCCGCTGCGGGACGATCCGTTCTTGTCCAGATAGTTGTCGTGGGCGAGGCGTCCGTATTCGGAAATCGCCCCATCGTTCTTGGCGTTGCGGTACAGATCCTCATGGCAGGCGCGGCAGTTGGCGTCATCCATGAAGCGCCGCGCCTCCGGCTGGATTTCCCTCCGGTTGAGCGTCACGCTGCCGCCCGTCGTGGCGTGTACCCACAAGTCTTTGGTCCCCAGCCACGTTTTGGCCGACAGCATACGGACGATGTTGGTGCTCGGAATGTGGCATTGCACGCATTCGATGGCGTTGCCCCTCGCATCCTGCGCGTGGGGGGAAAGCGCCAACTCCTGCTGATGCACCCGCATTTCGTGACAGGACAGACAGAACGACGTCGATGAGGTGACATGCACCCCTATCGCCGTGCCTGCCAGCATGAGCACAACAAGTACCGTTGCCGCGATCCAGACTTTCATGGAGCGAAAGAACATACGATTCATCCCGTTCGCGGTTATAGTGCTTTTTTTCACACCATTGTCACGCAAACAGCAAAAAAGGTGCCATTTGGGCCTGAGTCTAACTGCCCGGAATCATGTCGGCAGCGATTCGCGCACTGGGATAGTGAGTCATCTTTTTCTGACTGATTGTCATGAAAAGATGACTTGCCTGATTTTTCGGACAATAAGGAAGAAGCGGCTCCCCCCGGAAGGTGGGAGCCGTCTGCCGCAAGTAGTACATGGCCGAACGGATAGATCGTGTATTTCTAAACTGTTGAGAAGTAGATCGCTACGCAGGATCCGGCGAAAACAGGGAATGTATGGGGGAGGGATTCGATAAGGCTGAATGCCTTGGGAAGGAGAGGATGGGGTTTGGGGAGGGAGGGGAACCTTTCTTCAGAAAGGTTCCCCTCCCTCCCAATCTATTACAGATCTAAAATAACCTTGCAGGCGACGGCGACCTGATAGAGCACCTGCGAGATGTCCTTGACGGCCTGCAGGTTCTTGGACTCCACGCGAGGCAGGACGAGCACCTGATCGCCGGGCAGCACTTCCTTGGCGCGGGGGACGACTTCGCCGCTCGGATGGACGACGATGAGGTTCGATTCGTCGGCACGGTTGCTGAATCCGCCAGCCCCCTTGATGTAGTCGTCCATATCCTTGTCTTTGTTCCAGACAATGGCTTGCGGCATCATGACTTCACCGCTGATGAGCACTACATCGGTCTTCTCGGGAATGACGATGACGTCCCCGTCCTCAAGGGCGAGATCCGCGATGTTGCCCTTGGTGCCGACCACGACGACGCCCTCGGGCTGCACCTCCTTGGCACGGGAAATGAAATTGGACAGCATTTCCGCTTCCTTGGAGCGGATCTGCGCTTCATCGGAGCTGGCTGATGTAGCGGTATAGGCGTTCTGCTCCAGACGGCGCAGGGCGTCTTCAATGGCCTTCTTCTGGCGGACGGCCACGCTTTTGCGCTTGATGTACAGGCCTTCGAGGTTGGCGCGGCCCGGTTCCACGGCGATGTAGCTCATGACCTCGTGCAGGCGCGTGTTGCGGCGCACCGGGAAACGCGACGCGCCACGGATGGCCCCCTGCGCTTCGACCATGATGGTATCCCCGGGACGATCCGCGAGGAACCTGATCTGATCGCCGTTCTCAAGGCGCAACGCCTTGAAGTCGTTCATGGGCAGATACAGGTTGTAGGGAGCGCCGCCGCGCGATCCGCTGAGGCTGACGTGCGTGGCCCTCGGCTGCGGATCGGCAAGCTCGATGAGCTTCGCGCCGGTCAGTTCGCCGGGCTTGAATTCAAAGCGCGCCGTATTGCGGACTTCGCCGGAAGTGATGACGGAAGGCCCCTTTTCGCCGACAACAACGGTGTCGCCGTCCTGAAAGCGGATATGCGGCATGGCGCCTTTCAGTGCAAAGGGATAGAGGTCGAACGAGCCCACTTCCTGCCCTTGGCGCAATACGCGGATATTGCGGTAGCTGCCGCGCTTGGAGTCGATGCCGCCCGCCTTGTCGAGGAAGGCGAGGATGGTATCGGACGGCGTGCCCGTATAATTGCCGGGGCGGGGCACGAATCCGGTCACGAAGATCGAGACGGGCTGGGTGTCCATCGGGCGGATATACATCTCCACATCGACCACGCCCGCCGCGTTGAGCTTGCTCTTGATGGCCTGTTCAAGCGGTTCTTTGGCATCGATGGGCAGGCCCGCCACAGGCACGCGCCCGACATCGGGAATGGTGATCATGCCCTCGGGATCGACGGTCAGGATATCGTCCATCGTGCGTCCGCCCCACAAACGCATGATCAGGCGGTCGCCGCTCTGTATGACCTTACTGGTTGAACTTTGGGAAAAGTGCCCTTGAAAGAGGTTGGTTCCAAACGGAGCGGGATCGGCTGCCGGAGCCGCAGGCGCAGCCGGGGCCGAAGCTGTGGCGGTCGCCGTTGCCGTGGCGCTGGCGGATGCGGCATCAGCGGCCGACGCCGGAAGGGCAAACGTCATAGCCAGCAGGCAATAAAGGAAAAACAGCAGATTACTGCGGGAAAACAAGGGATGCCTCCAGAAGGATGGTCGAACGGCGTCCAAAAGAGGACGACAGGAAACGCCCCTCCCGGCGCGCCGGAAGGGGGTGCTTGGATGTGCCGACAGGCTACGGCGTGGAAATGCCCTTGCCCCACACGCGGGGCATGAGCCGCCATTCGCCGGGGTTGCTTCCGTCGCCTTCCTGCCCGTTGTGGCAGATCACGACGATTTCCGCTTCATGCTGCGCCGAAAGCAGAGTAGCCCGCTTGCAGGTTTCGCCCGCTGCGGAAAGGAAGGCGTCTTCAAGCGTTACACGGACTTCGCCGCCGAAAGTTTCATCTTCTATGACCGCCGTAGCGCCTGTGGCGTTGGCGACCATGAACTGGGCCACGGGTGAAAGCGGTTGGGGTTCCACTGGGGGGGGAGTGGGGGCGCTCTGCCAAGAGCAGCTGACGAGGCCGCCGAGCAGGATCAGGCCGCAAAATTGAAGAAATCGCATATAGGTCCTCCGAAACGCCGGGATTCATGTTCCCGCTGTGAAAGCGTCCGTCTGGGGTTCTATACGTTGTCAGGCCGTGCTCTGTCCACTGGTATGGTATGGCTGGAGGAGGGAGGACGTGAGGAAGATTGGGGAAGGGGAAGAAACTTTCTGTAGAAGGGGACCCCCACGTTTATCCCCCTTCCCCGACCCTTGCAAAAGTCTTGGGAGGGAGAGGGGACTTTTGTCCAGAAAGGTCCCCCCTCCCCTCCTCAAGACTTAATTCTTTCCAGCCATATCCACGACCCACTGATGAAGACGCAGGTCATCGGTCAACTCGGGATGGAAGGAGGTGGCGAGGACGTTCCCCTGCCGCACGGCAACGGGGAACCCGTTGACCCGGGCGAGTACCTCCACGCCGGGGCCGATCTTTTCAATGAGCGGCGCTCGGATGAATACGGCTTCGAGGGGAGGCTGATCCGTTGGATTGCCGTTCGCTGTGGGGAACGGGCACAGCTCCAGCGGAGTCGTGAAGCTGTCGATCTGCCGCCCGAAGGCGTTCCGGCGCACGGAAGCGTTCAAGAGGCCGATGCGCGGCTGCCCGGGATGATCGAGGATGTCCGAGCAGAGCAGGATAAGCCCCGCACACGTGCCGAATACGGGCACCCCGCTCCGGATCAGCTCGCGCACACGGTCCATCATGCCCCATTCGATAAGGAACTTGCCCATGACCGTGCTTTCGCCGCCGGGAAACACGAGGCCGGAGAGACCTTCGAGGTCTTCCCGCGTGCGGATTTCCACGGTTTCGGCTCCGCAGAGGCAGAGAGAGCGGACGTGTTCTCGGAAGGCCCCCTGAATGGCCAACACGCCGATGCGCGGAGCGGACGTTGCGGCCATCGGTTTACCAGCCCCGTTCCTGCATACGCTGTTCGGGCGCGATGGCCGAGATTTCCAGGCCGGGCATGGCTTCGCCGAGATCGCGGGAGACTTCGGCAAGAATCTTGTAATCATTGTAGTGGGTCACGGCTGCGACAATGGCCTTGGCGCGCTTGGCCGGATCTGTGGACTTGAAGATGCCGGAGCCCACGAACACGCCATCAAGGCCGAGCTGCATCATGAGAGCGGCGTCGGCGGGCGTGGCGATGCCCCCAGCGGCGAAGTTCACCACAGGCAGACGGCCTTCGGCGCGGATCTTGAGCACGAGTTCGAGCGGCGCACCGTTTTCCTTGGCGAAGTTGGCGACTTCCTCTTCGGGCAGGGCGCACAGGGCGCGGACTTCGCCGAGGACCATGCGGCAGTGGCGCACGGCTTCGACGACGTTGCCGGTTCCGGGCTCGCCCTTGGTACGGATCATGGAAGCGCCCTCGGCGATGCGGCGCAGGGCTTCCCCGAGGTTGCGGGCTCCGCACACGAAAGGCACGGTGTAGTCGCGCTTGTCGATATGGAAGCGGTCGTCGGCGGGGGTCAGCACTTCGCTTTCGTCGATGTAGTCGACGCCGAGGGATTCGAGGATACGGGCTTCGACGATGTGGCCGATGCGCGCCTTGGCCATGACCGGGATGGTCACGGCGTCCATGATGCGGAGGACGATGGTCGGATCGGCCATGCGGGCGACGCCCCCGGCCTTGCGGATATCGGCGGGGACGCGCTCAAGCGCCATGACGGCGCACGCGCCCGCTTCCTGTGCGATTTTTGCCTGTTCGGGGGTGGTGACGTCCATGATGACGCCGCCCTTCAACATTTCGGCCAGGCCGGACTTGAGCTGGAACGTTCCTTTTTCCATGATCTATCTCCTTGAGAAGCTGCTGATTGCGTTGATGATGGACGCAACTTAACAGCGCTCCGGAGAACCGGGGGAGCGATCCGGCTGGTCATGGATCAATCTTTTTGGCGAGCGGGACAATGTGGATTGTCATGGTGACAATGCATGGAGGTAAAAAAGAATGTAAATACAGCTTGATGAAGTGTGACGGATAGTGTGTCACCTCAATGTGTGTCTTTTTAAAAGAGAACCTGTGCTCCCAAAAGACCTGCGAACAGGGATTCAATAAGCACAAAGCTCTTTGGAAAGAGAGGGGTGGGGTTTGGGGAGGGGAGGGAAAAGCGTGGGGTTCCCCCCTTTCTTCAGAAAAGTTTTCCCTCCCCAATGGCTCTACTTGTCTTCGGCCTTGCCTTCCAGTTCGGCAATGCGGAACTCGACATCCTCCCAGCGCTGGAGAGCGGCGGTCTGCTCGTCGTCAAGCTCGGAGATGCGCTTGGCGGTAGCGTTGAATCCGTCGGGATCGCGCGCGAAGAAGCCGGGATCGTTGAGCCGGTCTTCCAGCGTATGCTGTTCGTCTTCCAGCGCCGCCATCTTGCCGGGCAGGGCTTCCAATTCGTCCTTGAGCATTTGAAGCTCGCGCTGTTCCTTGAAGGTCAGCTTGCGCGGGCCGATCTTGGCCGGAGGGGCCAGCGGCTTGGGTTTCGGCTTGTCGGTGTGGGCAGCCACGGGCTCGGGGCGCTGGCGCAGCCAGTCCGTATACCCGCCCACGTACTCGCGCACCTGCCCGTCGCCTTCGAGCGCCAGTGTGGTGGTGACGAGGTTGTCGAGGAACTCGCGGTCGTGGCTGACCATGAGCACCGTCCCTGAATAGCTGGCGAGCAGCTCTTCAAGCAGTTCCAGCGTTTCCACATCCAGATCGTTGGTGGGTTCGTCGAGAACCAGCAGGTTGGAGGGCATGGTGAACAGCTTGGCGAGGAGCAGGCGGTTACGCTCGCCGCCGGAAAGCGTGTGTACCGGAATCCTGAGCCGATCCGATTCAAAGAGGAAATCCATGAGGTAGCTGGCCACATGTCGCTGCTGCCCGTTGATGGTCACGGTGTCGTTGCCGTTCGCCACGTTGTCCATGACCGATTTTTCAGGATCGAGCGAGGAGCGGAGCTGATCGAAATAGCTGACTTCGAGCCGCGTCCCGTGCCGGATGGAGCCTTCCGTGGGTTCGAGTTCGCCGAGAAGGAGGCGGAGCAGGGTGGTCTTGCCCACGCCGTTGTTGCCGATGAGCCCGATGCGGTCCCCGCGCTGGATGATGGTCGAAAAGGCGTTGAATACGCGGTAGCCGTCTGAGTAGGCGAATCCCGCCTGTTTCGCCTCGATAACCAGCTTGCCGGAGCGTTCCGCCTCCTGCGCGAGCATGGAAACGACGCCCTGACGCGACACGCGGGCCATCCGTTCGGAACGCATGGCCTGCAACGCGCGGACGCGGCCCATGTTGCGGGTGCGGCGGGCCTTGATGCCTTGCCGTATCCACGCTTCTTCCTGCGCGAGTTTCTTGTCGAAGGCCGCGGCCTGTTTTTCCTCGGCGTCGAGGCGTTCCTCCCGGCGTTCGAGAAACTGGTCGAACGTGCAGGCATAACTGTAGAGCTGGGAGCGGTCCACCTCCACAATCCGCGTGGCGAGGCGGCGGACAAAAGCACGGTCATGGCTGATGAAGACGAAGGTTTTGACCCGCCGGACGAGGAAATCTTCCAGCCACGCGATGGTCTTGATGTCCAGATGGTTGGTGGGCTCGTCGAGCAGCAGGTTTTCGGAGGCGACGAGGGCGCGGGCCAGCGCCACGCGGCGCTTGTTCCCTCCGGAAAGTGTGGCGAAGTCCGCCTCGGGATCGAGCCCGAGCTGGTTGATCGCCTCAAGGATGTCGCCGTGGCGTTCCCAGCCTTCCCCGCTCTGGAGGAGGTCGCGGGCCAGCGCCAGTTTGGCGGCGGAGAGCTGATCCTCGCGGCCCGTGGCAATGAGATGGGCGGCGGCCAGCGCTTCGCCTTCCTTGCCGAGCCCTGAGGCCACCACGCCGAAGACCGGGCCGCTCCAATGATCGGGCACGGCCTGCGGCATATGTCCGAACGTGACGCCCGGCGTGCGGACGATGGTGCCGCCGTCGGGCGTGAGGTCGCCGGACAGCAGGGCCATCAGGGACGACTTGCCGACGCCGTTGCGCCCGACGAGACAAACCCGCTCACCCTGCTCCACATGCAGGTCGGCGGTATCGAGAAGCGTCTTGCCGCCCAGATTGAGCGTGACGCCCTGTAAACTCAAAAGTGCCATGAACTCCCTCGCAGGATACGCGAAAACGGATCGCGGGAACGTTTGTTGCGTAAGAAAGAGCGCGGCGGGAACGCTTGGGGGCCTTTCCGGTCGGCCCGGAGCGCGCCGCGCGGCGCTGACGGTACGGATTCTGCCCCGAAAGATATGCCGCTTCCTTAAAAGAAGCAAGGGAATGGCCCTGATGCCGTTCCTGCCGCCATGTCGGGCGTGATGATGCGGCGCTTGTTCCATGATTCTTTTGACACCGAAAAACTCTGAAGAGCGCCCCGCGTTGCCACTGCCTTTTTTTTGAGGTATGGTCATGGCAAATGTCCTTGGCTGTTCTGTGGGGAGTGGCTCTGTTCGGAAGCCGGGGAAACGAACGTTCTCATGGGTGGATGAGGAAATCATGAAAGTGCGCAATCCCTTTGCTGGTCTGTTGGCCCTGTTTTTTGTGGTCGCGTGGTGCCTGAGCGGCTCCGTAGCGTTCGCCAAGCCCCTTGTGCCTCTTCGCACGGCATGGCTCGGCGAACATGAAACGTTTTTGGTCTGGTACGCCAGAGAAAAGGGATGGGACAAGGCTGAAGGGCTGGATCTCGAATTGCTGCCCTTTGAATCCGGCAAAAACGTCATTGATGAAATGCAGTCGTCCAATTGGGCCATTGCCGGCGTTGGCGCCATGCCCGCGCTGACCGCTTCGTTGAGCAGCCGCCTGTACATCGTCGGCATCGGCAACGACGAATCCGCTTCCAACGCTATTTTCACGCGTGCCGACAGCCCCATCCTCAAAATGAAGGGTTTTAACCCCAACTGCCCGGAAGTGTACGGCAATCCCGGATCCGTGCGCGGGAAGACCTTCATCGTCCCCAAGGGCACGTCCGCTCACTACATGTTGAGCCGCTGGCTGCACGTCCTTGGCCTGAACGAGCGTGACGTCAACATCGTCGACATGCAGCCGTCCGAAGCCATGAAGGCGTTTGCCGACGGCCAGGGCGACGCCATCGCGCTGTGGGCCCCCCAGACCTTTGAAGCCGAAAAGCTCGGCCTGAAGACCGTCGCGCACTCCAGCGACTGCAATGCCCGCCAGCCCATCCTGCTCGTCGCCAATATGGATTATGCCAACAAGCACAAGGGCGACATCGTGGCCTTCCTCCGCGTGTATCTCCGCAGCGTGGACATGATGAAGAAGACCCCCGCCGAGGACCTTGCCGACGACTACATGCGTTTCTACAATGCGTGGACCGGCAAGACCATGACCCGTGAGGAAGCCATCCGCGACATCAAGGATCACCCGGTATACGCTCTCGACCAGCAGCTTGATATGTTCAAGCAGAGCTATGGGACCAGCGAACTGCGTGAATGGCTGCACGATATCGTTTCCTTCCAGAACGAGACCGGCGAACTGGATCGGCGTGACTTGGCCCGCCTTGAGCGCCTCCATTACGTCACCGACATTTATCTGAAGGCTGTGAAGGCACCCGCCAAAAAGTAGTTTTTCGCACCGAAAAATGTTTTTGAAGGTGGTTCCGGGATGTTGCGTTCCGGAACCACTCTTGTTTGAGAAAGAGGGGGCGATTTTTGTGAAGTTCTGTTTGACTTTTTCCGTTTGTTTGAGAAAAATCGCCTTCCGTCTTGTTTCTTCCCGGAAAAACGCAGGCTGCCCGTGTTCTTTTCGCGCGGCCCGTTTTTGTGTGTCCGTTTAACCGGAGCGGCTCCGTGGCCGTTCCGGTTTCATCTGTGTGCCATACGGGTAACAGGTCGGTATCAAAGTATGTTTTTGAAAAATGAAGGGATCTTGAGCTTTTTCAAGCTGTGTAGGAATACGGTTGTGGAAAAGTTTTTCACAAGCCAGTGCATAACAAGAGCCCCTCATATGAAAACCCTTGTCTCCCAAGGGTAAAGAAAACATCGGAGAAGTGGCGGTATTGCAAAAAGGCCTGTCATTACGGGTAACTTTTTTATCCTCCTTTGTGGGAAGCCTTTTGCGCCCCGACGGGCAGAAACTCCGCGAATCTGCTTTGTCACAGGACAAGTCAAACGCTAGAAGAATCGGATATGAAAACTCAGTGGCTCAAAATCTGTGAAGATCTGCAAAACAGGCTCAATCCCGGCACCTACAAGGTTTGGGTTGCGCCTCTCACCGCCGACCTTGAAGGGGAGGGGAAGATCCGTCTGTCCGCCCCCAATGGATTTGTGGCGACGTGGGTACGCGATCGCCTGCTGAACGACATTTCCGATGCGGCTTCCGCCATTTTCGGGCGGACGATGGAGATCAGCGTGGTTGCGGGCAATCCTCCCGCCAAGCCGAGCCGTTCCGTTCCGGGGCGTCCTGCCGTCTCCGTTGAGGGTGAGCCCGCTCCGGCCCGTCGTCCCCGTACGGCTCCCGCGCCCCGTCCGGTGGCCGCTCCGTCCCTGCTTTCTTCCGCTGCCGAGCAGCTTTCCCTGCCTATCACCATGCCCGTGAACCAGTCCGTCCCGCACAACTGGCGGTACGCGTTCGACAGCTTTGTGGTCGGCCCCACCAATGACATGGCCTATGCCGCGGCGCGCAACATGGCGCGTTCCGGTGCCGCCGTGGATACCTTGTTCCTCAGCTCCGGGCCGGGGCTCGGCAAGACGCACCTCACGCAGGCCGTGGGGCAGGCTCTGTGCGAGGCCAGCAACCGCTCCAATCCCAAGGTCGAATATCTGACCGCCGAAGAGTTTTCGAGCTGTTTCGTGCAGGCCCTCCAGTCGAGGACCGTGGATCGCTTCAAGGGGCGTTTCCGCGATGTGGATTTGCTGCTCCTTGAGGACGTGCACTTCCTCCAGGGCAAGGAAAAGATGCAGGATGAGGTGCTTTCCACCATCAAGTCCCTGCAGGAAAAGGGGAGCCGCGTCGTCCTGACGAGTTCCTTTGCGCCCTGCGAGCTGCGAAACGTGGACAACAGCCTCGTGTCGCGTTTCTGTTCGGGGTTCCTCGCCGGTATTGAAAAGCCCGACGCCAGCACGCGCCGCCGCATCCTTCAGGAGAAGGCCCGCCAGAACAACGCGCTGTTGTCCGATACGGTGGTGGATGTGCTGACCGAGCGCCTCACCGGGGATATCCGGCAGTTGGAAAGCTGCGTGCATAACCTGCTGCTCAAGGCCAAGCTGCTTGGCTGTACCATTTCCGTGGAAATGGCGCAGGAAATTCTGGCGCAGTACAGCCTTGACGATCCTTTTGTGGATGTGGATTCCATTATCCGCAAGGTGTGCGAAGGTTTTGGGCTCTCGCCCGAGCAGTTGGCCTCCCGCAGCCGCAAGCAGAATCTGGTGGTGGCCCGCAACACGATTTTCTATCTCGCCCGCAAGCACACCGAGTTGTCCTTGCAGGACATCGGCGACAAATTTTCCCGCCGGCATTCCACGGTGCTCAAGGGCATCGCTTCGGTTGAGCGCGAGCTGCGCCGCGAGTCGCCCCTCGGGCGTCAGATTGCCGGCACGCTGGCTTTGCTGGAGCGGCGTTAGGTTGTATTGGGAAGCCGGGGAAGGGGAAAGCCTTTCTTCAGAAAGGCTTTCCCCTTCCCTTGTCCGGCTTCTTCCCCCCCTTTCCAAAGGATTTTGACTTTATCGAATCCCTCATTGAGGGGGGCGGGTTTCGTGAATGTTTTTTTGAAAAGACAAGGGCATCCCGTTGGATGCCCTTTTGCGTTACGGCGTTAGTCGATTAAGGGAGCGAAACGACCGAAACATGCAACCACTCGCTTGCGGGTAGCTGCTGATTGGAAAACGGAGGAACTCCCTTCAGCCTTGCCTCCCCATTTTGTAAAAAAGCCTTGGGAAGGAGAGAAGAGGGGGGAGGAAAACCCTTCTCCAGGAGGCTTTCCTCTCCCCTCTCCCGATTTTCCTCTTTCTTTTTTCACTCCACAGGCGGATTCCAGCCGCTGTCTCCGCCCGCGCCGGTGGTGGTAATGAAGCGGACTGCGGAGACCCTGCCATCCGGGGCGACGCGGGCCATGATGCGGAAGGTCGTGGGCTTGCCGTGCCGCCGTACCTGAATATCGTCAACCCAGCCGATGGTCGAGCCGAAGCGCAGATCGCTGAATACGTATTCTGTATATCCCTCAAGGGGCCCCTCCAGCGGAATTTCAGCCTCAAGGGCGGGGTAGAGGGCAAAGCGCTCGTACGCGCGGAACATGCGGTCCTTTGCGGCAAGCTCGGCCCAGAGCGGCTGCGGCGGCTTGGCGTAGGCAATGAACGTCTGAGGCTCCTCCGTGAATACCGTATAGCCCGCCACGTCCCAGACGCTCCCGCGATCCAGAATGAGCTTCCAGTGGAAAGGCGTGAAGGCGTCGGGTACGAGATGCACGGCGCGCACATCATCCCAGAGGCCCTTTCCACGCTGCCCGGGAGCCAAATCCTCACTGAGAAGCTCTTGGGTGAAAACGTCGGGCGTGTAATGGCTGTCCTTGAGATGCGCTTCAAGGCCCACCCGTGTGGCCAGCGAGCCGAGCGGATAGAGGATGGTCCAGAGCAGCAGGCCTATCATGACGGCGCGCCGCTTCCGCCAGAATATGAGCCCAAGGGCCAACGGCAGGAGAAGCAACGGGTCTACGATAAACAGCGCATTCAAACGTACCCTGTAGTCGCTGAACGGCAGAAAGACCTGCGTGCCGTAGGAATTCATGCAGTCCAAAAAAATGTGATGCAGAATGAGCAGGTAGGCCGTGAGCCATGCCAGCGGCAGCGGCCAGCCGAATGGCGGAGAGTCGTCGGGGACTTTTGGGACGCGCCAGCGGTTCATCAGCCAGGGGATGAGGGCAAGGAGCAAAGCGAGCCCCAAACCGCCGACGAACGAATGGGTGATCCCCCGGTGGTATTCAATGTATTGCAGCGGGGTGCGGGTAAAAAAGACATCCATATCGGGAGAAGCCGCTACCAGCGCCGCCCATGCCGGAAGCCACCAGCGGCGTTTTCCCGGCAGGGCGTAGCCAATGACGGCTCCGCTCAAGGCATGTGTGATCGGTTCCATAGCGTTCCTTATCTTGCAAAAAAGAAGGGGAAGGGCTTTTTCCGTGAAAAGCCCTTCCCCGGTGTCTCGCCAAATGGTGCGGCGTATCACAGCGTTTTATGCCGAGCGCACGTGCCGCATCCAACAGGAAAATAGGCTCGGATTGCCCTTGCGCAAGCCGCTACCCCCAGAGAGCCTGCCAGCGTCAAAAGCGACTAAGGGAGTACGGGGGATGCGTTGTGGGCGGCGTTGTGGGAATACGGTTTTTCTAGAAAACAAGAGCCATTGCGGACATCAATGTTGCGAAAAGGCAACGCTGCCCTGACCAAGCAGGTCGTGCATGTGGACCATGCCGAGCAGGCGGCGCTCTTCGTCGGCGATGGGCAATACCGTGATCGCTTTGCTTTCCATGAGTTCAAGAAGCGTGGCGACCGTATCGCTTTGGGTCCCGCAGCGGGGAGAAGGCGTCATGACGGTGCTGACCGGGGCCTCGGGATTGAGCGTCCCACGGCAGACGGCCCGCCTGACGTCGCCGTCGGTCAGGATGCCGCTGATCCTGTGTTCGTTATCGAGCAGAAGCACGGCTCCAAGCTTGCCTTGATCCAGTTGGCGCAGGGCTTCCGACAAGAGGCTTGTTTCGGAAAGCTGAGGAAGGCCCTCGGTCCGCATGACTTCGCTGACGTTGAGCTTCAGGCGTTGCCCCAGGCTGCCTCCGGGATGGTAGCGCAGGAAATCTTTTTCCGTAAATGATTTTAGCTGCATCAGACAAACGGCCAGCGCATCGCCGAGGGCGAGGACCGCAGTGGTCGAGGCTGTGGGGGCAAGCCCGTGCGGGCAGGCTTCACGGGGGACGCCCGAATGCAGCGTCACGTCGGCAAGACGCCCAAGGGTGGAGTCCTCCCGCCCCGTCATGGCGATCAGGCTGGTGCCGAGCGATTTCAGCGCGGGCAGGATGGCGTTCAGCTCCGCCGTTTCACCGGAATTGGAGATGGCAATGATGACGTCGTCTTTGCGGAGGCTCCCCAGATCTCCGTGGGCTCCTTCCACGGGATGGAGAAAGAAGGCCGGCGTACCGGTCGAGGAAAAGGTGGCGGCAAGCTTGCGGCCGACCAAGCCGGATTTGCCGATGCCGGTCACGACCACACGCCCGGTGCACGCCGCCAGAAGCCCCAGCGCAAGGACGAGGGGGGCTTTTTCCGGCGTCCGGGCGTTGAGCCGGTCCCGCACGGCGGCGAGCCCGGCGATTTCGGTATTCAGAACGTCCTGTGCGAGCTTGATGAGCGCGGCGGGTCCGGTATGGGAACGTACGGATTGTATCATGGGAAAACGTCCTTGAAGCGGCATGGCGTGCCGCCGTTACAAGAGAAAAAGAGGGCGAACAGGAAGCATAGAAAAAGAATGGCCCGCAGGCAAGCTGGCGGGGGGCGGCCATCTCTCATGCGGAGAACAATATTTCTCAGCCTGTTGACGATATAAGTCGGTTCACGTACTCACGAAAGAGGCTGTTCCGTCCGTTTTTCCCCTCCTCGCATCCTTCTTTTACGATATGGAAGCCTTTCACAATATTGCAAGGCGAAGCCCGTTCGGGTATCCACCTCTCTCTACCATTTCATTTGGGAGTCCCCTATTATGGATATTAAGGAAGTCCGCGCCAACGCCAAAGAGCGCATGAAGGGTTTTTGCCGTGTTTGTCCCGTGTGCGATGGGCGCGCCTGCGCAGGCGAAACGCCCGGTATGGGCGGCATCGGAACCGGGAGCGCGTTCAAGAACAATGTGGCCGCGCTTGCCGGCGTCCGTCTGAACATGCGTCTGATTCATGAGGTCAAGAAGCCCGTCACGGAAACGGAGGTGCTCGGATTCAGGTTGCGCCTGCCCGTGCTGGCCGCTCCCATAGGGGGGACCTCCTTCAATATGGGCGGGGCCCTTTCCGAGGCGGAATATGCGCGGGCCATCGTATCCGGCTGCCGCGAAGCGGGCATTGTCGGCTGCGTCGGCGACGGCGCGCCGGATGAACTGCACGAAGCGGGGAATGCCGCCATCACCGCCGAAGGCGGCTGGGGGATTCCGTTCATCAAGCCGTGGGAAGGCGAGGAACTGGAGCGCAAGATGTGCAGGGCCGCAGCCACCGGAACCCGTGTGCTCGGTATGGACATCGACGCAGCCGGGCTGATTGCCCTGGCCCGTATGGGACGCCCCGTGTCTCCGAAAACGTGCGCCGAATTGGCAGCCATCGTGGATCGTTCGCATGAGCTTGGTATGAAATTCGTACTCAAGGGCATCATGACGGTCGAAGATGCCATCGCCGCCGAGCGCGCCGGATGCGACGGCATCGTGGTTTCCAACCACGGCGGGCGGGCTCTGGATCATACGCCGGGGACCATCGAGGTCCTTCCCGCCATCGCCGCGCAGGTCAAGGGCCGCATGGCCGTTTTGATGGATGGCGGCATCCGTGACGGGCTCGACGTGCTCAAGGCGTTGGCCTTCGGCGCGGACGCCGTGCTGATTGGCCGTCCCTTCTGTCTCGCCGCCGTGGGGGGCGGTTCCGAAGGCGTGAAGCTGACGGCGGATCATCTTTACAATCAGCTTGTGCGCAGCATGGTGTTGACAGGCTGCCCGTCCGTCCGCGAAGCCGGGCGCCACCTCGTCAGTACGGCCCATCTCGCCTAATCCATACGGAGTTTTCATGAAAGTCAGTTTGCCTCAAAGAAACAAGCTCGCTCAGTCCATGTTGTGGAACCTGTTCCTGCTGACTGTCGGCGCTGTTTTCTTTTCTCTCGGCGCGCAGGCTGTGGCTGCGCATCATGGCTTCCTTACCGGGGGGATTTTCGGTGCCGGTCTGCTCGGCTGGTATACGACCGGGCTGTTTACGCCCGCGATCTGGTACCTGTTGATCAATATACCGTTGTTCTTCGTGTCGTGGTTCCAAATCGGGCGCCAATTTTTCTTCTACAGCCTGTACGGAAGCCTTGCGACCACGATCATCAGTGAACTTATCACGTTTCAGGTCCCGATTCAGGATCACTTCTACGCGGCGATTACGGCGGGCGTCCTTTGCGGTACGGGTACCGGGCTCATGCTGCGGACGCTGGGGTCCGGCGGCGGCCTGGATCTCATCGGTGTTATCCTGAACAAGCGCTGGAACATCGGCATCGGGCGGTTTAATTTCAGCTTCAACGCGGTGATGTTCCTCGCTTCTATGGCGACCATTTCCCTTGATATGGTCATCGTGTCGTTCATTCAGGTTTTCGTGGCTTCCGCGACTATCGAATACGCGCTCCGTATGGGCAGCCAGAGGAAGATGGTCTACGTGGTCACCGATCGGGGCGAGGCGCTGTGCGAGGCGATCATCGCCGAAGGCTACGGCGGCGCGACCGTGCTCAAGGGCAAGGGCGCGTACAGCGGCGGCGACCGCGAGATCATCCTTACCGTAACCAACAACATCATGTTGCGGCGTCTGGAGAACCTTGTTTTCGCCATTGACGACAAGGCCCTCTTCATCGTGGAGAATACCTTTTACGTTTCCGGCACCCGGTATCCGCGGAAGTCGATTATTTAGGAGAACCCGCCTTGGGAAGGAAGATGCCTTTTTTCAAAAGGGGCCCTTCCTCCTCCCCAAACCACACCTCCATCTTGTAATGGCAGATGATGGTTGCTGTGACGCGGATGGCGGCTTTACCGGAGAGAAGAGAACTTCCGGATGCCATAAACAAAAGAGCCCTTCAGGAAGCATCCTGAAGGGCTCTTTTCATAAACACAAAGACGTGTTCCCCACTTCCCCCGAAATCGCCATGAGGGATTCAATAAAGACGAAAGTCTTTGAAGGGAAGGGGTGGGGTTTGGGGAAGGGAAGGGAAACTTTCTTTAGAAAGTTTCCCTTCCCTTCCCCAATATTTCTACCAGTCCAGCGTCGCTTTGAAGGCATGGGCCAGCGCTTCGACGGGGGCGGAGAACAGCGCGCTGTCGGCGGAGGCCACGGTAAGGCGGGCATCGGAAGTCACTTCGCCGATGAAGGGCGCGGAGGCCCCGAAGAGCGCTTCGAACTCGGCGGCCTTGTCGGGAGCCACGGACACCAGCAGGCGGCTGGCGGATTCGCTGTAAAGGGCTTCCGTGAGCGTGAGCGCGCCGATGACCGGAACGCGGTTCAGCGCCAGATGCGCGCCAAGGCGTCCGCCGATGCACATTTCAGCCAGCGACACGGCAAGGCCGCCGTCGGAGAGGTCATGGCAGGCCGAGATGAGGCGGCTGTTGATGGCCTGGTGGAGCTTCCGGTAGCTGGCGAGGGCGGACTTGGCATCCACGCGGGGCACGGTGTTGCAGGCAATGCCGAGCTGATCGGCGATTTCGCTGCCCGCCAGTTCGCGGGCCGTGTTGCCGATGATGTAGAGGCGGTCGCCCGGCTTTTTGAAGTCGGAGGTCACGGCCTTCTTCACATCGTCCATGATGCCGAGGACGGAGAAGAGGACGGTCGGCGGAATGGAGATCTTCTTGCCGCCGCCGGTGTAGTCGTTCTTCATGGAGTCCTTGCCGGAAATGCAGGGCACGCCATAGGCCACGCAAAGCTCGGAGAGGGCCTTGCAGGCGCGCACGAGCTGGGCAAGCTTGTATTCGCCGTCCGGGGTCTTTTCGGACTGCACCGGGTCACACCAGCAGAAGTTATCCACGCCAGCCATGCGGTCGGGGTCGGCACCCACGGCCACGGCGTTGCGGATGCCTTCATCCATCGCGTTCGCCATCATCCAGTAGGCGTCGTAATCGCTGTACTTGGGGCAAATGCCGTGGCTGATGACCAGACCGGCCTCGGATTCGAGGATGGGCCGGATGACGCCCGCGTCGGACGGGCCGTCGCGCTTCACGCCGGTGAGGGGCTTCACCACGCTGCCGCCCTTCACTTCATGGTCGTACTGGCGGATCAGGTATTCCTTGCTGCAAATGTTCAGGCGGCCGAGCATGGCCTTGAGGAGTTCCGCCTGATCCACGCCGCCGTCTTCGATGCGGGAGTCGGGGTGCACGGGCGCTTCCCATACGGCGTTGAGCTGGTACTGGGGCACGCCGTCGTGCATGAATTCCATGTCCAGATGGGTCACGAGCTTGCCGTTGTAAGTCACATGGAAGACGCCGTCGTCGGTGAATTCGCCGAGCGGGGTAGCTTCCACATCCATGCGCTTGGCAAGGGCGAGGAATTCGTCGAGCGCCGCCGGAGGCACGGCGAGGGTCATGCGCTCCTGCGCTTCGGAAAGCAGGATTTCCCACGGGCGCAGGCCGTCGTATTTGAGGGGCGCGCGGGCCAGATCGATGCGGCAGCCGTTGGTGTCTTCCGCCATTTCGCCGATGGAGGAGGACAGGCCGCCCGCGCCGTTGTCGGTAATGGCGTTGTACAGGCCGAGATCCCGGGCGCGCATGATGAAGTCGTACATCTTGCGCTGGGTGATCGGGTCGCCGATCTGTACGGCGGTGGCGGGAGAGCCTTCGTGCAGCTCTTCCGAAGAGAAGGTCGCGCCGTGGATGCCGTCCTTGCCGATACGGCCGCCGGTCATGACGATGATGTCGCCGACCTGCGCTTTCTTCTCATAGCCCTTGCGCGGCTTGCCGTCCGTGGAGGACTTGCTGGCGGGCACTTCGGCGGGGATCAGGCCGATGGTGCCGCAATAGACCAGAGGCTTGCCGAGGTAGCGCTCGTCGAACACGATGGAGCCGTTGACGGTGGGGATGCCGGACTTGTTGCCGCCGTGTTCCACGCCTTCGCGCACGCCTTCGAAGACGCGGCGGGGATGGAGCAGGCGGGGGGGCAAGGCTTCGTCATGGAAGGGGGACGCGAAGCAGAACACGTCGGTGTTGCAGATGAGTTCCGCGCCGAGGCCGGTGCCCATCGGGTCGCGGTTCACCCCCACGATGCCGGTCAGCGCCCCGCCGTAGGGGTCGAGGGCCGAGGGGCTGTTGTGCGTTTCCACCTTGATGCAGGCGTCGTATTCGGGCGTAAAGGCGATGACGCCCGCGTTGTCCTTGAACACGGAACGGCAGAAATCCCTGTCGCCGAGGCTCTCGCGGATCTGCTTGGTCGTGTTCATGATGCAGGTTTTGTAGAGGCTGTTGATTGTTTCGCTGGTTCCGGTTTCCTTGTCGGTGTAGGAAATCTTGGACGCGAAAATCTTGTGCTTGCAGTGTTCCGACCACGTCTGGGCGAGCACTTCGAGCTCGGCGTCGGTGGGATCGGCGGGCAGGCCGAGTTCCTTGCGCTGCGCGGCGACCTCGGGGCTGGAGAACCAGTTCTTGATCTTGGTCATTTCCTCAAGGCTGAGGGCCAACGTGTTCTTCTGGCTCACTTCCATGAGCTGCGCGTCGCTCATCGAGGAAAGCGGCACGATGTTCACTTCGTCGCAGGATGCGCCGGTCACGCGGGCGGCCTTGGGGGCGAAGCCGGGGTCGGCGTCCCACTGGGCGCGGCTCTTGATTTCGAAGCGCTGGATGAGTTCGTTGGCGAGGAGGTCGCGGGCGATGCGGGTGACCTGTTCTTCCGTCAGCGGGCCGTGGAGGCGGTACTGGATGGAGGTGTATACGGCGAGGCTGCTGCGGTCTTCGATGCTGAGCACGAGCGCGGCGGTATCGCGGGCGGTACGGCCTTCATTGTCCGTAACGCCGGGGCGGTAACCGACTTCAATGATCCACGATGTGCCTTCTTCGGGCAGGGGCAGGGGAGACAGGGATACGGCCTGCAACACCGGATCGTGCAGCACGCTTTTCGCCATGAGCGTATTCACCTGTTGCGCGTCGAGCCCCTCCAGCGTGAACACTTTGATCGTGCGCACGGACTTGACGGGGATGCCGAGGGCTTCACGGATGCTGGCTGCGGTTTTACGGCCGATCGTGTCGTCAAGATGGGGGAAAAGGCCGGCTTCAATGCGGTAGAGCATGTCTGTCTCCTGAAAAGGCTGTTTGAGTAACCGTGGAAAAAGGTTGCGTGGAAAAAATCAGGCGTCGCGGTTGCGGACGTAGCCGATAAAGCTTGTGAGGATTTCCCCGTACGGCGAGGCCGGAAGTCCGGCGGTGAGGGCGTCGAGGTTTTCCTGTGCCTTATGCAGATAGGTATCGGCGATGCCGCGCGTCTTGTCGTCAAAGCCCTGAGCGCGGACGGTATCAATGACGTGCCGGACGTCTTCGTCGGTAAAGGACTGTTCCGCGAAACGGGCGAAGAAGGCGTCACGCTCGGCCGGAGCCAGTGAGTTGGCATAGAAGAAGATGGGCGGCGTCAGTTTGCCTTCGCGGACATCCCCGCCTTCGGGTTTCCCGGTCAGGCTGGAGGGAGCGAAATCGAGCGCGTCGTCGACGATCTGGAAGGCCATGCCCAGATTGAACCCGTAGTCGGTCGCTCCGGCAACCTGTTCCGGCGTACCGTTGGCCCTGACCGCGCCGATGTTGCAGGACGTCCGGATCATCCACGCCGTCTTGCCCGCAATGATTTGGTTGTAAATCAAGAGATCGGGTGCGTTCTTCCCCTGGTTGGCGATTTCCAGGATTTCGCCGTTGGCAGTCTGGGCAATGGCATCGGACGTGGCGGCGGTAAGCCTCGGATCGCCGAATCCGGCCACGATCTGATTCCCCTTTGCGAGCAGCGCGTCCCCGGCAAGGATGGTTTCGGTGACGCCGAAGACCTTGTGCGTGGCCGTGCTGCCCCGGCGCATCTCCGCATTGTCCATGACGTCGTCATGGAGCAGGGTCGCCACATGGAACATCTCCATCGCCGCGGCAAGGGGATAGATGTCGTTATCGGCATAGCCGAGCAGACGGGCCACGAGTACGGTCAGCAAGGGCCGCAGCCGTTTCCCTCCGTTCCCCATGGCGTATTGGGCGATGGGCATGATGGAGACGGGGAGTTCGGCGGCCGCCTCGGCCAGCGCCGCGTTGATGCGGGGTTGTTCCTGTTCGATAAAGGTACGGAGTGTGATCATGGGCAGATGAGGATAAAGTTAGTGGCTGAGGATGCGGTCCCGTCACGAATCCGTTCTACATAGCTGTTAGCCGGTTGATGTGCAAGTAGCTTTACAGCTTCCACGGCTTTTCCTACAAGGGAACTTCGTTTCGTCCACCTCTTGCAACGAGGAGCGCATGGAGTTCAACAGCAAGCTTTTTTTCAGTGCACTCGGGCTGGCCTTCATTCTGGAAGCCCTTCCTTATACACTCTTTCCCGAACGAATGCGGCAGGTTCTGCAAACCCTTGGTGAGGAGGGCGCTTCCGGTCTGCGCCGGATGGGGCTCTTTTCCCTTGCGGCGGGGCTCATCGTACTCTGGCTCACGCTTGGGTAGCCCTTTGGGGGCGATCCTCCGCGTTGTTCCGGCAAACCGGAGGCGCCTTATGGAACCGGAGTACGTTTCCTTTGCCTGTCCCCTTGGAACGGAAAAGCCCCTGAAGCGGGATTGCATTCAGGGGCTTTCGTTACGCTGAGGCCGTTCTTACATGAAGAACAGATAGGTGATGAGGGCGAAGCAGGGGAACAGGATACCCACGGACCACAGCATGTAACCGAAGAAGCTGGGCATCTTCACACCCTGATCTTCGGCGATGGAGCGGACCATGAAGTTCGGGGCATTCCCGATGTAGGTCACGGCACCCATGAACACGGCACCGGCGGAGATGGCGGAGAGGGTTTCGGTCCAGTCGGTCATCAGATGCACGGCATCGCCGCCGGCGGTGTTGAAGAACACCAGATAGGTCGGGGCATTGTCGAGGAACGAAGAGAGGATGCCGGTCAGCCAGAAGAACATGGCGTTCACGGGCTGGCCTTCGTGGAAGACCATGTTGATGACCCCGGCGAGGGCGCCGTCGGTACCGGCGCGCAGAATGGCGATAGCCGGAATCATGCTGATGAAGATGCCGATGAACAGCTTGGCGACTTCAAGGATAGGTTCCCACGTGAAGTTGTTCAGCTTGCGGCATTCCTTCGTGGTCAGAGCCAGGGAGGCGCCGGCGAGGGCGAGCAGGATAACGTCGCGGGCGGCGTTTTGAAGCTCAATGTGCGTGCCGTAGATTTCGAAGCCGGATTCGGGCTTCCAAATGCCGGACATGAGTACCGAGATGACGACGCCGATCAGAAGCAAGAGGTTGACCTTGCCGTCGAGGCCGAGCTTTTCATTGGACTGGGTGGCAGGTTTGGGCTTGCCTTCCTTGCTGAACAGGAACGTATCCAGAAGGAAGAAGATGCCGAGCAGGATGACGGAAAGCAGCACGGTTTTGCAGAACAGATGCACGGTCGTCCAGAAGAAGGACACGCCCTTGAGGAAGCCGAGGAACAGCGGCGGGTCGCCGAGGGGGGTCAGGGAGCCGCCGATGTTGGCGACAAGGAAAATGAAGAAGACGACGATGTGCATACGGTACTTGCGGTGCTCATTGGCCCGGAGCAGGGGCCGGATGAGCAGCATGGCCGCGCCGGTGGTTCCCATCCAGCTGGCGAGGATGGTCCCGAGGGCGAGCAGCCCGGCGTTCACCACAGGCGTGCCCACGAGCTGACCTTTGAGGCGGACGCCACCCGCGATTGTGAACAGTGCGAACAGCAGGATGATGAACGGGACGTATTCCATGAAGAGGACATGGACAAACTGATAGACAGCCAGTTGGAGTCCGAAGACCATGGCGCAGGGCACGAGGAAGGCGAGGCCCCAGAAGAGGGCCACCTTGCCGAAATGGTGATGCCAGAAATGCGGCACGGCAAGGGGGCCGATGGCGATGGACAGCAACATGCAAACAAAGGGAACAACCCACAGGATGGACAATTCCGCTCCGTTGAGGTCGTGACCGCCGGAAGCCTGGGCAGACAGGGGTACCAGCGCCGTCAGCGCCAGCGCCATAAACATGGCAAACAGTCGTTTCATCTCGGGTCAGCTCCTTGGGAAAACTTTTTTTATCAGACGTTCCTTTAGTATGAAAATGCAAGAAGATCAAGATGCACACCTACAAAGAGCTTCTTGTCTTCATAGGAAAGGATTCGTTTTCAATGCGCTTCGGAGGCTTTGTTTTCTTTTTTCCGTAAGTCCGCGAATGTGACGGGAAGGTCTCTTTTTTCCTGTGGGGCATAGGCCTTTTGGAAAATTTTCGCAGCTTCGCGGATCTCTTCGGCACTGCCGAAGCCATAACTCGCCGTTGGTTTTGGCGTGTCCGTGGTGTAGAGGTCAAGGCGATGCATCTGCCAGTCGCTGTGCCCGTGAAGGCGTTTGATGTCGACAATCATCCCGGCGGTACCATTGATGATCCATGAGCCTTGCCGTTCGTCGATGAGCAGATAACCAGCCCCGGTGTTCCACCATGTGGGGTGCATACCGAGCTTGCGGATAAGACGGCGCGTTTTCCAGTAGGGGAGGGTACGGCTGACGAGGTTAAGGCCACGGAAGAAAAAAAAGATGGCGAGAACGGGTGTAATGCCGATGGCCACGAGGCCGGGCAATGGCGACCAGAGGTAGAGATGCCATGCCCCCACGGCGAAAAGGACCGCCAAGCTCCATCGGAAGAGCCCGCGAAGCAGGGGGAGTGGGCCAAGGATAGTGTGAATCGCGACTGACGGCATGACGGCTCCGGAAAAGTCCGCGGGACGTTTCGGCTGGGTAAGGCAACGGATGTGTATAACCCTGTACCTAGCGCAACTGGTGACGTGCGGCAACCGTTTTTCGTGCTTTCTTCACGGAAGGAAATCATTGTTTACAGATGCGGTACCGGTGCGCTAGCATAACTGCCTGTTCTCCTCTAACCGTTCGGGTATCGTATGTCTTGTGCATTTTCTTCTGGTCCCTCTTTTCAAAGATCTCAGCTCGTGTGCTCCAAGCGTTCTCTTGCATTGCTGGCTGCGGATTGTCTGGCACTTTTCGGGACCATGTTTTTGATAGGCGTTATTCGGGTTCTCTTGGGTGGGGAAATCTCGCTTTCACAGCATGTTCCGTTGGCATTGTTTCTATTGGTGGTTCCCGTAGTTAACGCTTTTGAAGGATTGTACAGCGGGGTTCCTCCGGCATTGCCGGAAGAAATGCGTCTGCTCGGGATATCGACGTCCATCGCCTACTTCAGTATTGCTATTTTTCTTTTTCTCGGCCGTGGCGATCTCCCCTCGCGTACCGTTTATGTCTGGTCTTGGTTTTTGAGCCTCGGGACGGTTCCTTTGGTCCGTTGCGCATTGCGTTCCCGTTTCTCCCGGGAGGCATGGTGGAGAGTGCCCACAGTGGTGTTTGGCGCGGGAGAGCTTGTTCCTCGCGTAACGGAGTATCTTAATAAGCATACTGAGGCGGGGCTGCTTTTAAAAGCCCATTTTGTCAGCCGGAAATGCACGGAAGCAGAAAAGGAACAGAAGAATACGCCTCAGGATACCTATAGCGGGCTTGAACCGTTGTATAGCCGCTCAGACTTGGATACTTTTGTCCGCCTTTACCCGAGAACGTGCGCTATCGTCGTCATGGAAAAAGATGCTCCGCTTGCATGTCGGCAAGAACTGATTGATTTAGCAAGCCTGCTGTTCAGTTCGGTCATTATCATCCCTGAAGATTTTTCGGAAGGGGAAATTCCTTTCTGGGTACGCCCCGTGGAGATCGGGGACGTCCTTTGCTTCAAGGTGCGGCAGAACCTGCTCGATCCCAAGCGATTGGCCCTGAAGCGTGCTATGGATTTGTTCCTCTCGGTCGTGGGTGGCATCGCCATTTTTCCTATTCTTGTGCTTATCGCCCTTGCCATCAAACTTGAATCGCGCGGCCCGGTTTTTTTTAGGCAGAATCGCATAGGGAGAGGAGGGCAGACCCTCCATATTCTAAAGTTCCGCACGATGGTGTGTAATGCAGAGGAAGTTCTCCAAAAGTATTTGCGGGAAAACCCTGATCTGCGTGAAGAGTGGGAAGCGGATCAGAAGCTGCGCAACGATCCCCGCATTACAAAGGTCGGGGCTTGGTTGCGCAAGACAAGCCTGGATGAATTGCCTCAGCTCTGGAATGTTGTATGGGGAGAAATGAGCCTGGTAGGGCCGCGTCCCATCGTAGACGATGAGATCGTGAAATACGGTTCGGCTTTTGCCTCCTATACACGTGTGCGGCCCGGTATGACCGGGCTCTGGCAGGTTTCCGGGCGAAACGATCTTTCATACAAACAACGGGTTCACCTTGATCGTTTTTATATCTGCAACTGGTCAACATGGCTCGATATTTTGATTTTAGCAAAGACGTTTCCCGTTGTCCTCGGGCGCAAAGGGGCTTATTGATATTCCCAAAATACACGCAAAATTTCATCTGGTTAGGTAAAAAGGTCAGGAACGTTTTCCGGGCCTTTTTTGTTTTGAGGAAAGAGACGATCGGGGTGGAGGATTCAGAAAACGCCGTGAGGAAGGCAGTGGGGCTTTCCCATGCATCCAGAGAATGTTCCTGAGCATTATGAATGGGCGGAGGAAAACTGTGGTGGGGCAGTATCGTGGTCTCTGTTTTTTCGCGAGATCGAGGAGGAAGGGCGGAAGATTTTGCGGCCTTGCCCGGATAAAAAACGAGGCCATGAATTGCTTCATGGCCTCGAAAGCACACTTTGGATGATGCTTAGTTGGCGGGCTTGTCGGCAGCGGGAGCCTCAGCGGGCTTTTCAGCAGGAGTTGCGGGAACCGTGGCAGCGGGAGCGGCAGGTTTTGGGGTGTCCTCCAGACGGACGTCAAGAATGGTGGATTCCTGCGCTTTGTGGGAGCTGGACACGTAGTTGTAGCTCAAGGACGTGACGATAAACAGTACCGCCATGAAAGCGGTCATCTTGGCCAACAGACCGCCCGCACCGGAGCTGCCGAATACGGAGGCGTTGCCGCCGCCGAAAATGACGCCCATTCCTTCCTTGCCCGCTTGGAGCAGGACAAGGATAACGAGGGTTACACATACGATGACATGCAAGGAAAGAATCAGGGTCTGCACGGTGGGAACTCCTCAGCAGGCTGGACAATGCCTGCGCTGAACCGGCTGTGCCAGTAAATGTATGGGCCGATACGTTGGCCGAAGATACGCCGACTTCCTGTCGGACGGGAACACGGTGTTCCGCTCAAGAACAGGATTGGTATTGGCGTTCCGAGGATCGGAAGGCGGAATCCTGCGCGCCTGCCGTTCTTCTAGGCCAGATCGGCACGGACGATGTCGGCAAAACTTTGCGCCTGTAAAGAAGCGCCACCTACCAGAAGACCATCAACGTTGTCAAGAGACAGAATGGCCTTGGCGTTGTCCGGCTTCACGCTTCCGCCATATAAAATCTGGATGCCGATGCCGTTGGAACCCAGCAGGCTGCTCAAAAGTTCGCGTACCAGCGTGTGCACCATGCGGATGTCTTCGTCGGAAGCGGTCTGGCCCGTACCGATGGCCCACACGGGTTCGTAAGCCACGGCGAGGCGGGAATAGTCCGCATTGGGGCCGAGCCCGGCAAGCCCTCTTTCGAGCTGGAGCCAGAGGATGCTGTTGAGTTTCCCGGCCTTGCGTTCGGCGAGGGTTTCACCGATACAAAGGATGACGGAAAAGCCTTGTTCCAGCGCGAACGCCGTCTTCTTGCCTACGAAGTCCGGGCTCTCCCCAAGTACATGGCGGCGTTCGGAATGGCCCGTGAGCACCCATGTGCAACCGGCTTCGCGGAGCATGGCCGGGGAAATCTCGCCGGTGAAAGCCCCGGATTCGGCGGGATACATATTTTGCGCGCCGACGAAGATGCCGGGGGCCCCGTCGAGCCCTTCCCTCGTGGCTTCCAGAGCGGTGAACGGCGCAAACACGACGACATCTCTATCGTCCGGCGCGCCGCCAAGGATAGAGGCGAGTTCGTGCGCGGTGGCTTTGGCTTCCGTGCGGGTTTTGTTCATCTTCCAGTTGGCGGCGATAATGGTGCGCATAGAATTCTCCCACGAGCGTAATTTATGGATTCGTCCGAGTCTGTCCCATATCCAAAGTATAAATGAGCGCGTCTTCTCCGGTATCTTGATAATACCCGCGCCGCTTGCCCGCCTGCCGGAACCCGAAAGATTCATACAGATGGATGGCGGGCGCGTTGCTGATCCGCACTTCAAGCACTCCTTGTAGTATGCCTGTTTCTTTGGCATCCTGCAAGGCTGTAGCCATGAGCAGGCGGCCGTATCCGTGGCGGCGCCTGTCTTCCCGTACCGCAATATTGAGGATTTCAACTTCGTCCGGCGTGTGGTATACCGCGATGTACCCTGCAAGCTCCCTTGGAGAGAGCGGCGAGGCTGTTTCCCGGATGCCGAATGCATGAAAGGTTTTTCCCGCGAAAGCCTCGGCAAAGGCCTGTTCCGTCCACGGAAGAGCGAAACAGCGGCTCTCCAAAGAGGAGAGGGCGGGGGCATCTTCAGTCGCCAGCCGGACGCAACGGACGGCCCGTTTAGGAGAATCATGCATCATACGATCGTTCCCGAACCATGTGAAAATGATGAACCGTTGATCGAATATGTGGACGAATGTGATCGCCCCCTGCTGATTGCCCCTTCCTCAGACGCCTTCCCTTTGCGTAAAAAGGCGGTCTGTGCCGTCCTGTGCGACAGGCGGGGCAGGGCGTTCGTACGGAGGCGGATGTCCGAAGAGGGCATGGAAACGTGGGACATTTCCGCTGAAACATTCGTCCGTTCCGGCGAAGCGAGGGAAGAAGCCGTAGAGCGCGCCGTACGGGAGACGTTGGGCCTGTCCAATGTACCCTCGGGGGTGGCGGTTTCCGCGGCCTTCAAGCCTGCCGGGGAAACTGTCTCACTCACACTGTTCATTGCCGAACTTCCGGGTGGCTTGCCTCCGGTCTCATTGCCGGAGGGGCATTTTCTGGACCGTGAAGAGCTTGAGGGAATGACGGAAACGTTTCCCGATTTGTTCAGCCCGGCATTGCTCTGGGCAATCCAGACAGGCTGCCTTTGGAAGCACCGGGGACCCCGCGTCAGCACTCGATCAATAAATCCCTGTACTTTTCGGGATCGTCCAGTGTGATGCCCGCGCCGCGCAGTACCGTGGTCAGCGGATCGGAATCCACATACACGGGAATGCGTGTAGCCCTGGTGATGCGGTCGGCAAAGCCTCTCAGCAAGGCTCCTCCCCCTGTCAGCAACATGCCTTGGCGCATGATGTCGGCCCCCAATTCGGGCGGAGTGACTTCCAGTATCCCCATGACCGCGCTGACAAGCTTTTCGGTGATGGGTTGGAAGGCCTCACGAGTATCCGTATCGGAAAGGGCAATAGTCCGGGGGCTCGCGGTTGCGAGATCCTTGCCCGAGACTTCGAATGACAGCGGTACGGGAAGGGGCGCGACGGAGCCGAGGGCGATTTTGATACGTTCAGCCATGTTTTCGCCCACGACAATCTGGTATTTTTCCCGGACAAAACGCTGAACTGCCGCGGTCAGGGCGTCACCCGCAAGCTTGAGCGAAGTGGAGCAGGCCATACTGCCGAGCGTGATGACCGCGATGTCGGTCGTCCCGCCGCCGATGTCCACAACCATGCTGCCCACGGGGTCGAGCACGGGCAAACCCGCTCCTACTGCCGCGGCGACGGGCTCTTCAATGAGCTTCACGTTGCGGGCTCCGGCCTTTGTAGCCGCTTCGGCCACGGCACGGCGCTCCACATCCGTGATGTTTGTCGGCACACAGATGACCACATCCGGTTTTATCGGCCAGCTGCCGATGACTTTTTTCAGAAATGTGGCGATGAGCGCCTGCGCCGCGTCAAAATCAGCGATGACGCCGTCTCGGAGAGGACGAATGGTGGAAATGCGCTGCGGGGTCTTCCCGATATAGTCTTTGGCTTCCTTGCCCACGGCAATGACGCGCTCGTTGATGGTGTCCACTGCGACAACGGAAGGCTCATTGATGACGATGCCTTGGGACTGGACAAAGACCAGCGTGTTCGCAGTTCCCAGATCGACCGCTATGTGCTCGCGGAGCATGGGATCAGTCTTCCTCGCTCATGGGTGCCGATGGCGCCGTGTCCGGATCATAGGCCATCGCGCCGTCGCGGTGTACTTTTGCGCGCGGCAACAGGCTTTTGAGGCGGTGGCGAAGATACAGCATCTCAAGGTACTGCGCCAGATAGGTTACGGCGATCTTGGTAAACGTCCGCAAATTCTGGGAAAGGGAACGGGGATTCAGCCCGGCGAAACACAGAACGCCGCAGGTGACTTTATTGAGATGCACGGGGAGGCACATGACGGATTGGAAGTTGGGCACTCCCGGCAGCTTGCCGAAGAGCGGCGTACTGGGAGAACCATCGGCCCCTTCCGCATGTACGGGCACTTCGTTGCGGAAAACCCAGCTGACGAGGCCGCCGCTCGTGAGAGGCAGTTCGGGCATACCGTCTTCCGTAATGAGCAGAGGCGTGTTTTCGCCTTCCACCGTATACGTGGAGCCGCCTTCCTGCGCGGTAGCGAACGCGACGTATTCAAACTCCGTGCTCTCGGCCATCAGGCGGAGGAAGGCCCCGAGGTAATCACGCCAATGCGGGTTCTGCGCACTGAGCTCGGAAAGCTGCTCCAGCCGGGTGAAATAGCGGCGCAGGTCTTCGGCGTCGCAAGCCAGTCCGGCGGAATGGACTTGCCGGGCGAGGTGCCGGGCGAAACGGTGGAGGAGAAGCTGGTCTTCTTCGGTGTAGGCCCGTGGGCGCACGCTGTCCACGCACAGGGCTCCTCCCTCGGGAATATGGCAGCCCATGAATGCGGAAATGGCGCCTTCGTCGTTTTCATCATAATAACCGAGGAAGGTGTGCCGCATATCGAGGTTGTTCACGATGACGGGCTGCTTATGCCGTAAAATCCATCCGACAAGCCCCTTCCCCGGCGCAATGGTGACTTCCTGCACGCTGGGCTCATTGTCCGTGGAGGAAAGCGCGACCGTATAGTTGCCGGATTGATCCGGCAGGAAAAGGACGGCACTGTGCGCGTCGAAGGTGGTTCTTACGAGAGCCAGGAGCGTGTTGTCATTATCGTGAAGCGTTGCCATGAAAATCTCTTTCAGGGATAGAGTGTCGATATGAAAGCGCTAAAGGAGCCGCTTCCGTTTCGTTCGGAAGCCAAGTCCTCATACAAACACGTCCTTCAACATATCAGGGGGAGGATGCCCATGCAACCGTCTTTTACAGTAGAATGTACCGTCCCCGTTTTTAGAAAGACATTATAGTCTATCTATGGGTAAAAATAAACTCTTTTGGGAGACCACGAACGAGTGTGGCTCAATGGGGTTTGTCGCTGTCCATAAAAGTGAGGGCAATCCGCCGATCGCGTGACGGAGTGCAAGACATTTGAAAGGGATAAAAGAGGGGCGGTATAAGGAGCAAAAACCGGCGAGGGTGGGCCTCTTGAGTTCAACCGCACCTTTCCTCCAAGGAGGCTGTTCCATAATCCTCACTCAGCGAGCAATGACTTGATACGTTGCACCCGCCAGCCCTTGTTTTTCTGCCTATACCTTTTTTCCCTTCTTGGGGTGAGGATACATATTATCCTATAACCTAGCTTTCAACGGACAAGCCCCAAAGAACCGGCGTAGAAGAAACATGAGGTTTCAATCCGTAGTGTTCTCGGAAGCATTCCGATTGACGGAAAACACTTTTCAAGCTTATAAAGAAATATTCTGAATACGGTTAACAGATGGGAGAACGCCTTTTGAAAACAGCAGTCTTATCCGCGACACTTGGTATTGCTCTGATCGCTTTTTCCGGTATGAGCCTCGCTTCCGACGACTTTGCCGGAGGGTGCAAACGTAAGGAGCAGGCCATTGAGACAAAGATGGAATACGCCAGAAAACACGGGAATCAGGAGCAGCTCCGTGGACTGGAAGAAGCTCTCAGTCAGGTCCGCCGGTGGTGTTCGGACGGCACGCTGCGCTCCAAGGCAGAACTCAATATCTTGGAAAAGCAAGATAAAGTAAAGGAGCGGCAAGCGGATCTCGACAAGGCTGTCACGGAAGGCAAGGGAGAAAAGAAAATCGCCAAGCTGCAGCGCAAGTTGGGCGAAGCCAAAGAGGAGCTGGCGCAGGCCGTTGCGAAGCGTGACGCATTGGCTCAGTAATACTCCCCTATAGAAGCTGCCATGTGGCTAATGTTGAAGAATCCACGGCCTCATTTCTGGATATGAAGTAGCGCGGTCTCCGCACGGATAGAAAAACACGCGAGAGGGCCGTACAGTATGCCCCGTAGAAGCTTTCTATGGGAGAATTGCCTTTCAGGGAATGAACCCCTCGGGCCATCTTCAAGCGTCTTAGAAGCGTTTTAAAAAAATTTGGATTCTAACCGGAGCGAAAACACGGTAGAAACGGGGATCGTGGGGCAAAAAAATCAGAAAAAAAATAAAAAGTCGTTGACAGAGGCGGCGTGGAGGTGCATAAACCGTTCTCGCCGCTGCGGGACAGAATGTCTCGCTGAGCCGGGCAGGGCCGAGAGGCCGGGACGGCGGGGCGAACAAGTTTTTTGAAAAAAGCAGAAGAAAGCGGTTGACAGCGAGAAGGGGTCGGGATAAGTTCCCGCTTCTGCGCCGGGGAGAAACCCTCGCGGCGCGCTCCGAAAAAAAACTTCGGGGTTCG